>Ga0316622_100000357_pt1 | contig 25763 bp, 24 predicted proteins | sample OWC_Aug_OW2_C1_D_FD_207646 | JGI IMG/M metagenome (GOLD analysis project Ga0316622, IMG submission 207646) | Wetland soil microbial communities from Old Woman Creek delta, Ohio, United States - OWC_Aug_OW2_C1_D5_C | ecosystem: Environmental > Terrestrial > Soil > Wetlands | place: USA: Ohio... | reverse complement strand
ACCATCGCGGCTCCGAGCCGTCCCCTCGCCACGAGCCCTACGCCCGACTCGGGCGGCCCGAGCGCGAGGTCGTCCGCAAGCTCGGCGCGATCCTGCGCATGGCCGATGCCCTGGACCGCGAGCACTCGCAGCGCGTCCAACAGGTCGAGATCCGCGCCACGAGGCGCAAGGCGAGCTTGCGCCTGAGAGGAAGGGGTGACCTGCTGCTCGAGCGGTGGGCTCTGAAGAAAAAGTGCGGCCTGTTCAGCCAGGTTTTCGGCCTCAGGGTCGAGCTTCAGGGCTGATCGCCCGACGCCGGACGCATGCATTTGACGCGGCAGCCACCCGGTGATCTAATGTGGACTGATTTGGTCCACAATTAGGCAGCGTGGGCCCCGTTGAATTCGCTTCGCGAGGCGGCTGGACCCTCGCAAGGAGGTCGGCGTGAGGAAGCTCTTTCTGTCCCTGATCGTCGTTTCGTCGGTTGCCCTGCTCGCGGGCTCGTTCTCCGTGTACGCGCAGAAGAATGGCGGCGAGGTGGTCGCGAAGATCGCCTTCGAGTTCAAGGCGGGCGACAAGACGTTGCCGGCCGGCTCCTACAAGATCACGCGCCGGAGCGCGAGCGCGCCGTCGCTCGTCATCAGCCCCGAGAAGGGCGGCGAGAACACGATCCTGCCCGTGATCACGCGCCTCGCGCAGAGCAGCCTGGCCTCGACCGAGAAGACCGGCAACCTAGTGTTCGACAACGTCGGGGGCACGCGCGTGCTGTCCGAGGTCTGGATGCCGGGGCAGGATGGGTTCCTGGTGTCGACATCGAAGGATGAGGAAAAACACGAGATCGTCGTGCCGTCCGCCCACTAGCCGCGACCCGGTGCCGGGGGCGATCCCGACACGAGGTCGACCCCGGCGCCGCATCGTGTTGCCGCGGCGGTGTCGGCGGTCCGGCCTCGCTCAGCTCCTCCCGTAGACCGGCACGACCCCTCCTCGCGCGGCGAGGTTCTGCGGCGAGGCCAGGAAGCAGATTGTCGCCGCGACCTCGTCGAGCTTGGCCCAGCGGGAGACGTCGGCCTGCGGCATCGCGGCGCGGTTCGCCCGCGTATCGAGAATCGAGGGGGCCACCGCGTTCACCCAGATCCCTTCCTGCGCGACCTCCTCGGCGAGGGCCGCGGTCAGTGCGGCGACGGCGGACTTGCTCGCGGCGTAGGCCACCATTCCCGCGCCGCGGCGCGGCTCGAGCGCGGGCATCGCCGCGACGTTGACGATCCGGCCGCCGTCCGAGCCGGTCCGCCGGATCGCCTCCACCGCCTCGCGGCAACACAGGAAGCAGGAGGTCGCGTTGCTGTCGATCATCTTCCGGAAGTCCACCATCGCGGTCCCCGCGATGGGAGACATCGCGAACCCTCCGGCCGCGTGGATCGAGGCCCACAGCCCGGGAAGGGACCGGTAGAACCTCCGGACCGCCGACTCGTCTTCGAGGTCGATGCCGCCTACGATCTCGAGTCGCGCGCTCCGAAGCGCTTCCAGCCCGCCCGGCTTGTCCGCGTTCCGGCACGGGACGCGAACCTCCGCGTCCGCCTCGAGCAGCGCCGCCACGATCGCTCCGCCCAGTTCGCCCGTGGCGCCCGTCACGACCACGTGCCTGCCCTGGTATCCGATCTTCACTTCCGCGTCCTCCGCTCCCCCGCCCCGCTCGCGGCTCACTCCGGCAGGTCGAATCCGAGCCCCGGACTGGTGTTCGGGAACAGTACGCCGTTTCGGAGCTGGACCGCGCCCTGCGTGGGATCGCCGATCAGGTCCAGGTGCCCGTCCAGGTCGGCGTACGCCACGTTGCGCCGTGCCAGGGCGAAGTGGACGCCGGCGGCAATGGCGAGGGCAGCCTCGTCCATGCAGCCCACCATCACCTCGAGCCGCGCGGCCCGGGCGACCGCGTTGATCGCCAGCGCCTCGTGCAGGCCGCCGACCTTCATGAGCTTCACGTTCACCATGTCCACCAGGTCGCGGCGCGCCAGGCGGAACGCGTCGCGCAGGGTCATGAGACTCTCGTCGGCCATCACCGGGAGCTGGGCTTCGCTGGTCACGCGGCCCAGGAGGTCGGGCTCGCCCCGGGGGGTGGGCTGCTCGATCAGCTCGAGGTGCTCGGACCTGGTCTCGCGCACGAAGCGCAGCGTGTCCTCGACGCTGTAGCCTTGGTTGGCGTCGAAGCGGAGCTCGATCGCGTCCCCGACCGTCTCGCGCACGCTGCGCACGCGCCCGATGTCCGCGTCGACGTCGCGTCCCCCCTTGAGCTTCAGGCAGCGGAACCCCTGCGCGACCCGCTCACGGGCCCGCGCCACGGTCTCCTTCTCGGTGAGGATGCCGATCGTCACGCTGGTCTTGATGCGGTCGCGAAACCCGCCCAGGAGCTTCCAGAGCGGCAGCCCGGCCGCCTTGCCCAGGATGTCGTGGAGCGCCAGGTCCACCGCGGCCCGCGCCGAGGGCTGGGAGCCCAGGTCGGGACGGAGCCTCTCCAGGAGCATGACGCGGCGCAGCGGGTCCGAATCGCGGATCGCGGGCGCGGCCACGTCACGCAGCGCGCGCAGGACCTTCTCCGGCGTCTCTCCCGTGACCTCCCGATCCGGGGCCGCGCAGCCGAAGCCGACGATCGAGGCGCTGGTCTCGACGCGCAGGAAGACGTTCGTGACCGCCTCGACGTTCTCGTACGCGATGGCGTAGGGCTCGCCGAGGCGCATGGACACCGGCCATGCCTCGACCCGGGTAATCCGCATCAGGAGCGCCGATCGAGCAGCTCGTCGAGGCTCGCGCCCTGGAGCGCCCGGACGAACTCCACGAGGTGGCGGATCATCAGGTCCCAGATTCTGCGGCCCTTTTCGCGGCTCGCCTGGGTGGGATCCCCCAGGACCCCGCTCGGTGAGATGCGGGCAGTGTGGGAGAACCACTCGACGCGCCGCGAGGCGCCGAAGTCCATGTACTGGCTCACGAAGCTGGGGACGAATTTTCGCGCGCGCTCCATCCGCACCAGCTCGGGACGCGTGGCGAGCGAGGTCGAGGTCTCGATCTCTCCGGCGTGAACGTCGCCCCGGGTGACGACGAGCTCGGCCACGTCCCGGTCGCTGGTCTCCCCCGTGTCCACGCAGGTGAAGATGTGGGCCTCCTTGTTGATCATCTGGGCCGCGAACTGGAGGGTCGGGATGTTCCCGCCGTGGCCGTTCAGGATCACGAGCTTCGTGATCCCGTGACGCGCGGCGCTCATGCCGATCTCGTACACGTAGCGCGAGAGCGCCTCCGGGCTGACCGAGAGCGTCCCGGCGAAATCCTCGTGCGCGTAGGAGACCCCGTACGGAACGAGGGGCAGGACCAGCGGCCGCGGCGGCGCGCACTCCTCGGCGACGCGCCGGGCCAGGTGCTCGGCGTCCCAGGCGTCGGTATCCAGGGGCAGGTGCGGCCCGTGCTGCTCGATGGCGCCCACCGGGAGGAGCGCGACGTCGATCTCCTTGAGCCGCGCCCGCGCCTCGGGCCAGGTCATCTCGGCGAGCAGCCAGTCGGTCCCCGCCGGCGGGACCGCGGGCGGGCGGACGCGCCGCACCCGGGCCGCGGAGCCGGCGGACTCGAACGGATACGGTCTCGTCATCGCGGGGTCGGCGAGGAGATCGAGCGGGACCCAGACCCGTCCGCTCCTCTTCACGGCGCCCTGGGCGTGGGCGAGATAGATCCGGTACACCGGCGCCCGCAGGTCGAGCGGGATCTCCTCGACGGGCGAGCGCTCCGGGTCCAGACGCAGCTTCTCGACCTCGGGGCGGCTGCGCGCGGGCCGCGCCAAGACACTCGCGGAGAGGTGCCCTTTCCGCACCAGGCTCCACGTCAGGTGCTCGGCCCCCTCCGCCTCCTGGTGCAGGCCCTTGGACGGCAGATCCTTGAGGCAGCGCTTCACCTGGTCCCGGGTGTAGCCGCATTCCGACGGCTTGGCCTCGCACGCAAGGAGCAGCCCCACGATCCGCCGGCATTTCTCGCAGCGACCGCAGGGCCGCACGCGCTCCCCCACGACGCGCGCCGCGTGGCAGGAGACCTGGTGCCGTAGCAGCCCGGGGTAGCGCTCCGCCAGGATCTTCTCGATGGTCATCTCCGATAGCGGCCGCAGGATCGAGAACTGACTCAGGCCCCAGCCCTTCCTGCGGTAGTAACGCGTCAGGGCGCGGTCGAAGTAGCGGCTCTGGTCGTACAGGCCGTCGTGGTGGGGGATGCCAGCATGGCTCAGGCGCCGGGTCGTGTCGTACTCGTCCCCGATCACGAGCCTCCCGAGCCCGCGCTTTCTCAGCACGGGGAGCACGCCGAAGGAGAACACCGCCACGGTCCACAGGCGCTCGGGGTAATCGTCGGAGCGTACGTCCTGGAAATCCTCGCGGATGAAGGGGAGCTGGCGCAGCAAGAAGGAGAAGACGCGGTCCGAGGTGGTCCACACACGCGCCGTCTCCGGGCAGTTCGCCTCCAGGTGCCGGTAGGCGTTGAGGGCGGTGAACCAGTGACGGCCGGACTCGTTGACGAACACCGGATGGGTCTCGACCCCCAGCTCCTTGAGGACCGCGAACGACAGCAGGCTGTCCTTGCCGCCGCTCGAGAGGACAGCATGGCGCGAGCGATCCACGACCCAGCTCGCGGGGCCGCCGTTCCGTCGGGGCTTCCCCCTCCCCCGGAACGACAGGTGGGCCCGCAGGTAGCTCTTGCGGCGCACGACCGGCAGCCGCGACGCGGGACCACGCAGGAACGGGTTCGGCTCGAGGAACTTCTTGACGTAGATCTCGCGGGCGGTGTTCGCCGCCATCTCCGAGAGCAGCTCCCGGTCGGCGTCGTCATAGCTCCCCAGAAAGGCGATCTCGTCGCAGAACAGGCCGTAGTTGAGGGCCACCTGCGCGGCGATCATCGAGGCGAGGTTGCGCGAAGCGGGCTCCTCCGGATCGAAGACGTCCTCTTCGAAGCGGTACACGAGCTCCGTTGCGGCGCTCCGCCCGCCCCGGACTACGCGATAGGTCGAGGTCAGGCGGCCCGGCTCGAGCTTCGGGGCTCCGATCTCCAGGCGGTCCAGGACGCGCAGGGCATCGAGGGGGCGGGACGGCGCGCGGGGCATGCTCTCTCGCCTCCTAGGGACGATCCATGCGGGCGCGCAGCACGTCCGAGAGGGGAGCGCCGCCCTGGACGAGGACGTCGAAGGCGGGAAGAGAGACCGCGCGGGTGATGGCCGCGCATGCCTCGGGGATCTCGGCCTCCCCGATTCCCTCGTGGTTCAGCGTGACCGCCACGACGGGCTTCCCGGAGATCAGCTCCACGGCCCGTATCTGCCGGTCCAGGGGGTGGATCGGGTAGCCGGGGAACCCGTCGTAGTCGCGGCGGGCGGGCGCGTGCTGGAGAACCACCGCGTCGGGGCGCGCGGCCGCGAGGATCTCGTACCCGCCCGGGTAGGCCGGGTTCATGAGAGAGCCCTGGCCCTCGATCACGATCACGTCGGGGTGCGCCTCCTTCCAGGCGCTCCACACCGCGTGCTCGATCTCCCCCGCCACGAAATCGTTCACGAGGGCGTCGAGGACGATGCCGAAGCGGGCCCCCTGCAGCCACGCCGTCTGTCCCGTCCCCACGAGCTCGGCGCGCAGGCCCGCGGCCTGCAGCGCATCCACGAGCACCCAGGCCGTCGTCCTCTTTCCCACCGCCGAGTCCGTCCCCAGGATCGCGACCTTGAACGAGGTGACCTCGCGGATCTTGTCGCAGAAGAAGTGCAGGCGGCTCCTTTCCGGCGGCTTACGCACGTCCCGAATCCGCACTCCCCGCTCGCGTGCGAGCCGCGCCAGCTCGGGATCCTCCGACAGGAAGTCGTGGAGGCCCGAGTCGACGTGGAGCCCGCATTGAACCGCCTCGCGCACAGCGCCGCGCGCCGCGTCGGGGAGCCGTCCGCCGTCGGGAGCGAGTCCGATCACAAGGTGCGTGAGCGGCAGCCCGGCCTCCCGCGCGAGCGGCAGCGCCGACCCCACGTCGCGGGTGATCGGGATCCCGCGGGCCGTTCCGTCCAGCACGCGGCCCGCGTCCTCGCCCGCGTGGCGCGAGTCCGCCACGCAGGCCACGCGGTAGCGGCTGGTTCTGCGCACGAGCCCGTGCGCGGTCTTCCCGTTGGGCGTGCCGAACGCCCCTTCGCAGTAGACGACGGCGTTTCCCTCGGGCTCCACACCCCTGCCCGCGCGGCCTTACTTCCGCCGCCCGGTGAGGATCGCGACATAGCGGTCCCCCGGAAGCGCCTCTGTGCGCTGCCGCTCCAGGAGGACCACGAGCCCCGCCGTCGACGCGGGGAGGACGCTCAGGCCCTCCTTCTCGCGGATCATGCGGGCGCACTCGAGCATGTCCCTGTCGGTCGCGTTCTCGGCCCACCCGCCCGTGGGGCGGATCGCTGCCAGGGCATGATCGCCGTCGGAGGAATGCCAGTTGATCAGCGGCTCGTTCACCGCGGTCTCCCGGATGAGCTTCGGGTCGAGGTCCTCGCAGCGCGGGGACCCCTTGAGGAACGACTGGATCACGGGGTTCTTGCCGTGGGACGAGCCCGCGACCATCCGCGGCAGGCGCGAGGTCTTGCCGCGCCGGTACAGGCTCAGGAAGCCGCGGTAGATCCCGGCGAGCGTGGTCCCGTTCGAAACCGGAACGGCGACCGCAGCGGGGGCGTCCCCCATCTCGTCGTAGATTTCGTTGGCGATCTCGCCGTAGGCCTGGAGCTGCAGGGTCGTGTTCGCGCCCCCCGGATTGGCGTCGTAGAACTCCTCCGCCTCCGCCCGCGCCTTCGACCACAGGACGGCGTTCTCGTAATCTCCCGGGACCTTCGCGATTTCCGCTCCGAAGGCGGTCATCTCGTCGAGGCGGCGCGCGGTGTAGGCCTCGGGGATGTAGACGACGCAGCGCAGGCCGGCCAGGGAGGCGGCCAGGGAGACGGCGGCCCCGTAGTTGCCGCAGGTGGCGACGGTGATGGTGTCGTAGCCGCGCCGCAGAGCGTCCTTGACCTGGGCGAAGGCGATGCGGTCCTTCTGGGTTCCCGAGGGGTTGCCCCCCTCGAATTTCAGGTAGATCTGCCGCAGTCCCACCTCGCGCTCCACGTTCCTCACACGGGAGAGGGTGGTGTCGCCGATATCGGAGTCGATGATGTTCTCGAAGGCCTCGAGCCGCCTTTCCAGGGGCTGGGCCGGGTCCGCCGCCACGAGCTTCTGCTGTTCCAGCTCCAGGGGGAGCGGAGCGGTCTGCGGCGTGGCGCTCTCGAGGAGCGCCAGGAGCTCGGGGTCGTCCACCATCAGGGGGGTGGTCTTGCCGTTTTCCGTCGCGGTCGTCGCGGTCCGAGTTTGACTCATCGCTGGGCCGTTCTACTCCTCGGGCGGCGTTGCGCGCGAGCCGAGCGCGATGCCTCGCTCCTAAAGTATCCGTCCCGCTCCCGAGAAGTCAATTTCCCTCGTGTAGAATTCGCGCGGAGGGCTCCATGAAGCTCGTCGAGTGCGTCCCCAATTTCAGCGAGGGGAGGAACCGCGTCACGATCGACGCGATCGTCGCGGAGATCTCGGACACTCCCGGCGCGATGCTGCTGGACGTGGATCCGGGAGCGGCCACGAACCGGACCGTGGTCACCTTCATCGGGCCGCCCGAGGCGGTGGAGGATGCCGCTTTCCGGGCTATCCGCAAGGCCGCGCAGCTCATCGACATGTCCAGGCACCGCGGGGAGCACCCGCGGATGGGGGCGACGGACGTGTGCCCCTTCGTCCCCGTCGAGGGCGCCACGATGCAGGACTGCGCCGAGATCGCCCGCAGTCTGGGGCGAAGGGTGGGCGAGGAGCTGGGGATCGCGGTGTTCCTGTACGGCGAGGCGGCATCCCGGCCCGAGCGACGATCCCTGGCCAACATCCGGCAGGGTGAGTACGAGGCGCTGCCGGCAAAGCTCGAGAATCCTGCTTTCCGACCGGATTTCGGGCCCGCCGAGTTCAACCCCAAGGCGGGCGCCACGGTGATCGGCGCCCGTCCGTTCCTCGTGGCGTACAACGTGAACCTCAACACCAAGGATCGGCGGCTGGCGAACCGGATCGCCGAGGAGCTGCGGGAGACGGGGAAGGCCAAGCGGGACGAGCACGGCAAGATCGTCAAGGATGCCCAAGGGAACACAGTCCGGATCCCCGGACGCTTCGAGGAATGCCGCGGTGTCGGCTGGTACATCGAGGAGTATGGCCGGGCCCAGATCTCCTTCAACCTGACCGACTACACCGTGACCCCCGTGCACGCCGTCTTCGACGCCTGCTGCGAGGAGGCAGCGAAGCTGGGGGTGCGGGTCACGGGAAGCGAGCTGGTCGGTCTCATCCCGAGGCAGGCGCTCCTCGACGCCGGGGATCATTATCTTGCCCTGCAGGGCCAGACGACCGGGGTACCGGAGAAGGAGAGGATCCGGGCCGCGGTGCTGTCGTTGGGGCTTGCCGAGCTGGGAGCCTTCGACCCGCTGCAGAAGGTGATCGAGTATCGCTACCGGGGCGCTGCGAAGGGCCTCAGGACCCTGCCCCTCGACCAGCTGGCGGACGAGCTATCCGCCGATTCGCCCGCTCCAGGCGGCGGCAGCGCGGCCGCGCTCTGCGGAACCCTCGCCGCCGCTCTGTGCAGCATGGTTGCCGCCCTGACCTGGGGAAAGAAGGGGATGGAGTCCGAGCGCCCGACCATGAAGGAGATCGGTGAGAAGGCGCAGGCTCTGAAGGACTGGTTCCTGGAGGCGGTGGACCGCGACTCCCAGGCCTTCACCGCGGTCATGGCCGCGACGAGACTCCCCAAGGCGAGCGAAGCGGAGCGCGTGGCCCGCGAGCGGGCTGTCGAGGAGGCGAATCTGGCGGCGGCCCTCGTACCGCTCGAGGTCTTGGAGGCCTCGGTGGAGGCTCTGGAGCTCGCGCTTCGGGCCGGGCGCCGGGGGAATCCGAATTCGGTCTCGGATGCCGGGGTGGCGGGGGCCTGTGCGCTGGCCAGCGCGGAGGGGGCTGGCCTCAACGTCCGGATCAACCTTCCCTCGCTCGCGGATCGAGGCGCGGCCGCAGCGCTGCTCGCCCGTCACGACGAGCTGCTCGCGCGTGCGCGCCTGCTCGCCTCCCAGGTCCGCGAAGCCGTCGAGGAGGTTCTCGGGAAGCCGCGCTAGCGTGATGGGCCCGGCCCGCGCGCGATCCCCGGCTCAGGAGGCCTCGCCGCCGTCCGCGGTCTTGACCGAGGGCTCGCCCGTGGCCAGGCGGTACAGCGTCCCCCGCCGCCGGCCCATCTGCTCCAGGACACCGCGCTCCACGAGTCGACGCAGGTTGTCCTTGAGGGTGTTGCGGTTCGTGCCCGTGGCCGTGAGAAGAAGCGCCGCGCGTGCCGTCCCGTGCTCGCGAACGGTCTCGAGGATCGCCCGCTGGAGCGGCGAGAACTCCAGCGCCCGACGCTCCAGATCGATCTTGACGGCCACACGCTCGCCCTGGTGGACGACGCACTCGAGGAAGAACAACAGCCAGGATTCGAGATCGGCCTCCCCGGACCAGAGCTTGGTGGAGGACGTGTCGAAGGCGTCGTAGAACGCCTCCCTGCGCTCCTCGAACTCCCGCTCGAGGCTGGCATAGGGCAGGTAGTCGTACCCCGCCCGGCGCAGGAGGTGGTTCGTGAGCAAACAAGAGATGCGCAGGTTCCCTTGCTCGAAAGGCGAGACGGTGAACAGGCGGAGGATGAACACGCCGATCACGAGGAGCGGATGATGCTCATTTCCCCGCAGCCCGATCTCGAGCCAGGTGGCCAGGTTCTCCATGGTCTCGGGGATCAGTCGGGGCGGCAGCGTCTGAAAAACGCGCCCGATCGCCTTTCCTTCGGAATCGAAGGCCTCGAGGTGGTTCGGTAGTTCGCGCCAGGGGGTCGGCTCCGGCGCAGTGCCGGGACCGGCCAGCATCCTGGCGTGGAGCTGCCTCAGCTCCTCCGTCGACAGCAGGTTCCCCTCGGGAAACCGGCAGTTGAGCGCGGCGAAGTAGCCGAGGATCTCCCTAGCCTCTCGCTGGGTCGTCGCTTCGCCCCTGAGGATCGAGGCGACCTCCGCATCCGACACCCGAATTCCCGCCATCCGGCTCGCGGCCGCGACGGACTGGATGTTGGAGGCGTCCTTCAAGCGAAGAAGGCGATCGGGCGGGATCGTTGCCCCTGAGGCCCAACTTCCCCGGAATCGGTCTGCCTGCGAGACGAGGTTCAGGATCTTCGGAGTTATCGGTATCTTTGCGTCCATGGCCTGCTCACATTAACACCCAAACGCACCTATTGCAATGGGTTTGTTTGGGTGCAGAAAACAGCTGACCCTGGGAAAAACACCTTTGGTGATCGCGCGGGAGCACGTAAGATCAGCGTTTGAATATCCAGAGAAACAACCGAAGACCCAAGCGGTTTGGAGAAGGCGCGGAACTTCGGAGCTTTTTCGCATTTTGGCTTGCCGACGCCAGGGTATCACGATCCGGACCTCAAAAAAGGTGCACGACCATCCCCGAACGCAGCTTCGGCTCGAACCAGGTGCTCTTGGGAGGCATGACACGGCCCGCGTCGGCGACCTTCATCACGTCCTCCATGTCGGGCGGATACAGGGTGAACGCGACCGCGCTCTCGCCCTCGTCGACGCGACGTTCGAGCTCCTCGAGGGGCTTGCTCCCACCGGCGAAGTCGATTCGCCGGTCGGTTCGCGCATCCCCGATCCCAAGGATCGGCTCCAAGATGTGCCGCGAGAGCACCGACACGTCCAGGCTGCCGACCGGATCCGCAGAGGGGGCAAGCTCGGCACCCGGAGAGAGCAGGAGCCATCCTTCCCGCGCAAGGTACATTCCGTAACTACCCCTGTGCGGGGGGCGCCGGCCACGGTGGCGGTCCCGGACCTCGAATCCGCACCTCGACACGCGATCCAGGAACGCGCCCGGATCCAGACCGTTCAGGTCCCGCACGAGCCGGTGGTAGCCCAAGATCTTGAGCTGATGCGCTGGAAAGTGGACTGCGAGGAACAAGTTGTAGCCCTCGTCGCCCGTATGCTCCGGATTCGCTTCCCGGCGCCGCTTCGCCACCCGCGCGGCGGCTGCGGCCCGGTGGTGGCCATCCGCCACGTACGTGGCCGGGATCCTGGCGAAGAGCGCCTGGATGCTCCGGCACGCGACCGGGTCGGAAACCGCCCACAGCGTGTGTCCGATCCCATCGCCGGCAACGAAGTCGACGTCCGGCGCCCCATCAGCGATCCCGTTGACGATGGCGTTCAGTTCCGGGATCCCCCGGTACGCCATCAGGATCGGCCCCGCATGCGCCGACAGCGTGTCGATGTGGCGAGTCCGATCGTTCTCCTTCTCGGGACGCGTATGTTCGTGTTTCTTGATCTTGTCAGAGACGTAGTCCTCGACCGCTGCCACGCCCGCGATCCCGGTCTGTATGTGGCCATCTCGGGAGAGCCGGTACACGTAGTAGGAAGGGGTCTCGTCCTGGACCAGCCAGCCGGAATCGACCATCGCATGCAGGTTCTCCCGGCCGCGGGCATAGACCCGGTCGTCGTACAGGTCGATCGCCGGGTCGAGATCGATCTCGGGCTTCTCGACGTGGAGGAACGTGTAAGGATCCCCCGCAGCGAGCGCACGTGCTTCGTCTGAATCGAGGATGTCGTACGGATAGCTTGGGATCCGCGAAGCCAACTCGGGGCTGGGCCTCAGGCCGCGAAACGGGCTGATTAGCATCGGGCTCGTTCCCTTCTTCGCTCGCAGCCAAATGGTAGCACCGACCAGGTTTGCCCCTATAATGCCCGGCCGGAACGAACGATGAAGCGCCTCCTCGCAATGATCTCCCTTGCCGCCTGCTCGGGCTGCGGGCTCGTCGGCGATCGGTCCGGGGCGGATGGGAAGATCGTCGAGGCCGCGCTCAACCAGAGTCGCGCATACGAGAAGCTTGAGTACTTGACCGACCGGATCGGCCCCCGTCTGGCAGGCTCCGCAGGGCTCGACAATGCCGTCCTGTGGACCGTGGAGGAGTTCCGACGTGACGGGCTCGAAAAGGTCCGGACCGAGCCCGTGATGGTCCCGCACTGGATCCGCGGCGTGGAAACCTCCCGGATCGTCGTCCCGATCGAGCACACCATGGCCACCACTGCGCTGGGAATGAGCGTCGCGACCCCCGAAGGAGGGATCGAGGGGGAGGTCGTGGAGGTTGCGAGCTTCGAGGAGCTGAAGGTGCTCGGGGAGCGGGTCGCGGGCAAGATCGTCCTGTACAACAAGCCGATGGTCCGTAACGGCGGCGAGCGCGACGGGTACGGCGCGGCTGTCGGCATGCGCGGGTCGGGTGCTGTCGAGGCGGCCAAGCTCGGCGCGGTCGCGACCCTGATCCGCTCTCTCGGCACCGCCTCCTACCGGCTTCCCCACACCGGCGCCATGGGCTACGAGGACAGCGTGCCCCGCATCCCGTCGGCCGCCATCGCCGCCGAGGACGCGGAACTGATCCATCGTCTGCTCGCCAAGGGGGACACGGTCCGCGTTCAGCTCGTGCTCGGCTGCCGGACCGTCCCCGACGCCCCATCCGCGAACGTGATCGCGGAGATCACTGGCCGGGAACGTCCCGAGGAGATCGTGCTGATCGGAGCGCACCTGGACTCGTGGGATCTTGGAGCCGGGGCGATCGACGACGGCGCGGGGGTGGCGGTCGTGATGGAAACGATGCGCCTCCTCAAATCGCTCGGCATGACGCCGCGGCGCACGATTCGCGCGGTGCTCTTCACGAACGAGGAGAACGGGCTGCGGGGCGGCCGGGGTTACGCGGAGGCGCACGCCGGAGAGCTAGCGCGGCACGTGGCCGCGATCGAGAGCGACAGCGGGGGCGGCACCCCGCTGGGTTTCGGCGTGAGCGCCGGACCGGGGGGCGTCGAGGTCGTGCGCTCGATCGCAGCCGCCCTCAAGCCGATCGGCGCTCGCGAGGTCACCCCTCAGGGCGGAGGCGCCGACATCGGCCCGACGCGCGCTGCTGGGGTGCCCCAGCTCGGCCTCCGTCAGGACACGACCTACTACTTCGACTTCCACCACACCGCTGCGGACACGCTTGACAAGGTCAAGCCCGAAGACCTCGCACGAAACGTGGCCGCGCTCGGGGTCATGGCCTACGGGCTCGCGGAGCGGGAAGCCCCATTGCCGCGGCTGCCCGCCTCCGAATCCGAACGCTAGGGGCGGGTCGGTCTCATGCTGCCTGCTTCCCGCGATCCCGCAGCGCCTTGACCACGAGCCAGGTGCCGAAGGCGAACGGCACGACCGGCCACCAGGACTGCAGCCACTCGATCGGCATCCCGAACCGCAGGTGGGCGAGCGCGATCCCGCCGAACACCATGAGCGCGATCCCGCCCGCGATCGAGCCCCCGAACCCCGGAGCCCGGAAATCCGAGGGAAGCTCGATCGGATCGACGCCGGCGAGGGAGAAGTTGAGCAGCGACGCGCGCCGTCCCGCGTCGATGATGTTGTAGAGCCAGAAGAACATCAGGAAGGGACCGAGCAGTGGCGCCAGGGCCTCCCCTCCACCGTTGTCCTCCCAGCTGAGCAGCGCGAGGATCGAGAAGGCCGTGATGGCATGGATGAACCCGCGCTGGTAGTAGCCGACGTACACCTGCCCGAGTCCCGGCACGACCGAGAGAAGCGCGGCCAGACCGGGAGATTTCCTGCGCGGATCGGGCGGCATGGGCACGGTGTACGGCCGGCCCGCCGGTTCGTTGCGGAAGCGAGCCTCGGCCGGGCCCGCGGACGGATTCGCATCGGCGGCAGGGTGAGCATCGCTGACGTTCATCGGTTTTCTCCTGGGGAATCGGTGGGGTGGGCCCCGTCATGCGGGGACGGCGCGGGGGAAGGGCTCCCCGCCTCGACGGGGGACCTTGCAAGGTCGCGGGCGGTGCGAAGGAGCCCTTCGCCGGTCGTCTCGAGGCTCTCGACGACCGGTTCCCCGGCTCGATCCCATAGCCGGTGGACGGCCGCGACGGGCTCTCGCGCTCCCGCGCGAAGTTCGTCCGCGAGGGCGGCGTAGGTTCCACTGCCGAAGCGCGGCTCCGGGACGCCGAAGAACAGACCGAACAGGATCGAAGCGGCGAAGGCCGCTTCCAGGCTGAAGCGCGGGCGGAGCAAGAGCACCTGCAGTCTCCCGCGCCACCGCATGTCCCGCGGCAGCCTCTCGGGAAGGGCATCGCAGGTCAGGGCAAGAACGTCGTCGACGAACGCGGGATCCGGCGCCACCTCGGCGAACGACCGGAGATCCGATGCCAGGGCTGGCAGGGCCGCCGCGAGGGCGCCGCACGCGCGGCAATTCCGGACGTGCCCGCCGACGAGCTCTCGCTCGGTGCGCTCCAGCCCGCCCTCCACGAACGCGGGCAAGAGCAGCTCCGCCGCCTCGCAGGCGGATCCGCTGGTGCGCCTCAGCACGCGCGCGGTGAAGTCGTCCGGAAGCTCGGAGTCCGTCGCCATCTCGTCCCTCACGCCTGGTAGGACGGATCGAGCTCGAGAACGGTTCGCGCGAGCTCGATGCGCGCTCTGGAGGCCCGGGATTTCACCGTGCCCACGGGGAGCTTGAGGATCGAGGCCACCTCCTCGACCTTCAGTCCATGGATCTCCTGCAGGATCAGGACTTCTCGGTTGCGCTCCGTCATCCGCGCGATCGCCCTCTGGACCAGGCTGCGGCGCCGGGCGATGACCAGCTCCTCGTCGGGGAGGTCCGCGGGATCGGCGAGGCCGGTCGCGGTCCGGGAATCGACGTCCTGCGCGGGAGGCCGGGCGGCCTTGCGCCGGAGCTGGTCGACACAGAGGTTGCGGGTGAGCATCAGGAGCCAGGAGACGAAGGTCTCGTGGCCGCGGAAGGTGTTCAGGCTCCGCCAGACGCGCACGAACGCCTCCTGGGCGAGGTCCCGAGCCTCTTCCGGGTCGGAGGCGTACTGGCGCGCGAGGCCGTACACCCGCCCCTGGAACTGGCGGACGAGCGTCTCCCAGGCCAGCCGGTCGCCGGATCGACAGCGATCGAGGAGCTCGGGAAGTTCCATCCGTCTCCGATCTCGAGGCCTGCGTCCCCGGGGGGCGCCGGCGGTTTCCGGAGAGTATGACGCAGCGGAGTGCCGGCCGGTTCGTCCGGACCCGCGTGTCCAGGCGGGGTCCCTGGCCGGGCGGCGGACCGGAACCCATATTCCTCCCAGGCCTCCCCAGCAAGCACCGGAGGCCTGGCGGAGAGATCAACATGACCTCCAACACGGACGACGGACGCCGGGTGGTGGCCCGTTTCCTGGACGGCCGCATTCTCAAGGGTTCGACACACGATTTCGCCCCGAACAAGCCGCGCTTCCACGTCAGCCCGGGAGGCAACGAAGCGGCGAAGCCCGTGGACGTGAGCGTCGCCGACCTCAAGGCGCTGTTCTTCGTAAAGTCCTGGGAGGGGAACGCTCGACGGGTGAGGAGCAACGACTTCAGCGGAGCCGTGGGGCAGGGTCGGCGGGTGAAGGTGACCTTCGTCGACGGCGAGGTCCTGGCGGGATTCACGATGGGGTACGCACCGGACAAGCCCGGTTTCTTCCTGATCCCCGTCGATCCCGGCGGGAACAACAGCCGCGTCTTCGTGGTCCTCGGATCCGTCGAGAAGGTCGAGTGGGTGACCGCCTCCACGCCGCTCGTGGGGACCGGCCGTCCCGCGGGAGGGCGCGGCTGACGAAGGGAGGCCTACCCGCGCGCCGAGGTCAGCCTGGCGTGTGTGTCGTACCAGCCGGGGATCGGCCTTCCCAGCAGGGACGAGATGCGGCGGAGAAGCCTCTGGGCCACGCCCACCGTCTGCCAGAAGGAATCGTCTCCGAAGCAGCGGTATTCCAGGAGAATGCGCCGGTACTGCCTCAGGATCTGCGCGCGTGATTTCCAGCGCCCCGGCAGCTCGCTCCCGAACAGGCCGGAGGAGCAACCCGGGAACCGGTGCGGGACGTATCTCCCCTCTCGCGCGGGCTCGGGGACCTGCTGGCTCCGGACATTCTCCTGCTGCACCGCCATGAACTCGCCGTACCCGAGCCCCTCGAGCAGCGCGATCTCTTCCCGGATCCGCGCGAGTGACGTCTTGTCGGACTCGAGCGAGACGTAGTCCGGCCTGTTCTCGAAGAGCGCCAGCCGCCGCAGGCAGACGAGGTCGGCTCCCTCGATGTCGATCTTCAGGTAGTGGGGGATGCCGTGAGCCGCGAGGCACGCCGAGAAATCGACCGCATCCACCGGAATGACCGTGCTCGGCACCCCGAGATTCTCGTTGCGCCTGGCCCACCCGGCATCGATCGTCCCCCACTCGGAATTGCCGATGCTCTTGTAGAAGTCGACCTTCTCCGGGCTCGAGCCGTCGACGATCGCGCCCTCGACGATCACGAGCCTGGAGGCGGCCAGGGCCTCCGAGAACCGCGCGCGGTTGATCGCGACGAGTTCCGGATCGGCTTCGAACGCGACGACGCGGAACCCCTTCCTGAGGTAGAAGTCGGTGTCCTCGCCGCGGTGCATTCCGACGTCATAGATCAGGTCTGCATGCTTCACGGCGGCGTGTGTGAACGTCACGTGGGAGGCCCCCGTTCCCGGCTCCGGCACTGCGGCTCCGCCGGCTAGGATACGCGGGTCCTCGCCCGTGGCGCATGGGGGTTCCGTTTCTCCCGGTGGAAGGCTAGACTCCGCCGGCCGCCCAACCAGGAGTGACGGTCTCGAGATGTCCTCCCGCTGGTCCCTGATCCCCGGAATCGCCGCCGCGGCGATTGTGATGCTGGCGGGCTCCTGGCTCGCGGAGGCGCTGGGCACGGCGATCCTCGCCGCTCAGGGGCTCCGGGGAGGCACGAGCCCGGTCTCGGGAGTGCCCGTCGCGATCGTTCTCGGCCTGCTGCTGCGCAACACGCTTCCGCTTCCGGCGCTGCTCGGGCCCGGCCTCAGGTTCGCTGTGACCGCAGTCCTGCGCCTCGGGATCGTCCTGGTCGGGATTCGCCTGAGCGCGCTGGATGTGTTGCGCCTCGGCGCCGCGGGACTCCCCGTCGTCTGCGCCGCGATCGCTGCGGGACTGGTCTTCGTCACCTGGTTCAACCGCCGCCTCGGCCTGCCGCCGCGGCTCGGGACGCTCCTCGCCGCCGGAACCAGCATCTGCGGCGTGACCGCGATCGTGTCCACCGCGCCCGCCATCGAGGCGCACGAGCGCGAGGTGGCGTACGCCGTGGCCAATGTGGTCGCGTTCGGACTGTGCGGGATGGTGGTCTATCCCTACGTCGCCCACGCCTTGCTCGGAAGCTCGGAAACGATCGGGCTGTTCCTGGGAACCGCGGTCCACGACACGTCGCAGGTGGTCGGAGCCGCGCTCACGTATCGTCAGATCTATGGCGACGACGTGGTGCTGCGTGTGGCCACCGTGACCAAGCTCACCCGCAACCTGTTCCTGGCCGGGGTGATTCCGCTGCTCACGTGGCTGCACCTGCGCGGATCCCGGCGCCACTCCGCCGCGAGGACGAGGGCCTCGTGGGCGACCCTCGTGCCGGCGTTCGTGCTGGGGTTCGTGGCCATGGCTGCCGTGCGCAGCGTCGGCGATGCGATGCTCGCCTCGGGCGGAGCCGCGTGGGGACTCTGGGATGCGCAGGGCTGGGCGCGCTTCACAGGGCGGATCGGCGATTTCTGGGGCTCGCGGCTGCTGCTCGGGACAGCCATGGCGGCGGTGGGGCTCGGCACGAGCGTCCGCGTGTTCCGCGGCGTGGGCTGGAAGCCGTTCGTGGTGGGGTTCGCGGGTGCGCTCGTGGTGGGCGCGGTGGGCCTGGGGATGGCCCTCGTCTTCGGCCGATTCGTCGCGCTCTAACCGGCCGCTACGCGTCCAGGGCCGAGAGCGCGGTCTCGATGTCTCCCGGACGGACGTACACGATGTAGCCGTAATCTCCCTTGCCGTCGGTCACGCAGGTCGCCGCGTAGACGCTGATCTGCGCGCGATACAGCCGGGAGTGGATGTCGGCCAGGACTCCCAGCCGGTCGTCCCCCTGGATCAGGAGCGCGGCGTGCGGCCCGTCCAGGACGAGCCCCGAGTCGGCGGCCGCGCGCAGGAGCTTGTCCACGTCCTCCGGAAAGAGACTGAATTGGGCGCTCTCGGGCCCGAGTGGCATCGCCGCAAAGGCCAGGAGGTTGACGTTGTCCGCGGCCAGCTCGGAGAGAACTCTGAACGCCTCGCCGGGCCGGTCCTTGACGGTGGCGTAGAAGTAATCGACTCTCCGGATCGTCGTCGGCATCGCTTCCTCCCCGGCACAGCCCGGACCCAGGCTGCGGCTGTTCTCTACTCCGAGGATACACCGGCGCGGGGTTGCCCGCGCCCGCTCACCTCCAGTGTTCGGGATCGACGACGAGCCCGGTGGGAGCTCGCACTACCGCTTGGACGTTGAAGCCATCGACCAGCGCCCCGGCGGAGCGGGGGGATGCGTCCGCGCTCAGGCCGAGCAGACAGGCAAGTCGGCCCACGATCTGTTCCGCTCTCCAGCCCGCCTCGCGCAGCTCCCGGATCGACGAGCGCGGGTGGCGCTTCGAGAGCCGGATCCCGTCCGGGCCGAGCAGCAGCGGGACGTGGGCGAACACGGGAGCGCGCAGGCCCAGCGCGCCGTAGAGCAGAAGCTGCCGCGGCGTGGAGCCGAGCAGGTCGTCCCCGCGCACGACCTCGCTCACCGCCATGGCCGCATCATCGACGACCACCGCGAGCTGGTACGCCGGCACACCGTCGGCACGGCGCACCACGAAATCGCCCGGCAGCGCCTCGTTCCTCCGGGGGCCGCGGACGAGATCCACGAAGTCGGTGACGTCGCCCTCGTCGACCCGGAAGCGCCACGCGTGCTGCTTGCCCGCGCCGATCCGGCGCCGCGCATCGTCGGGGTCGAGGGCGCGGCACGTCCCGGGGTAGCGCGCCTCTTCGCCCGGCGCTTGGGGCGCGCTCGCCGCTTCGGCGATGTCCCGGCGGCTGCAGAAGCAGGGATAAACGCGGCCGGATCCCCTGAGATGCTGAAAAGCGGCCTCATAGGTTGGGAGTCGTCGCCCCTGCTCGTAGGGTGCGTGGGGACCTCCACGATCCGGTCCCTCGTCCCAGTCGAGGCCGAGCCAGGCCAGATCCTCGAGGATCCGCTCCGCCGCTCCCGCCCTGACCCGGGGGCGATCGATGTCCTCCAGCCGGATCAGGAACGTCCCGGCCCGGGAGCGAACGGAAAGCCAGGCCAGGAGCGCGGTCGAGGCGTTCCCCAGATGGAGGCTTCCCGTGGGGCTCGGCGCGTAGCGCCCGCGCGGCGTCGTGTTTCGCGACATACCCTGTGCCCCCGGGACCCGCATGATGGCAGAGCCGCCGCTTGCCGCAAAGAAGGGCGCAACCTAGATTCCCCGCATGTCCAGGGTCAGACAGGGCGGGGGGTTCGGCTTCGTGATCCTGCTCGTGGTGCTGGCGGTGATTCTGTTCCTCGCCAGTCGCTCCTCGAGCAAGCTGGTCCCCGCCGCGCTCCCCGCGGCGTCGCAGGCGGATTCGGAAGACCGTGACGACCCCTTGGCCGCAACACCGCCCCCCGCCGTGAACTCGGGCGCGGGCCAGGCCCCGATCCAGTCGCGTCTGAGCGACGCCCGAGCAAAGACCTCCGCGCACGCCGACCAGGTCCAGAGCGCTCTGAAGGAGCCCTGAGCCCGGACGCTCGCGGCCCGTCCATCCCCGCTGCTAGAATGCCCCCCAACGCGAAGGGACCTGTTTCCTTCCCGCGCAAACTGCCGAGGAGAGCATCATGAGCAACGGGATTTTCCACGTCCCCGACCCCAGAAACGAGCCGGTCCTGACCTATGCTCCGGGAACTCCGGAGCGCAAGACCCTACGGGCGCGCCTTGCCTCCATGTCCCGCGAGACCGTCGAGGTCACGCCGCGCATCGGCGGCGAGAGGGTGCGCACGGGGCGGACCGGGAAGGTCGTCATGCCGCATGACCACGGGCACGTGCTCGGGACCTGGCACAAGGCGGGCGCCGCCGAGGTCGCCCGGGCCGTCGAGGCGGCCCGCAGGGCGCATCGCGAATGGTCCCGCATGCCCTTCGAGCACCGCGCCGCGATCTTCCTCAAGGCCGCCGACCTGCTCGCTGGACCCTATCGGGACGTCCTGAACGGGGCGACGATCCTCGGCCAGTCGAAGACGGTTCACCAGGCCGAGATCGATTCGGCCTGCGAGCTGATCGACTTCTTCCGCTTCAACGTGCGTTACGCGGAGGTGATCTACCGGCAGCAGCCGACGTCGTCGCCGGGGTGCTGGAACCGCCTGGAGTACCGGCCGCTCGAGGGGTTCGTGTTCGCCGTCACGCCCTTCAACTTCACGAGCATCGCCGGGAACCTCCCGACCGCGCCCGCGATCTTGGGCAACACGGTCCTCTGGAAGCCCGCCTCCTCTGCCCTCTACTCGGCGCATTTCATCATGGACCTGCTCGAGGAGGCCGGGTTGCCCCCGGGGGTGATCAACCTGGTTCCGGGCCCGGGCGGCGCGGTGGGCGATCCGGTGCTCGCGAGCCCGGAGCTGGCCGGCGTCCACTTCACGGGCTCCACGTCGGTGTTCCAGGCGATGTGGGAGACGGTGGGGAGGAACATCCGGCAGTACGCACAGTATCCGCGCATCGTGGGAGAGACGGGAGGCAAGGACTTCGTCTTCGCCCACGCCTCGGCCGACGTCGCGGCGCTCGCCACCGCTCTCGTGCGGGGTGCCTTCGAGTACCAGGGTCAGAAGTGCTCCGCGGCATCGCGGGCCTTCGTCCCGCAGTCGATCTGGAGCGAGGTCAAGACGCGGCTCCTCGAGCAGGTGGCGCGGATCCGCGTGGGCGACCCGGCCGATTTCGGGAATTTCATGGGCGCCGTGATCGACCAGGGTGCGTTCGACACGATCCGTGAGTACATCGAGCACGCCCGCGGCTCCTCGGACGCGGAGATCCTGTGCGGCGGCGGCTGCGACGACCGCGAGGGGTACTTCATCGAGCCGACCGTGGTGCTCGCCAAGTCGCCGGAGCTGAAGCTCATGCGCGAGGAGATCTTCGGACCGGTCCTGAGCGTGTTCGTGTACAAGGACTCGGACCTGGACGCGACGCTCGAGCTCTGCGACCGGGGCTCTCCCTACGCGCTGACCGGGGCCGTGTTCGCCCGGGACCGGTTCGCGATCGCGAAGATCGCCGCGGCGCTGACCCACGCCGCGGGGAACTTCTACATCAACGACAAGCCCACCGGCGCCGTCGTCGGCCAGCAGCCGTTCGGCGGCGGCCGCGCGTCGGGGACGAACGACAAGGCCGGGAGCGTGTGGAACCTGATCCGCTGGACGAGCCCTCGGGCCATCAAGGAGCTGTTCGTTCCGCCGACCGACTTCTCCTATCCGTTCCTGGCGCCGGGGGAATAGAGCCGGACTGCACCCGCGAAACGGCTTCACGCGGCGACACTCGACATCCCCCGCCGGCGGCTGCGGGACGGTGCGCAGGGCGAGGGGGTTTCCCTGAACGCCCTGTGCGCGTGGCTTCTCGACGCCGCGATTACGAGTCTTGGATCAGCCGTCAGGGATTGTCAGCGCGAATCGACCGCCGACACCGTGCCGAGCTTGACGTGGAGCACGCCTCGGCCTACCCATTACCGGGGGCAGACTCGGTGGTGCATGAATCGCGCGTGTCTCGTCGTGTGGTTCCTTCTCGTCCATGGTGTCGCCGCAGCCCAGGGCGAGGTGCACGGCCCCGTCGGAACGGGTGATTGCTCTCCTCACGTCGGAGGCGACTACGCCGACGCCAGCGCTATCGTGTGGATCCCGCTTGCGCAGAAGTGGATCATGCACGATCAGAGGAAGTTCTATGTGTTTTCGCGGGACGGCGTTCTGGAGCGGGAGTCCGCGGCCTTCGTGACGTGCAAGGGTGCCCCCGAGCACGAGGGGTTCGCGCTGGTCGATTCACCGCGCTGCAGCAACGACTCCAGCCGGCGCTGCAACACTTCGGCGGACTGCGTCGTGCCGGGGACCTGCTCTGTCCCGGGGGCGTACGGCGACGTGCTGTGGGCGCAGGACGAGAACCTCGGCTACCGCTGCACGAACAACCCGGACACGACGTGCTCCGACGACCTGCCGTGCGGCGGAAGCGCCGGTCAAACCAACCTCTGCAAGGGGACCGGCGCGCTGTGCCGTTACTCGATCGACGCGATCCTCAACATGGGCCAGGGTGGAAATCCCGCGACTCCCTTGGCACTCGAGGAAGTTTGGGCGACCGACGTCCCGTTCAACAGCAGCGAGGGACTGGTCTTCGTCCCCGAAACGAGCAGCACGGGGCGCTACGGCGGCACATTCTTCTGGGGGGAACAGGCCAACGCCCGCTGGAGGAGATTCACGCTCGATCCTGCGCAGCCGGCGCTCGTGTGGGGAACGACGCCGAGCTTCCCGACGGGCTGCGCCCTGGGAGGGGACCTCTCGGACGGCTACTACGACTTCGTCCGGGCCCGTTTCTACAGCCAGTCGGACGGTGGCAACCGCACCACCGTCCACAGCCCAGACTTCACGACGTGCTACGCGTCGGTCCCGGACCCGGCGACGTGCCGCGGTGACAACGGCTACGAGGGGTTCGCGTTTGGCGGCGGGCGCGTCGCCTACACGGACGATGTCACGGGTCACCCCGATGACGCCTACAACGGCCTGTGGCTGTTCGAGGATGACTTCTGCGGCGACAACGTCCGGGTGTCCACGGAAATCTGCGACGGGATCGACCTCGGGGGGAAGAACTGCGCGACGGCGAGCCCCGCCGAGTGCGTCGGGGGACGTTGCGGGTCGGGCTGGCAGGGAGTGCTTGCTTGCCGAGCGAATTGTGCGACCTTCGACGATGCAGCGTGTCAGCCCCTCGGTTCGATCGGCAACGTCGACCATCTCCACCGCACCGACGTGCGCTGATCTTCTCGGCGGCATGCGCGATTGTGGCTGGCCGCGCCCGGCCCGCGCTGGCCACGAAACTCGTCTCGGAAAGCGCTCTTCGGGGATATCCTGTCCCGCGTGGGACGGTGTTCGAGGAACGCTCGGAATCGTGAACGCAGGAACATTCCCCGAACTCCGCGGTTCGTGCCTCCACGGACGCGCGAAGCCGCAAGTTGTCCCATGGATCCCCGGAGGTCTCCCATGCGACGACTTGCCTGCAGCGTCATCCTCGCGCTCGCCTTCACCGCACCGTGGATCGGCTGAGCGGCGGACGGGTGGCGTACGTCCATCTTCCAGACACCGGCGGCGGAGGGTACACCTCGTTCAACCGCTATTTCTTCGCGCAGGTGGGCAAGGAAGGGGCGGTGCTCGACGAGCGCTTCAACCACGGAGGGTCGCTGGCGGACTACGTGATCGATCATCTCAAGCGGCCGATCATGAGCCTTCTCGCGACGCGCGAGGGGCACGACGCGCAGCTCGAGGCCGCGGTGAAGGTCGTCCTGGACGAGTTGAAGAAGAACCCGCTGCCGGTCTACCGCCGCCCCGCGTACCCGGATTACCAGAAGGGCGGCGATCTGGGGAGGCGTTAGCGTGCGGCAGGACGGCGCGCAGCCTTGAACGGCGGCTTCACGTACGTCTCGCGGATCGGCGGGCGCGTCGCGGGGCTCTCGCTTCTCGACCACCTCGCGGCACGCTACCGTCACAGCACGCGGGACGAGTGGCGGGAGCGGATCGATGCGGGCCTCGTGCTCGTCGAGGGCCGGCCCGCCCGCGCCGGAGACCTGCTGCGCCGCGGCGCGACGATCGCGTGGGCCCGGCCCCCCTGGGAGGAGCCGGAGGCGCCGCTGACCTACGCGCTGCTCTACGAGGACGCGGCGCTGCTCGCGGTCGCGAAGCCCGCGGGGCTGCCGACGCTCCCGGGAGGCGGGTACCTGGACCACACGCTCCTCGCGCTGGTGCGCAGGCGCCACGCTGCTGCGACGCCCGTGCACCGGCTCGGACGCGGCACGTCCGGCATCGTGCTGTTCGCCCGCACCGCACGCGCGTCGCGGGCGCTGGCGCGCGCGTGGCGGGAGCGGCGGGTCACCAAGGTCTACCGCGCGCTCGTCGAGGGGAGGCCCGAGAGGAACTCGTTCACGGTGGAGACCGGGATCGGGCGCGTCCCCCACCCTGTGCTCGGAACGGTTTTCGCTGCGTGTCCGGGAGGCTTGCCGTCGCGGAGCGTCGTCCGCGTCCTCGAGCGCGGGCAGGCGACGAGCCTGGTCGAGGCGCGCATCGAGACGGGTCGGCCGCATCAGATCCGGATCCACATGGCCGCCTCCGGCCACCCGCTCGCGGGCGACCCGCTCTACGCCGCGGGAGGGGGGCTCCGCGAAGACGGCAGGGCGCTGCCCGGCGAGACGGGGTACCTCCTTCACGCGCTGCGGGTCGCCCTCGATCACCCGGAGACGGGTGCACCGTTCGAGGTCGTGTGCCGGCCGCCGTGTGCGCTCGAGATCTCGGTCGAGAGAGACGCGACGGCGCCATTCATATAAGTCTATATTTTACAGTAATTTAGATGTCCGCGTGCCCGGGGGATCGATACCCCTTCCGTCAGGAGCGGATTTTTCTCTTGCCTTCTTGAGAAATAGTGCTATAGTGCTCTAGGTCACAAGGTCACAGGAGGTCATGTGAGCTTCCCCGGGCAGACAGCGACAGTGGCGGAAAGGCGGTGGTCTCATGCGGCCGAGATGCGGTCGGCGCGGCGGGTGCAATCTCGCCTGTTGCCGGACGCGGCGCCCAGTTCCGTCGGTCTCGAGTGCGCCGGCCTTTGCCTCCCCGATCGAAGCGTCGGCGGAGATTTCTACGACTTCCTCACGATCGGGCCTGGACGCACTGCGTTGGTCCTGGGCGACGTTTCCGGAAAGGGTGTGCCGGCCGCGCTTCTGATGGCGACCCTGCGCGCAAGTCTTCGTTGCCACTACGCGATCGGTTCCGGCGATCTGGTGCAGCGCCTCCAGTGCGTGAATCGACTGTTCGGCGAGAGCACCGCGATGGAGCACTACGCGAGCCTCTTCGTCGCCGAATTCGACGCGTCGAGCGGTCGACTCCGTTACGCCAACTGCGGTCACGTTCCCCCCGTCCTCCTCCGTCGCGGCCTGCGCGTCGAGCGGCTGGACGCCACCGCCGGCCCGCTCGGGATGTTCGAGGACTGGGTCTGCCAGGCCAACGAGGCCGTCCTTGCCGAGGGAGACCTGCTGGTCGTCGTCAGCGACGGCGCCACCGAGGCCGTGGGAGGCCGAGGCGAGACGTTCGGCGATTCCCGTCTGGTCGCCGCGATCCAGGCCAACCGCGAACTCCGGATCGCGGCGCTGCTGCGCGCCGTCGCCGACGAGGTTCGCTCGTTCTGCGACGGCGGTCCGCCGGACGACCTGACGCTCGTCGCGGCACGCGTGCGCGGGCGCGGCGGGCCGCGGTGAGGGCGGCGATGCTCCTCCACGTCAACCCCGGCGACGAGCTCCCGATCTACCGGCAGATCGTCCGGCAGGTGGAGGACGCCATCGCGGGAGGCCGGATGAAGCCGGGAGACAAGCTCCCCTCGCACCGGGATCTCGCCGTGCAGCTCGTGATCGCCCCGCTCACCGTCAAGAAGGCCTACGACGAGCTGGAGCAGCGGCGGCTGATCGAGACCCAGCGCGGACGCGGCACGTTCGTCTGCGCCGGCGTTTCCACCCGGGCACCGGAGGAGCGGCTGGAGCGGCTTCGCGATGCCGCGCGGCGGCTGCTGTCGCAGGCGGCCCTGTCGGGAGTCCCCCTTTCCGAGGTCATCGCGCTGCTG
>Ga0316622_100000356_pt1 | contig 25839 bp, 16 predicted proteins | sample OWC_Aug_OW2_C1_D_FD_207646 | JGI IMG/M metagenome (GOLD analysis project Ga0316622, IMG submission 207646) | Wetland soil microbial communities from Old Woman Creek delta, Ohio, United States - OWC_Aug_OW2_C1_D5_C | ecosystem: Environmental > Terrestrial > Soil > Wetlands | place: USA: Ohio... | reverse complement strand
CGAGGGGCGTGGACGATCGTAGCGGTGTGACCCGCGCCGGCGGTCGCCCCGGCGGTCTCCGAGCCGGAGCCGGAAGACCGGGAAGTCGACCCCCTTCGACTGAGCGAGCGCTCCCGCGGCGGAAGTCCCGGCGCGTGGCGGGTGGGTGTGTCCGAACGGCGCCTCGCGGGGGTAGCTCTTCTGCGTAACGGGATGGTCTTGGGGCCGATCGGGTTGGTTGACGGAAATGCCACATAGCGGACGCTCCGCTCGGCAGCACGAGCAATCCGAGCGTCCTCAAAACCATCCAGTTTCCGCCGGAGAGGAAGACGACGTGGGGCCGTTGCCCGGAGGCCTCGTAGAAGATCCTCCCGCCGGGAACCCCCGCGTACCCGCTGCGGACCACGTCGGCCACCTCCGCACCGGAGGCGACGGAGAAGGCCGCCGGAGCACAACCCAGTGCTACCAGCTTGCGGAGGAACGCCATGCAGCGCGCTTCCCGCGCGGCGAGGAACGGCCGATAGGGCCGTCAGCCGCAAGAGGCTATGCCAGCGCAGCGCCAGCCTGGCCACCTGAATGACGGCTTCTCACCTCGAGAAGACGCGCGCTTTCGCGGGGAAGCGCATTCCATTTGATTCAATTTGATTCAATTGGACCATTGACGCCGCCGCTTCCGTGTGTCCCATTGATAGGAGGAGGAGAAATCAACGGGATTTCCACCTTCATGCCCCGAGCGCCCGGCTTCGCACCGCACCCGGGGGTTCGAAGCGATCCGCGGCGGCTCGGAAGGAGGAGTTTCATGAACGCCGTCCACTTGTTGGGGCGCAGCGCGTGCGTCCTCGCCATCACACTCGGCCTCGCTCCTCTACCCGCGCAGGCACGCGAGTTGTTCCGGCCTCCGCGCGTGGACACCTTCGACCGCTTCGACGTCGAGCAGAGTCCTCTGCAGAAGGGTCTCCTCGACGCCCGCGACACGAAGTGGCGCAGGAACATCAAGCTGGGGCCGGACCCTCGCTGCAGCCGCGTGATCCGGGAGATCGGCCACGGCAAGCCCAGGATCAAGCTCTGCGACGACCACGGTTGGGATCAGGAAACGTGCCTGCAGCAGTACTGCTGCGAGCGGCCGCCGACGCCCCCGGTGGGAGGCGGCGGCTGTACCGCTCCCGGAGATGCTGAGATCCTCGCCTGTGCTCACGCGCTGATCGAGGGGGGTGATACCAGCGTCTGCATCCCCGGCGCTCCGGTCGGTCCCGCCCCGGACGCACCGGTGTGCCGGGACGAGCCGCTCGAGGGCCTCGTCGCCGCTCCGCTCGAGGGCGACCGCCCCGCGCTGGCCTACTCGATCCTCCCCTCTGCCCCGCCGGGGCCTTGGGCGCCGCTGACCGAGGCCGCGCGCACGAAGGCCTGCCTGGACGAGATTTTCGTCAACAACCGCGGGAACCGCACCGCCGATTGCCTGGAGGACCCGGACCGGGACGGGGACGGGAGCATCGACGCGAAGTGCCGGCCGATCTTCGAGGCGTGCGAAGACATGCCCGTCGCGACCGCGCGCAGGACCCACCAGAGCAGCGGTCCGAAGGCGAAGCGCGTGCACACCACCACGCAGATCCACTACGAACGACCGGCGCGGATGAAGACTCCCCCCTCGCCGGCCGACGAGGCGTGGGATCCGCTGCAGATGCGCGGCGCCTCTACGCAGGACGAGGACCTCGGAGTCCCGGGCGGACCGCGGCCGGTGAACACTCTGCACGGGGCCGCATCCTGGAACCCGCGCGGGACCCAGGACTGCGATCCGCTGTACCGCTGCCCCGAGAACGACGACGGCGACTGCGTGGATCGGGTCAGCGGGGCGCACCGGACCGACTGCTTCGAGGCGGACGGCCGGCTGAAGGCAACGCTCGAGTGGATCAGCCAGGACCCTGGCGACCTGCGCTGCCGCCACATCGAGACGGGAGAGCAGTTCGAGGGGGAGGACGAGTGTCTCGGCGACGACGGGACGCTCGCGACTACCCTCGTCCAGCAGATCGACGAGGACCCGCCCGACTCGCTGAACAAGGATGGAGACTGCAAGCTGGCCGGAACGCCCAACGAGAATCTTCGCTCGGACTGCCTCGGCACCGACGGGCGCCTCCTTCCCGGCTACGCGTGGAACGTCGGGGAGGAACTCTGTGACGGGATGAACAACGACGGCGACTGCCTCGCGATCGACGGCGAGCAGACCGGCCCCGCCCGCGGCCGCGGCTCGATCGGCCTGCTGCGCGCCGCCGACGACACCTGCGTGACGGCCGACGGCCGCGTGTTCGCCCGACCGCAGTTCCGGGAACTCGTGGACGAGGATTGCGCGGCGGCGCTGGACAACGACGGGGACGGCCTGGTCGACGAGGACCCGGCCGGCGTGCGCACGGCGGCGCAGGACCTCGCGCTGTACTCCGCAGACGATCCGATGCTCGAGGAGGAGAGGTGCACAGGGCTCTACGCCCGCTACGGGCTCAGCCCCGAACCCGGCGAGCTTCCGGACGCCGATCACGGCTGCGATCTCGACCGCCTGATGCGCGTGCACGTCAACCGCGAGCTCGAGAGATCGCCGCTGCGGGAGAGCTTCCGCGTGAAGTCAGGGGTCGACAAGTTCTTCGACGTCGACAGCACGGGGCACTGGTGCGTGGACGGCGTTCCGGACCCGCCGCCCGGCTGCCGGAGCGGCGACGCGCGGGGAGCCGTCAACGGCACGCGCCCCCACGATCCGCAGAACGGCCGCTACCGCTTCGAGGAGAGGCGGGCGCTCGTCGACGAGGCGTTCGCCGTCAAGTGCAAGCCGGCCCGGGTGGACAGCGACGGGGACGGGGCGAAGGACGCCTGGGTTGACACCGTGTATGACGAAGCGAGCGGAACCTGCGTGACGGAGGGTAGCGAGGAATCAACAGCCGTCGCGGCCGTTGCGGAGGATCCGCGCTGTCTCGCCCCCGATCCTCCGCCGGAGTGCCGGCAGGCGATGATGGGGTTCACCTTCGCACCGCCCGTGCTCGAGTGGGGCTGGCGCGTGCGCTGGCGGGTGTGCATCTTCGGCATCTGCTTCGAGATCTTCTACGCCCGCATCGGCTATGAGTTCGACCTGGCCACCGGCGTGCGCCTGCCCGTCGAGATCGACTTCGAGAACCTGCCGCAGCACGCGCTCGCCTCGGACGGCCACGCTTTCGACGGCGCGGTCACGTCCTTGGCCCCGAAGGACTTCAGCGTCGAGGAGTTCCGCAACTTCTGCCGCCTGCACCGCCTGGATGCGCCCTGGTACATCTCGGACTGTGACCGCTTCGCCTTCCCCGACTTCCTCGACGCGAGCGACGGGGACGAGTTCGTCGCGCACTACGCGGTCTTCGCCGGCCTGATCGTGAGGGTCTTCTCGATCCCCCTCATCAACTGGGGGATCGAGTCCGCGGTGGACATCCCAGGAATGTGCACGACGTGGAAGATGAAGGACGGGATCGAGGGGCTGTCTTTCGAGGACCTGGTCAAGATCGAGCTCGGGCTGCTCGAGGGCAGCGACGCCCTTGCCGTGCTCAAGGACAACCTGGGCAACTGCGGCAGTTTCACGACTCCGTTCGGCATGGAGGAGTGCCCGCCCTGGGAGTGCAGCACGGGCTGGCGCCTACGGGGCTGGCCGTTCCTGAGCCTTGAGAAGCACATCCGCGCCGATTGTCTGAGCGCGCTCCTTCACGACGAGGTCGTCACGATCAAGGGCCAGAAGAGGCCGATCTGCACCGGGATGATCCTCGGCTACCAGGGGGCGAGCCTGGGGATCGGGCTGATCATCGAGGCCAACGCGGGCTCGCGCCTGATCGACGCCGAGCAGACCGCCGGCGGCGATGCGTGCATGAGCGGCCCGCCGCCGCATCCGCTGCAGTACACCCGCGCCGCCAACGAGCCGGACAGCCGCGTGCCGCTGTACCCGGTGACCGCCGACAATTTCTCCGCCGCGCACGAGATCGCGTGGCTCGGAATCGACGACTTCACCTACTACCTGAACGCCATCGAGATCGCCCTGAGCGCGAACCTCGAGTTCGGGGGGATCCTCGAGCCGATCCCCGACATCGGGTCGTTCCTCCTGTACAACTTCGTCTTCGACACCGGGCAATTCGGCATCCCCATCCCGCAGCACCCGGGGACCGCCGCCGTCAGCGCGGCCGTGCCGGTCGACAACTACGGCCTCGTGCTCGACGTCCGCGCCCCCGAGGGCGCTCCTCGCCGCGTCGACGACAAGACCGTCGCCGTGCCGCCGGGCCAGTTCGGCTCGTACGACGTCAGGATCACCAACCTCGGGAGCGTTCCGGGGAGCTTCGACAACCTGGCCTGCGAGCTGTCGAACCGCGCGTATCCGGCGGGAATCCCCTCCTCCGAGGTGCTCGTCTTTCGCATCGATCCCAACACGGACCACGATTGCACGGGGCCGGACGGGACGGGACACTGGTTCGGCGATCCGTACGACGGTCAGCCGGACGATTGCTACGACGCGGCCGGCGAGCCGCGTCCCGATCGCGTCGAGGCCATCGACGAGGATCCTCCCGGGCCCGCGGGCGAGACCGTGGCGGTTCGCGACGAGGACCATGACGGCATCGCGGACGAGGATCCGCCCGACGAGTGGCGCGTGCAGCCGGCGGGGTTTCCGGAAACCGTCATCGGTCCTCTGCCCGCGCACGAGACGTCGCAACCCTTCGCGCTGTCCGTCAGCCCCTTCCGCCACCCGCTCACGAGGCCTGGGACCTACGCCCTGCGCGTCACGGCCGACTGTCACGAGGCCGTCGAGTTCGGCCTTCCCGACGTGGATCCGCTGGGATTCCACAGGATCCAGTCGACCTGTCTGCGAGGCAGCCCCGAGACCTGGACCGGACCGGAGGCGAACCCGCACGTGGCGTTCATCGCAGTCGAGTCGTTCTTCGATCCGCAGGTCCTCATCGACCCGCCCGCCGTGTCGATGGTGCCAGGCGAGAGCCGCGAATTCCTCGTCGAGGGGACCAACGGCGCGAACGATCCCGACGCGCTGACGCTGACCGCGTCCCTGCACGATTTCAACCGCGCGGGATGCGACCTCGCCAACCTCGGGCGGCTGCCGGAGGGCTCGGAGCCGGACTGTCCGTACCGGGCCGTGCCGACCGCGATCCTCGCGGAGTGGCTCCAGGGAGCGATCCCCACGCAGTTCGGTACCCTGGAGGCCCCGCTGGACCCGCTGGGAGCAGGCTCCGGCTCGTTCGCGATCGGCGTTCCGGCCACGTGGGCCGCGATGGACGATACGACCTACACCTTCAGCGTGACCGCGACGAGCCGCAGGGATCCCCAGTCTCCACCGGCCGCGAACACGTTCCTCGCGCAGCAGACGGTCCGGGCAACACCGGAGAGCATGACCCGGTACATCGGCTTGGAGATCGACACCCTGGTCGCGGAGATCGAGGCGGCCAACGACCAGGGGATTGCCACCGCGGGATTGCATCCGATCCTGACGCACCCGATCCGGATGGCGAATCAGAGTGCGCTCGAAGCGGTCCTGGCCGGCGACGCATCGCGCGCCGCGCGGTCGCATCGGACGACGATCCACACCACGCAGGCCTTCCTGCGCGCGCTCGCCGGCGCGGCAGGGAAGGTCCCCGAGCCGTACGTGGCCGACTGGAAGAGGAGGGCCGACGCGATCCTCGCCGACCTGGACCGTGCCCTCGCGGGATAGGGGTTTCTACCCCAGCCAATCCGGCACGCGGTCCGTCATCGCCGCGACGGTCCGGGCCGCTGGGACCAGGCGCCGGGTGACCTGCTGCGACCGCAGTCTGGATGGCTCCGGACGAGGTGGTCTTGCCTCACGTGTCGGTTGGTGACGCTGATGCCGACGGCAAGCGCGACGTCGTCGTGAACTTCTCGACCCAGGACCTCACCCTCTTGCTCGGCGACGGCCTGGGCGGATTCGTGCCGGTTGCAGCCCCGACCTTCCTGATAGGAAGTTCTCCCATCGATGCTGCGGTCGGCGACTTCAATCTGGACGGCAACCCGGGCATCGCGGACACCTGCGACTCGGCGGCTGGCTGTCTCCACACGCCCGACGACGCCGAACCCGGATCAGACGGATGGCGACGAGGATGCTGCGGGCGCCGTCTGCGATCCTTGCCCGCTCGATCCTCTGAACGATGCCGCCCGCGGCGTGTCGTCCTCTCCGAAATGTTTCCTGATTCGACGGTGTGAATCGGTGGAGGAATTCCCTTCTTCCTCCAGCGACCGGAGGTCGCGCAGGGGAGGACGGGATGTCGGGCAGCGTTGGAGACGGAAACGAGGAGTCGACCGGACCGCGGCACACACGGACCCGTCCGCCCTCCCATCCTTCCCCTTGACCACGATGAACGGCGGAAGCTAGGCTCACTCGAATGCGGGTGAGCGCGCAGTGCGCGCCTTCGCCGCAATCGCTCGACCGCGAATCTATTGCGTCTTCCACGAAGTTCCCGCATCCGTGTGGCAATCACGAGCCCCGGGGATCGCCTGGCCCCGACGAGATCGTCGCCTGCATCGGCGTGGGAGGCATGGGCGAGGCCTGCCGCGCGCCCATCCGTTGCCGCCGATCGCCCCGGCAAAGCGGAAGGGGGCCTGTGGACGCCGGCTCACTCCGTCGGGTTGCAGGAATCCTCACTTCATCAGGAGGGATCGAAGCATGCGCCGGCCGACCGTCTTCCTCCCGATGGCCCTCGCCGCATCTTTCCTTGCCGCCGTCCCGGTTGCCGCCGTCCTTGCTCCCGAAACCGTTTCCGGCATTGATGAGGCGGTGACGAAGGTTCTCGGCGATACGGGAGTGCCGGGCGCCTCCGTGGCCCTCGTTCACGGCGGGGCGATCGCTCTGGCGAAGGCGTACGGCCTGGGCCGCCTGGATCCACCGACGCCCGCCTCGCCCGCCATGCGGTATCCCGTCGGCTCCATCAGCAAGCAGTTCACCGCCGTGGCGCTGGCGATGCTCGCCACCGACGGCAGGCTCGGCCTCGACGACAGGGTGGCGAAGTTCTTCCCCGACCTGACCCGCGCCGGCGACATCACCCTGCGGCAGCTCCTCTCCCACACGGCGGGGATCCGGGACTACTGGCCCCAGGACTATGTGCCGGCGGCGATGCTGGAGCCGACCACGCCCCAGGCGTTGATAGAAAGGTGGGCGCGGGGGCCGCTGGATTTCGAGCCCGGGTCGACATACCAGTACGGCAACACGGGCTACGTCGTCGCCGCTGCCGTCGTGGAGAAAGCGAGCGGCCGGATGCTCATGGAGCTTCTCCGCGCTCGGATCTTCGGGCCCCTCGGCATGGACACCGTCCTCGACGTCGACCAGGGTCGTCTGTCCGACGGCGACGCCGCGGGCTACCTGCGTTACGGACTCGGGCCCCTCCGTCCAGCCCCCAAGGAAGGCAAGGGGTGGATGCTCGGGCCGGGGAGCTTGCCATGACCGCCGAGGATCTCGCCCGCTGGGACGTCTCCTTCATCGACGGCAGGGTGCCTGGCCCCGAGGTGCTCCGGGAGATCACCCGGGAGGTGATCCTCCCGAGCGGGGTGGGCACCGGCCACGGGCTCGGCGTCGCCCTCGACCTCAGGGGAGATCGCCGCGTCGTCCGCCACGACGGGGAGATGTCGGGGTTCACGTCCGAGCCGGCCGACGCGGGGATGCTGGAGAGAATGAAGGCGATCCTCGAGGGGCTCCGCAAAGGGAGGATCGATCGAACCCTCCTCACCGCGAACGCGAACGCCTACTTCACCGAGCAGGCGCTACGGGACTTCCGGGCGGGCCTCGAGCGGCTCGGAACGGTGAAGGAGATCCAGCCGCTCCGGCAGAGCCTCCGGGGCGGCCTCACGACCCGCGTCTATCGCGCCTTCCTCGGGAAGAAGAAGCTGCGGATCGTCACCCGGGCGGCGCGAGTTCCTGACGGATCGATCCGCCCGGCACGCGCCGCGTGCTCGCCCTCGACTGCCGGGACTCCGTGGTCCACCGGATCCGCGACGGGCGCCGCCACGACGCGTTCCAAGTCGTGAGCAGCGGGGGAACGCCGTTGCTATCCTGTCCCCTCATGGCAGGCTCGCCATTCCTCTCCGAGACGCGCTCGACCCTGCAGCTCGCGGTGCCGATCGTCCTGGTCCAGCTCGGGATGATGGCGATGGGGGTCGTGGACACCGTCATGGTCGGACGGATCTCCGCCAGCGCGCTCGCCGCCGTGGCGATCGGGAACCTGTACGCCTTCGCGGGGCTCGTGGGCGGGATGGGAGTCCTCATGGCGCTCGATCCGGTGGTGGCGCAGGCGCTGGGGGCCGGGGACCGCGAGGCCGCCGCGCGCGGCGTGCAGCGCGGACTGATCCTCGCGGCACTTCTGAGCCTGCCCGTGGCGCTCTCGTTCCTGCCGGTCCGGCTCCTGCTCACGCTGCTGCGTCAGCCCCCGGAGGTGATTCCGGACGCGGCCGGATACGTGTGGGCGTCGCTCCCGGGGATCGTGCCGTTCCTGGCCTTCGTGGTCCTGCGCCAGAGCCTGCAGGCGATGCATCGCACCGCTCCGATCGTGAGCGCGATCGTGGGTGCGAACGTCCTGAACGTCGTCCTCAACTGGATGCTGATCTTCGGGCACGCCGGGTTCCCCGCGCTGGGAGCCGTCGGCTCCGCCTGGGCGACCAGCGCCAGCCGTCTCGCCATGGCCGCCGGGCTATTCGTCGCGGCACGCGCCGACCTGGGCCCCGTGCTCCGGCCGCTCCGTCCGGGGGTGCTCGACCGCGCGCCGCTTCTGGCCATGCTGCGCCTGGGGCTTCCGATCGCGTTCCAGTACCAGCTCGAGATCGGGGCGTTCGCCACGATCGGCCTGCTCATGGGCTACCTGGGCACGCGCGAGGTCGCGGCGCACCAGATCGCCCTGAACCTCGCCTCGCTCACCTTCATGGTCCCGCTCGGGGTCTCCGCGGCGGCGGCCGTGCGCGTGGGCCACGCGGTGGGACGCGAGGACACGGTGGGCGCGCGCCGCGCGGCCTGGGCGGCGATCGCCCTCGGCGTGTTGTTTATGGGCAGCATGGCGGTCGCTCTGATCTCGGTCCCGCGCCTGCTCACCCGCGCCTACACGAGCGAGCCGAGCGTGGCCGCGGTGGCCGCGGTCCTCATCCCGATCGCGGGGTTCTTCCAGGTCTTCGACGGACTGCAGGTGGTCAGCGCCGGCATCCTGCGCGGCCTGGGGGACACGCGGGCCCCGATGATCATCAACGTGCTGGGGTTCTGGCTGGTGGGGATGCCCGTGAGCCTGGCCCTCGCCTTCCATCTGCAGGCGGGGCCGGCGGGGCTGTGGTGGGGGCTCGTGGCCGGGCTCGCGGCGGTGGCGCTCCTGCTCCTGGGACGCGTCGTCTCGCGCCTGCGGCACAGCGTGCGCCGGGTTCTCGTGGAGCGCGAGCCCGCGGAGAACGCGCCGGTCTAGAACAGCGACATCTGGCCGTCGTCTCCGACCACGCGGTCGAAATCGAGCCCCAGCACCTCGAGCACCGGCTCGGCCACGGGGCGCAGCTGCTTCTGCACGTAGTGCTCGTGGTCGAGCGCGCTCGCGCGCTCGGAGGCCGGCTCGGGGCCGCGCACGGTCATGACGTACGAGATCAGCCGTCCCGGGTCGCCGGAGAGCTTGCGCGCGGCGGCCACGTGCGGCGGCGTGGTGGCCGTGTACTCCTCCAGGTCCTTGCGCAGCGCCTTGCGGTACACGAGAGCATCGTCGAGGCGCCCCGAGCGCAGATCCGCCACGACGCTCCGCAGGTAGTCCTCCACCGGGCGTCCGGCAAACAGCCGCTCGTACAGCTCGCGCTGCACGCGCTTCGCGAGCTCGGTCCAGTCGCGGCGCACGACCTCCATGCCGGTGAAGACGACGCGCGTGCCGCCGCGCTCCTCGACGAGCCCGGCGTAGCGCTTGCGCGCGCCGGCGCTGCCGTGGCGAACGTGGGGAAGGAGGATCTTGATGTACAGGGTCTCGAACTCCAGCTCGAGGCGGCTCTCCGCACGCCAGCGCTCGCCGATATGCCGTGCCAGGTCGCGGTTCAGACGCGCGACCAGCTCCTCGCCGCTGCGGCGCGCCGCGCCGGGATCGTCCGCCTCGGAGAGGACGAACAGGCTGTCGGTATCGCCGTACAGGACGCGCCGGCCGTAGGACTCGATGCGCGCCTTCGACCACAGCAGCACCTCGCGCCCGAACGAGGTGATCGCGTTGGCGATCTCGGGGTTGTGGAAGCGGCAGGCCGGGGTCCCGAGGACTCCGTAGAAGGAGTTCATCAGGATCTTGATCGCCTGCGAGCGCACCGCGTCCCCCGCCGCCTTCGCCGCCTCGCGCTCCGGGAAGAGCGCGTCGAGGATCGCGGGCAGGATCCCGCGCTCGCGGCGGAAGGCGGCGCCGTTCGGGGCGAGGATCGGGTCGTCCTGGGGCGCGGGCGCCGGAAGGTAGCCGAGGGGGTCGATCTGGAAGGTGCGGATGATGCTGGGGTAGAGGCTCTTGAAGTCGAGCACCAACACGTTCCGGTACAGCCCCGGCTCCGGCTCGAGGACGTGGCCGCCGGTCGTCGGCTCGCCCCCCTCGGCCTGTCCGGCCACGCTGGGAGCCGCGACCCCGCGCGGGCCGAGCTCGGAGAGGTAGAGGAAGTCGAACGCGGCGATGCTCGAGCCGGCGCGGTCGAGGGGCATCCCGGTGAGCCGGCTGCGCGCGACGGCGAGATCCACGAGGCACAGCGTCTCGAGGATCTCGAGGACGAGGCGGGAGTCGGCCAGGTTGTAGCGCACGAACAGCTCGCGGTCCTCGCGGAAGGTGCGCTCGATCTCCTCGAAGCGCGCGTGGCCCGCGAGGAGCTTTCCCTCGCCGAGGACCTGCCGCGCCACGAAGTCGAGCGAGTACTCCTCCATGCGCACGAACGCTCCGCGCAGGAGCTGCAGGCCGTCGAGCACCATCCGCCCCGGGACGGAGGCGAAGGAGTTCCCCCAGCGGAAGCGCGACGGCTCCACGCGGGTCGGGCCCGGGGCGCGGCCGAGTTCGAGCGCGACCCCCAACCTGCGCGCGAGGCGGAGAAGGACCGCGAGGTCGAAGTCGATGACGTTCCAGCCGGTCAGGATGTCGGGGTCGAGCTCCCGCACGCGCAGGCAGAATGCGTTGATCAGATCCCGCTCCGAGGAGAAGGGCTGTGCGCCGACAGGGCAGTCCGTCCCCGCGGGAGTGAGGAGCAGCACCTCGGACGCGCCGCAGCCGTAGAGGGAGATCGAGAGGAGCTTCTGCGCGAAGCGGTCGGTCTCGATGTCGAAGGAGAGGACCGAGAGCGGGGGGGTCGTCTCCACCGGCGCCAGCTCCGGATCCTCGAACACCAGGCTCACCCGGTCGCTCGCCCGCGGCGTCCCGCGGATCTCCAGCGAGCCGCGGATCCTGCGGTCGATCAGGTAGCGGGTGGCGAAGCGGATGTCCGCCTCGTAGCACGGGATGCCCCGGACGACCAGGCGGTCGCGCAGGGCGGGCGTGTCCGCCGGGGTGGGGACCTCGACGCGGAGCAGAGGCTCCCCGCCGAACGTCACGCGGCCCGCGGGGCTGAGCGGCCTGGCTCCCAGCTCCTGCGCCAGAGCCGCGTCCGTCTCGCGCACGAAGAAGTACGGGACCGCGCGGGTGTCCCGCACCAGGAACGTTCCCCCGGTCTCGAGCCGGCCCCAGAGGTGCACAACCGGCCGTCCGCTCTCGACGCGGTAGGAGGGGTGGAGGATGAAGCCTCGGTAGCTCAGTCGCGCGACTCCGGGGGGAAAGCGGCCGGGTGCAGCACGGCGTAGCCCGGTCCGGACCCCGCAACGTCGAAGTACGGTGCGAGAGCGAGGGACGCCCGCTCCGCATCCCGAGGACAGCCGAAGATCTCGACGTAGGTGTAGTGACGCGCCCAGTCTCGCGAGCGCAGCACGAGCTCCGGAATGAGCTCCGGTGCGACGACCACGGATTTCAGATCGTGGAAATCGTCGTGGTCGAAGTGCTTCTCGACCAGCGAAGTGGCCATGAGACTCACCCGCGCGCCCTCCGAGTCCATCAGCGGCACGAGTCCGAACCAGCGCAGCGTGTCCGAGCGCCCCAGGGAGAGCCGGCCGGGCCCGCCGCACCCGCTCTCGCGGTTCGGCAGGATCACCGCCAGCGACACGCCCGGCCCCTCCTCGGGGAGGCTCGCTTCGAGGCCGGCCTCGACCCGCTCGAGATAGCGGCTCGCCCCGGCGTACTCGAACGCGTGCAGGCCGAGGATCGCCAGACACGTCGCCGTCGCGAGCAGCAGACCGCGGCCGCCGACCCGTCGATAGGGGATCGAGGCCAACCCGATCAGCACCGCCGGGTAGATGATCCGCCCGTCCGGGCGGTTCATCCCCATGAAGTTGTTGTAGGGAAGGAGGAGCGCGGCCGCGCCGAGGAGCGCCGCCAGGAGGAGCAGCGGCCGCGCGGGGAGCCGCTCGGGGTTCTCGCCGCGCTGCGCGAGGACGAGCGCCGCGAGCAGCGCGAGCCCGCCGATGCTCAGTCCCAGGACGGGGAACCGCGCCGGGATCGGGTCGGTGCGCACGAACAGGAACCAAGGCTCGAGCAGGGAGCGCAGCTTGTCCCCCCAGGACGCGTAGTACACGCTGTCCCTCCCGCCGCCGCCCCCGAGCACGTACCAGAGGGGGAGGATCAGGGAGGGCGCGAAGGGAGCGAGCAGGAGTGCCGCCGCCCGGCGGTCGGATCGTGCCAGCTCCAAGGCCAGGAGGAGCGCGCTCGCGAGGAGGAACGCCCAGCCCACGAGGTGGCAGAGGAAGAGCACGACGGAACCGGCGAAGAGGGCCGCGATCGCGAGCGGGCGAGGGGCGCGGCGGCCGCCGTCGCTCGCGCGCAGCAGCGCGCCGATCGCCACGAACGAGAGGGCGACCGAGAGCACGTAGCTCAGGTAGCCCTTGTAGAAGAAGTACGCGAACGCCCAGGGGAACCCGAGCAGCTCGGCTACGCTCGGCCGCCTCTGGATGCTGCGCGTGAGGAAGGCGAACCCCAGCGCGAAGGCGAGCGCGCAGCAGGCGGCGAAGACGCGGCCCGCGATCAGCGGCGGCAGGGCCAGGTTCAGGAGGCCCAGGACCACCGTGGCCGCTGCGTTCGGGACCGGAACGCTGCGGATCCCGTAGGCGTCGGCGATCGCCTCGTCCACGGCGCCGCCGGAGCCGAAGGCGAGGGAGGAGAAGAGCCTCCCCTCGAAGACCCAGTGGTAGTAGTCGTAGAGCGGCGGGAGCGCGGCGAGCAGGAAGGGGAGGAGGGCCGCCACGCTCAGAACGAGCCACAGCGCTGCCGAACGTGCGGTCGAGCGGGCCCCGCTCACTCGAGGACGACCTCCTGCGCCGGCTCGCGCAGGTTGTAGCGCGAGGCCATGGCGGCGCCGTACGCGCCGGCGTTCTCGATCAGCAGCACGTCGCCCGGGAAGGTCGGAGGCAGACGGCGGTCCCGTCCCAGGACGTCGGCCGACTCGCAGATCGGGCCCACGACGTGTGCGTACTCGGCGGGGTCCTCGTCGAGTCGCGTGAGATTGTGGATCCCGTGCCAGGCGCCGTACAGGGCGGGGCGCACGAGCGAGTTCATCCCGGTGGCGACCCCGACGAAGAGGACCTCTCCCTTGCGGCGCACCTGCGTGACCGGGCAGAGCAGGACCCCCGCCTCGCTCACCAGGTAGCGTCCCGGCTCCAGGCGCAGCGCGATCCCGCCCAGGAGCTCCGCGAGCGGCGCGAGCCCCGCCTGGAGCGCCGCGAGATCGATCGGCTCCTGGCCCGGGCGCTCCGGGACACCCAGGCCGCCTCCGAGATCGATCCAGCGCAGCTCCGGAAAGTACCCGCGCAGCCCCGCCAGGGCGCGCCCGGTCTCGAGCCAGATCGAGGGCTCGAGAATGCCGCTCCCGAGGTGGGCGTGCAGCCCGACGACGCGCGCCGCGTGACGGCCGGCCGCTTCGGCGAAGCGATCGACCTCGTCCAGGGGCTGGCCGAACTTGGTCTGGGCCCCGGCGGTCTTCACCTTCTCGTGGTGCCCGATCCCGCGCCCCGGGTCCACGCGCAGCGCGAGCTCGACGCCGCGGAAGAGCTCGGGCGCCTGCGCCAGCAGGTGCGGGCCGTCGAGCGTGATCTCCGCTCCGCGCTCGAGCGCGATCCGGTACTCGTCCAGAGGACAGAAGTTCGGCGTGAACAGCAGCCGGGGGCCGTCGCCGAGCGCGCGCCGCGCCTCCCGGACCTCGGCCGCAGACACGCACTCGATTCCGAACCCCTGCGCCGCCACGGTGCGCAGGATCGCGGGGTGCGGGTTCGCCTTCATCGCGTAGTACGGCTCGCGGACCGCGGGCAGCTCGCGGCGCAGCGCCGCCGCGCGCTCCGCCACGCTCGCGAGATCGTAGACGTAGCGCGCCTCGTCGCCAGCGACGAGCTCCAGCAGCTCGCGGCGCCTGCGGCGCCACCAGGGAGCCGCGCGCGGCCGCTCCGGCACGCGGCCGCGGAGCATCTCCCAGGTCGGCCCGAGCCGCTCCTGCCCGCCCTGCACGGGAAGCAGCTGGTCGTGGAGCCTGGCGAGGAGCGCGGGCGCCTCGCCCTCGTCCACGACGAACGAGAGGTTCAGGTCCTCGGAGGACTGGCTGAGCAGGTGCACCGGCCGATCCTCGAACGCCAGGAACGCCGGGCCCAGATCGTGGAGCACCGTGCGGATGCGCCGACCGACGATCGAGATCACCGCGCAGGGATGGATCACCTTGACGGCTCCGAGCGCGCCGAGGCGCGCGAGCAGGGCCTCGAAACGCTCGCCGCCGACCCCGCCGGGGACCCCGTCGAGGCTCAGGCTCACGGCCGACCCGGAGGTCGCCACGAGGTCCACCGAGATCCCGAGCTCGCCGAAGGGAGCGAAGACGCGTGCGAGGAATCCCGGCGCCTCCCACATCGCGAGGGTCGAGATGGTGAGCAGGAGCACGCCGTTCCGGCACGCGACGGCGGTGACCGCGGGGTCCTCCTCGGCGCTGGCCCCGACGCGCGTCGTCTCCCCCGCCGGATCCTGCGTGCAGCGCAGCGTGAGCGGGATCCCGGCCCACGCCACGGGGGCGAGACAGCGCGGATGGAGGACCTTCGCCCCCATGGCCGCCAGCTCCTCCGCCTCGCGGTACCCGATGCTGCGGATGAGCCTCGCGGTCGGGACCTGGCGCGGATCCGCGGTGAACAAGCCGTGGACGTCGGTCCAGATCTCGAGCTCGTCCGCTCCGGCGAGCGCCGCGAGGAGGGCCGCGGAGGTGTCGCTCCCGCCCCGGCCCAGAAGGCAGGTCTCGCCGTGGCGCGTGCGCGCGATGCACCCCTGCGTGAGGGCCGCATCGCCGCCCTCCGCCAGGCGCTCGAGCCTCTCCGGGGCGCGTGCCGGAGCAACGCGGGCGGCGAGGTAGCGCGTCTCGAGCGCGTCGCCCGGCTGCGATTCGCTCGTCAGCAGGTCCCGGGCGTCCAGCACGCGGACCGGAACGCCGCGGCGCGCCAGGAGCGCCGCGCCCAGGTGGGTCGTGGCCAGCTCGCCCACCGCCAGGACCCGAGCCTGGAGGCTCGGGGGGGCCTCGCCGGTCAGGCGCACGCCGTCGAGCAGGCGGCGCGTCTCCTCGAGCAGCATCTCGTGGGGCTCGAACTCCGCGGCGGCGAGCCCGGCCTGCGTGCCCAGCCTGCGGTGCGTCTCATCGATCCAGGCCATGGAGTCGAGGGGACGGTCCGCCGCGGCCTCCTCCATGGCCTGCTCGAGCCGGTTCGACACGCCCGCGAGGGCCGAGACGACGACGAGGACGCGGTGGGTCGGGAGGAGCGCTTGCACGCGCGCGGCGATCACGTCCCAGCCCGCCGTGCTCGCGGACGAGGTCCCCCCGAACTTCAGCACTCGCCAGGGCCGGGCCACATCCCCGCGGTCGTAGGGCATCCTCTCACTGCGACCGGTAGTTGCCGAACTGCAGCTCGATCCCGTAGTCCTGCTTCTTGAGCAGGGCGATCACGTTCTGCAGCTCGTCCCGGGAAGGGGAGGAGATGCGCACCTGCTCCCCCTGGATCGCCGCCTGGACCTTCTTCAGCTTCTGGTCCTTGATGAACTTCACGATGGCGCGTGCGGTCTCGGTGGGGATCCCCTGCTGGAGCGTGATCTCCTGACGGACCGTCGAGCCGCCCGCGGGGCGGATCTCCCCCGGCTTCAGGTTCCGCACCGGCACGCCGCGACGCACCATCTTCGCCTGCAGCACTTCCCACATCGCCTTGAGCTTGAAGTCGTCCGGGCCGGTCAGGACGATCTGATTCTCTTTCTTGAGGAGCTCGATCCCGACCTTCACGTCCTTGAAATCGTAGCGCTGGGCGATCTCCTTCGTCGCCTGGTTCACCGCGTTGTCGACCTCCTGCAGGTCGCAGCCGCTCGTGATGTCGAAGGATTGCGTGACTGCCATGGAGCCCTCCTGCGGCGGCGCTCAGCCCCGTGTGCACTCGAACGTGGGGTCGAACTCGAAGTGGTCCTGCATCCACCGGAACGCGCTCCACCAGTGAATTCTCAGGATCACGGTCGTGGCCTGGCCCTCGACCACGACGAACGGCTCCTGCACGCGCACGATCCGGGTCCAGCCGCCGCCGGGGGGGGTGACGACGATCGACGTGCCGTTCTCCGTGAGCAGCTCGACCCCGGAGATCACCACGACGAGCTGGTCGTAGGTGCCGGCGGGCAGGACGCCGGCGGGCAGGCTGATCTCCCGGCCCGCGGCCACCTGCAGGATGTCCACCGAGGCGGGAAACGGAGCGTCCAGGTCCACGAACTGTCCCTCGATGCTGCGCGCGACGATGTCGCTGAACGTCACGTACGCCGAGCGCAGCCGCGGGGCGTCGCCGCCGCTGAGCGTCGTGGTGGCGGCCATCGGCTGGGCCGCGGCGGACACGACCAGCTGGACCTGTCCCTGTCCCGTGGCCACCACGGCGTTTCCGGAATCACAACCCGCGGCCGCGAGCAGCGCGGCGGCCAGGACGACGAGCGAGAAGCGCGCGTGCTTCATGGTGAGTTCCCCCTTGCACGTGGAGGGCAAGTGTAACACCCGCCGGGGTGCCCCTGCAGGCGTCGCTTCACTCGGCCGAGGGCTTGTCGCGCGCGGGACGCTCCAGGAGGCGCGCGCGCACCAGGGAGCCGTCGCCCATGCGCCGCGTCACGGCGTCCAGGGCATCCGCCCTGCGGCGCGCGCGCTCCTCCGCGGGGTCGGGGAAGAGGGGCGGCTGTCCCGCGCCGCAGCGCTCGAGGCCGCTCACCCCGACGCCCAGCAGGCGGATCCCGCGTCCCCCGAGGTGGATCCGCTCGCGGAGCAGCTCGCGCGCCGCGGATACGATCGTCTCGGCGAGATCGGTGGGCGCCTTCAGGGTCAGGGAGCGCGTCCAGGTCCTGAAGTCGCCACTGCGGACCTTGAGTTCGACCGTGCGGCCGGCGAGGCCCGAGCGCCGCAGCTCGCGGGCCACTCCCTCGGCGCGCGCCAGGAGCGCCCGGTCCACGTCGTCGGGATCCACGAGGTCGCTCGAGTAGGTGCGCTCCTCGGAGATCGAGTGCGCCTCGCGGCTCGGGACGACCTTCCGCTCGTCCTCGCCGCGGGCCAGGGCGCGCAGGTGGGCGGCGGAGGAAGCGCCGACGAGGGCCGCGAGGCTCGGCTCCGGAGCCTCGAGCAGCTGCCCGATCGCGCGCAGCCCTCCGCGGTGCAGCCGCTCCGCCGTGCGCGGACCGACCCCCCACAGCCGCTCCACGGGGAGCGGCCAGAGCTTCGCGGGGACCGCCTCGGCGGAGATCACGACCAGTCCGTCGGGCTTCTCGAGATCGGAGGCCACCTTGGCCAGGAACTTGTTCGGCGCCACGCCCACGGAAGCGGTGAGGCGTTCCTGCGCCAGGATGCGCTCCTTGAGAGCGCGGCCGGTCGCGGCCCCCTCCTCCAGGGAGCGCGCGATCCCCGTCAGGTCCAGGAACGCCTCGTCGATGGAGATCGGCTCGATGACGGGGGAGAACTCCTCGAGCAGCGCGCGGATCCGGCGCGACACCTCGACGTAGAGGGACATCCGGCCGGGAAGCCAGATCGCCGCCGGGCAGAGCCGCTCGGCGACGAGCGACGGCAGGGCCGAGCGCACGCCGAACCTGCGCGCCTCGTAGGAGCAGGTCGCCACCACGCCGCGCCGTCCGCGCCGCCCCACGATGAGCGGCTTGCCGGCGAGCGCGGGGTTCTCGCGCACCTCGACCGAAGCGTAGAAGGCGTCCAGGTCCAGGTGCAGGATGACGCGCGCGGGAGCGGCTCCGGCCATGTCACAACGCCAGCGCGAGCTTCCCGCGGACATGGCCCGCCTGGCTCTCGGCGAGCGCCCGGGCAGCCTCGCGCAGCGGGTAGATCCTGGAGACGTGCGTCGTGAGCTTGTGCCGCGCGAACAGGCCGGCGATCCACTCGAGCTGCTCGCCGCTGGGCTCGACGAAATGGAACTCCGCGCGCGTCCCTCGGGGCGCCTGCTCGGCCACGCTCGGGTCCACGATGCTCACGAGCCGCCCCCCGGGCCGGAGCGCGTCGAAGCCCGCGACCGCGGTTTCCCCGCCCACGCCGTCGAGGACCACGTCCACCCCCTCGGCGCAGAAGCGGCGCAGCGCTTCGCGGAAGTCCTCCCGCGTGTAATCGATCGCGCCCGCGGCCCCCAGCCCCAGCACGAACTGCTGGTTGCTCGTCCCCGCCGTGCCGTAGACCCGCGCCCCCGCCTCCTTCCCCAGCTGGACGGCGAAGTGGCCCACCCCGCCCGCGGCCGCGAGCACGAGGAGCGTCTCACCCGAGCCCAGCCCGGCGCGCGCCAGCGCCTGGTGGGCGGTGAGCGCCGCCAGGGGGACCGCCGCGGCCTCCTCGAAAAGGAGCCTGGGCGGAAGGAGCGCGGCGGCAGTCTCGGCGACCGCGACGCACTCCGCCCAGGTCCCCCACTGCACGACGGGCTTGCGCGCGTAAGCGAATACCTTGTCCCCCTTGCGGAAGCGCGAGGTCCCCTCGCCCAGCTCCTCCACGATCCCGGCGACGTCCCAGCCAAGAATGACGGGAAAGTCGTGGGGCAGGACATCCGCGAGGTACCCCTCGCGGATCTTCCAGTCCACCGGGTTCACCCCGGCGGCCACGGAGCGGATCAGGATCTCCCCCCGACCGGGCTTCGGGCGCGGCAGGCTCATCTCCTGCAGCCGCTCGGGCCCCCCGAACCCGGCGATCGCCATGGCGCGCATCGCTGTCCTCCAGGCTCACAATATAATCCCGCCCGAGGTCGCCCAGGCGTGAGCACGAGCGAGAGCCGTCCCGGGGTCACGTGGGCCGCGCAAGCGGGGCTCGCCGTCGTGCGCATGAACGGCCGGCACGCCAACGCCATCAACCCGGAGATGGTCGAGGGGCTGCGCGCCGCCTTTGGCGAGATCGAGGCCGATCCCTCGCTGCGCGGCGCGCTCCTCGCGTCCGCGCACAGGATCTTCTCCCCGGGGCTCGACCTCAAGGAGCTGACGCGCCTCGACCGGCCGGCGATGGCCGACTTCCTGCGGCGATTCCACGAGTGCCTCGTCGCCCTGTACGCGTTTCCCAAGCCGCTGCTGGCGGCGCTCTCCGGCCACACCCTCGCGGGCGGGCTGGTGCTGGCGCTGACCGCGGACTGGCGGGTGCTGCGGCGCGGCGCGCTCGTGGGCCTGAACGAGGTCCGCGTCGGGGTCCCTCTCCCGTTCGGCGTGGCGCACATCCTGCGGGCATCGGTGCAGACGAGCCGGCTCGAGGAGGTGGCGCTCCTGGGCCGGAACTACACGGACGCGGACGCCGTGGCGACCGGGCTCGTGCACGAGCTCCACGACGCGGACGGCTTCGAGGAGCGCTGCCTCGTCCGGCTCGAGGAGCTCGCGTCCAAGGACCCCGCCGCGTTCGCGCGGACCAAGGGCTATCTGCGCTCGGCCACGCTGGAGCGGGTCGTCGCGGGCGATCCCTCGCGGGCCGACGAGTTCCTCGACTGCTGGTTCTCCGCGACCACGCGCGCGAGGATCGAGGGGATCGTGGCGGATCTCAAGAGCCGCAGCCGATGAACGAGGAGCGCAAGAACCCCGCGGCCCCCTCGCGGCACTTCCCGTACCGCCTGGCGATCCGGGCCACCCTGAGGGACACCGACGGCGTGGGCCACGTGAACAACGCCGTCTATCTGACCTGGACCGAGGAGGCCCGCACGGCGTACGTGTTCGAGCGCCGCGGGCTGCATGCGATGTCCGATCTCGACTTCATCCTGGCCTCGGCCCGGCTCGACTACCGCTCCCCGGTGCTGCTGCACGAGATCGTGGACCTGTGGTGCGGTCCCTCGCGAGTCGGCGCGCGCTCCTGGGAGATGCTCTTCGAGGGCCGGGCGCGTCGCGACGGGCGGCTCGTGTTCGAGGCGAGCACGGTCCAGGTTCAGTTCGACTATCAGCGGCGAGAGTCGCTTTCGATCCCCGACCCCTGGCGCAAGATCCTGGAGGAGGACCTGATTCGATGACGAAGCCAACGCGCATCCCCGGCCGGACGATCCTCGTGCTGCTCGTGTGCTCGCTCCCGGCGTGCACCGCCGAGCGTTCTCCCGCCGAGAAGCCTCCCGCGCAGCAGGCGGAGGCCGCCGACCCCCTGAGGGACCCGCGGGAGGTCCACCTGCGCAACATCCGGCAACTCACCTTCGAGGGGGAAAACGCCGAGGGCTACTGGTCGGAGGACGGAACCCGGATCATCTTCCAGTCCACGCGCGGCGGGCTGCCCTGTGACCAGATCTTCATCATGGACCCGCAGGGCGGGGGAGTGCAGCAGGTCTCGAACGGCCAGGGGAAGTGCACTTGCGCTTACTTCTTCCCCGGAGGGCAGCGCATCCTGTACTCCTCGACGCATCTGGCCTCGCCCGCCTGCCCGCCGCGTCCCGACTACTCCCGCGGGTACGTGTGGCGGCTCGAGCCGGACTACGAGATCTTCACGGCGAACCCCGACGGCAGCGAGGTCCACCGGATCACGGATCACCCGGGCTACGACGCCGAGGCGACGATCTCCCCGGACGGCCAGCGCATCATCTTCACCTCGCTGCGCGACGGGGACCTGGACCTGTACACGATGAAGCCGGACGGATCGGATGTGCAGAGGCTCACCCGCGAGCGCGGCTACGACGGCGGGGCATTCTACTCGCGGGATGGGCGGCGAATCGTGTGGAGGGCGTCGAGGCCGACCACGCCCGAGGCCGAGGCTGCGTACGCGGACCTGCTGCGGGAGAGCCAGATCCGCCCCATGGCCCTGGAGATCTTCGTGGGGAACGCCGACGGCAGCGGCGCGCATCCGATCACCGCAAACGGCGCCGCCAACTTCGGGCCGTACTTCTTGCCGGACGGCCGGCGCATCATCTTCTCGTCGAACCTGGGGACTCCCGGAAGCCGCGAGTTCGATCTGTGGATGGTGAACGACGACGGGACGGGCCTGGAGCAGGTCACCTTCTCCCCGGAGTTCGACGGCTTTCCGATGTTCAGCCCCGAAGGCACGGAGCTCATCTTCGCGAGCAACCGGAATGCGAAGAAGAAGGGGGATACCAACCTCTTCGTGGCGGAGTGGGTGGAGTAGCCGCGGGTCCGCTCAGATCCCGTAGATCGGGCGCAGCTTCGTCCCGAGGTGGCGCAGCATCGGTCCGTGCCCGAGCGGCCTCCCGGTGAGGCGCAGGCACAGCTCTCCCGCGCGCCAGCGCCGACCGTGGGCATGGATGTTCTCGCGCAGCCAGGAAAGGAGCGCTCCGAACTCTCCGCGTGCGAGGTGCTCGTCGAGGTCCGGGATCGCCTGCCGGATCGCCTCCCAGAACTGGGCGGCGTAGAGGGTCCCGAGAGTGTAGGTGGGAAAGTAGCCGATCGCGCCCCCCGCCCAGTGGATGTCCTGCAGGCAGCCGCTGCGGTCGTCGGGGACCTCCTGCCCGAGATCGCCGCGCATTCGCTCGTTCCACACGGCCGGCAGGTCGGCGACGCGGAGGTCTCCGCGGACCATGGCGCGCTCCACGTCGAAGCGGAGCATGACGTGGAGGTTGTAGGTGGTCTCGTCGGCCTCCACGCGGATCAGCGAGGGCCTCACCTGGTTCACGGAGGCGTAGATCTGGTCCACGGAGAGCGGCTCCAGCGCGGGACCGAAGAAGCGCTTCGCCTCCGGCAGCGCCCAGCTCCAGAACGGCCGCGAGCGGCCGACCTGGTTCTCCCACATCCGGGACTGGCTCTCGTGGATCCCGAGCCCGATCGCCTGGCTCAGCGGCAGGCCGTGATGGAGGTCCTTGGGAAGCCCCTGCTCGTAGAGCGCGTGCCCCGCCTCGTGCAGGGTCGAGCCGAGGGCGTCGGTCGCGTGGTCCTCGGAGAAACGGCTGGTGATGCGCGTGTCGCCGGGCGCGAGCCCTTCCGTGAACGGATGGGTCGACTCGTCGAGCCGCCCTGCCCGGAAATCGAAGCCGATGCGCTCGGCCACGAAGCGGCTGAACTCGCGCTGCCGGGCGAGCGGCAGCCGCAGGGCGCGGGGGGAAGGATCGATCGCACGCGGCGCGGCCAGGATCTCGGCGAGAAACGGCGCGAGCGCCGCGCGCAGGGGGCCGAAGATCCCCTCGATCTCCCGGGCGGAGGCCCCGGGCTCGTACTCGTCGAGGAGCGGATCGTACAGCTCCCCCCCCTCGGGGATGCCGTAGCAGCGCGCCTTGTCCGCGGCCAGGCGGAACTGCTTTTCGAGCCAGGGGCGGAACAGGGCGAAATCGCTGCGCTGGCGCGCCTCCTTCCAGACCTCGAGCGCCTCCGAGCTGGTGCGGGCGATCTCGGCGACGAGCTCGGTGGGGAGCTTCGTGGCTCGCTCGAAGTCGCGCCGGATCTCCCGGAGGTCGGCCGCGATCGCCTCGTTCGAGCACAGGCCGCGGTCGGATTCGCACGCGGCCAGGAGCTCGCCGATCCGGGGATCCGTCAGACGCTCGTGCTCGAGGGTGGACACGAGGGCGATCTCCTCGGCGCGGAAGCTCCCGCCGCGCGGAGGCATCACCGTCTCCTGGTCCCAGCTCAGGGTCGCACGGATGGAAGTGAGCGTGGCCGCTGTGCGCAGGAGCGAGGCGAGCTCGTCATAGGCTGCGGAAGGTCTCGGGGACGCTTCGGTGGTCATGACTCCTCCCGCCCCACTCTACCGCACCCGGCCGGGGGATCGCCGCCGCGCGAAGGCCGTGTATCCTCTCGCATCATGGACTCCGGATGCACGCCGCGAGCGCGACTCGCTGTCCTGGCCCTTCTCGCGCTGGGAACGACCGCGGCATTCCTGCCTCTTCTCCAGAATGACTTCATCAGCTGCGACGACGCGGCGTACGTGACGGCGAACCCGCACGTGCGGGCAGGGTTGACGTGGGACGGGTTCCGCTGGGCGTGGTCGACCCTGCACTCGGGGAACTGGCACCCGCTGACCTGGCTCTCGCACATGCTCGACGTGCAGGTGTTCGGGATGAGGCCATGGGGACATCATCTCTCGAGCCTGCTGCTCCACGTGGCCAGCACGCTGCTGCTGTTCCGCGTCCTCGAACGCATGACGGCGGCGTGCGGACGAAGCGCGCTCGTCGCGGCACTCTTCGCCGTTCATCCGCTGCACGTGGAATCGGTCGCCTGGGTCGCCGAACGGAAGGATGTCCTGGGCGGCCTCTTCTTCGTCCTCACCCTGTGGGCGTACGCGCGCTCCGTGCGGGCACCGGGGTGGCGGAGCCAGTTCGTTGTGTGGCTCGCGCTCACGCTCGGACTCCTGTGCAAGCCCATGCTCGTGACGACGCCCTTCGTGCTCCTGCTCCTCGACCGCTGGCCGCTCGGACGCTGGGCAGCGCAGGGATTCCGGAGGCTCGTCCTCGAGAAGGTCTGGCTCCTGCTCCCGGTCGCCGCCTCGTGTGCCGTCACCCTTGCCGCCCAGGCGCGCGCCGCCGCCGTGAGCTCCCTCGAAGAGTTCTCTCTCGGCGCACGAGTGGGGAACGCGATCCACGCGTACGGCGCCTACCTGCTCGCCACCGTCTTGCCGTTGCGCCTGTCGTTCTTCTACCCGCATCCAGTGGCGCCGCGCATCCCGGAGGTCGCCTTCTCCCTGCTCGCGCTCGCTGCACTCACGGCGCTCGCGCTACAGCAGCGGGCCCCAAGGCCCTACCTCCTCTGCGGCTGGCTGTTCTACCTCGGCACGCTCGTGCCCGTCAGCGGCCTGGTCCAGGTCGGCGTCCAGGCGCGGGCCGATCGGTACACCTACATTCCCCTGATCGGGATCTTCGTCATGCTGTCGTGGGGCGCGGCCGAGCTGCTCGGCCCAGTGACGCGGCGCGCGCCGCGCCTCGTCGTCGCCGCCGGCATTCTCGCGATGCTTCCCTGCGTCGCGCTCACGCAGCGCCAGGTGCGCCTGTGGCGGGATTCCGAGACCCTGTACCTGCACGCATTCGACGTGACCGGGCACAACGCGCTCGTGGCCTTCTTCCTCGCGCGCACGCTCGACCAGGGGCACAGGGACGCCGAGGCGGTCCAGTGGTACGGACGCGTGCTGTCCGCGAGTCCGGACTACCTCCCGGCGCAGATTCGTCTCGGACGGGTGCTCGTCCGGACGGGGCAAGCGGAGGAGGCCCGTGCCCGCCTCGAGCGCGCGGTCCGGCAGGACCCGGAGAACGCTCTCGCCCAGGCCTCGCTGGGGGCCGCGCTTGCGGCGCTGGGTCACATTCCGGAGGCGATCGCGCGATTCGAGGAGGCGCTGCGCCTCGATCCCGCTCTCGTCGAGGCGCGAAGCAAGCTGGCGCTGGCGCTGGCGCAACAGGGGGACCTCGCGGGCGCGCTCGAGCATCTGCGGCGGGCGATCGAGGTCGATCCCGACGACCCCGAGGCGCGCCAGCACCTGGCGTTCGTCCTTCTCCTCCGCGGCGACTACCGGAGCGCGTGGGAGCAGGTCCGTGTGCTGCGGAGACTTGGCGCCGCTCCGCCGGACTCGCTCCTGCGCCTGCTTTCCGAGAAGATGGCCGAGCCCTAGAAGCAGGCGGTTCGCGCGTTGCATTTCACGAGCCGCGTGTCTAGTCTGGCCGGTGGACGATGAGTCACGAGGCGATCATCACCTTCGCGATCCTGGCAGCGTCCGTCGTGCTCCTCGTGAGCGAGCGGCTGCCGGCCGACCTCGTGGCGCTGCTGGTGGTGGCGGCGCTCGGACTCGGCGGCGTGCTGACCCCGCAGGAAGCCTTCTCCGGCTTCAGCCGCGCCGCGATCATCGTCATCGCCGCGATCCTGGTCCTGGCCGCGGCACTGGAGCGCGCAGGGATCAGCGAGAAGGTCGGCGATCTGCTCCTGCGGCTCGCCGGCAGAGGCGAGGCGCATCTGGTGCTCACGGTCACGCTGGCGGCGGCGTTGCTGTCGCTGTTCATGAACAACATCGCCGCTGCCTCGGTCCTGCTGCCGGCGGTCCTGGGAGCGGGCCGCCAGGCGCGCGTGCACCGCGCGCGCCTGCTGATGCCGCTGGCCTTCGGGACGCTCCTGGGCGGGATGGCGACGCTGTTCACGACGACCAACATCGTCACGAGCAGCTTGCTGCGCGAGCACGGCTTGCGCGGTTTCGGCATGCTCGATTTCGCCGCCGTCGGCCTTCCGCTCCTGATCGCGGGGGTCGGCTACCTTGTGCTGTGGGGGCGCAGGCTGCTGCCGCAGCCCGCCGAGCCGCCACCCGCCGCACGCCCGGCGCGCACGGACCTGGTCGAGGTCTACGACCTGAACGACTACCTGTTTCGGGCGCGCGTGCCGGCGGGCTCGCCGCTGGTCCACGAGCGCCTGGAGGAGAGCGGCTTTCGCGAGAGGTACGGCG
>Ga0316622_100000355_pt1 | contig 25857 bp, 25 predicted proteins | sample OWC_Aug_OW2_C1_D_FD_207646 | JGI IMG/M metagenome (GOLD analysis project Ga0316622, IMG submission 207646) | Wetland soil microbial communities from Old Woman Creek delta, Ohio, United States - OWC_Aug_OW2_C1_D5_C | ecosystem: Environmental > Terrestrial > Soil > Wetlands | place: USA: Ohio... | reverse complement strand
AGGCGTTTTAATTAGATGAGCGCAGTGGGTCCTGTCAACACAGCCGGCGAACAAGGGCCAAGGTGGTCGTGTCCAGACGTGAACCGAGTCCGAGCGGGCAGCGTGGTGGAGCCACCGGAACCTTCGACGTGGTTGAAATCCTCAGAGACAATCCGATATCCATGAGGTGTTCGAGCGGAGGATTCTCAATGGCGGCGACGTCGACAATGGTTCAGGTGGCCGCGCCCGGGGGCGAGATGCCTTGTCTCCTGGCACGGCCGCAGGGGGCTGGGAAGTTTCCCGGCGTCGTGGTGGTCATGGAGGCGTTCGGGCTCAACAATCACGTCAAGGATGTCGCCAGGCGGATCGCCGACGAAGGATACGTCACACTCGCGCCGGACATGTACTATCGGGAGAAAGATGCGCTCGCCGGATACGACAATCTGCCGGAGGCCATCCGGTTGATGACGGCCCTCACCGACGAGAACATTGTGAAGGACATGGACGCTGCCATCCGCTACCTGAAGGCGCAGGATTGCGTTCGCGCCGATCGTATCGGTGTGACCGGATTTTGCATGGGCGGCCGGATCACCTTCCTGAGCGCCTGCCAGAACCCGGCGGTGACGGCAGCTGCGCCGTTCTATGGCGGTGGCATCGGAGGCCTGCTCGAGCAGGCGAGCAACATTCGGTGCCCGATGCTGCTCTTCTTCGGCGATCAGGACCCCTTCATCCCCAACGACGAGGTGGAGAAGATCAAGTCGGCGCTCAGCGCGTTGCACAAGCCAGCGGAGGTGAGAGTGTATGCTGGCGCTCCGCATGGATTCTTCTGCAACGAGCGTGATTCGTACCGACCCGAGGCGGCCAAGGACGCATGGGAGCGGCTCTGCCAGTTCTTCGCTGCGCACTTGAAGGCCTGACCGAACCCTTGCCTTTTTCTGACTGGTGACCCCATGCGCATCATACTCATCGGCCAAGCGGTGTTTGCGGAGAAGGTCCTCGACGGCGTCCGCGCACGAGGGCATGACGTGGTGGCGGTGTACTGTCCCCCCGACCCACCGGGCGGTAAATCTGACCCCGTCAAGACCCGGGCCCTGACGCTCGGGATCTCGGTACGCCAGCACCTGTCGTTGAAAGCCCCAGCCGTGCGGCAGGAATTCGCGGGCTTGGCCGCCGACCTTGGCGTCATGGCCTACGTTACGCAAATCGTTCCCAAGGTGGTGATCGACACACCGCGGCTGGGCAGCATCTGCTTTCATCCCTCCCTGCTGCCGAGGTACCGTGGCGGCAGCGCCATTCCGTGGCAAATCATCAGGGGCGAGACCCGCACCGGCGTCACGGTTTTCTGGGCCGACGCGGGCATCGACACCGGACCCATCTTGCTGCAGAGGGAAGCGACCATTGGCCCGGACGACACCGCTGGATCCCTGTACTATCAGACGCTGCTGGCGCTCGGCGTCGAGGTTGTCCTGGAATCGGTTGAGCGGATTGCGGCCGGCACGGCCCCGAGAATTCCCCAGGATGAGGCGTCGGCGTCGTATGATCCGCTCTGCCGCGACGAGCACGCTCAAGTCGACTGGTTGCGCCCGGTGGAGGAAGTCTACAACCTCATTCGCGGCTGCGATCCACAGCCTGGAGCCTACGTCGTCCGCGACGGCGCCAAGATACGGTTTTTCGACACGCGCCGCGCCGATCGGACCGACGTCGCCCCAGGTGTCATCGGCGAGATCAGCGACGCCGGGATGGTCATTGGCGGGACTGGCGGGGCAGTCCGGGTTGGGCGCGTGCGCTTGGGGGAGAGGAAGATTGCGGCCAGCGAGGCGGTGCGGGAGTTGGGTCTGAGCGTCGGCGCGCGGCTGTGAAACCTCTGGAAGGGGCGGGTCGCCATCGCTCCTCGGCATTGGAACAACGTCTGGGCGAGCGGCAGGCAAGCACTACGACGGAGCGGTCTGATACTCGAGTTCCACCATCACCTCACCACCGTCGACCATCTGACCTTCGCTGACGTGTAGTTTACGGACGACCGCGGGCGCTTCGGCGACAATGCGGTTCTCCATCTTCATCGCCTCGAGGATGAGGAGGCCATCTCCTGCCTGAACTTCCTGCCCCTCGTCGACCAAGACCTTGAGCACCTTTCCGGGCATGGGTGCGAAGATCTGGGGAGCGGCCAGCACGCCCGCACCGGCGGCGGTGACTCCGGCCTCCCGGGTCAAGACGTACACCGATCCATCGATGGCGACATGGTAGCTCTGGCCGATCCGCACGAGGCGGATGGTTCGTGCCTGGCCGTCGATGACCAGGTGCAGCGTCGAGGGGTCGAGCATTTGGGCGCGTACCTCGTGAGCGGTATGCCCGTCGACTGTGACGGAGAAGCGCGCGTCACCCGTACGGTTCACGTCGAGGACGATTGGGCGGTCCCGATGTCGATACGTGAGGTGCATCAGGGCTCCCGTTGACCCAGACGCCAGGCACCGAGGGTCTGCCAGGGCGTCGGCGCGAACGCGCGGACACCGGCCGACCCGGTTGTCGCAGCCGCGGCCAGCACCGTGTGCAACGCCGCGGCGATAGCTGCCAGCTCGCATTGGCTGCCGTCGTGCCGCCAGCGTGGAAAGTGTTCCTCGATGAAGTGGGTGTGCGTGTCTCCCGCGGCGAAGGCGGGATGCTGCAAGACGTCGATGAGGAACGGGAGAGACGTCGTCACCCCGAGGACGAGGTACTCGCGCAGCGCCGTGATCATCCGTCGGCGCGCGGCGTCGCGATCCACGTCCCAAACAGAGAGCTTCGCGAGCATCGGATCGTAATGAACCGGGACCTCATAGTCCGCGCGGATGCCGGAATCGACCCGAACTCCCGGGCCTTGGGGCTCTTGCAGCAGAACGATCCGGCCCGGGCGTGGCAGAAAGTTCTCCGCGGGATCCTCGGCGTACACCCGGCATTCGATCGCGTGGCCGCGCGGGCGCAGATCGTCTTGGCGAAAGCGGAGCGGCTCGCCGGTGGCAACCCGTACCTGCTCGTGCACGAGATCGAGGCCCCACACCCACTCGGTGACGGGGTGCTCGACCTGGAGCCGTGTGTTCATCTCGAGGAAGTAGAACTCCCCCTCTGGCGACACGAGAAATTCGACCGTGCCGGCGTTGGTGTACCCGACGCTCCGGGCCGCCACGATGGCGGCGGCGGTGAGACGCTCGCGCAAGGCGGGGCCGACAATGGGCGATGGTGATTCCTCCACGATTTTCTGGTGCCGTCGCTGGACCGAGCACTCACGCTCACCGAGGTGAACGATGTGATCGTGCGCGTCGGCCAACACCTGCACCTCGATGTGCCGCGGGCGTTCGAGGTAGCGCTCGATGAAGAGGCGGCCGTCGCCGAAGGCGGCTTCCGCCTCGCGACCGGCGGCGGCAAAGGCGTCGGGAAGCTCATCCGGATCGCGGACGACCCGCATGCCCTTGCCGCCGCCCCCGGCCGCGGCCTTGATGAGCAGCGGAAATCCGAGTCGCTGTGCGGACGCCGCGAGACCGGCCGGGTCAGCGGGCGGGTTGTGGAGCGCCGGGAGCACGGGAACGCCTGCGGCGGCCACCAACGCGCGTGCCTCGGTCTTGTCGCCCATGGCGGCGATGGCCTTGGCGGACGGGCCAATGAAGGTCAGGCCACCGTTGTGCACCGCGGCGGCGAAGGGGGCGTTCTCCGCGAGGAACCCGTAGCCCGGATGAATCGCGTCGGCGCCGGTCGTGCGGGCCGCGGCCAGGATGGCCTCGATGTTCAGATAGCTCTCGCGGCTCGGTGGCGGCCCCACCTCGACCGCCTCGTCCGCGGCGCGCACATGCGGCGCCGTTCGGTCCGCCTCGGAGTAGATCGCGACGGAGGCAATGCCCATCTCGCGACAGGCCCGCGCGATGCGCACGGCGATCTCACCGCGATTGGCGATCAGGATCTTGGAAAACATTTGTGACGCTCTCGGCGCTCAGCGGTCAGGCACGCAGATGGCCTGCGAATACCGGTTCGTCGCGCTCCGACGACTGTTGAGTAATGGGGGGGCGATGCCCATTGGCAGGATTCCGTGGAATGCTGATCGCTGAATGCGCTCACATGCGATACACGCCCACCCGTGTCTCCGGTATCGGGGCGTTGGCTGCCACGGCGAGCACCAAGCCGAGCACGTCGCGGGTGTCCGCCGGGGCGAGAATGCCATCGTCCCACAGCCGGGCCGTCGAATAGTAGGGGCTGCCCTCCGCTTCGTATTTCGCGCGGATCGGCGCCATGAAGGCATCCTGCTCCTCGGCTGACATGGTCTCCCCTCGTGCGGCCAGCTGCTGCAGCTTCACCGTCAACAGTGTGCTGGCAGCCTGCTCGCCACCCATGACCGAGATGCGAGCGTTGGGCCACATGAACAGGAAGCGCGGTCCATAGGCACGGCCGCACATGCCGTAGTTTCCCGCGCCGTTGGAGGCGCCGACGATCACCGTGATCTTCGGGACCTCGGCGTTGGCGACGGCGTGGACCATCTTTGCGCCATCCTTGGCAATGCCCCCCTGCTCGTAGCGCTTGCCGACGATGAAGCCGGTGATGTTCTGGAGAAACAAGAGTGGAATTCTCCGCTGGCAGCAGAGTTCGATGAAGTGGGTCCCCTTCAATGCCGACTCGGAGAAGAGGACGCCATTGTTGGCCACGATACCGACCGGATATCCGTGGATACGAGCGAAACCGGTCACCAGCGTGGGGCCATAGCGCGCCTTGAACTCCTGGAGCCGACTGCCGTCGACGAGCCGCGCGATCAGCTCGTGGACGTCATAGGTTGTGCGCAGGTCGGGAGGGATGATCCCTTCGAGCTCAGCGGGATCATAGGCCGGGTCTTCGGGGGGATCGCGTTCGACGGACGCAACCGGCAGCGCGCCGAGGTGCTCGAAGATCCGCCGCGTGATCCGGATCGCATCTGGGTCGTCTACGGCGAGGTGGTCGCAGACACCAGATGTGCGCGTGTGTACGTCGCCGCCACCAAGCTCCTCCGCCGTCACTTCTTCGCCTGTGGCCGCCTTTACCAAGGGCGGGCCACCCAGGAAGATCGTGCCGATTCCGCGCACGATGACGTTCTCGTCGCACATCGCCGGGACGTACGCCCCTCCCGCGGTGCACGAGCCCATCACCACCGCGATTTGCGGGACGCCGAGGGCGGACAACCGCGCCTGGTTGTAAAAAATGCGCCCGAAATGATTACGGTCAGGAAAGATGTCGGCCTGCAGGGGCAGGAATGCACCACCGGAGTCGACAAGATAGACGCAGGGCAAGCGGTTCTCCAGCGCGATCTCCTGAGCGCGGAGATGCTTCTTCACGGTCATGGGATAATAGGTTCCACCCTTGACCGTGGCATCGTTGGCAACGATGACTGCGTGCCGGCCGTGAACGATACCGATGCCCGTGGCAATGCCGGCCGCGGGCGCGTCGCCTCCATAGAGGCCATCAGCCGCGAGGGGTGACAGTTCGAGGAATGCCGTGCCCGGATCGACGAGTGCCTCGATCCGTTCGCGCGCCAGCAGCTTGCCGCGTTCGTGATGGCGCCGGCGTGTCTCGTCGGGGCCACCGGCTTGCGCTGCCGCCAGCCGGGCACGGAGCTCGGCGGTAAGCGCCTGCGTAATGCGGCGGTTCTCCTGAAAGGCGGGGTCGGAAGTGCGGATCTTCGACTCGATCTTGGGCATGCAACAGCGCTGTCAGATGTCAGGGGTCAGAGCAATGGCGTTCATGCGCGCGGCCGTGAGCCTCGCGCGTTCGTAGTCGTGGACGGCAACCGATCGGGCACCACACCTGAGTACCACGCTTACGCCGGGACCGACAGGATGGCTCCGTTTCTCCGCAGCTGCTCTTGGAGCGCCTTCACGTCCAGCCCCTTTGGTGTCACCCCGCTCTTGATCGCCAGTGCCGCCGCGGTTCCCGCCGCCTCCCCAGTGACCATGCACGCGGGGATTTCCTTCGTGGCGTGATGAACACGATGGTCGACCGAGATGCAACGGCCGGCCACCAGCAGGTTGCTGAACTCCTGCGGTAAGAGCGAACGGTAGGGCAGCCAGTACAAGGCCCCGTACTTGGTCCAATGGCCGGTGATTCCGATGGCATCCTCGATCGGGCGATCCATGTCTTCGCGCGAGAGGACGTGCTCACCGCGGAGCCGGCGGCTTTCCGTGATGCCGAGCTCTCGTGCGATCTCGCAGATGTGCGCCTCCTTGAACTGCGGGAAACCGGCGCGGAGCTCGTCGACCGTTGCCATCACCTTCTTGCGGCATTCGATCTCGGCGAGCGTCAGATCGCTCGGATCGGTCGGGTCGATCTTGCGAATGATGCGATCGGTCGCTCCCCATGGAAACAGGACCTGTCCTCTGTGCACGGTCTCTAGGCACCCCGCGCCGGTGGCAAACGCGGTCTCGACGTCGGTGACACCTCCCATGCGGAACCACAACCAGGGCAGCACCCTTTCCAGCTCGAACGGCACGCCAAGAGAGGCGAAGACGTCACCGTCGCCGGTTGCGTCGATCACCACGTCGGCCAGAATCGCGAAGCGACCGGACTTGCTCTGAAAGGTGACCCCACGCACGCGGTCGCCGTCACGCAGACCCTCGCATGCCCAGCAGTGAAACAAGAGCCGCACGCCACTGCCTTCGCACATCTCGTTGAGCGCCAGGCGAAACTCTTCGGGGTCGTATGCCACGGAGTAGCGCACTCGGTGCGGACCCGAACCCCAGACCAGGCCCCAACGCAGGTAACGTGCCACCAGCGCTTCATCCTGCGACCCCCACTCGGCTGGCGGCGGGAAGTAGGCGGCGCCCCGAGCCGTGACGCGATCGGTCGCTTCCTGGCACAGGCCGGCAATGACCTGATGTCCGTTGCCATCGTCCAGCGTCAGCAGCAGAATGATGAGTCCGTTGGTTGCCAAACCGCCGAGTGACCCCTGACGTTCCACCAACATGGTCGCGGCACCAGCGCGCGCCGCCGCCACCGCCGCCGCCGTGCCCGCGGCACCACCCCCGACCACCAGCACCTGGGTGGTCGCGTACACGGGGGTGCGTCGCGCGGGCTCGTCGATAAACGTTGGCATCAGCTAAATGCCCGGCCAGGACTCGGCGCCTCCCCTGTCTACGAGAAAGGACGCCACTGCATCGGCCAACGCCTCCGGCTCATCGAGCATGACGTGGTGATGCGCTCCTGGGATTTCGACGGCTCGCGCGTGCGGGACCGCTGTGACCAGTTCCGCGAAGGCGCGGGCGCTGAAATACGTGCTTTCGCTCCCCCGCACGATCAGCAGCGGAAGGCGGAGCGTACGCAGGACTGGCATCAGGTCGCAGGGGCCGATGCCCTCGAGCGTCCGGCGGTCAAACTTGAGGGTCCACTTGCCGTCATCGCGGCGGCGGATCCCGTGTCGTGCCATGTGGTCCAGGACCTCGCGACGGACGCCGTTTGTGACCGGCAGCAGGCGAAACCGGCGAATGGCTTCTCTCGGTGAGCGATAGACTGGTTGTGGCAGGAACCGCAACACCGCCACATGCCGTGACCCACGCTGGCTGATCCGGGCTCCCACGTCGATGACGATGAGCGATGCGAGGTGCTGCTGCACTGTCGGTGCGCACGCCATGGCCACCAGCCCACCGAACGAGTGGCCGACGAGCACGAGGTTGGTGAGATTCAACGCCTCGATGAATCCGCGGACGTCCTCGGCGTGGGCCGTCAAGTCGTACAAGGGCGGTTCGGCCCATTGGCTGTCGCCGTGCCCGCGAAGATCGAGCGCCAGCACCCGATACCCCCGTGTAAACGGCGGGACAAAGAAGTCCCACCAGTGGGCATGGGCAGACCCGCCATGGAGCAGCAATAACGGCTGTCGGCGCTCCTCACCCCATTCAAGGTAGTGGAAGCGAAGGCCGTTGATCGAAACAAAACCGTCACGCGGTTGAAGCACGGAGTTCCCTCTAGTTTCGCGCCCCTGATCCCTGGCTCCCTGGACCCCTCTGAGCCTCCCACTCCTCCGGTGTCAGCGCCCGTAGTGCGAGCGCATGGATGCGCACTCTCATGGCGTCTCCAAGGACGGCGTAAACCGCCCGCTGGCGCCCCACCAAGTCCTGGCCGCGAAACGACTCCGATACGATCAGAACCCGGAAATGACCGCCACCCGCGGCCGCTCCCGCATGACCAGCGTGCTGTGCGCTCTCGTCCTCGATTTGCAGAACGTCGGGCGCGAAGGCCTTGCCTAAGGTCTCTTCAAGCCACGTGATCCGGCCCATGCTCCTTCTTTCCTATCGAGGCTGGCCGAAGTTGCCAAGCCGCGCTCCGGCTGCCGCATCCCTTGTTCAGACGGTTCTTGGTCGATTTCCGGTGTCGTGCGGGTGCGGGGACAGGGAGACGCGTCGACTGATCAAGGTCGATTTGAGCTGAATGTTGGTTGCTGATCGCTGATCGCCTTGGTCGCGAACCGGTAGACCTGGCGGACCGGGGTGGCGTCGCTGACGCGGTGGACGATCACTTCCAGTTCCGCCCCATCGAGAGATGGCAACGGGACCTGCGTATCAACGATCAGATATCCTTGCAGCGGCTGATTGCTGGCGAAGTCGGTCTCGTCGAGGAGCGCGTCGCTTACCTCGCGTTTCAGTTCCTGTCTGGCGGCTGCGTCGAGTCGAACGCGGCGGTTTGGAAGGTTATCGGGAACGACCTCGGCGCGCTCCAGCAGCGCCCGGGCCCGCTGACGATCGAACGCTCGCGTCGTCGTGCCGTCGGGTAGCGTCAGCGTCACATCCGGCGGACGAAAATGCAGAAGCGAGCTCTCGAGGGTTTCAATACGCGTCGACAAGACGACCAAGCGCGAGGGGCGCCCCGCCTCGTCAGGTGTGATCACGAGACGGAAGGCCGGCAGCCCGGTGACGATGACCGCCGGAGCGGTCTCGGTCGTTGTGACGGTGATCCGATCGTGTGTGGTCCACACCGGCCACCAGGAACAACCCCAGGTGCTGGCCACCGCCGCGGCGAGCGCACCGACAAGAGGAACTTGTAACCACCGATTCACCATCCAGCTTCAGACCTCCAGCAACCGATGTTCCCCATTTGCGGGGCCCCAGCATACTGCATTCGCCACCGGAGAACGAGCACGAACAGGTGCCAGGTGTCGCTGGCCGGGCTCCAGGTGCGCGAGCGAGGGCCACTTCTTGCTGGGGCGGGGGTGGTGAGAAATGCTGGCGAGGGTGCTATGCGTCGCGGGCGCATGACACCCGCGGATTTCATCGTCCAGCCCCAGATCGACCCGGCGTTGAGTGTCGCCACCGACCGACACCTGATGCGAGTGCTGGCGCGACGGTCGCGAGGGCGGAATGCGGTCTTGCGTGTCTATGGCTTTCGTGGCGACGCCGTGTCGCTCGGCCGCTATCATCTGGCGCCCGCGGCGGCACTGGACGCGTCGGTGCAGGTTACCCGGCGCCATTCCGGCGGCCGGGCATTGCCGTTTGGTGACGGGCTCGTCGGCCTGTCGCTCATCCTGCCACACCGTTCGGCGCTCTTCGGCGACGAGCCGTGTGGCCTCGCGCCGTACCAAGTGCTCAATCGTTACGTCCGCGGAATTCTGGACGCGTGCAGGATCGGGGGGATCTCGGCGTTCTACCCGGGCCGCGACTTCGTCACGGTCGATCGTCGCGTGCTTGCTGCGGTGTCGTTCGAGACCGACGAGCAGGGCACGCTCCTCTTTGAGGCACTGATCAGCAATACGCGGGACTTCAGTGTGCTGCCGAGCTTTCTCGAGGTCGTGGACAAGGGGGGCGTCGTCAAGGCGCAGCTGCTCGGCGAGAATGGGACAACGTCCCTCGCCCGGGAGCTGCGAACCATGCTGACCGTCGAAGACGTGGCGGAGCTGCTCCGGCGCGGTTTCGCCGAGCAGTTTGACCTGAGCCTCGAACCGCACGAACTCTCCCCGCTCGAACGGCAGGTCATCGAAGCCGTCGTTGCCCGGGAATGTACGCCAGAGCAGTGGCTATTCGAGCGGCAGGTCCGACCCGACCTCGACCTGCACGCGTCGGTCTGGGTGCAATTGGGCGTCTTCGAAGTTCACCTGGCGCTGCAGCAGGGGCAGTTCATCAAGGAGATCATGTTCTCCGGGGACTTCATCGCGAACTCGCCTGCTATCGCGGCGCTCGAGCGCGAGCTGCGGTTGTGTCCCGTCGACGGGCGGACCATCGAAGCCATCACCGGAGAGATCTTCTCGCGCCCGGAGAACTTCGTTCTTGGTATCGGCAAGCTGCGAACCATCGCTGACACCATTCTGCGCGCAGTGCCCGCGTGACCCAGTATGGCAGACGGTCAGTTGGGGGGCTCATTTGTTCGCTTCCTGGGGGTTACCCGCCCGCCATAGATGCCAGCGGCGCGGGATCATCCGGACCATTGGATGCGTCGACAGAGTGAGGGGCATGCTGCGGTAGCGCGGATAGCGATCGCGCAGGGCGGCCACCGCGCGGGCGTACTCCGCTTCGGAGTCGACGACGGACGCGTCGAGATGCAGGAGGAGGTACGCAAGGCGGGTCCAGTCTTCATCGTAATCGTCGATCACGAGGGCGCCGCGCGGGTTCTCGGCGATGTTGGCCAGCCGCTTCAGTGCGCTTGGCCCGCCGCGCTTCGGTTTGTCGTCGGCGACGAAGTAGAGCCGGTCACCGAGCAGTGCGTAGCACACCGGGATGACGTGCGGCGTCGCGCGCGCGTCGGCAGTCGCCAAGTGGCCGACGCGATGCGCCCGGATGAAAGCCCGCGCCTCGTTGCTGAGGTCCATGAGGGTTGTCTTACCGCGGCTCATCGGGCGGTAAGTCGCCGCGCATGACTGCTTGCGCCTCGGCGCGCAGCGGCTGCGGATCGCGCTCGTACCGCGGAGAGAAATGGAAGGTCTCTAAACGGGTCACGCCGGCCGCGAGCGCCAGGCTGGCGGCCTGACGTGCGGTCAGGTGATACCGTTTGGTCGCTTGGTCCCGGTCGGCATCAAGGAAGAGCGACTCGCAGAAGAATATGTCGGCCCCGCGCGCCAGTTCCGTGATCCGGGCCATGTTCTCTCGGCTGAAGATCGTGTCGACGACGTAGGCTATCTTCTGCCCGGGGGTTTCCACCACGAGCCTTTCGCGCAGTTCCCACAGTGAGAACACGGCGTCTCTGGGCTGACCGCCATCGCGCCATTCGGCGCGGATCGGCGTGGTCCCGGGCAGTCCAGCGCGGATCGCCTCCTTCAGCTGATTGAGCCAGCGACCGGCGGGGATGCCCATCTCCGCGAGCCGCTCCGGGCGAATGTTGAGGCGGGTCTTCTCCGTCAGGGCAAAACCGAGGCACGGAATGCGGTGATCCAGGTGCACGGTCGTCACCGCGCACTCAGGGGAGTCGTATAGAGTGCCGGTGAAAGGACGCTGGCCGATCGGTTCGGGCAGGAACGCCTTCGTGGCGGGGAAACGGACGCTCTCGATGTGATCGAGGCCGACTTCGTGAACGGTCAGGACGAAGGAGTAGCCGTCGACCAGATTCCAGGTGTACCCGCCGAGCTTGCCGCAGACGTTCCTGATGATCCCGGGAGGTCCGTACAGATCGAGTTGGTTTTCGCGCGCGAGGAACACGCGCAGGAGGTGATCAAAGCCGATGAAGTGGTCCATGTGCGTGTGCGATACGAAGACCCGGGTGATCTTGAGCAGCTCCGCCGCCGGCTGGCGGTCGATCCGACCCAAGTCGAAGAGCATGGCCCGCCCTTGGTAGCGGAAGGCGACGAAAAGCCCGGGATCGCCGAAGGGATGGTTTACCAAGCGAGGGACAAACGCGGACTTCATCAGTCGACATTGTATACGGGAAGTGAATCGCTGGCGGAAGGGTGCAGGGAACCCGCATGGTGCACCGCCCGTCCGCTCGTCGCCGACGACCCACGCGCCCCGCGGCTATCTTCCGGGCTGCTCGTGCGTCCGGCGAGAGCGCGGTCTATATTGACGGTACACCGCCGAATGTGAGAGGGAACCCGAAGCAAATCCGATGCAAGTCGAGGTGGTTACGATCCTGGTCGTCCACTGAGCCGCACCAGGGCGGGCGCAAACTTGTGAGTGGATCGAAACAATGAGTGACAACAAAGAGAAAACGCGAGGGCAAACGATTGGCGATCTGTTCGCCTTGGGGGTGATGCTCGTGGTCTTGGGCGGCATCGCTCTCGCCCTCGGTTCGTGCGGGGGGGAGGATCTCATCTTCCCGGCTGAACTTGCACCCACCCCGACGGGTCAGAACACCGCGACCCCTTTACCAACCGATACCCCTGAAGTGCTGTGAGCGCCGTCCCCGACGGGCGTCGCTCGCTAGCTGCTCAGCTCGGCCATCAAGTGGCTCGCGGCCTCGACCATCAGTTCGTTCACGATGTCGCGCAAGCTTTTCTGCGGCTCCTCGAGCTTCGACACGAGGAGTGACAGAATGGCGAAGTAGCGCTCCTTGCTTTCCAGAGCCACCGTAGGCAGCCGGGTCTCCATGGCTCGCACGAACCGCTCGTGTGCCATGGCAATCTCGCCATCGAGCGCGCGGTTGATATCCGATGCGGAAGCCATGCGCCGTCCCTCCTGCAGCCGGCGTGATGCTATCGAGCTTTGCGCCCCGGCTCAATCACGAGGGAGGTCAACAGGCCGAGGTTGACGATCCGGGAGCATTCCAGCGCGGCTGTCAGCTGCCGACTCTCGACGATGCACTGCTTGCCGTGACGGCCTCCTTTGCATCGTGGGAACTTTCGCGCTAAGAGACGCCACCTTTTGGGCAGGGAGAGCGCCAGATGCGTGCGGTGTCTGGGGTGTTCGCCGCGTGCCTGATGTTCGCGGCACAGGCGTGGGCGGTGGAGGCCCGGGTGGCCGGTCGCGAGCTGTCGCTGAACGGTCACGTCGAGGGGCGAGAGGTGTTCGAAGCCAATCGCGCCACGCCGCACGATCGAACCTTCGAAGAGCTGTTCCTTCATCTGCGCCTGCCGTGGAATGACCGATTTACGTTCCAATCGGCCATCGTGGGACGCAACGGCGGGCCGACCACGGCGGCGGACGGCGGCGGGACGTACACCTTCGACGATGTCTTCCAGAGTCTCTCCCCTTCGGTCGAGTTTGAGGAAGCGTTCGTCGATGCGAACTTCGCGGATGTCGACCTGCGCATCGGCAAACAGAAGTTTGCGTGGGGCAAGCTCGACCGCGTCCAGCCGACTGATCTGTTGAACACCGAACGCTACGTCGACCCGCTCATGTTTGACGAGGATCAGAACAAGATTGGCGTGCCGGCGGTGCAGGCGTCCTACTATCTGCCGGCGCGAACGTGGGTGCCCGAGGAGGCGCGCGCGACGGTGGTGTGGATTCCCTACTACGTCCCGTTTCGCTTCCCCCGTTTCGGCGAGCGCTGGTTCCCTCCCGCCGCCGTTCCACCCGATATCTTCGTGGTGCCGCCTGGCCTCTTCGAGTTTCCCCCGGGGACGCCGAACCCCCGCTTGGAGGTGCCGATCGGCTTTCGCACCCGCAACGCTCCCGCGCCGTCATTCCGAATGGAACACGCCGGCTACGCCGCGCGGTTCTCGGCGTTCACGGCAGGGCTCGATTACGCACTGTCGTACTACCACGGGTTCGATATGCAGCCGGCGTTCCAGCTGACTGCGGAAGTGCTGGCGGGGCCCGAACCCGGCGGGCCTGTCGGGCGGTCGCTTTCGGCGCAGACGGAGTTGAACCCCGTCTTCCGTCAGATCGATGCGTGGGGAGCCGATGCCGCCTACAGCTGGGGCAGTTTCACTTTTCGTGGCGAGTGCGCGTACGTTCGGGGCCGGCCCTTTGCTCGAGACCTCCGCATGTTGATCAGCGATCCGAGAGAACTGGCCCCGCAGATCCGGGATGCCATCGCTGCCTTGGCGGCGGGGGCGACGCGGGCGCCCGTCGAGCTCCCGCCGGGGTTCGCCCAGCGCGACGCGGTCGAATGGGGCGCTGGTGTCGACTATACCGTGGGCGGCTACCTGTTCCTCCTGCAAATGAACCAGACCGATGTCTTGCGCAATCAGGTGGATCTCCTGATCCGGGATGTCGAAGCCCGCATCATGGCGAACGTGCGCAAGAGTTTCTGGCACGACGACATTGAGGTACAGTTGCTCGGTACCTACGGCATCAGCAGCGATTACACCTCCTTGCTGCCACGATTGACGTATCGGGTGTGGAAGGGTCTGGAGCTGCGCCTGGGTTATCTCTTCATCGCTGGCCGCGAGAGCTCGCCCGTCGGCCAGTACAAGCGGAACGATCAGGGATTCGTGCGGTTGCGGTACCTGTTTTAGGCAGGCAGGGGATCGAGGGATCGAGGGATCGAGGGATCGAGGGATCGAGGAGGTTGAGCCCTAACGTTGCCGCGTGGCGCGATCGAGTTCGCGTTTGACCTCGCGGTCGCGGATGGCTGCTCGCTTGTCGTAGAGCTTCTTGCCACGGGCCAGGCCGAGCTCGACCTTGACGCGACCGTTCTTGAAGTACAGGCGCAGCGGGACGAGGGTGAAGCCGCGCTCTTTGACCTTCCCAGCCAGGCGTTCGATCTCGCGGCGATGCAGCAGGAGCTTGCGCGTTCGGGTCGGCTCATGGCCGAACTGTGAGGCAGGGCCATAGGGGCTGATGTGCGCGTTGAGCAGCCACGCTTCGTCATTGTGGATGCGACCGTAACTATCCTTCAGGTTCGCCTTGCCGTCCCGTAACGCTTTGACCTCGCTGCCGGTCAGCACGAGACCGGCTTCAACGGTCTCTTCGATGTGAAAGTCGTGCCGCGCGCGGCGGTTGACGGTGATGTCACGGCGTTGAGACTTGTCCTCTCCCACGCCGGCAACGTAGCACGTTGGCGTCCGTCCGTCGTCACCTGGGGAGCCATCCTGAGCGGCGGTTCAGAGCGGCCGCGCCGCAATCGCGCGGATGCGTTGGTTGAGCGCTTCGTGCTCAGGCGCGGGTAGGCTGACGGCGGGTGTGCGGTGCGAGGGCGTGAGCCGCCGAATCCGTTCGGTCGCCTTGACGACGTGGACGCGGTCCAGCGCATCGCTGGCAAGTGCCACGGCGATGCGATCGGCCGCCTGCAAGGCCTGCTGCAGATCGTTGCAGATGAGGATCCAGTCGGCCCCGGCCTGGAGGGCACTGACGGCGGCCTCGGGAACCGAGGCGTGCGTGCTCACCGCGCCCATCCCCAAATCGTCGCTGGCGATGACGCCGGAGTACCCCAACTCAAGCCGCAGGAGGTCACGCAGAATTCGGCGCGAGAACGTTGCCGGACGCTGTTCGTCCAAGGCGGAGTACAGCACGTGCGCCGTCATGAGGACGGGGATGCCCGCCGCGGCGGCGGCGCGAAACGGCGGCAACTCAGTCGCACCGAGCTGATCCCGGCGGCGCTTTACGACCGGCAGCTCGAGATGCGAGTCGCGGTCGGTGTCGCCGTGCCCGGGAAAGTGCTTGCCGCACGAGATGACACCGCCAGCATGCAGGCCGTTCATGAGCGCGAGCGCGAACATCGTGACCGCCTCTGGGGTCGCGCCAAACGAGCGCTCGCCAATCACCGGGTTCCCAGGGTTCGAATCGACATCCAGCACGGGAGCGAAATTGAGATCGATGCCGATACTGGCCAGCTCGAGCCCCATCGCCTTACCAACGGCGAATGCAAACTCCGGAGCCCCCGTCTGCGCCACGGATCGAGCCGCCGGGAACTGGGTGAACGGTGCGGGCAGCCGCATGACGGCCCCACCTTCGTGGTCGATGGCAACCAGCGGGACTGACGGCAGCGCGTGGAGCGCCGCGGTCAGCTCACGGAGTTGCTCGACGCTCTCGTAGTTACGGCGGAAGAGGACGATGCCACTCGGTCGAAGCTGGACCAGTGCGTCTCGGGTTGTTGGGTCGAGCCGCAGACCGGGAATGCCCGTGCAGATCACCCGCCCCGCCAGCTGACGATCCTCTTCGATCATCGGATATTTCATAGCAACTTCGCGGGACAGCCAACAGTCGAGCGCGAGCGATGTCGAGCGTAAGCTAGACACCGAACGCCGGGCTATGCTAGCGAGCCGTCTATCCAGGACGGACAGCGGTGAAGAGTGGCGGATACATCGTCGTTGAAGGTCCAATCGGGGTGGGCAAGACGACCCTTGCGCGTATCCTCGCGGACGAGTTCGGCGCGCGCTTGGTGCTCGAGCAGGTGGACGAGAACCCGTTCCTCCGGCGTTTCTACGATGATCCCGAGCAGTACGCGTTTCAGGCGCAGCTGTTCTTCCTCCTCACGCGCTACCGTCAGCAGCAGGCCCTTGCGCAGCAGGAGCTTTTTCGCCAAACTATCGTCTCAGATTACCTTTTTGCCAAGGATCAAATCTTCGCGCAGACGAATCTGTCGGTTGATGAACTCGCGCTCTACCGCCAGCTTTTTCAGCTTCTCGATGCCCGGCTTCCCAAGCCCGACCTGGTGGTCTACCTGCAAGCGCGCACTGATGTGCTGCTGGCGCGGCTGCGGAAGCGGGCACGCGAATACGAGCGGCGGATTACCCCTGAGTACCTTCAACGTATAGCCGAAGCCTATAAAGAGTTTTTCTTTCAGTATGAGGAAACCCCCCTGCTGGTGGTGAACTGCTCGGAAATCGACTTCGTGGCGAACTCGGAAGACACCGTCGATTTGATCAGGGAAATCCACAGCATGGGTCAAGGAGTGCAACACTACATACCGCTTGGATCCAGATAATCCCGGCAGTTGCCGGGCGGATTGGACCGAGACGGAGAGCGTTGACAGGCCCTGGTGGCCCGGTGGTCCGGCGTCGGCGTGAGCGGGAACGATGACCCGACTCACAGCAGCCGACTCGCGGATCGAAAGCCGGCCACCGCGGAACCTGCCCCAACATGAGCCCTCCGCCGCTCGGTCTCGGAGGCTCATCGATGGAACAGAAGGTAACCGTCCCCGAGATCGTCGCCGCCAAGAGCAGCGGCAAACCGATCGTTGCAATTACGGCCTACGATTTTCCGTTCGCGCGGATTGTCGACGAGGCCGGCGTCGACATTGTTCTCGTTGGGGACTCGCTGGGGATGGTGGTGCAGGGTCTCGATACGACCATCCCGGTGACCATGGACGAGATGATCTACCACTCCCGCATGGTTACCCGGGCGAGACGACGCGCGCTCGTGGTCGCGGACTTGCCGTTTCTCTCCTATCAGGTCAACGCCGACGACGCAGTGGCCAGTGCCGGGCGCCTCTTGAAAGAGGGCGGGGCGGAAGCGGTGAAACTGGAGGGTGGCTGCGCCATGGCCGAGACGATCCGCCGCATCACGGCGGTGGACATTCCCGTCATGGGGCACATTGGGCTCACGCCGCAGTCGGTCCACCGCATGGGCGGACACAAGGTGCAGGGGCGCCGCCACGGCCAGGCTCCCGGTCAGCGCGAGCGGCTGATCGAGGACGCGCTGGCGGTCGAGAGCGCAGGGGCTTTTGCCCTCGTGCTCGAGGGCATTCCGCTGGACCTGGCGGCGGAGTTGACCGAGCGGCTCTCCATCCCGACGATTGGCATTGGGGCCGGGCCGCATTGCGACGGACAGATTCTCGTGCTGCATGACGTGCTCGGCTTGTGCGACCGCTTTGCCCCGAAGTTTGCGAAGCGTTATGCTGAGCTGTGGACGACGGCAGTCGACGCCGTATGCGAGTATGCCCGCGAAGTCCGCAGCGGTAGCTTTCCGACCGCCGCGCACAGCTTCCACTCCCTGAAGTCCGTGCCAGCAGCTGCTCCGGTGGCGGCCGAAGGGTGAGGTAGATGGAGACCCTCACCACGCCGCGTGCGATGCAGCGCTGGGCGGATCAGGTGCGCCAGGCTGGCCGGTGTATCGGACTGGTCCCCACGATGGGCTACCTGCATGAGGGGCACTTGAGCCTGGTGCACGAGGCGCAACGCCGGTGTGATTGCTGCGTGGTGTCGATCTTCGTCAATCCGCTGCAGTTTGGACCCCGCGAGGACCTGAGCCAGTATCCGCGTGACCTGGGGCGTGATACCGCGCTGCTGCGCCAGGCGAACGTCGACGTCGTCTATGTGCCCGAGGTCGCGGCCATGTATCCTGAGGGGTTTCAGACAGAGGTGCAGGTGACTGAGGTGACACGGGGCCTCTGCGGCGCGTCGCGGCCCGGCCACTTCCGGGGCGTGACCACGGTGGTTGCCAAGCTATTCAACGCGGTCAAGCCGCACGTGGCCGTGTTCGGGACCAAGGACTTCCAGCAGCTCGTTGCCATCCGGCGCATGGTTGCCGACCTCGACTTCGATGTCGACATCGTCGGCGCGCCCATCGTTCGCGAAACGGATGGCATTGCGATGAGTTCCCGCAATGCGTACCTGTCGGTGCCGGAGCGCGAGGCAGCGCGCTGCTTGTCGCGGGCCCTGGCAGCCGGGCAGGACCTGGTGCGGCATGGTGAGAAGCGCGCCGCGGCGGTGCGCGAGGCGGTGCATCGGACCTTGGCGGCCGAGCCCTTGGCGCGGGTGGACTACATCGAGTTGGTCGATCCGGAGACCCTGCGTGCCGTCGACGAGATCAATGGTCCCATGCTCTTGGCCTTGGCTGTTTTCGTCGGCCGGACGCGGCTCATTGACAATGCGCTCATCGGCGCGGCGTGAAGGAGGGAGATGGTCATGTTTCGCAATATGCTGCGCAGCAAGATTCACCGGGCGACGGTGACCGGTGCTGACCTGCACTATGAGGGCAGCGTCACCATCGATGCCGATCTGATGGAAGGGGCCGACATTCTCCCGCATCAGGAAGTCGAGATCTGGAATGTAACCAACGGTGAGCGGTTTCGAACCTACGCGCTGCGGGGGCAGCCGGGCTCCGGTGTCGTCTGCATCAATGGAGCGGCGGCCCACAAGGCGCGCAAGGGTGATCTCGTCATCATCGCCACGTTCGGTTCGATGACCGAGGAGGAGGCGCGCCGCTGGCAACCCAAGCTCGTGTTTGTCGACGCGCAGAACCGCCCGACGGAGCAGAGCAGCGAGCGCGCCGGTCAGGAAGAAATCGCTCGCATATGGCAGTAGCGAGGCAAGGGGTACCACCGATCGCCGATCGTGGATTACCCATCATCCAGACGCCCAGCGTGCTCGCCGCGTCCCCGTGTCTGTCGCTGAATGACGCTTCGCCCGCTTCGGTAGAGACCGCAGCGATGCGTTCATTCACGCGGCGTGGGTGAAATGCCTACGACCGGCTGGCGCGACGCCGGACTTCGCGCGGTTCGGCGCGCAACCGAGCCAGCGACCTTGTGTAGGGCGCGCGCAGGACCCCGCGCTCGGTGATCACGGCCTTGACGAACTGGTGCGGGGTGACGTCAAAAGCCGGGTTTGCCACCTTGATTCCAGACGGCGCCAGCTGCCTGTCGCCGATGTGAGTGACCTCGCGCGCCGCGCGTTCTTCAATGGGGATCGCGTCGCCGGTCTTGCATGAGAGGTCGATGGTCGAGGTCGGTGCCGCGACATAGAAGGGGACCCGATGCTGGGCGGCGAGCACGGCAACCGTATAGGTGCCGATCTTGTTGGCGACATCGCCGTTGGCGGAGATCCGATCGGCGCCGACCACGACGCACGAGATGATCCCGCGTTTCATGAAGTGCCCCACCATGCCATCGGTGATCAACGTGACGGGGATCCGTTCCTTTTTCAGCTCCCACGCCGTCAGGCGCGCGCCCTGAAGAAACGGTCGGGTCTCGGTGGCGAACACCGAGACGTGCTTGCCGGCTTCTTGCGCGGCTCGAACAACGCCGAGCGCTGTGCCGTAGCCAGCAGTGGCCAGCGCGCCCGCGTTGCAGTGGGTGAGGATGGTTGCCCGTGCCTTGATCAACTCGGCGCCATAACGCCCGAGGGTCCGGTTGGCGGCGATATCTTCGTGATGGATCGCCATTGCTTCCTGGCGGAGGATCTCGCGGATGACCTCGGGGCTGCGGCCGCGGGCTCTCGTGAACGCCTCGCGCATCCGCTCGATTGCCCAGAAGAGGTTGATGGCGGTCGGTCGGGTGCCGGCAAATGTCCGACAGATCCGCTCGAAGGCGCGGCCCATCTGCTCCGCTGGGGCGTTCCGCATGCCGAGGGCGATACCCATGGCAGCGGTGACGCCGATCGCGGGCGCACCGCGCACGACCATGTCCTTGATCGCGCGCGCCACTTCGCGGTACTGCCGATACACGCGGTAGACCTCTTGCGTTGGCAGCAGGCGTTGATCGAGGAGCACGACGGCGCCACTGCGCCACTGAACGGGTTGAATCATGGGGTCACCGGATGTGCCGAGCTTGTTCATACCGTTGGAGACAACACCTGGTCAAGGTCGAATCCGCGGTGACTCGATCCATCGGTTCTGTTGATGGGGGCCGCGAGAACCGCCGCCACGACGGTCGCGGATATTTCCAGAGAGGGCGCGTGGGCCAGTCTCGCACTACCGATGCGCATATTCCTGTGCGTCACACCACCGCCGCAGATGGCCGATCGCGGCCGACGTCGCGGTTGCGGAAACGCCGGTGCGACGACATGCGGCCTCGAAATCGGCGAGTGAGCCGGACGCCGGTGCGACCTCATCGGCATCCTGTCGCAGATCGTACCGCTCAACACCCCTCCGCCGCAGGATCACCTTGTCGCTGTATGCAATGGCGGTGGCGATGTTCTGCTTGTAGCGCGGGTGAATGCTGTCCAGATGCGGGTAGTAGAAATGCTCCGCCAGTGCGACGCAATGCTCGGCCCGATAGTTCGGGCCGAGGAGCGTTTCACTGAGATCGGTTCGGTGTGTTACGGCCCGAATCAAACCGAACAGATCGCGGGTGCTGACCACGTCGTTCACCACGGCTGGCGGATACTGCGGATGATGGATCCAGAGCGGAACATGGAGGTGCGTGTTGTACACTGACGCGTCATGGAGATAGAGGCCGTGATTCCCGAACGCTTCGCCATGGTCGCTGGTGACGACGAGCAGCGTGTCGTCGAGCAGTCCGCTGCCGCGCGCCGCGGTGTAGAAGTCGGCGAGCATTGCGTCCATCAGCTCGATGGCGCGATGGTACCGCCCAAGCAGCATGTGCCGGCTCCACTCCGGGAGATGGAAATCGGGGCGCAGATAGGTGTGCGCTCCCAGCGAGGCCATTGTCAGCGGCAGCATCAAGTTTTCGAGGCAACCGCTCAATGACCAGAATGGGCGCAGGATCGACGTGGGGGTCGGCGGGTACGGGGCGTGAACATCGTAAAGGTTGCAGAAGATGAAGTAGCGGGTCCCGTCCCGCCGATGCCGGTGCATCCGCTCCAGCGTGTGCTCGAGCGTGCGCCCATCGGCGGGCATCATCGCGCGCGCAAAGGTCGCGAGGAAGCGCCGGTTGGCCTTATGGAACGGGTGGAAGAACCCCGTCCTATTGATGTGCCGGCGGACGCGGGGCTTGGCAAGCGCGATCAGCAGCGCGAACGGATTTGGGCCGCGCCGATCGGACAGCAGCCGGGTGTTCTGCCGAAATCCCCGGGTGATTCCGGGGATGGCGCCGTCGAAGATGAAGTTTCGGGTGACGACCTCGGTGTGATAGCCGGCGGACGACAGCAGTTCGGCGATCGTTGGCGCCGGGTTAGCGTAGCTCATCGTCTGGAAATGGGCGCCGTGCTGCGACGGCAACAGGCCAGTGAACAGGCTGCAGTGGGAAGGCAACGTCCAGCATTCAGAGGCGTACGCGCGGTTGAACCAGACGGTTTCCGCGTTCAGACGCTGCATAAACGGCGTCACGGGGGGCGCACCGTCACGTTCCGACAGCGAGCAGGCGCGCAACGAGTCGATCACCAGCAGGACGACGTTCATCTCCCACGTGCCGTGGCGTTGGGACCACGGTGTTCCCCGTTGCTGGAGTCATAACAGGACCCAGCCAGCGGAAAGGGCGGCGGCGCAGGCAGGTCGAGCGGATGCCTGACGGCCGCGACAGTCCGTCACCCCGCTGTGCTGTCTGTCTGAAGACGAAGGAAAGCAGGCGTTTTGCGAAGCGCAGCCGAGGGGATCACCCGGACGGCGGCAACTGCAGGAGTTGCGGCGTGATCTCCATCCTCGTGTAGACGCGGCGGATCTCGTCTCGTGGGACGTCGAAGGTGGCCCCGTTCGTCGGGATCGCTTCAGTCGCCAGCCACTCGGGGAAGGCGTCGTCCAAGCCGGCGCGGCGGTTGAACTCCCACTCGTCTTGGAGGCACTGCCAACCGTAGTTGACGATGTCCTCCTCGCTCAGCTGAAGGCCATACATCAAGTTGAAGAAGTTGCGCATGTGTTCCAGGGTTGGTTGCATGAACTGGCAGAAGCCGCTCGAGTCGCAGACGGCGTTGACAATCTGGGCATCCTGAGAGGCGCGTGCCAAGTCCGGTGCTGGCATCACCACCAGGCCGGCCGTGTGATCGGCGCCCATCGGGCTGGTGACATACGTGATCCCCGCGGCCTTCAGTGTGCGCGGCTCCCACGCGGGGATTCCTTGTCCCTTGATGGCTGGGACGCGTGCCACGTCGTACTTCTTGCAGGTAGAGACGACACCGTTGGCGACCGCCGTGCTGAGATCTTCTCCTTTGTCGACACCCTCCAGGGTGCGGATGGCAGCTTCCGCATCGCCGAACGAAAGCTTTCCGGCCTCCATGGCGACCGCCATCGCCCCACCGGTCTCGATGGTGTCCAGTCCGAGCTCATCGCACAGGCGATCCATGCTCGCGATGGCGTCGAGATCGCCGATGCAGCAGTTCGATCCCATCAGCGCGATGGTCTCGAACTCCAATGCCGACGTCCGGTAGGTCCCGTCAGGGCCATGGACGACGTTGGAGCACTGGACCACGCAGCCGGTCATGCAGTTGTGCATGCCGCCGCCACGCGTTTCGAATCCCTCAATGATGCGGGCGCCATCGATGTCGTTGGCGCGGTCGAACTGCATCTCGTGGCGATTCCGCGTGGGCAGGGTGTCCATCATGTTGGCCATTGGTACCACCGCCGAGGTGCCCTTCGCGAAGAATTGCGGGCCGGCCTTGTATGCCTTGGTCATGTTGACCACCAGTTCCTTGTAGGCACCGGCATCCGAGGGCTTGCGAGCGGCGGTGCCCTCATCGTCCACGACGACGGCCTTCAAGCCTTTGGATCCCATCACCGCGCCCAGACCGCCGCGGGCGGCGTGGCGGGTCGGGTAGCGGTTGTCTTCGTCGGTTACGGCGACGCTGGCGCCCGTCAGCTTCGCCTCGCCTGCCGGGCCGCAGATTATGAACGCTGCCCGCTTGCCGGCGTCCCCGGCCAGCGCTGCGGCAGTTGCGTACGTGCGCAACCCCTTGAGATCCGGGCATTCAGTCAGGCGTGCCCCATCCTTGGCGACGAAGAGCTTGTAGCGCTTCGCTGGATCGGCAGGCTGTCCCTCGACGATCACCGCGCGGTAGCCCAGCCGCATCAGCTTCTGCCCCGCCTGTCCGCCCGAGTTGGCCTCCTTGATGCCGCGAGTCAGCGGGCTTTTCGCTCCGACACTGATGCGGCCCGAGGTGGGCGCGGTTGAACCGGCCAGGCAACCGGGTGCGAAGATCAACTTGTTCCCCGGACCAAGCGGGTCACAGGTCGGCTCCACTTCCTTCAACAGAATCTTCGCCGACAGCGCGCGCCCGCCAAGTGCCGCCCATTCAGTCGGGTACGGCTCTTCGGTCACGGTCAGCGTCGACATGTTCACACGCAGCAGGCGATCCATGAGCACCTCCCTCTAGACCATTCGTCTACCAGAGATGCGGAGCGTGGGAAAGCAGGGCGAGCGCCGTCTACGCCACGGCGCCCATTTCGCCGCCGCGAACGGCCGCACGGTCACGTCGATGGTGCTGGAGGACGCCGGTACGAGAGAACACTGGCGTCGCCTCCGTGATTGGTCACTGAAGCGATGTGAAGTCGGGCGCCTCGAGGCGCGCCAGTGCGGCGTCCCACAGGCCTTGCTTCTGCAGGACGCGCACGTTCTGCACGCAGGTGATCAAGGCCGTCCCGAGCCCGCTGCCATCCTTTCCGTGAAAGAGCTTCACCGCCTCACGCGGTACGCGTCGGAACTCCGGCCCCAGACCTTCGAATGCACGCATGAGGTTCTGCCACATGGCCGCGAACCGGCGCAGGCTCTGCCCATTGGTGCCGCGCGTGGCTGTCGGAGAATGCTCTGCCAACACCGCCAAGCGACCCAGAAAGCCGTCGGGTGCGTACAGCTTGTTCAAGAGCCATTGCGTTCCATCGCGCAACTGCGCGACCGTCATTTGTTTGGGGATGATGTTGGTGTCCGTACATCCGTCCCGCATGTCGGGCGTACGCAGCCGGTCCTCCGCGCGCAGGCGGCGTTCGAGCGGCGTGCCCTCCGGGGCGACCAGCATGTTCACCAGCACAGCCGGAATCCCCGCTGCCTGCAGGAACTCCAGGAGGACGCGAAACGAAGCGGGGGTGTCGGAGTCGAAGCCGGTGATGATTCCCGCTTGCACCGCGATGCCCCGGGTATGGAAACTACGAATGTTGGCGATGAGATCGCCCCGCAGGTTCTGGCGCTTCTTTGCCTCGCGTAACGCGTCCTGGTTGGGCGTCTCGATCCCGATGAAGGCCTGCTTGAGCCCGGCCGCGGCGGCGAGGTCCAGCAGTTCGGGATCGCGTGCGGCGTCCACCGACAACTGGGTGGTGAACAGGACCGGTTCGGGCTTGCTGCCATTCCACTGCCGAATGGCTTCCAGGATCGCCCTCGCCTGCTTCCGCCCGGCGGTGAAATTGTCATCCGCCAAGAGGACGTCACGATACCCGAGCTGATAGAGTTGCTCGAGCTCCGCGATGACGCGCTTGGGCTTCTTGTAGCGTTGGTTGCGCCCCAGGTAGATGATCACGTCACAGAACTCGCATTCGAACGGGCAACCGCGGCTGGTTTGCACGACGCCGACCAGGTAGGCATCGTTCCTGATCGCCCCCATGGCCGGGATCGGTGAACGATCGAGGTCGACCGTCGTGGCTGCGCGGTACTCCGCCTTCCAAGAACCGGCGCGCAGATCGGCCAGGAATTCCGGCCACGTGTGTTCTGCCTCGCCGATGAAGAGAACGTCGGCGTGGGGACGTACGGTGGCAGACGACAAAGTGGCGTAGGGACCACCGATGGCTACCAGCTGGCCGCGCGCGCGGAACGCCTGCGCGAGTGTGAACATGCGGTCGCGATGGCTCACGTAGCCCGTGATCCCGACGACGTCCCAGCCTTGGTCCAAGAACGGGTCGATCGCGTCGATGTGATCATCGACGATGGTGACCTCCGCGTCGTCAGGAACCAACGCCGCCAAGGTCGGCAGCGCGAGGTTGGGCATGTAAGCAGCACGCCCGGTGATGTCGGCGGTCTCGGCCATCGAGTAGAGAGACGCCTGGTGCCCCGGGTTCACCAAGAGGATCTTCACGACGCACTCCGCCTTCACGTTTCCTGGGTCATGGTCTGTCAGGCGACTCGAGCAGATGCTGCCGACTCGCCGGCCGTCTTGTCAAGCGGCAGATCCCGAAACATCGCGCCGAGGTTCGATGTCCTGGCGCACCTTAGTACCCTGAGAGGAAGGTACTTCCGGGGGGCCCTCACTGTCTGGGCCTCCACTTCTCCGCGCGGACGGGCTCTGCGCGGACGGCCTCCGCAAGGGTCAGCTCCGCGCACACCCTTTCGACCGGCAGGCGATGGACACAGAAATGGTTGGGGCCGCAAGTTGGGCACGGAGTGGGTACGCTGAGCACGCGGACGGTGTTACCGAGCGGCCTCCACGCCGTCGGATCGGTTGGGCCGAAGAGCGCCACGCCGCGCGCCCCCACGAGGCCCGCGAGGTGGCTGATGCCGGAATCGTTGCCCAGGTAGAGGTGCGCGCGGCGAAGCAATGCGCCCACCCGGTCGAGGGACTCGGAGCGG
>Ga0316622_100000354_pt1 | contig 25897 bp, 20 predicted proteins | sample OWC_Aug_OW2_C1_D_FD_207646 | JGI IMG/M metagenome (GOLD analysis project Ga0316622, IMG submission 207646) | Wetland soil microbial communities from Old Woman Creek delta, Ohio, United States - OWC_Aug_OW2_C1_D5_C | ecosystem: Environmental > Terrestrial > Soil > Wetlands | place: USA: Ohio... | reverse complement strand
GACGCACAAGGCGGCCGTGACCGGCGACACCGTCGGCGATCCGTACAAGGACACCGCGGGCCCGGCCATCAACCCGCTGATCAAGATCATCAACATCGTGGCGCTGTTGCTGGTGCCGCTGCTGTAGTCGGTGACCAATGATCAGTGACTGGTGATTGGTGGCGTAGAGCCGCCTGTCAGCGACCGCTGACCCGTAAAGGCCCCGGGCAACCGGGGCCTTTCTGTTTCTGGCTGGTTGCCGCTGATTCCTGCGGCGATCGGCAGCCCGTAAGCGACTACGCTGCGCTGGTCCACACACCGTGTCCCGACCTACGTCGAACGCGAGCTGCGCCGCGACCTCGAGTGCACGACGTTCAGGTCGCGGCCGCGACTGGCTGCTGCGGCATCCTGACGGGCTCGCGCATATCGATCGGTCGACCCACCGTCAGCGGCGCACGGAACGCCGCATCGAGCTGGCCGAACGGCGCGTCGGGCTCGACACCGAGCGCATCGAGCATCTTGGTGAAAAAGGCGCGCCCGGCAGCTGCTGCGGCAATGTCGAAGATCTCGGCGTCGGTGAATCCGAGTTTCGCGAGCTCCGCCACCTGCTCCGCGCTCACCTTCGACGCGTCACGCGCCACCTGCCGGACGAATCGCAGCATCGCCTGCTCTGCCGCCGTCAGCACGCCGTCGACGCGGCCCGCCGCGATGGCGACGATCTCCGCGTCGCTGAAGAACTCCCTGAGTGCCCGTCCGTGCGCGAGCGAGCAGGCGGTGTTGGCGAGCTCGTGGGCCGCGACGAAGGTCGCCAGCTCGAAGCGACGCTTGTCCATCGGTCGCTTGATCTCGGCGAGAAGCTGGCCCCAGCGCGCCATCACTTCCGGTCGGTGGCAGAACACTTTGGCGTAGTTGGGCACGTATCCCCAGGACGACTCCTGGCGCCGGTACATCGCAGCCACCGCGCCCTGCGCGTCCTCGGGCCGCGTCGTATCGATGAATGGCATGGCTCGAGCTCCACGGTTACTGGCGGTAATGGGAGATCTGGACTTCTTCGCCGATGTCGGCGTAGTCGCCGGCGGCCCGCAGCGAGCGGAACTCTCGCCAGTGAATGCGCCGGTAACGCGCCGGTTCGAGCGCCGTCACGGTCGTCGGCAGCGGCTCGTAACTCGTCTCCCAAGACGGGTTCAGGAAGAACGGCATGCTGTAGCGATCGGCCGATGAGTTCGTAATGACGCGATGCAGCGCGGCGCGGTAGCGGTCGTTCGACCAGACCTGGACGATGTCGCCGATGTTGACGACAAGTGCATCGGCGCGGGGCTCGACGAGATGCCAGCGGCCGTCACGCCGGACCTCGAGGCCGGGCTGACGGTCCTGCAGCAGCAACGTCAGCGCACCGGCGTCGGTGTGCTCGCCGACGCCGAGCGGCTGGTCGTCGCGCAGGCCGAGCGGATACTTCGGGTAGTGGTTCAGCCGCAGGAAACTCGTGTGCGCGTCGTCGAAGCCGCGTGCCAGGTGCCCGGCACTGACCCCCAGGTTGAGGGCGATGGCTGACAGCAGCCGCATGGACAGCAGCTTGCAGCTCGCGTAGTAGGCGCGGACGCCGGGCTCGAATCGCAGCCGCAACGGCCCGGCCGGCCAGCGCGGCTTGAGCTTGTCGCCGTCCGCGGGACCGAAGTCGTAGATCTCCTTCCAGTCCTGCCGGTTCTTGGTGAGCTCCTTGTCGTAGTAGCCCCAGGGGTTGTCGGCATCGCGGAGGATGCGGCGCTTCTCCTCGGACGACTGCGCGAAGAACTGCCGCGAAACGGCCATGACATCCGCCAGCAGCTGCTGGTCGATGCCGTGGCCGGTCACCTGGAAGAATCCCCATTCGCGGCAGGCGCGGTCGATCGCGGCCAGTGAATCGGCGCGCTCGAGTTCCTCGATGTCTATGACGGGTACGGTTTCGATCATGGTTCGATCCTCTCGTCGGGCGTCACGCGGTCTTGCGCGGATGCACCCATTTCGGCAGCAGCGTGTGCGGGTCGAGGTCGGCGCTGCGGTCGTACTCGACGCCGGCCGCGTCGAGCATCTGCTGCATCGAGCCATCCGCCATCGCGTCGAACAGTTCCGTGCAGCCGCCGACGTGCCGCCCGCCGATGAAGACCTGAGGGATGGTCGGCGACCCGATGCGGTGACTCAGCACCGCGCGAGTCTTCACGCCGAGGTCACGCTCCTGGAACGCCACCGAGTCCAGGTCGACGCTGTGGTAGGCGATGCCCAGCTTTGCGAACAGCTTGCGCACTGCCCAGCAGAACTCGCACCACTCCAGCGCGAATACCACCACCGGCTCGTCGCGCACTACCTCCGTGACGAACGAATCCGCCTCCGCATCGAGCTCGATGGCCGTTCTCGGCCGATCGATCGGGACGGGCGCGGGGCAGGCCGCGGGTGCGTCGAAGCGATATCCCGGAGTCGAGCGGGAGATCTCGACCTCCTCGTCGTTCATGTCCTCGCCGATGTCCTCGAACAGCGGCGTGGAGAGGTAGCGCTCACCCGTGTCGGGCAGCATGCAGACGATGTTCGTGCCTGGCCCGGAGCGCCGCGCGACCGTGAGCGCCGCGGCCAGCGTTGCGCCGCTCGAGGTTCCGACGAAGATGCCTTCCTGCGTGGCCAGCTGACGCGCGAGCCGCAGCGCCTCGTTGCCGTCGACCGGGACGATCTCGTCGACGAGCTTCTCGGCCAGCGCGTCCTCGGTCAGGCGCGAGACGAAGTCGGGACTCCAGCCCTGCATCAGGTGTGGCCGGAAGTAGGGATGGCTCCCGCTCGGCTGGCCCTGCGCGTCGCGAGGCTGGGGGATGCCGCTGCCCAGCACCGGCGAGTTGTCGGGCTCCGCCGCGATGATCCGGATTCGCGGGTCGGCGGCCTTGAGCCCGCGCGCGACGCCGAGCAGCGTGCCGCCCGTGCCGAAGCCCGAGACGAAGGCGTGCAGCGTGTCGCCCTCGAAGTCGGCGAGGATCTCGCGCGCCGTCGTGCGGGTGTGGACCTCGGCGTTGGCCGCGTTCTCGAACTGGCGGCACAGGTACCAGCCATGCTTCTGCGCCAGCTCGACCGCCTTGTTGAGCATGCCGGTGCCCTTCTCCGCCGCGGGCGTCAGCACGACCCTGGCGCCGAGGAAGCGCAGCAGCTTGCGACGCTCCACGCTGAAGCTCTCCGCCATGGTGACCACCAGCGGATATCCCTTCCGGGCGCAGACCATGGCGAGGCCGATGCCGGTGTTGCCGCTCGTCGCCTCGATGACCGTCTGGCCCGGCTTCAGCCGGCCGGTCCGCTCGGCGTGCTCGATGACGGCACGCGCCATGCGGTCCTTGACCGAGCCCAGGGGATTGAACGACTCGACCTTCCCGTAGACGTTGACGCCCGGCGGCGCGAGCCTGTCGAGCCGCACCAGCGGTGTGTTGCCGATCGTCTCCAGGATGCTGGCATGGCGCGGCATGGCGAACCTCCGTCAATGTCGCTTGATTGCCCTCTAGGCGGCATCCTCGGGCGGGACCGGTGAATCCAGCGTGGTAGCGACCGTGGTTTCGTTCCGGGGCGGCACGGGCCGAATCGCTTGTGAGCCCGGCGCCCCAGCGCCTAAAGTCGAGGCTTGAGCGGGCCGAGAACGTGCGCGGACGGGGGGCCATCGTCGTCGTGACCGGGCTTGAACTGCATTTCCTGGGCGAGTTCGAGGTCCGGCGTGACGGCCGGGCGCTGCCGCTGCCGCCGTCCAAGAAGACCCGCGCCTTGCTCGCCTACCTCTGCCTGCAGCGGCGGCGCTTCCGGCGCGAGCATCTGTGCGAGCTGCTGTGGGAAATCCCGGACGATCCACGCGGCTCGCTGCGCTGGAGCCTGTCGAAGCTGCGCCATCTGGTCGACGACCCGACGCACCACCGGATCGTCGCGGACCGCAGCACGGTCGGCCTCGACTCGACCGGCGTCTCCATCGACGTTCGCGACCTGCGTGAGCTCGTGGCGGGCGAGCTCACCGCCGCGACGACCGAGAGGCTGGAGCAGGCCGCCGCACGCTACCGGGGCAACTTCCTCGAGGACCTCGATTTCCCGAACTTCCACGACTTCCATACGTGGCACGTCGCCGAGCGCGAGCAGTCGCTGCGCGACTGCGCCACGCTGCTCAAGGAATTGGTCCGGCGCCTTGCCGGCGAGCCGGAGAGGGCCGCGCGACATGCGCGGGCGCTGGTCGGCCTGTTCCCTTACGAGGAGACCTACCGAGCGACACTGATTCGCCTCCTCAGTGAGGCGGGACACGCGATCGAGGCCGAGGAGCAGCACCAGCTCGGGCTGCGCATGCTGAAGGAAGCCGGCGTCCAGTCATCCGGCGCGCTGCTCGTCGCCCGCCGCAGCCCGCGCATCGACGCGCCGCAACGTCCGGGGCCGTCGCCGCCCGTGGCTCACGTCGCCGTCGGCCGGCCGGTCGGCGGCGACTTGATCGGGCGCGATGCCGAGGTTGCGCAGGTCACCGAGGCCTTCGAGCGGGGCGTGGCCCAAGGCCAGGCGGGACTCACCATGCTCAGCGGGGTACCGGGGATGGGCAAGAGCCGCCTCCTCGACCACGTGCAGAAGCTGGCGCGGGAGCGCGGCGCGTTCATCCTGCATGCGGCGCCCTTCGAGTCGGATGCGATCCGACCGTTCGCGCTGTGGATCGATGCCCTGCGCGCGGTCGGCGGAGGTCACGTCGAGTCGATCTTCGGCCCTAGCGGCGAACGCAATCGAGATCACCTGTTCGCCGGCCTCAACGAGCTCATTGCCCGGGAATCTGCGCAGCGACCGGTGGCTCTGGTCTTCGACGACGTGCACTGGTGCGACGAGTCGAGCGCCGCGGCACTCCACTATGTGCTGCGCATGAACCGCAACCGACCGGTGATCGGTGTCGTGGCGGCGCGCGAGGGTGAGCTGCGCGACAACGCCGCCATGCAGCTCGCACTGCGCGGACTGAGGCGCGATGCGATGCTGACCGAGGTGCCGCTCGAGCCACTATCCGCCGAGCAGACGCAGGCTCTGCTCGAAGCTCTGGTCCCGAACGCGGACGCCGCACGGCTGAGCGGAGAGTCGGGCGGCAACCCGCTGCTCGCGATCGAGCTGGCCCGTGCCGAGGTTCGCGGCACCGCCGGCGGCAACCTGGCCGACCTCGTCAGCGACTGGCTCGGGCGATTTGGCGCCGATGCCGCCGACGTGCTGCACTGGGCCGCGGTACTGAACCCGAGGATCGAACTGCCCCGGCTGGCAGTTCTCACGGGGCTCGATGCCGACAAGGTCGCCGCCGTGCTCGAGGAGGCCGAGCGCCATGCAATGCTGCGGGCGACCGAGGGCGGCCTGCGCTTCGCCCACGAGCTGATCGCGCGCGCCGTCTACAACGAGATCTCGCCGCTGCGCCGGCAGGTCATGCACCGTCGCGTGGCGCAGCTGCTCGAGCAGGAAACCGCGCAGGACCTGGGGCGCGCCGCCGACCTCGCGCACCACGCGACGCAGAGCAAGGACCCGGGCCTCGCTGCTCGGGCGATGGTGTCGGCGGGCCGGCTGTGCCTGCGGTTCTTCGCGAACGACGACGCACTCTCGCTGGCGCGCAAGGGCCTGCAGCTTGCCGAGGCGCTGCCCGACGCCGAGCGCGTGGCCGTCGAGATCGAGCTGCACGAAGTCCTGCTCGCGGCCGGGCCGCTCGAGGACTGGGAGGCGGCGGCCGAGAACTACACGGCCCTGGCCGAGCAGGCGCTGGATCGCGGCGAGCTCGCGCACGCACGACTCGGCTACCAGATGGCCGCAACCGTGCGCTGGGAACACGGCCACTGGAACGCGGCGCGCGAGCAGTCCCTGCAGGCGCTGCGGGTGGTGCGCAGCGGCCAGGACGAGGCGCACGTCATCGGCGTGGCCGAGACGGCGAAGTGCCTGGCGCTCCTGGAGCGCGACCTGCCGCAGGCCGATGCGATGCTGATGGAAGCGAGCGCGCTGGCCGGGCGCATGGGCATCGCCCATCACGCCATCGCCGCAGGTCTCGGCATGCTGCGCTTCCACGAGGGCCGCCTCGACGAGGCCGAGGAGCTGTTTCGCGAGGCGCGCACGCTGTGCAAGACGGCCGGCGACCGGGTCATGGAGTTCCAGGCCAACGAGTACCTGACCATGCTCGACCTGCAGCGCGGGCGCCTCGTGGAGGCGCGCGAGCGCTGCAATGAGCTGCTGAGGCTCGGCGGCAAGCTGCGCGAGGGCAGCGAAGAGCCCTTCGCCCGCGCGATGCTCGGGCTCTGCAACTACGCGATCGACGACGAACCGGAAGGCCTCGAGGCGGCCATCGAGGACCTGAGGATCGTGGACGCCAAGCATCGCCTCGCCTACATCCTGACGCGCGCGGCCTCGATCGACTGCGAGCGCGGGCGCATGGACATCGCCGTGGCGCGCGCCACCGATTCGCTCGAGTTCGCGACGGTGCTCGAGCGCGCTACCGAGAGGCTGATCGCGAGCGCCGTGCTCTCGCAGGCCGCGCGCGAGCGCGGCGACCTGCGGACCGCCGCGACCCATGCGCGGGAAGCGGCGCGACTGGCGTCTGCAGGCGCGGCGTCATGGACCCGCGAGATCGTGGAGAAGCTCAACGAGAAGCACCCGACCGTCGCGCGGAGGCGCAAGGCATGACCGACATCTTCGTGGAACGGCACTGGGATCCGCCGATCACGGCAGCAGACATCCAGGGGATGGTCGAAACCGGCGGCGGCTGCCTCGCGGCGCATCGCTGCGACTGGCACGGCAGCCTGTTGTCGGCGGACGGCAAGGAACTCTTCTGTCATTTCACGGCTCCAGACGCCGAGTCCGTTCGCATGGCGCTGCACGAGGCGGGCTCGCCGCGCGGCAGTGTCTGGACCGGCACGATCCACGACGCGCCCGGTTTCACGGATGCCGCCCTCGCGCAGGCCAACGTGCTCGTCACCCGCCGCTTCGAGGCCCCCGCGGAGTTCGCGGAGATCCAGGCGCTCGAGGAGGCCGGTGCCGGCTGCCTCGAGACGCACCGCGTGCACTTCATCCGCTCGTTCTTCTCGAACGACCGCAAGCGGATGCTGTGCCTCTATCGCGCACCCGACGCCGAGTCCGTGCGGATTGCACAGCGCGAGGCCGGCATGCCGGTGGAGCGCGTCCGGACGGTCCGCCAGTTCCGGGCCTGAGAAAAAAACCACGGTCGATCCCACGCTCGGTCCAACGGGGGCCGCGCAAAGTTCCTCCCGCCCGGCGAGAGACCCGGGCTCCATCAATTACAGTTTTCAGGAGGAGCACGCATGAACACGCAGGTCACCACGGCCATGAACGGCGTCAACGTCGAGGCATTGCTCGCGGCGCGCGAGGCGCTGACCGAGGCCCCCGAGGGCGCCCGCTTCAAGTGGCGCGCGACCAGTGAGTGGGTGAACGGCACCCACAGCCGCTCGACGGTCGAGGGCTTCTACGGGCTGGGCGGCGAGCAGAAGCACCGCCAGAAGTTCCAGTTCGACTCGGACCACCCAGAGGTCTTCGCCTCGGAGGACAAGGGCGCAACCCCGGTCGAGATCGTCCTCGTCGGCCTGGCCGGCTGCCTGGGTGCGGGCATCGCCTCGGTGGCGCAGAACCGCAACATCCAGCTGCGGTCGGTCAAGGCGACGATTGAGGCCGGCATGGACCTGCAGGGCATCCTCGGCATCGACGAGAACGTCCGCAACGGCTTCGACGGCATCAAGGTGCACTACGAGATCGACGCAGACGCGACGCAGGACGAGATCGCCGCGCTGGTCGCGCAGTCGCAGAAGCGCTCGGCCGTGTTCGACATCATCACGAACCCGACCGATGTCACCGTCACCGTGAGGAAAGGGTGACCGCGACACGCTCAATGCGGGGGGTGGCCGGCACCGCGGACGTCATCGTCATCGGTGCCGGCCACTCCGGCCTGGCGATGAGCCGGGCCCTCTCGCTGCGCTCGATCGACCACGTCGTGATCGAACGGGGCGAGGTGGCGAACTCCTGGCGCAAGGAACGCTGGGATTCGCTGCGCCTGCTCACGCCCAATTGGATGAGCCGGCTTCCCGATTACCGTTACCAGGGCGACGACCTCGACGGCTACATGAGTGCCGGCGAGGTCGCCGAGTTCGTCTCGCACTACGCAACGACGATCTCGGCACCCGTCATCACGGGCACGACGGTGACGAAGGTCGAACCGGCGGCCGGCGGCTACCGCGTCTCGACGAACCACGGCGACTGGCGATGCCGGGCGGTGGTGCTCGCCTCGGGCGCGTGCAACCTGCCCGTGGTGCCGAAAGTCGCCGAGGGCGTGCCCGCGAGCGTGGCCCAGGTCACGATCCATGCTTATCGCAATCCCGCTCAACTCGGGGAGGGCGGGGTGCTGGTGGTCGGTGCGTCGGCGACCGGCCTGCAGCTCGCCCAGGAAATTAACGCCAGCGGCCGCCCCGTGACGCTTGCCGTCGGCGAGCACGTCCGCATGCCGCGCCTCTACCGCGGACGTGACGTGCAGTGGTGGATGCTCGCTTCGGGCGTGCTCGACCAATGCCTCGAGGAAATGGACGATCCGCTGCGTGCGCGCCGCCTGCCGTCGCCGCAGCTCGTCGGCACGCGCGAGCGCAAGACCCTCGACCTCAACGTGCTGCGTGCGCAGGGCGTCGAGATCGTCGGCCGCCTCGTGGGCGTGCGCGACGGCCGCGCGCAGTTCTCCGGCTCGCTGCGCAACGTCTGCGCGCTCGCAGACCTCAAGATGAACCGGCTGCTCGGGCTGTTCGACGCGTGGGCCGAGCGCACGGGCGTCGCTACCGAGGTCGGTCCGCCCGAACGCTACGCCGGCACCGTCCCCGACGCCTCCCCGCGACTCGGACTCACGCTCGGCCAGGACGTGCGCACGATCGTCTGGGCGACCGGATATCGACCGGATTTCTCCTGGCTCGACGTGCCCGCCTTCGACCGGCGCGGACAACTGAAGCACGACGGCGGCGTGGTGGAAGCCCCCGGCCTCTACGTGCTGGGCCTGCCCTTCCTGCGCCGGCGCAAGTCGAGTTTCATGCACGGCACCGAGGACGACGTGCGCGACCTGAGCGTGCATCTCGCGCAGCATCTCGATCGCACGGTTCCGCTGCAGGTTTCAGGCGTCGCGGTGTGAGGAACTCGCGCGACGCTGCGTGGGTCGGCGCCGCAGCTGGCGCGTCAGTCTAGCCCCGGTTCAACCCCTCGCGTACCAGGACTTCACGCCCGGATGATCGCGCACGGCGTCGTGCACGCCGATGAGCCGCGGATAGTCCGCAAAGATCCTGGCGGGAATGTGATCGACCTTGCCGCCGATGAACCAGCGCACCGCCATGTGGAGCTTCAGGTCCACGACGTGGATCTTCTCGCCGCCGAAGAACGGCCCGGCGAGGATATTTCTCTCCGCGGCATGCACCCACGCGGGCAGGCAGCCCGCCACGAGCGCTTCACGCGCGGCCTTTTTCTCGGCATCGCCCATGCGGATGGTGGGCGAGACGACGCTGCGAAGGTCCTCCACGTGCTGCATCATTCCTTCGTGGCGTGCAGCCTCGAGGTCGTCGGCCGGATGCAGGCCATGGCGCCGGCCGATCAGCACGAGGATCGCGTTGGAGTGCGCGATCGGTGCGTGGCCGGGCAGCTCGAGCACCGGCAGGCCACCGTATGGCGTCTGCGGCTTCAACGTCGGCCATTCCGCGCCGTTGATGCGAACGTCATCGAAATCGATGCCCGCGAGGTGCAACGCAAGGCGGCATTCCTCGCCGCGACTCACGGGCGCGTCGAAGTAAGTCAGTCTGGGCTTGCTCATGGCGGCCGAGCGTAGCACGCCCGCTTTGCGGCGGGCCGGCCTTGGGTCAAATCGCGAAACATCCATCGACATGTTCGTCACCGAACCGTTCGACTTCCAACATGATTACTCACAGGCGTTGCTCAAACGTCTGCATGGCCGGATCGAAGCGCGATTCGTGTCGGTCGGCACGCTGATCCGCATGAAAGGCGGCCGCTGGAGCGCATCGTCGCTGCGCTCGAAGAGATGGCCAAACTGCAGCACATCTGGAGGAGTACACCGGATTCGCAGCCCGGGCCGCCATGAGCGTGGTCGCGGCAAAGGCCAGGCACCCATGCTAGGCCGCCGAGCCGAGTCCGTCGAGCGCGTGGACCTACCGCTCGGATTCGGCCATTTCCAGGGCGATCGTCCCAGGCTCGCATTACACAGTCGCACCGGCCTCGAGCGCCGCCTATACCGTGAGCTCCCGTCGATCAGTCACACCCAACCGAGTTCCTTCATCGCCAGGCCGGCGTGCCAGATCTTCTGCATGTGCCGGATCCGTCCACCCTCGAAGAACATCACGTAGACGTAGTCACTCGCCACCTGCCGCCCGGTCGGTGGACAGGGACCTCCATCGCCCGTGTGCGTGCCCTTGAATACGGCGTACGCCGACACGGCCTGGCGCTGCTCGTCGACGGCGAAGCAGCGGAGCTCGTAGCGACCGTCGGGCATGAACTCGAGCAAGCCCTTCATCCAGTCCGTGTACTGTTCGAGTGTCCGCACATCCGCGAGTGGCTCCGCCTGAGCGGCGAATGTCGCGTCCGGTGCGCACCACTGCCTGCAGATGGTCCAGCCTTTCCCGCCCTCGCAGGCGTCGAAAAATTGCCTGGCCGTGTTCGTGATTGAATTCATTGCACGTACCCCCTGATGCGACGACTCCGCACGATTGCGAGACGACCCTCCGTCACTGGCACTCGCTGGAGGACCCGTTCAATCCTGCAAGTTGAGTGACGCGCCCAGAGGCGTCGGAAGAATGGCTGGCGGAGTGCCATCTCCGGGCCTCGCGGCGGTCGCGGTCTGGATCGGCCACGCCATCGCAACGAATGCGATCGCGGCTACTGATCTCTCCATGGCACTCTCCTTTTCGCGTGTACTGGTTCCCCTCACTCCGGCGAGTGCCCGCCGGTCGATCGAACTTCTCAGGTCACCTCCAGTCGAGTCCGCTGGCCGACTTGCTGCTGATCGTGCGAGGCGTTGGGACTGTACATTCGCCTGACGCGAAGCCGTTCCGAGGCACGTCCAGCAGCATCAGCGCACCGCTCCTGCTGAATGCCATGCGATCGCAGGCAGCGGTCGTACTGGATGGCCCCCACGACGGAAGCTCGTCGGAATAGTCGATCTGCCCTGCCGGCGGGCCCGACGTTACCTCGTGCATGAGCGACTCGGCAGCACTCACCAGCTCGACACCGCCCGACGCGCTGTAGGCCAATTCGCCGACATGGATTCGCGCGACGCCCCAGGACCGATAGCCGGGCTGCCACACGAGCAACGGGCCGACGGACGCTGCCAACCTGTTCCCATCGCGTGACCAGTCGAGCCCGATCGTCCAGGCCCGACCGCCATCGACCCCGGCATCGGACTGAACGGGGAACAACCGTTGCGGCGATCCTGCAGCGGTCGGCAGCGTATCACCGGGAAGGCAGGTCAAAGGCAACGCGACGACGTGGTTGAAACCGATGTCGTCCTGCTCGACGAACGCGAGGTACTGCCCATGCGGCGAGAAGGCGATCCCGTGACCACGATCGGGCGATCCTTCTGGTCCGTGCCTGGACACATGGAGCCGACGCGCCTGCGCCCCGACCGTGAAGGGATCGAACACGTACAAGGCATCGAAGTACTCCCAGGACTCGTCCCCGACGAAGACGATCACGGACCTCCCATTGCAGCCGCGGCCCCAGGCGAGGTTGTCGATGCCGTGGCGCCGCGTGATGGTGCCGTTCGGAAACTTCAATACAGTCGTAAGCGCACTTCCCGGCTTGCCTGCGACGATGGAGGTCACCTGGTCGATGCGCTGGGCCCAGGCCAGCCAGTTGCCGTCCGGGTCCCAGCTCATCGATGGCGCGTAGACGCCCGTCCGCTTCCAGAGCGCCACATCACCGGAAGCAGCGCCCGCCGGGGTGACTTGCAACCCGCGTAGCGTCACCCACGTGTTGCTGTTGACGTTGATGTAGGCGACATCGACCACCGGCGGTGGCGAGGTCCCTCCGCCGGGCGGCGCGGCGACGCCGCTCGTCAGCGGCATCAACGCAATGGATATTGTTGTAGCAGTGAGTCGCAATGCCGACATCATCAACCTGGTGCACATCTCGCTCTCCTTGCAGTTGGCTTCCTGGCAACACTCCATCACCTTCCATTACCGGCACTCGACCGTGTTTCCGTATGACGACTCGCCGCCGGCAAGTTCGCCACCGAAGGACACCATTACCTGTGCGACCGGGTCGTAGGCCATGCGCGCACCCTCGCGCACGACCGGATCCGGCGGCGAACCCGCAGCGGACTGGCACCCGACAGACGCCAGCGTCCAGGTGGCTTGCCACGCTCCGGTCGAATTGGAAAACGTCACATACCAGGTATTGCCATTGGGCTTTGCATGAGCCGAATCCATGAAACCGCCCGTGACGATCAATCGCCGACCACTTGGATCCCACGCCATGCTGTGATTCCACAGTGGCGGCACGTCATTCAGGGACGTCGTGTACTCCACGAACTCCCAATTGGCACCGGTCCAGGAGTACATGTCTTTCCGAGGCGAAACGTCGGACCACGTGTAGCCGCCGAACATGACGACCCTGCCGACATCCGGAGCGAAGACCGCAGCCGCCGCGACACGGCCCGGTGGCACAAGGGCACCAAACACTTGCTTCCACGTCTTCGTCACACCATCGAACACATGAGTGTCATCGAGTTCCGTCGCCCCGCCGTCCCCACCGAAAAGGAGGTGGACCCCGCGTAACGGGTCAAAGGCCATCGTAGGGTGCATGCGACCTGAAGGGCATGAAGCCTTTCGGCAATTGACCTGCGACCACGTCTGCGTGGATTCGCTGAAAATCCAGGTTTCCTTATACAAGCCGACCGCGGCTCCGTTCGAGGCAACGCATTGGCCAGCGCCACATGACCAGCCGACACCGCGCCGCGGGCTTGGAGACACGGAGCCTCCCGGGATCGGTGCCCAGGTGGCCCCTGTCGAACCCGCGTTCGAATAGGCCCAGAGATCGCCGAGCCAAGATGACCAGGTGCTCATGCCGCCGAACATGTAGAGCCGACTGGTCTGGCTCGTAGTTCCACCGTTGCTCGTGAATGCGTGATAGAAGCGCGCCGGCGGGTAGGTGAGCGTGGCTGACGGGCCGGCCGGCTTGGCCTTGACCGAGAACAACGTCGTGCCCTTGCCTTTGCGGCCGCTACTCAACGTCACCTGGATGTCGAAACTGGCGAGATCGGCCGTATCGGCGACGTCGATCGTGGTGACCAGTTCCTTTGAATTGCGAAACACCACTTGCTTGACCGTGATGCCGCCGGGGTTGGTCGTGCCCGACACGAAGTACTGCACCTTCGCCGAGTTGTCGAAGCCGGCCCCGCTCACGACCACATCGAGGCTGATGGTGCCCTGCACCGCCGATGCAGGCGTGGCCGCCGTGACCTTGATCTGCGCAAACGCCGCGCCGGCTGGAGCGAGCACCATGACGAGCAACGAGAGAAACGTGAGGTTGATTCGCTTCCATTTGCTCATGACCTTCTCCCCGAGAATTGCCTTGCGGCTCTCGCCTTTTCATCGTTCTGTCCGACCACGACGTACGCAGCCCAGTAATACGGATGTGCCAGCTGCGGTGAGCGGCGCATCGCGCGCTGCGCGGACGCCAAGGCGCCCGCGGCGTTGCGGCCGTTGCCCGCTTCGCTCAGGCGCCCATAGAAACGTTTCATCAACGAAACCGAAGCACGGTCGTCCACCTGCCAGAGCGTGGCCACGACGGCCGCGCTGCCAGCGGCGAGGAAGGCGCGGTTGAGGCTGACGAATTCGTCGCCGACCGGTAGCTCGGCGAAATAGCCGCTGCCGAGTGCCGTGTCGCAGGCACTCAGCGTCACGAGGTCCGCATGCAGCGGCAGGTCGAGGATCTCGTGCACGCGCAGCATTCCATCGTCGTGCCGATCCGCCTCGAGCTCCAGGCCCGACAGCAACGGGCTGGCCTGGTTGAAGTAACCATGGGTGGCGAGATGCAGCACCCGGAAGTCGCCGGCCAACTGCTTGAAGTGGCTCTCGGTGGCCTCCCCACCAATGAGTGTCCGCGCATTCGGCTCGAACAGCGCATGGATGGCGCGCGCCTCCTCTGGAGCATGGCGCAGGCCACCCCGGGATGGCGCAACCGCGAGCAGCGATCTCTCCGTGTCGGAGCCAGACGAATCACGGAGCAATGCCGCGGCCGAGGGCAGGTAGGCCACGGTATAACGGTCGATCAGCAGGTCGCCGCGTCCCGACGCTGGCTGCGGCAGCAACGCAAACGGCAGGTAGGCAAGTGCGCCATGCGGCACGACGTAGAGGCGGGTCACACCATCGAGCCATCCGGCCCGCTCGAGCGGATCGAACAGATCCACTGCCAATCGCGCCGCAGGCTTCCGCCACCGGTCATCCGCAGGACGGCGGATCAGGTCGCGCAGCAAGGCGATCCGGGCCGCGAGTTCAGGCTCCCGCAGCGGTATGGACTTCACCGCGATGCCGCGCGAGGTCAGCACGAACACGACCAGGTTCTCGGGTCCGACGACGTACTCGAGCAGGGCCTGGTCGGCCGCGAGGCGACCCTGGATGCTCGCGGCGCCGGACACTGTGGCGGCTGGATCGTGGATACGGGCGTGATCGTCGAGGAAAGTCTGGTACTCGTTCTCGACGCGTTGCAGTTCCTGCGAAAAGCGGTTCATCGCTCGCTCGGGGTACGCGGGCGCTCCGTCGTCGTCCATGTCCGCGAGGGAGCGCTGCAGTCGGTGGACACGTTCGCGCAGCTCCGCTTCCGTGCGCCGGTCACTGGCGGAAAGCGGAACGGACGCGCGTCCGCCCATCTGCTCGACGAAGCTCCGGGCACGCAGGCGCTCGGCGGTCGAGAACGCCTCTGCGGTGCTGCCTTGCTGCAGCTGGAGTCGCATCAGCTCGAGGTAGACGTCGAACTTGTCCTCGACGTACCCGGAGCGGAACCGCGGCTCCTGCAGCCGGCCACGCACGCCCTCGATCAGTTTCACCGCAGCCTCGAGCGACGCGATCGCGGCACTCACGTCGCCGATCGCCTCCTGTGCGCGGGCGCGACCGAACTGGACCTGCCAGAGGAGCGCCGGGTCGCCAATGCGGGCCTCGGCGTGTTCCGCCGCCTGATAGTTCTCCAACGCCAGGTCGAAGCGCTTTTGCATGCGCGCCAGCTCGGCCCGGGAATAGAGCGCCTCTGCTTCGAGACCGGACGCGCCGATCTTGCGGGCGATGACGAGCGCCTGGTCCGTCTCCGCCGAGGCGACGGCGACCTGCTGTTGCGAGCGATTGACCCGGGCGAGTCGCAACAGGCTGAGTGCCAGCGCGTGCTGAACTTCGGCTGCGGCGGCGCGTTGCCGCGCCTGCTCATAAAGTGCCGCGGCGGCCTCCGGCTGCTTGCGGCGGAACTCCAGGTCGCCGAGCGAGATGAGGTTCAGCGTGATGCCGCGATCGAGCCCGATCGACCGCGCCATCTCGAGCGCGCGCTTGAATTCACGCTCCGCCGACGCGGTGTCGCCGAGCAGGAGGTGCAACTGGCCGGACCCGTGCAGCGCCTCGAGAAGCTCGGCTTGTGCGCCCACGTTCTCGTAGATGGCGAGCGCAGCGCGGTGGTTCAGCAGCCCGAGATGGTAGTCGCCCTTCTCCACCAGGCCATCGCCCTTCGCGCGCAACCAATACGCGCGGTCCTGCTGCATGCCGGCCTGCGTCGCGAGCGCGATCGCCTGGTCGAGGTGCGCGAGCGCCGCATCGATCTCGCCCAGGCCGAGCAGGCACAGGCCGATGTTGCCGTGATCCTGGCTCATCGAGGTCGTGGATTTCAGCTGCTCGCTGATCGCGAGCGCCTGCTGGTAGTAGCCAAGGGCCTCGCGGAAGTGGCCGAGCAGCAAGTGGACGCCACCGATGTTGCCGAGCGTGTCGCCGACGCCGCGCGGGAAGTTCGCGCCCCGGTACAACTCCAGCACGCGCCGGTATTGCTCGAGCGAGGTGTCGTAGTCTCCCTGCTCGTCGTGCACGAGACTCAGGTTGTTGACACTGGAGCCCTCGAGCTTCTTGTCGCCATGCGCGCGAGCAAGCGCCCCGGCCTTGCGAAAGTCTGCGATGGCCTGTTCGTAGCGGCCCTCGTCCCAGGACAGCAGACCAAGCACGTTGAGCGTCTTGCCCTCGCTCAGTCGATCTCCGGACGCACGCTCGAGCTTCAGCGCGCGGTCGAGAGACTCGCGTGCCTTCCGGAAATCTCCGAGTCGCCAGTGACATTCCCCCAGGTAATGCAGCACGGCTGCCTGGTCGTGTGTTTTCGATCCCTGCAGGATCGAACTGGCCAGCGCCTCGAGAATCGGCAGGGCCTTCTCGGCACCTTCTTCACGATACAGGCGCGTGGCGGCTTCTAGACGCGGATCCAGTGGCTGCGCGCGCCCCGGCTGTGGAACCGCCAGCAACACTCCCAATGCCGCGGCGCAGACCAGACTGGTGGTCGCCCGGGCCATGGCATTTCAATCCGAGACCCGGAACGGAACGTGGTCGGAGCTCACGGCTTTGTCGCCCGACGGATAAGCGTCGATACGCACGAAGTACTCGGCGCCGGGCTGCAGGTTCAGCTGTGCCGGCAGCCGCCAGGTCGTGCCGGTGACACGCTGCTGGACGACCACGTCGCCGGCGTCGGTCACGATACGGACGTCATAAAACGGACTTCCGGAAACCTCCGTCCAGCGGAACGACAGCCGTCGCGGATCCACCGAGGCTCCGTCCCCGGGGGACAGCACCTGTAGCCCATTGGCAGTGGCAGCCAGGGTTCGCGTGACTGACGGTTCGGGACGTCCCTGTCCCTCGACGCCGCGGTCCAGATTGCGGCCAGTTTGAAACAACAGGGGCACGGCCAGGACCAGCGCGGCCGCGGCCGCCCACTGCGGCGCAAGGCGCCACTGGAGTTGCGGCCTCTTCGTCACCCGGGCGAGCGCTGGCGCCACTGCGCCATCGGGCACGAGCCGGATCGCATCCGCGTCGCGCTCCCGACAGAGGAGCCCGACAAGTGCCAGGCAATGCCTGCAATCGGCGATGTGAAGCTCGACCTGCTCGCGCGCGGCGGCGTCGAGCCTGCCGTCTACGTAGCCTGCAATCTGGTGCTCGTCCGGACAGGCTGGGGACTGCGTCGGATCGTCCGTGGTGCCTGCGGCCAACAGCGAGATCAGGTGGTCGGGGTTCATGTTTCCTGGATACGAGAGGGTAGGTGGACGCATTTCGCGAGTCCGTTGCAGTACACGGACACTTCAGCGCGTTTTGCGCTCAGACGTGATCCGCGGGTCGCTCATGAGTTCCGCCAGGGCTTGGAGTGCAGACTGAATGTGACGATTCGCCCGGAACGGGTCCGGTTGGTTCGTCAGGCGGGCGACTTCGGCCAGCGTGAGGTTCTGGTCATAGCGGAGCCTGAGTAGCAGGCGCTGCTCAACAGGCAATCGTGCCATAGCGTCCCGTAACTGCCGTTGCTCCTGCAGCTCTGCGGTCAGGTCGTCGGGCCCGGGCCCCGGCTCCATCACCCGCTCCGCGAGGTGGTCGACCTCCGTTGACAACCTGCGATTGGCGTGTTGCAGCACGCGCGTTCGTACGCTCAGCTGCCAGCGCTGCTGCGGCGTCAGTAGCACGAACAGACGTGCATTGATCTCGGACACCGTAGCGTCGGTCAGCTCTGGGAACCGGGGCATCAGCTCCTGGAGGCATTGCGCGCGCGACATGCGCCGCACGTAGATGCACTGGTAGACCTGCTGGTCGAGCTCAGGCAGATGCAGGATGCACGGCGTGGGACGGATGCGCCCCTGCTGCTGGCGGTGCCAGTCCACACAGAGGTTCGAGACGACCGCCATGAGCCAGGTCTTGAAGCAGGCCGGTCCGTCCGGCCGGAAACTGCGCAACCTGCGGAACCCGTTGTCGCTCAACGCGGCGCAGACGTGATTGAAGCACTCGGTGGCCGGGCCGTCGCCGGCGTCGTGCCGCCGAATCACGTGCAGGATCAGTGGCGAGTACCGAGCAAGAAACTCGCTCCACGCAGCATCGACCCTCCCCGACGAGAGTCGCTCGAGCAGCTCCTTGACCCCCTCGTCGCTCATCGGTGTGACACCCGCCGCGGCCGCTGGGGCGTTGGCGAGCGGCCACTGGAGATCTCCACCTATCGGATGGCTTCCGAGGCCATCTCATCGTGTGGTCTGAGTCGATCAAATACGCCGATTGGACCGCTATATCAAGCAGCGGAGCTTTGCTCTCGACCGGTCGATGACCGCGGCGCACAACTTGTTGCATCGCGCTACAGCAATGAGTCGCAATCGCGCTTCCGACCAGCGACGGCTGGGAACGACCCTCGGCGACGGTACGACGACTCTCCGGTGACTAGACATACTGACATATCACTTTATATGCTTCGCCATATGAGAACGACGGTCCGTCTCGACGATGCGCTGCTCGACCGCGCGCGGCAGGAAGCAGCGCGGCGCGGCGTCACGCTGACGTCACTGATCGAGCAGGGACTGCAGCTGGTCCTGCGCCGCCCCCTGAAGCGATCGGAGCGCCCTCGCGTGAGGCTGCCGGAATGCCGCGCCGGCGGCGGTCTCCTGCCGGGAGTCGATCTCGACGACAGTGCCGGGCTTCTGGACCGAATGGAAAGCCGCAGGTGATCCTGCCGGACGTCAACGTCCTGATCTACGCCTTTCGCGCGGACGCCGAGCGGCACGAGGAATACAAGCACTGGCTCGAGTCAGTGGTCAACGGTCCCGCGACATACGGAATCGCTCCGCAGGTGCTCGGCAGCGTCGTTCGCATCTGCACGCACCCCCGCATCCACGCACGTCCCAGCCGGGCGCGCGACGCCTTCGAATTCTGTCGCACCCTCCTTGAGCAGCCCAACGCGACCGTCGTGACCCCCGGGCCGCGTCACTGGGAGATCTTCGAGTCGCTCTGCCGCGAGGCGAAAGCGACCGGGAATCTCGTCCAGGATGCCTGGCTCGCCGCGGTCGCGATCGAGTCCGGATGCGAGTGGATCACGACGGATCGGGACTACGCGCGCTTCGCCGGTCTGGCGTGGCGTGCCCCTTTCTAGCACGCATCAACCGCTCATCGCGCGCACGGATGCCGCTGCGTCACTGGCTTGATCTCGAACGGCGACAGCGTGTCGATTCGCACCTGCCAGCTCGAACCGTCCTCCAGCGCCAGGCGCCGGCCATACTCGAACTGGCACTGCATGAACGCCGGGTTGAAGTAGTCCTCCGACGGCGGCACCGGCTGGCAGAGGTCGCCGTCCGGCGTCACGTAGCGTGCCGTCCAGCCACGACGAACGGCATCGGTCATCGCGAGTGCCAGCGAGTCGTTGGCACGCTCGCCAGTCCAGACGTCGCTGGTCCGCAAGGCGACGAGCAGCACGTGATCGGTGACGCACTGGGGCACCGCGAGCCGCGGGCTGTTCACGATCAGGTACAGGTTGACGCGTTGCCCGGGACGTTCGCGTCCAGCCATCAGTGCGGCAATCTGGCTGGGGAACGGGATGTGCTGGCGCAGCGCGCCGTCGACCAGCATGCGCCCGTCGATGAAGACCGGCGGAAACGCAACTGGACTCGCCGACGACGCCATCAGGTAGTCGATGTACCGTGAGACGCGGTCCGAGCGGTCACGCTGCACGGCCACGGCGGTGAGATCGAGCAGTTGTGGCTTGCCGCAATCCATGTCGACGGCGATGACCGCGAGCCGACGGCCTTGCTGGATCCATGCGTCCGCGACCTGGTCGAGCAACGCTGGCGTGATGACGCTCTCGAGGCGCTCGCGCAGTGGATGGGTGCTCGCCACGGAGTCCCCGGCCAGCGAAGCGAGGATGGGCCGGCGCCGGTAGACCCCCTTGGTCGACAGCGCGAACAGCTGGTGGCGGATCTCTTCGTCGTGCTCCGCACCGAGAAATGCATGCGTGACGAACATGGCGCCGGTCGAGACGCCGACCGCGATGTCGAAGCGGGGCCGCGGCATCCCGCCATTGCGCGAAGCTTGCGACCAGCCGTTCAGGAAACCGATGCCGAATCCGCCCCACGGTCCGCCCGCCGACAATGCGAGGACGTTGATCTCGTCCGCGACCTCTGCAGTGGTGGGCACCGTCAGCGCTGGCCCAACGTCCTCGCAGGTTGCGCCCTGCACGGATCGCTGCGTCATGCAGCCCGACACCGCGAACAGCGCCACGGCCAGCACCGCGGCACCGATGCGGACCGTTCCTTGTCCCCGTGCCATGGTCCAGAGATTGATGCGTCCACCAAGCGTGGGACATCCGTGGTAGTCCCTAGCCCGATCGCGCAGCGCCGCTCGCCATGAGACGCTTGGAACAGACCGCGAATGTGAACTGGCTCACGTGCCTTTTCCGGCCGACTTTCCTAGCATCCGTCAGGTGCAACACGCCGGCGGTCCGCACTTTGACATCACTCCGGCGATCCGGGCCGAGCACATCTGCCTGGAATCCGAGGAGTTTGCCGTCCCGGCGCGCGTCCGCGGCAGGCGGATTGGACCCCCACTGACGATCGCCAGTCGATTCCGTGGCTGTGAAACCGAGTTCGCCTGGTTGGACGGTCATCGACTCGAGGTCCGCACGCGGCGCCCCCGCCAACCGGCGCGTCGCTACGAAGTCGACCTGCGGTTCGTCGATGGCGAAACCATCACGCGGCGCCGAATTGCGTGGCGGTTCTGGCAGGCCTGCCTGGCCCTTGCCGCTCTGTCCGTGACCAGCTTCTGGCTCGCAACCGGGCCCGATGGCCCGAGCTGGGCACCGATGGGGATGCCTGCTGCGATCGGTCTCCTGATGGCGACGCTTTGTCTCGGCACGCTCGCCCTGTACCGCACGCACGACACGATCGAGCTGCTGAGCGTTCATGGACGTGCGGTTCTCGCCGAGATCACCGGCAACGTCGGGATTTCACGCGCCACCGGTGACTTCGTTGCCGAGATCGGCCGGCGGACCGCCGACGCCCGTGCCCAGCAGCGGCAGTCTAAGCAGCAGTTTCTCCGCGACGAACTGCGCGAGCACCGCAGGCTGTTCGAGGACGGCGTCCTCGGCGAGGCTGCCTACGAAGCGGGCAAGCGGCGCATCCTGCAGGCTCACGGCTGACGGCGGGATCGCCGACTGGCTGCGGCGGCTCGAGCGACTACAAGGCGCGTCGCATGCTGCGGCGCTAGAATTCGCCCTAGTGCCCGGAAGCCGCAAGGGCGATCCGTCCCCATCCATGCCCAAGAATCGCGACCCGGGCGAACCCCTCGCCGCCGACCGGCCCCCGCAAGGCAGTCGACGGCGCTTCTTGCGCCAGGTCCTGCGCCTCGCCGGCCCGTACTGGAACTGCGAGCGGCGCGCGAAGGTGCGTGGCGCGACGCTGTTGCTGTTCCTGCTGACGCTGGGGCAGGTCGGGCTGACCGTCTGGGGCAACTACTGGAATCGCGCGTTGTTCGACGCGCTCGAGCAGCGCACGGTGCACGGCGTGCTCGTGCAGGTCGGCGTGTTCGCGCTGATCTTCGTCATTTCCATCGTTGTCACGGCTGCGCACCTGATGGTCAAGCGCTGGCTGCAGCTCGATTGGCGCTCCTGGCTCACCGAGCGGCTGGTCGGCCGCTGGATGGAGCACGGCCGCCACTACCACCTGATCTTCACCGAGGGCGAGCACGACAATCCGGACCAGCGGATTGCCGAGGACATCCGCATCGTCACGGAGGTCGCGGTCGCGCTGGCGCACACGCTCGTCTTCTCGCTGCTGATCCTGTTCCTGTTCGTCGACATCCTGTGGTCCGTCTCGGGCTCGATCGCAGTGCCGGGCACGGACGTCGAGGTGCCGGGCTACATGGTGCCGCTTGCGTTCGCATACGCCGCGATCGGCATGGGGCTTGGCTGGCTCGTCGGCAAGCCGCTGGTGCGGACCACCAACGCACTGCAGACCGCCGAGGCGACCTTCCGCTTCGGCCTTTCGCGGGCACGCGAGCACAGCGAGGCGATTGCACTGGTGCACGGCGAGCCGATCGAGCGCGCAGGCTCGGCCGCGCGCTTCCGCCAGATCGTCCGCGACTGGGATCGACAGTCGCTCGCGTACATGGGACTCGTGTCGTTCTCGACCGGCTACGGCGGACTTCTTCCGGTGTTCCCGATCCTGATCGCGGCGCCGCAGTACATCGCGGGCGCAATGTCGCTCGGCGTCCTGATGCAGGCTGCGCAGGCGTTCCAGCGGCTCACCGGCGCGCTTTCCTGGCCGGTGGACAACGTGGGCGAGATCGCGCGCTGGCGCGCCTCGGCCGACCGCGTGCTGTCGCTCTACGAGGACACCTGGCAGCTCGACCGGGACCTGCGCGGCTCCGCGACGCCGCGCATCGCACGGGAGCGATCGGACGAGGCCCGCCTCAGGATCACGGATCTCTGCATCGCCGAGCCCTCGGGGCGCATCCTGCTCGAGCACTTCGACGCCAACGTTGGTCCCGGTGAGCGAGTGCTGGTCGCGGGCGACCCGTCGGTCACGGGCGGCCTCTTCAAGGTGATCGGTGGGCTGTGGCCCTGGGGCAGCGGCCGGGTCACGCTACCCGCTGATGGCGGGCTGCTGTTCATGCCGCAGCGGCCGTATCTGCCTGAGGGAACGCTGCGCGAGGCTCTCTGCTATCCGCAGTCGGCCGATGGCTGCTCGGACGACGAGTTGCGCTCCGCGCTCGATCGCGTCGGGCTCGGCTCGCTGCTGCAGCGCCTCGACGAGCGGGACAACTGGGACCAGGCCCTGCCGCTGCGCGCCCAGCAGCAGCTCGGCTTCGCGCGCGCGCTGGTGCAGCGCCCGGATTGGATCTTCATGGAAGGCGCGACCGACGCCTTCGGCCCGGAGGGGGAGCGGCAGATCCTGCAGATGCTGCACGAGGCGCTGCCCGGCGCGACCCTGCTCGTCATCAGTTTCCACCCGGGGCTCGAGACGCTGCACGACCGCACGCTGGTGCTGGAGCGCGTCGCGGAGTCGAAGTTCCTGTTCGAAGGACGCCGCGCGAACGGCGGCGCCAATCACTGAAAGCGCGGCGGCAGCCAGCCGCGTTCGACGCACTCGCGGAAGCACCACGCCGGCGTCGTCTCGGTGCGGTAGCTCCAGAAGAACCAGCCGCGGTAGTGCTCGAACGCGAGCAGTTGCGCGGCGCCGTAGGCCCGCAATGCCACGCTCTCCTGGAAGGCATCCATCGGCTGCAACGCGTGGTTGTACGGGCCCTCGGCCCAGAGCGAGACGACCTTGAGATCGAGGCCGAGGCTCCATTCGCCCGCGATCGCGGGTACGTCGAGGTCGCGCTGGATGCAGCTGGCTTCCTCGCGCCACAGCACGCCGGCCTTGTCGAGGTGGCCGTGGATGTCCATGTCGAGGTCGGCGCGTTCGAAGCACTGGTAGCGGTGGACGTCGAACAGCACGTTCTCGAGGCCGGGCCGGCGGAAGAATCTCGCGAACTCGCCATGCTTGCGAAAGCCGTCGTGGAATACCACGGCCACCCGCGCCGGCTCGCAGTGGGAGCGGATCGCATCATAGGCTCGCCGGTAATAGTCCTCGAGCACCGGCGTGGGCACGTCCCAGCGCGGCTCGTTCAGCACTTCGATGCCGTGCAGGGCGGGGGCGGCGCGATAGCGCGCCGCGAGGCGCCCGAGCAGGTCAACCGAATGCGCGAGATATTCCTCGCGAGTGTGCCACTCGCAGACGTCCTTGATGCCGCCGTTGTCGAAGCCGTTCTGGCATCCGGGCGCGGCGTGGAGGTCGAGCAGCACGCGCAGGCCGAATTCCGCGGCCCAGTCGAGGGCGCGGTCCACGACGTCGATGCCGCCGTCGACGAACGGATGGCGAGCCGCTCCGTATTTCGAATGGTAAGGGTACGGCGGTCCCAGCACCCAATGCCCGACGGGCAGACGCACCGCGTTGACGCCGACCGCGGCCAGCCACGCGAAGTCCTCGCGTGTGATGAAGCGGTTCCAGTGCGCGCGCAGCCGGGCCTCAGCGTCGCGGCCCAGTTCGGCACACCACGTGGTCTCGTCGGTCGCCTCGAGCCCCTCGAACAGGCTCGGCGTCATCCACTTCTCGAGCACCAGCCAGCCGCCGAGATTGACGCCGCGCAGGCGGACTGGGGATGTCGCGGTGGTGGATCGCATGGTGTGCGGTGTCGTCGGCTAGGATTAGTACCGCTAGATTAATGCGTCCGCGCCCGCAAGACACATTCGCGGGACGCGCTGGCGCTCTGACCCGATCACACGTACCCGATCCAGACGGCGCTCACGACGAACGCCGACGCCAGCGTCATCAGCCACGCCATCCAGTGCAGGACGTAACGCGCCCAGGTCATCCAGCTGATGCGCGCCGCGCCGAGCACGCCCATCAACACGGCCGACGTCGGCACCAGCAGGTTGGTCAGCCCGTCGCCAAGCTGGAAGGCCAGCACGGTGACCTGCCGGCTGACCCCGAGCAGGTCGCCCAGCGGCGCCATCACGGGCATCGTCAGCGCCGCCTGTCCGGAACCGGAGGGAACCAGGAAATTGATGCACGACTGCAGCACCAGCATCAGCCAGGCGGCCACGCTGGCTGGCACGCCCTCGAGTGAGTGCGCGAGCTGATAGAGCAGCGTGTTGAGCACGGACGCCTGGCCCGGGTCCGTGCCGCCGAGCAGCAGGATCAGTGCCTTGGCCAGCGCGACCACGAGCACCACCGGCAGCATCTGCGCCGCGCCGCCGCGGAAGGCCTCTGCAAGCGCGTTGGCATCGAGGCCTGGACGTCGGCCGAGCCTGGCAATGATCCCGGCGGCCACACCCATCGCAAAAAACTGCGCGGCAAGCTCCGGCAGGAAGTACTGGCGCTGCGTCACGCCCCAGATCACCCAGACCATCGTCATCACCAGTACCATCATTATCGCGATGTCGGCACGACTGGCGCGCTCGGTCGCCAACTCCTGCTGGCCGGTCGCCGCCGGGACTCGTGCGTCCTGCTGCTGCATTGCGTAACGCAGCGTCAGCCCTGCGCCGATCACCGTGAACAGCGTCCACATCGCGACCCGCAGTCCGGCACCGGACACCGGCGGCAAGCCGGCGACGCCCTGGGCCACGACGACGCTGAACGGATTCATCCAGCTGGTCGCAAAACCGATCTGCGTCGCCACGTAGGTGACCAGCACGACGGTGATCGCGTTCAAGCCGATGCGCGCGAAGACCGGCAACAGCAGCAGCACGAATGGAATGGTCTCCTCGCCCATGCCGAAGATCGCGCCGCCGAGCGAGAACAGCACGAACAGGCCGGGAATCAGGATCACGACCTTGCGTTCGTAGCGCACGACGAAGCCGGTCAACGTCCGATCGATGGCGCCGGTGCGCATCAGCACGCCGAAGCTGCCGCCGAGGATCAGCAGGAACGCGGCGATGCCGACGGTTGAGCCGAACTTGTCGCCGGCGACCAGGCCCTCGAACGGGAGGTTCAACAGGCCGATCCCACCGCCCTCGGCAAACACCGGCACGCCGCGCGCAGCGCCGCTGCGCTCGTAGCTGTGCAGGACGACCGATACCTGCCGCGAGCCCTCGACCTTGTTGACCTCGGCGAAGCGACCCGGTGGAACGACAGTGACTGCCAAGGCCACCAGAAGCGCGACCAGCGCGAGGATCAGCAGCGTGTCCGGGGCTCGGGAAGACGCCGGCGAGCCGTGCGGCTGGGTCACGCGTGACCCGCGAGGCGCGGGGTCATGGTCACAACGTATTCGATCCGCATTGCAATGCTCGGGCCGACGACGCGAGCGACTTTGCGCAACCACACTGCCGCCGTCAATGCTCGTACCCGTTTCCCGGGTTCGCTGGTTCCCCGTGCCGGTGGTCGGATCCGTCG
>Ga0316622_100000353_pt1 | contig 25913 bp, 18 predicted proteins | sample OWC_Aug_OW2_C1_D_FD_207646 | JGI IMG/M metagenome (GOLD analysis project Ga0316622, IMG submission 207646) | Wetland soil microbial communities from Old Woman Creek delta, Ohio, United States - OWC_Aug_OW2_C1_D5_C | ecosystem: Environmental > Terrestrial > Soil > Wetlands | place: USA: Ohio... | reverse complement strand
TGCGCGGCGCTCTCCACGGGCTCGGCGGACCTTTCCTCCGTCTACTACGCGTACCGCGGGGAGAAGTCCTTCGGCTCGTGCCGGATCCACGACTGCCACGACGGCGGATACGGCTGGCTCGACTTCACGGGCGCCTTCGCGAAGTCGAGCAACGTGTGCTTCGCGCAGATCGCCGAGGCCGTCGGTCCGGCCGCGCTGTACGCGTATGCCCGCGACTTCGGGTTCGGCTGCCCGACCGGCGTCGCGCTCCCCGGAGAGGTGAGAGGCGTCCTCCGGGAGCCCGGATCGTGGAGCCGTCGCTCCATCCACACGGTGGGCATCGGTCAGGAGGTGGCCGTCACGCCGCTTCAGATGGCGAGCGCGTACGCGGCGGTGGCGAACGGCGGGATGCTCATGGAGCCGCGCATCGTCAGGGCGACCATTGACGACGACGGGCGCGTCATCGAGTCGCCCGAGCCCACGGTGGTGCGCCAGGTCGTCTCGCAGGACGTCGCCTCGGTCGTGCGGGACCTCATGATCGCGGTCACCGAGTCCGGCACCGGGAAGAAAGCGGCGGTGGCCGAGTTCGCCGTGGCAGGCAAGACCGGCACGGCGCAGAAGGCGCTCCCCGGCGGGAGGGGCTACTCCGCGGACAGGGGGATGTCCACGTTCGCGGGGTTCGCCCCCGCGGACGCCCCGGAGATCGTCTGCCTCGTCGTCCTCGACGAGCCGGCGGGACGAGGGCTCGCGGGTGAGGTCGCCGCCCCGGTGTTCGGGAGGATCGTGGAGCGCATCGTGCGTGGGCCGGCTCAGCTCGAGCCGGCCGGCGCAGCCGCGTCACGCAGGGTTCCCGCTCCGGCGGCCGGCGCGGTGGCGAGCGGCGCGCCCGCGGCCGGTCCTCAGGGGGCGAGGCCGGTCGGCGCCCTGCCCGTCAGGCACGAGGCGGACTACGCGAGCTACATCACGGCGCCCACGAGGGAGCCGATGGACGTGCTTGCGTCCGCCGGTCGCGCTGTTCCCGATGCGATCGTTGTCGAGGCGGCGGCGTGCGACGGAGCCCGTGAGGTGCCGGACCTGCGCGGGATGAGCGTCAGGCTCGCGCGGCGAACGGCGTCGGCGTCCGGTCTCGTTCTCTCGTTCGAAGGAAGCGGAATCGTGCGCGAGCAGTCGCCCGTGCCGGGGAGTCCGGCGCACGACGGCGACAGGGTCCTTGTCAGCTGCTACCCGCGCTGACGTCCGGGGGTGTGCGTGGGAGTTCCGACGGGAAACGGCCTGGGGGCAACGGAGACGCGCTCCGCGCAGCTGCGCGCGCTGCTTCGCGGCGCGGGCGTGCCCGTCGCGGCCGGCGTGCCGGACCCCCTGGTGGGCTCGATCGAGTACGACTCCCGCCGCGCCGGGCCCGGCTGCCTCTTCGTCGCGGTGACCGGCTTCGTGACGGACGGGCACAGGTACGTGCCGGACGTCGCGGCCCGCGGCGCCGTTGCCGCTCTCGTCGAGCGCCGCACCGGAGCACCGATCCCCGAGGTCGTGGTTCCCGACACGCGCGCGGCGCTCGGGCTCGTGTCTCACGAGTTCTACGGGCGGCCGTCCGAGCGTCTCGAGACCCACGGGATCACGGGGACCAACGGGAAGACCACCACCTCGTATCTCGTCGACTCGATTCTCAGGGAGAGCGGCAAGCGGACCGGCGTCATCGGCACGCTGGGGTATCGGGTCGACGACCGCCACGTGCCCGGCGACCGCACGAGCCCAGAGTCGCTCGACATCGCCAGGCTCCTGGCTTCCATGGTGGACGTGGGGGTCGGCGCCGTGACGATGGAGGTCTCGTCCCACGCCCTCGCGCTCAAGCGCGCCTACGGTCTCAAGTTCGACACCGCGACCTTCACGAACCTCTCGCGGGACCATCTCGACTTCCACGGCAGCATCGAAGCGTACGGCGCCGCCAAGAGACTCCTGTTCGACGGGCTGACCGGCGCCGCGTGGAAGCCGGGCGCCGCGGCCGTCGTGAACGCGGACGACCCCTTCGGCCGCGAGATCGTCACCTCGCTCCGGTCCTCGCCCCGCGTGAGGACGATCACGTACGGGGCGGAGGCGGGCGACGTCCGCGCCGTCTCCGTGCGGAGCACGCCGGGCGGCACGGAGGCGAGGTTCGCCACGCCGTCAGGCGAGTTCGGCGTGCGGCTCAGGCTCATCTCGGCCTTCAACGTGATGAACGCGCTGGCGGCGGCTGCCGTCGCCGTCTCGCGGGGCGTCGCGACCGACGCGATCGCGGCGGGGCTCGAGCGGGTCGAGCACGTGGAAGGGCGGCTCGAACTCGTGAACGGCGGGCAGGACTTCGCGGTCGTCGTCGATTACGCGCACACGCCGGACGCTCTCGAGAAGGTGGTCGCCGCGCTCCGCGCGCTCAGTCCTGAGCGCCTGGTCGTCGTGTTCGGGTGCGGGGGCGACCGCGACCGCGGGAAGCGCCCGCTCATGGGCGACATCGTCGCGCGCGGGGCCGACGTCGCCATCGTGACGTCTGACAATCCCCGCACGGAAGACCCGGCGGCCATCATCCGGGACATCACGGCCGGCATGCGGGCACGCGAGGGAGCCGTGGTCGAGGTCATCGAGAACCGGCGCGACGCGATCCGCCGCGCCGTGGCACTCGCCCGGAAGGGCGACGTCGTGCTGGTCGCGGGGAAGGGGCACGAGGGCTACCAGATCGTCGGCTCCGAGAAGGTGCATTTCGACGACCGGGAGGAGGTGCTGGCGGCCGTGGCGGACCTGCGGTCGGGCCGGCTCTAGATGGAGAGGGTGTCCTTGGTCGACGTGGCACGCGCGGTAGGCGCCCCCTGCGAGGGGGCCGGGAACGTGGCGGTGAGCGGCGTCTCGACGGACTCGAGATCGGTCGCCCCGGGCGACGTGTTCTTCGCCGTCCGCGGCGAGCGCCTCGACGGTCACGCGTTCGTGGCGACCGCGGCCGCCGCGGGCGCCGCTGCGGCCGTCGTGTCCGACCGGTCCGGTCTGGAGGGAGTCCCGGTGCCGCTCCTCGAAGTCCGCGACACCGTGGTGGCGCTGGGAGACCTCGCCGCCTGGTACAGGAAGCGCTTCCAGGTCGACGTCGTCGGCGTCACCGGGACGAACGGCAAGACCACGACCAAGGACATGACCGCCGCCGTGCTGTCCTCCGTGCGGCGGACGCTCAAGACCGAGGCGAACCTGAACAGCCAGATCGGCGTTCCGATCACGGTGCTGCGCCTCGCCCGCGAGCACGAGTCCGCGGTCATCGAGATGGGCATGGACCGGCCGGGCCAGATCGCCAGGCTGGCGGCGATCTCGTCCCCTCGCGTCGGGGTCGTCACGAACGTCTCCGCCGCGCACATGAAGACGATGGGAACGGTCGACGAGATCGCGCGGGCAAAGGGGGAGCTTCTCGAAGCCCTCCCGGCTGACGGCGCCGCCGTGCTGAACGCCGACGACGCGCGGGTGATGGCGCAGGCGGGACGCACCCGGGCCAGGATCGTCACGTTCGGGCTCGGAGAGGCCTCGGACGTGAGAGGCGTCGACGTGCGCGAGACGGCGGGCGGGCTCGAGTTCGGGGTCCAGGGGTCCTCCCGCGTGAGGATCCCGGTCCACGGCAGGCACAACGTCGCGAACGCGCTCGCGGCCCTCGCCGTCGGCAGGGCGCTCGGCGTGCCGCACGAGCTCGGGACGCGGGGCCTGGCGCGGTTCGCGCCGAGCCCGAGGCGGACGGCCGTCGTCCGGGCCGGGCGCTGGACCGTGATCGACGACTCGTACAACAGCAATCCCGGGTCGCTCCGTGCCGCCCTCGAGACGCTCGTCTCGATCGCGGCGGGGGGGCGGCCGACGGCGGCCGCGCTCGGCGACATGCTGGAGCTCGGAGAGGCAAGCGAGAGCGCTCACAGGGAGGCGGGCAGGCTCGCCGCCGAACTGAAGATAGGTCTTCTGTTCCTGTTCGGGCGGGAGGTCCAGGCGATCCGGGCGGGGGCCCTGGAAGCCGGGATGGCGCCCGAACGCGTCACGGTCTTCGAGGACAAGTCGAAGCTCGTCGAGGCTCTGAGGGGCCGCGCCGGGAACGAGCCGCTTGTCCTTCTGGTCAAGGGGTCGCGCGGAATGCGAATGGAGGAAGTGGTTGAGCGGCTGACGCAGGAGGCACCCGTCTCCTGAGTCGGCGGGGCTCCGGCTCCCCATCGGAAAAGGGTCGTTATGTTCTATCACCTGCTCTATCCCCTCAGCGACACCATACGTGCCTTCAATGTCTTCCGATATATAACCTTCCGATCGGCGTACGCGGCGATAACGGCCCTGCTCATAAGCTTCCTCCTCGGCCCCCTCTTTCTCAAGATACTCAGGCGTCACCAGCTGACCGCGGGCGTCAGGGAGTTCCTGCCCGAGTCGCACGTCGAGAAGGCGGACACGCCGACGATGGGCGGTCTCCTCATCCTGGTCGCCACGCTCGTTCCCACGCTCCTGTGGGCGCGACTCGACAACGAGTTCATCTGGATCATGGTCCTCGCGACCGCGTGGCTCGGTCTCGTGGGCTTCGCGGACGACTACCTCAAGGTCGTCAGGAAGCGCACGAAGGGGCTCGTCGCGCGCTACAAGCTCGCCGGTCAGCTTGCGCTCGGTCTCGTCGTCGGCATCCTGATCTACACGAGGGGCTCCATCGCGAACCCCTCCGACATCGAGGTGCCGTTCCTGAAGGACATGGTGCTCGCGCTCGGCCCGGCCTACGTCCTCTTCGTGATGCTGGTCATCACGGGAAGCTCGAACGCGGTGAATCTGACCGACGGGCTCGACGGTCTGGCCGTGGGTCTCGCGCTCTTCTGCACGCTGGCGTTCGCCGCCATGAGCTACGTGACGGGCAACGTCAAGTTCAGCGACTACCTGAACGTCCCGTACATCGCGGGCACCGGGGAGCTCGCCGTGTACTGCTCGGCCCTCATGGGCGCCGGGCTCGGGTTCCTCTGGTACAACGCGCATCCCGCAGAGGTCTTCATGGGCGACACCGGTGCGCTCGCGATCGGAGGGGCGCTCGGGACGCTCGCGGTCCTCATCAAGAAGGAGATCTGGCTCCTCATGGTCGGGGGGCTCTTCGCGATCGTGGCGCTCTCCGTGATCGTGCAGATCGCGTCGGTGAAGCTCACGGGCAGGCGGGTCTTCCTGATGGCGCCGTTGCACCACCACTTCCAGAAGAAGGGGTGGCACGAGAGCAAGGTCGTCGTGAGGTTCTGGATCGTCGGCGCCCTCTTCACGCTCCTCGCGCTTTCGACACTCAAGCTCCAGTAGGGAGATCGCGATGAAGACGGGGTGGATCGGTGGTGGCGGAGGACGGCGAAGCAGGAGGATGGAGGAAGCATCCGCGCATGCGGACACCTCTCGATCTCGGTTCGAAGACGGTGCTGGTGCTGGGGCTGGCGCGGAGCGGTCGGGCCGCCGTCGAGCTCCTCTTGGGCTCTGGAAGCTGCGTCGTGGCGGCGGACCGAACGGCAACGGACGAGCTGCGGGCGCTCGCGGAGGCGTGGCGCCCTCTGGGAGTCCGCGTCGTGCTCGGTGAGCATCCGAAGGGGCTCACCGACGGCGTCGACCTCGTCGTGGCCAGCCCGGGCGTCCCGCTGGACGCGCCGGTCGTTCGCGAGGCGCGCGAGCGCGGCGTGCCCGTGGTCGGGGAGCTCGAGCTCGCCTACGCGGTGTCGAAGGGGAGCTGGATCGCGGTGACCGGCACGAACGGCAAGACGACGACGACCACGCTCCTGGGCGAACTCGTCAGGACCACCGGGCGGCCCGTGCTCGTCGGGGGGAACATCGGCACGGCCCTCGCCGGAAAGACCGCCGGCTTCGCGGAACGCGGGCTCATCGTGGCCGAGGTCTCGAGCTTCCAGCTCGACACGATCGAGAGCTTCCGGGCCCACGTCGCGGTGCTCCTGAACGTCACGGAGGACCACCTGGACCGCTACCCGTCCATGGAGGCCTACACGGAGTCGAAGAGGCGCGTGTTCGCAAACCAGACTCCGGCCGACTACGCCGTCATCAACCTCGACGATCCGACCGTGGCGGCGATGGCCGTTTCGGTCGTCGCGAGGGTCGTGCCCGTCAGCGCGGCCCGCGAGGCCACCGGGGGCGTGTTCGTGAGGGACGGCTTCATCGTGTCGCAGGTGCGGGGGCGCGACGAGCGCGTCCTCCCGGCGGCGGAGATCGGCATCCCCGGCCCGCACAACCTGTCGAACGCGCTTGCCGCCACGGCGGCGGCGATGGCCGTCGGCGTGGAGCCCTCGGACGCCGCGTGCGTGCTGAGGGAGTTCGCGCCGCTCGAGCACCGTCTGGAGAACGTGGCCGAGATCGACGGGGTGCTCTACGTCAACGACTCGAAGGCGACCAACGTGGACTCGGTGAGCTTCGCGCTCCGGAGCTACGAGCGCCCGATCGTGCTGATCGCGGGCGGGAAGGACAAGGGCGCCGACTTCTCGAGGCTCGGGGACCTCGTGGCGTCGCGCGTGAAGGCGCTCGTGCTCATCGGACAGGCCGCCCCGGCGATGCAGGCCGCGCTCGGGCAGTCCGCGCCCGTCGAGCGCGCCGCGTCGCTTCGCGACGCCGTCCGCGCTGCGGCGCGGGTGTCGGAGCCCGGCGACGTCGTGCTCCTGTCGCCGGCCTGCGCGAGCTTCGACATGTTCCGCGACTACGAGGACCGCGGGAAGCAGTTCAAGGCGGAGGTCGCGGCGCTCGCGTCCGAGCGCTCAGGCGGGCGGCACGGAGGTGCGGCGTGAGAGGCGAGGTCCGCAGCGACAGAACGCTCATCTGGGTCACCCTCGCGCTCGTGCTCGTGGGGATGCTCACGGTATACACGGCAAGCGTCGTGATCGCGGAGCAGAACTTCGGCGGCGCGAACGTGTTCCTGAGGCGGAACGCGCTCCGGACGGCGCTCGGGCTCATCGCGATGTTCGCGGCCTACCACGTCGACTACCGCTCGTACAGGAAGCTCGCGAAGAAAGGCCTGCTCTTCGCCATCGTCCTTCTCGTGCTCACGCTCCTCTTCGGCGTGAGCAAGCGCGGGATGAAGGGATTCCTGCTCATGTTCCAGCCGAGCGAGGTCGCCAAGCTCGCGCTCGTGATCTACCTCGCGGACGTGCTCTCGAGGCGACAGGAGGAGCTCGAGAGCTTCGCGAAGGGCGTGGCGCCGAGGCTCGCGCTGGTCTTCACCATGGTCGTCCTCATCCTCCTTCAGCCCGACTACGGGAGCGCGCTCGCGCTCGTGCTGCTCTCGTTCTTCATGCTGTTTCTCGGGGGCGTGCGGTTCAGGCACCTCCTCGCGCTCGGCGGCGCCGCCGCGCTCTGCGCTGCCTTCGCGGCGAGGCACATCGAGCACATCTCGGCGCGCGTCGCCGTGTGGAAGCCCACGCTCGACCTGTCGCTCGAGGGCCTGGACCTGCGGGGGGCGGCCTACCAGATCTACCAGTCGCTCGTGGCGCTCGGCTCGGGAGGCATCTTCGGCCGCGGCGTGGGCGGAAGCCTGCAGAGGGCGTTCATCCCCGACTCCTACACGGACTTCGCGTTCTCGATCTGGGGGGAGGAGCTCGGCCTGATCGGCACGGTCGCTCTCGTGTGCGTGTTCGCGCTCTTCATGGTCCGGGGGCTCCGCATCGCGAAGCGGGCGCCGGACCTCTACGGGACCATGCTGGCGGGTGGGCTCACGGCCATGGTCACGACGTACGCGGTTCTGAACATCGCCGTCGTCACGGCGCTCGTGCCGACGACGGGGCTTCCGCTCCCGTTCGTGAGCTACGGAGGGTCGTCGCTCATCGTGAACATGGCGGCGGTTGGCATCCTGCTCAACATGTCGAAGCGGCCCGTTCTGGACAGCGGCGGACGACCGGTCCTGGCCGGCGTGGAGAGCCGCTGGGCGGGGTCACCGGCCGCGGGAAAGGCGAGGTCGTGAGGGTCATGATCACAGGCGGCGGGACCGGAGGGCACATCTTCCCTGGCATCGCCATCGCCGACGCCATCGAGAAGCTCGACCCGGGGACCGACGTGTTCTTCATGGGCCGCCGCGGATCCATCGAGGAGCGGGTCGTGACGAGGACCGGAAGGCCCTTCGTGCCGGTGCCCGCCATGGGCGTCGCCAGAGGGATCGAGGCGCGAAACGCCGCCGTCCCGTTCGTCGTCGCCGCCGGATACGTGCGGGCGCTCGGGTCGCTCGCGGTGAGGCGCCCCCGCGTCGCGGTCGGCACGGGCGGCTTCATCAGCGTCCCGCCCATCCTGGCCGCCAGGACGCTCGGCGTTCCGGTCGTGCTCCAGGAGCAGAACTCGTGGCCCGGGCTTGCGACCCGGATCCTCTCGCGGTTCGCCTCGTCGGTCCACGTCAGCTTCGAGGACACGGCGAAGCACCTGCCGCGCGCGCGGGAAGTCGTCCTCTCGGGGAACCCCGTGAGGGCCGGACTCACGACCATGGACCGCGCCGAGGCGCGTCGGTCGCTCGGCCTCTCGCAGGACGCCCGCGTCGTCTTCTGCGTGGGCGGCAGCCGTGGCGCCGGCCGGATCAACCGCGCGGTGTCCGGCGCCGCCCGCGACTTCGCGCGCTCGGGCGTCGAGCTCGTCGTGCAGACCGGGCGCGACGATCTCGACGCCGTCCGGCGGGCGCTCCAGGCCGCCGGGGCGCGCGCGGTCGTCGAGGCGTTCTTCGACGAGGTCGGCGTCGCCTACGCGGCGAGCGACCTCGTCGTCTCCCGCGCGGGCGCCACGGCCATCGCGGAGATTGCGATCCTCGGGAAGCCATCGGTGCTCGTGCCCTACCCGCACGCCACCGAGGCGCACCAGATGAAGAACGCGCGCGCGGTCGAGCGCGCCGGGGCCGCCGTCGTCATCGCCGACGAGGCCCTGACGGGGGAGACGCTCGCGCTCAAGGTGCGGACTCTGTTCGAGGCTCCGTCCGTCCTCGCTTCGATGGCTGACGCTGCCAGGGGGCTCGCGCGACCCGACGCCGCCTTCCGCGTCGCGCGGGCCGCCCTGGCCCTGGCAGAGCGCCGGGGGCACGGCAGCGCGGGCAGCCCGGCGGGGGGGAGCGCCGCATGACCATGTTCGGACGCGTGAAGCACGTGCATCTCGTCGGCATCGGCGGGGCCGGAATGAGCGGCATCGCCGAGGTCCTCGTCAACCTCGGCTTCTCCGTGTCCGGCTCGGACCTCAAACGCTCCGACGTCACGGACAGGCTCCAGGCGCTCGGGGGACGGATCCACATCGGCCATGACGCGGCGAACATCGAGGGCGCCGACGTGGTGGTCACGTCCACCGCCGTCGCGCGCGACAATCCCGAGGTCCTCGCCGCCCGCGAACGGATCGTCCCGGTGATCCCCCGCGTCGAGATGCTGGCGGAGCTCATGCGCATGAAGTTCTCCGTGGCCGTGGGCGGCACGCACGGGAAGACCACCACGACGTCGCTCATCGCAGCCGTCCTCTCAGCGGGCGGGCTCGATCCCACGGTCGTCGTGGGCGGGCGCATCAAGGCGATGGGGAGCGGCGCGCGGCTGGGCGCGAGCCAGTACATGGTCGCCGAGGCGGACGAGAGCGACGGGTCCTTCCTCAAGCTCTCGCCGACCGTGACCGTGATCACGACGGTAGACGAGGAGCACCTCGATTACTACTCCGGGCTCGACGAGATCAAGCGCGCGTTCACGACGTTCGCGAACAGCGTTCCGTTCTACGGGTGCTCGATCGTGTGTCTCGACCAGCACAACATCCAGTCGATCATCCCCGACATCCACCGGCGGGTCATCACGTACGGGCTCGCCGGGCAGGCGGACGTCCACGTGCTCGACGTCGAGGCCACGGGAGGCACGAGCGCCTTCACGGTGCGCGCGGGCGGCAAGGAGATGGGACGGATCGAGATCACGATGCCCGGGCTCCACAACGTGTACAACTCGCTCGCGGCGGTCGCGGTGGGGCTCGAGCTGGGCGTGCCGTTCGGGGACATCGCGCGCGCGCTCAAGGGCTTTCAGGGCATCTCGCGTCGGTTCGAGATCAAAGGGGAGGCCAGCAATGTGCTTGTTCTGGATGACTACGGCCACCATCCTGCGGAGATCAGAACGACCCTCTCCGCGGCAGTCTCGAAGTGGCACAGGCGTGTCGTCGTTCTCTTCCAGCCGCACCGCTACACAAGAACCCAGAAGCTCGTTGAGGATTTCGGCCGCTGCTTCTACGACGCGACCGTCCTCCTCGTGACGGCGATCTACGCGGCGAGCGAACGCCCCATCGAAGGCGTGAGCGGCCTCTCGATCGTCGAGGCCGCGCATAGGTCCGGGCACAGGAACGCCGAGTACATCGAGAGCATGGACGCGCTCTACGACCGGGCGATGGAGATCGTCCGGCCCGGAGACGTCGTCATGACGCTGGGCGCCGGGGACATCTACAAGGTGGGCGAGCGGATCCTGGCGGCGCTCAGGGCGAAGGAAAGCGGCGCGGGCCGCTGACGGGGGACCGCGTGGAGCTTGGGGAGGCCGTGGCTCAGGAGCTCGAGAGGATCGCTCCGGGGCAGGTCCGCAGGGACGAGCCCATGTCCAGGCACACGTCGTTCGGGCTGGGCGGCAACGCGGACCTGTTCGTCGAAGCGACGTCGCCGCGCGCGTTCAAGGACGCGGCGGCGCTCCTGAGCGACGAGGGCGTGCCCATCAAGGTGCTCGGGCGCGGCACGAACCTCCTCGTGCGGAGCGGGGGTGTGGAAGGGGCCGTCATGAGCTCGGAGAAGGCGTTCACGAACCTCGCCGTCGAGGGAACGCGGGTGACCGCCGGCGGGGGGCTCGGGCTCGCGAGGCTTCTCAGTTTCTGCGCGGAGCGGGGGCTCGCCGGACTCGACGGTCTGGCCGGCATTCCGGGCAGCGTCGGGGGGGCCGTCGTCACGAACGCAGGGAGCTTCGGGGTTTCGATGGGCGAGCGGGTCTCGGACGTCGTTCTCTTCGAGCCCGGGAAGGCATCGGTGCGCGTGCCGTCGGGCGACCTCGTCGTGCGCTACAGGAAGACCGAGACCCCGTCCGGGGCCGTCGTCGAGGAGGTTGGGCTCACGCTCGAACACGGCGACCCCGCCGGGATCGCCGCGCGCCAGCGCGAGGTGCTCGAGAGCAAGTGGAGGACGCAGCCGGTCGGCATGCGGAGCGCGGGCTGTGTTTTCCGGAACCCGCCCGGCCACTCCGCCGGGCGGCTCATCGACGAGGCGGGGCTCAAGGGGACTCGCGTCGGCGGAGCCGTGGTGTCCGACATGCACGCGAACTACGTTCTGAACGATCGAGGCGCGACACCGGAGGACGTCGAGGAGCTCCTCGAACTCGTCCGGGAACGCGTCTTCACGCATTCGGGCGTCAGGCTCGAGCTCGAGATCGAAGTGCTGGGGCGGCGGGCTAACTAGCAGAGAGGGATCCGCAGGCATGGAAGTGTCCAGGCGCAGAGGCCCCGCGGCAAGGCCGATCGACGAGGAAGCGAGGGGCCACGCCGGTCGTCCCGTCGGGCGGTGGGCCGGCAGGAGGCATGTGGTCCGGCTCGCGGCGCCGTCGGTCCCGGCCAGCTCGTTCGTGACTCCGACCGGCACGCGCCCGGTCCCGGCCGGCGCGTCCGCTGCCTCGCCGAGCACGTCCCCGGTGATCCGGAGCGGCAGAGTTCGGGCGACGGCCAGTGCGCCCCAGGCGGCGGTCGCGGTCGCCCGCGTGCCCGAGAAGCGGCACGAGCGGCGCCTCATCGAGCAGCGCTGGAAGCCCGATCAGCAGCAGCCCGCGTGCGAGGCCCGGTCGCCGCGTGAGGAGCCCGCGGTGGCCCCGAGGCCGCGTCCACGGCGCGAGGAGGCTGCGGCGGACCCGAGGCTGCGTCCGCCGCGCGTGGCGACTGCACCAGTCCCAGAGCCGCGCCCGCTGCGCGAGGACGCCGTCGTGGCCCCGACGGCGCGCCCGCTGCGCCGGGGCGTGCGTCTGCCGCGGCCCCACCGCGCGGTGATCGTGGTCTCAGCGATCGTTCTCGCCGTGGGCATGAGCGTCGCCGTCTCGAACGCTTCCCGATGGGGGCGGACGGCGCAGTCGTTCGTCCTCGACCAGATCGAGGTGCGCGGGAACCGCGTGCTCACGGAGCACGAAGTGACCGCCCTTTCCGGGCTCGAGCTGGGCACGAACCTCCTCACGGTCCGGATCGGGGACGTCGAGGCGGCCGTGTCGCGGTCCCCGCGGGTTCAGCGCGTGAGAGCATCCCGCGCCCTGCCGGGGCGGATGGTCGTCACACTGGAAGAGAAGGTCCCCATCGCGCTCGTCGCGCGAGGGCGGGGGGAGGCCCTCGAGGTCGCCGAGGACGGAACGGTCCTGCCGGCGGCCGAGCGGAGCGGATACGTCGATCTCCCCCTGGTCACCGGGGTCGAGGCGGCCGACACGGCGCCGCCTCCCGAGGAACTCAGGACAGCGCTCAGTCTGATCGTTCTGGCGAAGGAGGCTGCGCCCGCCTTCGCCGCCGAGATATCCGAAGTGAGGATTGCGCCGGGGTCGGGTCTGGTCATCTACACGGTAGCCGACGGGGCAGAGATCAGAGTTGGCACCGGCGCTTTGGATTCACGCGGCATGCAGCGCCTCTCGATGGTCCTCTCGGACCTCCAGTCGAGGGGCGTCAAGGCCGAGTCCATAGACGTCCGCTTCCGGGACCAGATCGTCGTGAGGCCGTGCCGCGAAGCTGCGGCAGGGCGCGCCTAGGGAGGGGATCCCGTGAGAAGAAGTGAGATCGTCGTCGGCGTCGACCTCGGGTCGACCAGGATCAAGGTCGTCGTCGCCGACGTGAGCGCCCGCGACGTTCCGGAGATCCTGGGCGTCGGGGCCTCGGAGTCCGACGGGATAGACGCCGGCGTCATCGTGAACATCGAGCGCGCGGCCGACGCGATACGCGCGGCCGTGGCGGCCGCCGAGAAGAGCTCTCAGGTCGAGATCGGTCGCATCGTCGTCTCCGCGGACGGCGATCACGTCAAAGGGCTCGACAGCCGCGGCGTCGTCGCCATCTCGCGGACCGGCGGCGAGATCACGCAGACCGAGATCGCAGCCGTGCTCGACGCCGCCAAGACGCTCGCGCTCCCGGTCGGGCGGGCCGTCATCGAGGTCATTCCCCAGGAGTTCTTCGTCGACGGGCAACGGGGCGTGCGTGACCCCGTCGGCATGTCGGGGGTCCGCCTGGGCTCCAAGGTGCACGTCGTCACCGCCTCGCAGCACGCGGTCGACAACGCCGTCAAGGCCGCGAGGAAGGCCGGGCTCAAGGTCGCCGGGGTCGCCCTGAAGCCGTTCGCAGCCGCGACGGCGACGCTGACCGAAGACGAGCGCGAGCTCGGCGTGCTCTGCCTCCACCTCGGAGGGGCCACGACGGGCCTCGTGCTCTGCCACGACGGCGCCGTACGGCACACGGGAGTCGTGGGCTGGGGTTCCGCGAGCATCACGAGCGACATCGCGGTCGGGCTCCGCGTGCCCATCCAGAAGGCGGAGCAGCTCAAGCGCGAACGCGGATGCGCGAAGGTGTCGATGGCCGACGACCAGCCCGTGCAGATCCCGAGTGTGGGCGGCCGTCCGCCCCGGCAGAGCTCGAACCAGATGCTGGCCGCCATCATCGAGCCGAGGGTCCGCGAGATCCTCGAGATGGCGATGGGCGAGGTGAAGAGCACGGACTACTGGGGCAGGATCCTCGCGGGGGTCGTGCTCACGGGCGGCGGCGCGAAGCTCAGGGGCATCACGGAGGTCGTCGAGGACGTCTTCGGCGCGCCCGCGCGCGTCGGCCTGCCGGACCGCGTGTCGGGCAGGTTCGAGGCCATCGGCGACCCGGCGTACGCGGCCGCCGTCGGCATCGTGTCGTCGTGGACGACACCGTCCGGCGCGGGCCGCCCGGTGCAGGAGAGGCCGATCGCGGACACGGTGCAGAAGGTCAAGCAGTGGGTCGACAGCCTGCTCTAGAACGCTCCGCCGCTCGCGGCGCGGGCAGGCGAGGACACAGACGACGGAATGACAAAGAGGGAGTGAACACTCCGGTCATCAGCCCAGGCGCGGGGCGCCTGGCGCCGGAAGGGAGACGTCGGATGAAGCTCGAGCTGGAGTTCGAGACGGAGGCGAGCGCGAGGATCAAGGTGGTGGGGGTGGGCGGCGCGGGCGGGAACGCCATCAACCGCATGATCGAGTCCGGGTTCACGGGCGTGGATTTCGTTGCCATCAACACGGACGCGCAGGCGCTCGAGTGCTCGCTCGCGCCGCACCGCGTCCAGATCGGCAAGACGCTCACGCACGGCCTCGGCTCCGGGGGCAACCCCGACATCGGCAGGAAGGCCGTGGAGGAGGACGTCGAGTCGGTGACGAGCGCGCTCCGGGGCGCGGACATGGTGTTCATCGCGGCCGGCATGGGGGGAGGCACGGGCACGGGCGCGGGCCCCGTCGTGGCGAGCGTGGCGAAGAAGCTGGGCTCGCTCGTCGTCGCCGTCGTCACGAAGCCCTTCCTGTTCGAGGGCCAGTACCGGATGCGGCAGGCCACCGACGGGCTGGCGGCGCTCAAGCAGGAGGTCGACACCGCCATCGTCATCCCGAACCAGAGGCTCCTGGCCGTGGCGAGCAAGACCACGCCGATCCGCGAGGCGTTCAAGATCGCGGACGACGTCCTGCTGCTCGCGACGAAGGGCGTGACCGACCTCGTGACCGTCCCCGGGCTCGTCAACCTCGACTTCGCGGACGTGCGGTCCGTGATGACGGGCATGGGGGACGCGGTGATGGGAACCGGCGTCGCGGGCGGGAAGAACAGGGCCGTCGAGGCCGCGCAGCACGCCATCTCGAGCCCGCTCCTCGAGGACGTGAGCGTCGCGGGCGCGAGGGGCGTGCTCGTGAACGTCACGGGCGGCGCGGACCTGACGCTGCACGAGATCAACGAGGCCGCGATGGTCATCAACGACGCCATCGGGGCGGAGACGAACATGATCTTCGGGGCCGTCATCGACGACACCCTGAACGACCAGGTCATGATCACCGTCATCGCAACGGGCTTCCAGGCCCCGCGGAAGAAGGAGCAGCCGCAGGCCGTCAGGACGGAGAGGCGGAACGAGGCCGCGAAGCTCGTGCCGCGGCACCCGTCCACCGAGTCTCCGGCGCGCGTCAGGCCCGAGCCGCAGCCTGAGCCGGCCGAGGCCGACCGCGGGCTCGTGTGCGCGAAGGAGCCCCGCAGGACGACGCGGCGAGATCTTGAGATCCCGACGTTCCTCAGGCGTCAGATGGACTAGCGGGACGGGCGGCGCAAGGGGCCGCCCGTGCGAACAGGGGAGAGACCATGTCCCTCTTCACGAAGCTCTTCGGACTGGGGGAGAGCGACCACTACAACAAGGGGATCGAGTACTACAACCGCGGCGAGTACGACAAGGCCGTCGTGGAGTTCGAGGCCGTCATCGCCACGATCAGGAACAAGTCCGATCCCTACTACCAGCTCGGGATGTTCTACGCGGCCGAGACGCACGCGCACATGGGGTTCGCGTTCTACAAGACGGGGGACCTCGCGCGGGCGGAGGAGGAGTTCCGGCGGGCGATCGAGGAGAACCCCCGGTACCCCGATCTCCACTACCACCTCGGCGTCATCTACGAGAAACAGGGCAGGCTCGACCAGGCGGTCGAGTGCCTGACCCACGCCGTGCAGATCAACCCCGACTACATGGAGGCCTACTGCTATCTTGCGATCGCGTTGAGCGAAGCCGGGAAGCACGAGCAGGCGGCCAAGGCGTTCGAGGATGCCACCAGGCACGGGCTCGCCCTGCCGCTGCCCGACACGCACCGGCTCGCCGATGCGTGCGTCCGGTACCTCCACCCGCCGTACGAGGAGCTCCGCGGCGCCGCCGTCGGCAAGGAGGACTTCCGCGAGCTCGTGAACGCGGCCATCACCTCCTACAACAACGGTGACGTCGCGCGCGCGGCGGCCGGCTTCGAGGAGGCCGTCAGGCTCAAGCCCGAGTACCCCGACATCCGGTCCAGGCTCGCTATCTCGTACGGGCGGCTCGAGCGCTACGAGGACGCCCTCAGGGAGCTCGACAAGGCCGTCGAGCTGAACCCCAACTACGTCGAGGCCCTGCTTTTCAGGGGCGTGTACAGCCTGAAGCTCGGGCGCAACCGGGAGGCCTGCGAGAGCCTGCGGAGAGGTGTGGAGCTCCGTCCGGACTACTGGGACCTCCGCTGCTATCTCGGCGTCGCCTGCTTCAAACGGGGCATGTTCGACGACGCGACCCGCGAGCTTTCGAAGGTCACGGAGTCGTGCCCCGAGTACTCGCTCGCGCACTACTACCTGGGTCTCACGAACCTGTCGCGCGGGAGGACGCCCGAAGCGGTCGCGTCGTTCCGCGTCGCCTTCGAGGACGCGACGTTCTCCAAGGACCTGCAGCGCGAGTCCGCGGACATCATGCTCGAGACGGGCGACTACGCGTCCGCCATCGAGCGATATGGGGCTGCCATCTTCCAGAATCCGGGCTACGCCGACCTCCACTGCGGCCTCGGCGTTGCCCACCTCGCGCGGTCGGAGTTCCCCCAGGCCGAGAAGGCGCTCGGGGAAGCCCTCACCATCAACCCCGACTACGCCGAGGCGCACCTGCACATGGGCAGGGTGAAGGTGGAGCTCGGCAAGGAGGCCGAGGCGATCCAGCACCTCGAGACGGCGATCGTGCTAAGACCCGGCTACGCCGACCTCCACCGCGAGCTCGCCGGGCGGTACATCGCGGGCGAGCGCTACAACGACGCCATCGCGGAGCTCGAGAAGGCCATCGCGATCAACGCGAGCTACGTGGAGGCGAGGCTCATCCTGGGGCTCACGTACCGCCGCGTCGACAGGCCCGCGGAGGCGGACAAGCAGTTCATGGAGGTCCTGCGCCTGGATCCGAGGAACCCGATCGCGCGGGCTCAGCTCTCCGACCTCACGCCGCTCGACTGGCAGCTCAGGAAGCTCCACGCGTGACCGGCAAGCCCGCACGCCGCGGCGCGCGCGCACGCCCGGACCGCCCGAGGGAGACGTGGCTCGGACCGGCCCCGGGAGGCGTCGGCGCGGGCGGGCGCCTCTCCGTGGTGGTCCTCTCGCCGTCGCGCTATCCCCTCGCCATGAGCAATCTCGGCTTCCAGTCCGCGGTGTCGGCCTTCGCGGCGATGCCCGGCGTGCGGTGCGAGCGCGCGTTCTGGGAGGGGAAGGCGCCCCGCAGCCGGGAGACCGACTCCCCCCTCGGTGACTTCGACCTCGTCGCTCTCTCCGTCTCCTTCGAACTCGACTACCTGCACGTCGTGTCCGCGCTTGCCGCCGCGCGCCTGCCGCTTCGCGCGGTCGACCGCGCGGAGGACGACCCGCTCGTGGTCGCGGGCGGCGTGTGCGCCTTCCTGAACCCCGAGCCGCTCTCCGACTTCCTCGACGCGGTGCTCGTGGGCGACGCCGAGGCGCTCGTGCCTCCCGTCGTCGAGAGCCTCGTCGCGAGTCGCGGCGCGCCCCGCGTGGAGCGCCTCACGGCGCTCGCCCGCGTGCCCGGGGTGTACGTGCCCTCCTTCTACCGGGTCGAGCGGGGCACGGCGGGCGCGGCGTTCACGCCGACGCGGGGCGCGCCGCTCCCCGTGCGGCCGGCCCTCAAGGCCGGCGCGCTCGCGCAGAGCACCGTCCTCTCCGACCAGGCCTTCTTCGAAGACATGTTCCTCATCGAGGCGAGCCGGGGGTGCGGCCGCGGCTGCCGGTTCTGCGCCGCCGGCCACGTGTACGTCCCCCAGAGAACGAGGCCCGCCAAGGACCTCCTGGACGCGGTGCGGGGTGTCAGGGATCGGACGAAACGCATCGGGGTCGTTTCGGCCGCGCTCGGCGACCACCCGGAGTCGCTCGCGATCCTGCGCGCGGTGAACGAGCTCGGGATCGAGCTCAACGTGTCGTCGCTCCGCGCCGAGGTCGTGAGCCGGGAGCTCGCGTCGCTCCTCGCGTCGGCCGGCGTGCGGACGGTGACCATCGCGCCCGAGACGGGGACCGAGGCCCTTCGAGAGATCGCCGGGAAGCCCACCCGTGACGCGACGCTTCTTCGCGCCGCCGGCGCGCTCGCGGAGGGCGGGATAGAGCGCCTCAAGCTCTACTTCATGATCGGCCTCCCGGGCGAGCGTGAGTCCGACGTTCAGGCGATACCCGCGCTCGCGCGGGAGCTCCACGCGGCCTTCGTGAAGGGGCGCCCCGGGGCGAAGGTCTCGGTGGGCGTGTCCGGTTTCGTGCCGAAGCCGCGGACGCCGTTCCAGTGGCTGCCCATGGCGAGAGAGCGCGAGCTTCGCGACAAGCTCGCCGCCATCCGGCGCGCGCTCTCGGGGCGGCCGCACATCGAGTTCACCGGCGAGGGCCCGAGGGAGTCGAGGATGGAAGGCGTCCTCGCCCGGGGCGGCCGGGAGTTCGGTGCGGCCCTCAAGGCCGCGGCCGTTGACGGCGTCCCCTGGAAGGCCGCGATGAAGCGCGCGGGCATCGATCCGGAGTCCATCATCGGCCGCGACTACGGCGACCACGAGACGTTTCCGTGGGAGGTCGTGGACGCGGGCGTTTCCCGCCCCAAGCTCCTCGCCTCACTCAGGGCCGCGCGCCGTCTCATCGACCGGCGCCCGTGACGGTCGCGCGGCCCTCCAGCCCCCGCCGACGCCATCGAGCCCGCTGCGATCGCGGCTCCGACAGAGCCGCGGCGGCGGACATTGACCAGTTGCGCCGCATGTGCTAGAGTTGAGATGATAAGCTCGCATGGATTTCCGCCCGAGTACCCCTGCGCAAGGGAGGACGGCATGAGACTCTCGCACCTCGCGATCGTGGTGATGCTGGTGGCGCTCCTGGCGATCCCGGCGTGGTCGGCCGAGCGCTGGATCGAGTTCGTTCCCGGCGCGTCGCGCGACGTCGCAGTCGACCTGCTCGCGTCCGACACGTCGGTTCTCGCTCTGGACATCACCGTCCCCGGCGTGACCGCTGAGGACCTGCTCACGAGGAGCGGCCCGTTCGTACGGCTGTCCCTTCCCTCGTACGGCCATACGCTCGCCGAGGGCGAGCCGATGCTCCCCGTCATCCGTGAGCTCGTCGAGATCCCGTACGGCGCGGTTCCGACGGTCACGGCGTCCGCCGCGTTCGAGCGGCTGAGCCTCGAGTCGGCCGGCGTCGTCGCGCCCATCGTGCCCACCCAGCCCCCGATCGAGAAGGTGCCCGGCGCGCTCGAGAGCGCCCCGTTCGTGCTGTCCGAGGCCGCGTACGCAAGGAACGCCTTCGGGCCCGACGAGCTCGCCGCGCTCGGCGAGATCCGCGAGCTGCGAGGCCACCGCTTCGCCGTGCTCGAAGTGAACCCCATCCGCTACAACCCGGTCTCAGGAGAGATCGAGATCGCGACGCAGGTGTCGGTCGAAGTGCGGTTCGAGGGCGCCGACCAGGCGGAGACCAGGAGCCGGCTCGCCCGGTACTCGAACGCGTACAGCGAGCAGGTGGCCGGCGACCTCTTCCTGAACCACGACGCGTTCCGAAGCCGGTACGACATGCCTCTCCCGATCGGGTACCTCATCGTCGTCCACGACAGCTTCTACGACCAGATCCTCCCGCTTGCGGAGTGGAAGGACGACAAGGGATACGAGTGCACCGTCGTCAAGACGTCCCAGATCCCCGGCGGGAACACCAAGGAGAACATCAAGGCCTACATCCAGAACGCCTACGACACGTGGCCGGCGCCGCCGACCTTCGTCCTGCTCGTGGGCGACACGGGGTACATCAGCCACTGGGTCGGGAACCAGTCCAACTACCCGACCACCGACCTATACTACGTGACGATGGACGGCGCGGGCGACTGGGTGCCCGACATCTGGATCGGGCGCATGAGCTGCACGACCGCGGAGCAGGTGACGAACCTCGTCAACAAGACGCTCGACTACGAGCGCTTCGACCTCGCGAGCGGGACGGCGTGGATCAAGAAGGCCGTGTTCATGGCGTCATCGGACAACTTCCCGGTGACGGAGGGCACGCACAACTACGTCATCTCGACCTACATGGATCCCGCCGGGTACACCTCGGACAAGCTCTACTGCCGCACTTATCACGCGACCACGCAGCAGGTGAGGGACGCCTTCAACGACGGCCGCTCGCTCGGCATCTACTCGGGCCACGGTGACGTGACGTACTGGGCCGACGGCCCCGTCTTCACCGCCACCGACGTGAACAACCTGACGAACACGGACAAGCTCCCGCTCGTCCACAGCTACGCCTGCCTCACCGGCCAGTTCTCCTCGGCGTGCTTCGGCGAGACCTGGATCAACGCCACCGACAAGGGCGCGCTCGTGTTCTGGGGCTCCTCGGTGACGTCCTACTGGACCGAGGACGACTACCTCGAGAGGGGAGCGTTCAAGGCCGTGTTCGACGAGGGGTACACCTGGGCCGCCGGCATCAGTCATCGTGCCCTGTACTGGCTGTACCAGCAGTTCTCGGGCGGCGGCAGCACGCACCGCTACTTCGAGATGTACAACGTGCTCGGAGACCCGAGCGTGGACATCTGGACGAACCCGCCCGCGACGCTCTCGGCGAGCTACCCTGCGTCCATTCCCGTCGGCACAGGCGCGATCGACGTCACCGTGACGAGCGGCGGGAGCCCGGTCGGCACGGCCCTCGTGTGCGTCAAGAAGGAGGACGAGGGCGTCTACGCGACCGCGTACACGAACTCGAGCGGGCTCGCTCAGATTGTGATCGACCCCGCGCCGCTGACCGCGGGCACCATGTCCGTCACCGCGTCGAAACACGATGGCGATCCGTTCGAGGGCACCGTGCTGGTCGAGGTCGAGGGCGGAGTGGGGGACGAGGAGGTCGAGCTGGTTCCGGAGTCGCTCGCGCTCGGGCAGAACCGGCCGAACCCGTTCAACCCCGTGACCACGGTCTCCTACGCCGTCCCCGAGGCTGGCAGGGTGACGATCGCCGTCTTCAACGTGGCGGGCGCGCGCGTGCGGACGCTCGTTGACGCCGACGACACGCCGGGGTTCAGAGCGGTGGTGTGGGACGGGACGGACGACGCGGGGCAGGCGCTCGCGAGCGGCGTGTACTACTGCCGGCTCACGTCCGGCGGCCGTTCCGAACAGAGGGCCATGGTGCTTCTGAAGTGATGCGGAGCGTAGGGGTCGACCGCTCCGTGTGATCCGGCGGAGGTGAGGCCGATCGCCGGGCGGCGCGCCGGCGGCGATCGCGAGACGCGTCGCGATCAGTCGCGCGCGCCCGTCACCTCGCGAAGAGCAGAAAGCAGATCCGGCAGGGAGTAGGGCTTCTGGAGGAACCGGAAGCCCTTCTCTCTAATGACGAGCCACTGCGACTTCTGATCGGTGTATCCGCTTGCGAGCAGCACCTGAAGCTCCGGCTTCTTTGCCAGGAGGTCGCCCACGAGGCCGATGCCGCTCCTGTCGGGCAGGACCACGTCGCTGAACACGACGCTGAAGTCGCCCCGCTCGTCGTCGAACACCGCCATCGCCTGGTCCGCGCCGTTGGCTTCGTACACCGTGTAGCCGCCCTCGCGGAGCGCCCTCGTTGCGAACTCCCGCACCGCGTCCTCGTCCTCGACGAGCAGGATGCGCTCGCCGTGGCCGTGGGCCGACGCGGACACCGCCGGCGCGGCCACCGGTTCGGCCGGCTGCTCGCCCGACGCGGGGATGTAGATGCGGAACGCCGTCCCGAGGCCCAACTCGCTGTTCACCTCGATCCATCCCTCGTGCTGGCTGACGATGCCGTACACGACAGAGAGACCAAGGCCCGTGCCCTTGCCCTTCGCCTTGGTTGTGAAGAAGGGCTCGAAGATGTGCTCCAGAACGTCCTCGGTCATACCGCAGCCGGTGTCCTCGATCGAGAGTCTCACGAACCCTCCGGGGCGGGCACCGCGTGTCGTCTTCGCCTCGGCCTCGCCCACGACGACCGATTCGGTGCGGACGGTGATCTTCCCGCCGTCCGGCATGGCGTCCCGGGCGTTCACAACCATGTTGGCGATGACCTGCTCGATCTGGCCCGCGTCGGCGCGGGCGCAGCCCGCGTGCGGGTCCAGCTCCGTGGCGATCGCGACGTCCTCGCCGACGAGTCTCCCGAGCATGCTTCGGAGTCCGGACACGGTCGCGTTGATGTCGAGGGAGCGCGGCTCGAGCGGCTGCCTTCTGCTGAAGGCCAGAAGCTGCCGCGTGAGCGCTCCGGCCTGGTCCGATGCCTTGCGGATCTCGCCGACGTCCGCCCTGACCTGCGGGTCGAGGGTGGGCTGGGAGAGGAGCAGCTCGGCGTAGCCGGCGATGGCCGTGAGGAGGTTGTTGAAGTCGTGCGCGACACCGCCCGCCAGCCGGCCGACCGCCTCCATCTTCTGCGCCTGCAGGAGCTCGTCGTGCGTGAGCTCGAGTTCCTCGACGCTGTGCCTGAGCTTCTGCATGAGCGAGGTCCTGCGGACGGCCGCGGCGACGAGGTTCGCGAACGCGTAGATCGCCGGCACGTCCTTGGGCGTCAGGTGGTCCGAGTGCACGGAGAGCACTCCGAGCACGCTCTCGCCCGACGTGAGCGGCGCGTGGATGCACTGGCCCAGCCCGGGGACCGTGGCGAGCGCTCTCAGGTCCGGCGAGGCGTGCTCGCTCACCAGCGCGCTCGCGATGCCAGTGAGATCGGCGGAGAACACGGGCTCCCGCAGGTGGACAGGACCGCTGTACGAGGCGCAGGTCGCGATGCGCAGCTTCGAGCCGTGGAGGCGCAGCCCCGCGACCCTCTCGACCACGTCGGTGACCCCGGTCTCCCGGCCGACGTGGGCGATTCGAAGGTGCTCGCCGTCCTCATCCGCCAGGAGAACGAGGCACGTGAGGCCGATCGGCGCGAGGGCCGCGGACGCCGAGGCGAAGACCTCCTCGGGCGTCTGCGTCTGCTCCATGGCGAGCGCGGCCCCGTTCAGGGCCTCGAGCAGACGGTCGGCGCGCTTGTGCTCCGTGATGTCGCGCACGACCGCGAGCACGTTCTCGCCTGCGGGCACGAGCCTGGCCTCGAAGTCTCTCAGCTCGCCCTCCGGCATGGGCACGGGGATCTGGTACTCGAAGAGCTGCATCTCGCCCGTCTCGAGCGTTCGGCGGATCTGCCACATCACGTTCCGGGCGAACGCCTCCGGGAACACGTCAGAGATGTGCCGGCCGAGGAAGTCGTCCGGGGAAAGCGCGAGCGGGGCACCGTTGGGCGCGTCGCAGCTGACGAACACGCCGTCGCCCGTGAACTGGAACATGACGTCAGGCACGGCGTCGAGAATGGCCCGGTTGCGCGCCTCGCTGTCGCGCAACTGCTCCTCGGTCCGCTTCCGCTCGATGGCAAGGCCGACCTGACTCGAGACGAACTCGAGCATCTCGAGATCGGTGAGCCCGAACTCGTCCTTGTCCGTGTAGCTCTGGACGACGATGACGCCCGTGACCTCGCCTGACACCCTGAGAGGCACGCCGAGCCAGACGAGGGACGGCGTCCCCACCATGTCGACGAGCCCGGCCTCCACCCAGCGGTCCATCTGCTCGCGCGTGAGGAGCAGGGGCATGTTGTGCTTGATCACGTAGGCGGAGAGCGTCTTCCCCGCCGGGAAGGACTTGAAGTCCTCCTGGTCCTCCTGGTCGACGAAGTAGTTGAGTGAGATCGTGTCCGAGGCCTTGTCGTACAGGGCGATGAAGAAGTTCTCGGTGTTGATGACGCGGCCCAGCTCCCTGTGGATGGTTCGGAACAGCTCACCCGTCGTCGAGCTCGTGTGGACCGCCGTGGCGATCTGCTGCATCACCTGCTGAAGCTCTTCCGCGCGCCGCCGCTCCGTGACGTCCACACCGGAGCTCAGGGTCCCGATGATCCGCCCGGACTCGTCGCGGATGACGGAGTTGTGCCACTCGACGACGCGCTGCTCGCCGGTCGCCGTCAGAACCTCGTTCTGAGCGTGCTCGTAGAGCTGGATCTGCCCCGACATGATGCCCTGGAGCGTGCGGCGCACGGCCTCGCGTCGCGCCTCGGGCACGAACGTGTCGACCCAGTCCCTGCCGATGACGTTCTCTTCGGTCGCCCTCAGGATCTCGCACCCCTTGCGGTTGATCATGCTGACCCGGCCCGCCTCGTCGAGCGCGAGGAACATGACGCCCGCGAGATCGAGGTAGGTCTGGGCCTCGACCGGGGCCCAGACCGCGTGCCGGTCCCTGTGGCTCCCGGCGCCGTGCCCCGAGGCGCGGCTCCGACGCGCGTGCGGCGCGCAGCCGTCCGGTCGCTTCCCGCCTGTCGTGTCTTCAGTCATCGTGCGCTCCATGGGTCCGGCCGCGCCCGGGGCAGCACCGTCTGCCAGGCGGGGCGCCACGGCCACGCGACTCGCAGTCCGCGGCTCCGGTGACTCTGAGGGCCGCGGATTCGTGTCAAGTGATGCATGGGTCGTGCCACGGGGGAGAGGCCGACTGCGGCTCATGAAAAACCGTTGGACTCCGCGCCGGGTCGTGTGCTAGATTCTGATGAGACCGGGGTCTGCACGACCGGCAGGCGCGGCGGCGCGTGGCACGGGCCGTGCATCGTCGTCAGTGAGCCCCCCTCCGGAGGTGAGCCTTGAAGATCAAGTCCGAGATGCACGGGAACGTCGCCGTCGTTCATCTGAGCGGCAACCTGATGGGCGGTCCCGAGAGCGAGACCTTGAGGAGCGAGGTCAAGAGGCTGCTCGAGAGCGGCACGAAGAAGATCGTGATCAACATGAGGGGCGTGCCGTGGATCAACAGCACCGGGCTCGGCGCCCTCATGGCGGTGTACGCGAGCATCCAGCGGAGCGAGGGCGCGCTCCGTCTCTGTCACGTTTCGGACCGGATCAACAGCCTCTTCATGATCACCAAACTGCTCACCATCTTCGAGACCTTCCCAAGTGAAGAGGCCGCGATTGAGAATCTCGCATAGAGGGAACGAGCTGGCCGGCTCCGGGAAGAGGACGGCCACCGGCAAGCACCGCGCGTCGAGGCCCTCCTCGGGCACCGAGGAGCTGGTGCTGCCGAGCACGCTCGAGTCGCTCGAGAAGATCGATCGGGTGACGCTTCGCGTCGCGAAGCTCGCGGGCCTCACCGGCGAGTCCGTGGACTCAGTCGCGATCGCTGTCATCGAGGCGGTGACGAACGCGATCGTCCACGGGAACCGCAAGAGCGCCTCGAAGACGGTCATGATCCGCTACGGCTGGAAGCCCGGCAGCATCACGGTGACTGTGCACGACGAGGGGGAGGGGTTCGACCTCTCGTGCGTGTTCGATCCGACCGATCCGGTCCGCTGCATGGCGTGCTCCGGGCGGGGCATCTTCATCATGCGGCAGGTCATGGACACCGTCGACTTCTGCATGCCGAAGGGCGAGGGCACGACCGTGACCATGACCAAGGCGGGGGAAGCGCCCCGCAGCTAGCGAACGTCACGGGAGCCACAAGCGAGCGGGGGGCCTCAGACGAGGCCCCCCGCTTCTTCCTGCCCCCGCTTCACCGTCAGGCCTTGCGGTACTTGTCCAGCGCCCCCGACTTGATGCACGTCGCGCAGACGAGGATCTTCTTCGGGGTGCCATCCACCACCACGCGAACGCGCTGGAGGTTCGGCAGCCATCTCCTCTTCGTCACGTTGTGCGCGTGGCTCACGCTGTGGCCCACGTGCGGGTGCTTCCCGCAGACCTCGCACTTCCTGGACATCGTTCCCTCCGCGTTTCAGCGATGTCCTAGGAAACTAGCACACCCCGGCGGCCGTCGCAAGGCCTTTCCCGGAGCGCCCCGCGAGGGCCTTTCTTGACCCCTCCCGCGGGCTCGTCTAGAATGCACCGGGAAGGCCCGCCAGGGGGCGCCGGAGGCAGCCACGGCACGCGACACCACTCTTCTCTCGGAAGTCCGGTACCTCAAAGGGGTCGGCCCGAAGTTCGCCGAGCTCCTCGGGAAGGTCGGGGTCGAGACCGTCCTGGACCT
>Ga0316622_100000352_pt1 | contig 25922 bp, 30 predicted proteins | sample OWC_Aug_OW2_C1_D_FD_207646 | JGI IMG/M metagenome (GOLD analysis project Ga0316622, IMG submission 207646) | Wetland soil microbial communities from Old Woman Creek delta, Ohio, United States - OWC_Aug_OW2_C1_D5_C | ecosystem: Environmental > Terrestrial > Soil > Wetlands | place: USA: Ohio... | reverse complement strand
TGCTGGCAGCAACTATTTCCACAAGGACGGGAGTCCTTACTGATCGGCGTGCCTGTCAATCAGGCAACGGGTGGGCGAAACCAAAATTGAACGGCGTGGCCAGTGGTCGCGTCACGATGCCCCGGGCGGGGCGGCACACACGACCGGAATCGCATTGATGACCGTGCCGGCCACGGCAATCTGCTCGGCCGATGTCGGTGACGTATCCCCTGCCCGCTTCTCCATGTCGAGCGAGATGCGCATGCCGGGCTGTCCCTGCACGTGGATTCGCCACAGCGGTGGGTGCGGGTCGTCGCGGTGCGCGGTCTCCATGTACCAGTGGATGGACATGGTGAGACGCGGCGAGCCCTCGACGATTCCGCGCCAGCACCAGCTGAAGTGACTGACGCGCCCCTGCGGGATGGTCCCTGCACCAATCTGCAGGTCCGTCGACGCCGGAAGAACCTTGTACTTTTTCATGCTTGTCCCGTGTGACGAGACTCAGGCGTAAGTACCGCTTCCTGCGTGTCGTGCGGCGACAGCGCCGCAAGGAACACGCGATCGATCTTTCGATCTGACCCCACCACGTAGTGAGTGAAACCGATCTCGTCGAACCCGGCCTTGCGATAGAAGGCCATTGCATGCGCGTTGCGCTCCCAGACACCGAGCCACGCATACCGGCCTCCGAGTTCGCGCGCCGCATCGCACGCGCGCTGCATCAGCCGCATCGTGAGTTCCGTCCCGTGCACCGAACGGTCCGCATAGAAGCGCTGCAGTTCGACCGCATCTGGCAGCGTGACACAGGCTGGCGCCATTGCGTTGCGACGGACCTGCGCATAGGCCAGGATCCGCGTGTCTTGCAGCGCCACTAGCGTAATCACCGCCGGGTCCGCGAGTTCACGCTCTTGCAGGTCGGGCCGATAGTACGCGGCCAGGTGAGCCTGCATGTCGTCCGCGCCCGTGTCATTGCCGAATGCTTCGGCAAACGTTCGTGCGGCAAACGCTGCAAGTCCGGCGGCGTCGCTGACCACACCGCGCCGGATCATTGCGCCGGGCATCGCTGCAATCGGCAAATTGGTCCCCTTCAGCCTTGTCGATACGCGATCAGGTCGCCGGCGCGGCCTCGCGCGCACGCTTCGCGCGTTCGTAATCGCGCAGCGCTTCTGCGGCGGCCTTCTCGTTGCCCAGGGCCTTGTACGCCCAGCGCAGCACGTCGAACGGGCCTTCGTACAGCCCGGGTGGATGCCGGAAGCTGATGCGCTCGAACTGCGCGCCACGGCCCCTGAACAATCCGTTGGCGATCGCCATGTTCGACCAGGCCACGGCATCGTCGTAGCGCTGCGCCTTGTAGGCAGCGAATCCCGCGAGCCAGGCGAGTTCGGCCGTGGCGGGACGAATGGCCAGTCCCGCGGCACAGAACTGCACGGCGTCGAGCCAGCGCCGCAGGCTGCAACAGCATTCGGCGGCGCCATAGCACGCCCACGCCCCCTCCTCTTCCCAGCCGCGCAGTTCGGCGCAGGTGCGGAACGCATCGATCGCAGCCGCGAACTCGCCGAGGTGCTTGTGCGAAGCGCCAAGGTAGTAGTACCACCGTGCCTGCTTCGCATGCTGCTTCGTGTAGCGCTTGAGGATCGCCACGTCGCGTTCGAACTTGCGGCGGATGCCCTCGGCGTCCTTCGGCAGTTCGTGGAAGCGGACACCGCGCAAGCTCAGCGTCTCGGCGGTAGTGCGTCCCATGAGGCATTCGTGCGTCGGGCCTTCCCAGCGCACTTTGGCGGGCAGGCGCACGATGCGTTCCTTCGAATAGCTGCCGACGTCGTCGATGACCATGCAGACCTGTGCCTGCGTACGTGCCAGGGCGCGAGCCAGGTCGAAGTCGCGGTCGAACAGCAGTCGCTCGTCCGTGTCGAGCGTGACAGCCCACTTTGCGCCCGCTGCCGCCGCGGCATCCAGCGCGAAATTCCTTGCCGCGGCGAAATCGCTCTTCCAGGGAAATTCACGCAGCAGCAGTTTGTCGCCCGCCACCCGGCGCGCAACGTCAATGGTGTCGTCCTTCGCCCCCGTGTCGATCACGATGCAACGGTCGACCTGCTCAAGCACGGAAGCCAGCGCGTCGCCGATGATGTCGGCATTGCTGCCCGTCAGTGTCGTGGAAACGATCATTGCGGCTCACCCGTGCACATGGCCATACGCAAGTTTGCCGGCAGGTACACGGACGGCAAGTCCGTATTTTCTGCGCCGCGTTACAGCGTCTGCATGTCGACGACGAAGCGGTAACGCACGTCGCCCTTTTCCATGCGCTCGAACGCCTCGTTGATCCTCGGCATCGTGGTCATCTCGCAGTCGGCGACGATGCCTTTCGCCGCACAGAAGTCGAGCAACTCCTGGGTCTCGGGAATGCCGCCGATCGCCGAGCCCGAAAGCGTCTTGCGCCCGCCGATGAGGAGGCGGCTGCTGAACGCCGGAATCGTGTCGATGACGCCGACCAGCACCAGTGCCCCGTGGGTGCGGACCAGCCGCACGTACGGATCCAGCTCGTGCACCACGGGAATCGTGTCGAGGACGACATCGAACGTGCCGGTCGCGCGCTTCATCGCATCGGGGTCTGACGAAAGCAGCACGTGGTGCGCGCCAAGTGCCTTCGCCTCGTCAGCCTTGGCCGCGGAACGCGTGAGCACCGTCACATCAGCACCCATGGCGTGCGCAAGTTTCACGCCCATGTGACCAAGACCGCCGAGACCCGCCACCGCCACCTTCGAACCCGGCCCAACCTGCCAGTGCCTGAGCGGCGAATAGGTGGTGATGCCGGCGCAGAGCAGCGGCGCCGCACGCGCAGGGTCGAGACCGTCCGGCATGCGCAGCACGAAGTCTGCGCGCACGACGATGTGCGACGAGTAGCCGCCGAACGTTATTTCACCCGTCTGGCGATCCTTGCCGTTGTAGGTGAGCGTAGCGCCCTTCTGGCAGAACACTTCGCGGCCTGCATTGCATTCGCTGCATTCCATGCAACTGTCGACCAGGCAGCCGACCGCGACCCAGTCACCTGCCTTGTAGCCCTTCACGGATGGGCCAACAGCGGCGACCTGCCCGACGATTTCGTGACCGGGGATGCAGGGATAGACCGTGTTGCGCCAGTCGTTGCGCGTCTGGTGCAGGTCCGAGTGACAGACTCCGCAATAGCGGATGTCGATCCGCACGTCGTTGTCGCGCAGCGCCCGCCGCGTAAAGGCACGAGGAACCAGCGGGCTATGGGCATCGGCTGCGGCATAGCCGCGGCAAGGAGTCGATTCAGGGGTAGCCTTCGTCATTTGTGGTCCTGCGGGGCGTGAGCGTGACTCGAGCCGGGTACTCCGGGATCGAGCGTTGGATCGAGGCCATTTCTTTCGATTATAGACAGGTGGACGACAGACACCTGCAGCGCGGGAGTTGTACGAGTTTATTGCGCTAGCATTGCGTCCCTGGCCACCTCGACGGATTGCGCATGAACCCGCTTCGTCGCTCTCTTTTCCTCGCCTTCATCGCGCTGCTGTCCGCCTGTGCGGGCAACCCCATGCCGGGTCAGGCCACTGCACCCAAGGCCGCGTCGACGGGCCTGGGTGGGGCCGTTGCGATGCCGGACTCGTTCAGCGCGGACGTCGCTGCGAGCATCCTGTCAGCCGGGGGCAACGCTGTGGATGCAGCCGTGGCAGGTGCCCTGGTACTGGCCGTGACCTACCCGGAAGCCGGCAACCTTGGCGGAGGCGGCTTCATGCTGACCTACGTCGATGGCACCGCGCAATTCCTCGACTACCGCGAAACAGCCCCCGCGGCCGCGACGCGCGACATGTACCTCGATGCCAAAGGTGAGGTGATCGAGGGCCTGAGCCTCACGGGACACCGCGCCGTCGGTGTCCCCGGCACCGTCGCGGGGCTCTGGGAAGCGCATCAGCGTTACGGCAGGCTGCCGTGGCGCGACGTAATCGAGCCCGCGGTGCAACTGGCCCAGCGCGGGTTCCAGGTGCCACCCCTGTTGGCTGAGCGGGCCGCGGCAGAACAGCCGCGCTTCGAGCGCACCAACTTCGCGCAGTATTTCGGCGGGCTGCGCAGTGGCGCTTCGTTCCGGCAGCCGGAACTCGCCGCGACCCTCGAGCGAATTCAAAACTCCGGTCCAGGAGGCTTCTACGAGGGTGAGACAGCCGACCTGATCGTCTGCGAGATGCGGCGCGGTGGTGGATTGATCACGCCGCAGGACCTGCGCAATTACCGCGCCGTGTGGCGAGAACCCTTACGCAGCACGCGGCGAGAGCAGACGCTGCTGTCGTCACCGCCGCCGAGTTCGGGCGGCTTCGCACTGCTGCAGTTCCTGGGAATGAAGGACGCGCGAACCGACGACTTCGAGGGCGTGGGTCACAATTCGCCACAGTACGTGCACCTGGTGGCCGAGATCGCCAAGCGCGTGTACGCCGACCGCGCCGAGTACGCGGGCGACGCCGATTTCGTCGAGGTGCCGATCGCCCGGCTGGTGGATCCGACCTACCTCCGCGAGCGCGCGGCAGGCGTGAACCCCAGCGCCATCTCGCCCGCACAGAGCGTCGGGCCTGGGCTCGCCGAACCGCGTCACACGACGCACTTTTCGATCGTCGACCGCTGGGGTAACGCCGTCGCCAACACCTATACGTTGAACTCGGACTTCGGCAGCGGCGTGGTCGTTGCCGGCGCAGGGTTTCTGCTCAACAACGAGATGGACGACTTCAGCGCCAAGGCAGGCGTGCCGAATGCGTATGGGCTGCTCGGCGGCGACGCGAACGCGATCCAGCCCGGTAAACGCATGTTGTCGTCGATGTCGCCGGCGATGCTGCTCGACCGCGACGGGCGGGTCGCGCTGATCGTGGGCTCGATGGGTGGCTCGACCATCATCACCGGCGTGTTCCAGGTCCTGGTCGACGTCGTCGACTTCCGCATGACGGCACAGCAGGCGGTGTCTGCACCACGATTCCATCACCAGGGGTTGCCGGTCAATCTCCTGACTTATGACGGCGCCTTCGCTCCCGCCACCCTGGACGCACTGCGGCAGCGCGGTTATCGGGTGGAACCGCATGCATGGCCGCTCGGGGACGTGCAGCTCATCGTTCGCACTCAGGCAGGCTGGGATGCGGCGTCCGACCCGCGCGGCCGCGGCGAGGTGCGCCTGCTGCCGTGAACGGTGCAGCATCTTGATGCCCCCAGGCTGGAAACTTCTTCACTGTTGCGGATCTAATACATTGGCGTATATTCAAGCCGTAGACAGCTGATTCTCCACGGTTTTTACTCATCGCACTGATTTGTAGACTAAGGATTAAGAGTCAGTTCTAGCGGGTTGAAAAATAACAGTTTTTGGATGCCAGAGGCGTGCAATGACGGCACATTCAGACGACTTTCACGCGGCACTACAGGTGCTCGTTGGTACCGGCGCGGTGAAGCAGCGCCTGGTCGATGCCTATCGGCGCCACCTGGCCTCGCTGCGGGAGACGGACTTGCCGGACGCGATCCGTGACCGCTTCGTCAGGCTGCGGACGGCCATGCATGAAGCGCCCGCCGCCGGCGGCATGACCGCTCCCGAAGCCTCAGCCCGCAAGATGTCCGAAAAGGACGCAGCGGAACACGCGGAAGCGATCCTGGAGATGTTCACGGTACTGTCGGCGCTGAATGACAGCGAAAGTGCGCCACGCCTGCGCATCGTCGGTAGCGGCGACGACGACACCCTCACCGACGACTTGTTCGAAGTTCCGGCCTTCCTCAGTCGAGCTTGAATTCGATCACGTCGAAACGCGTCGTTTCTTCGTGACGCGCCTCCCGCTTGATCGCGTCGATCAGCTGGCGCTGATCCCACGGCACGATGTCGTCCGCCAGGTCCTGCACCGCAGGGGCAATCGTGTCCGTGCCGCCGAACGGCTCCAGCACGATGATCGGCTTGTCGTACGCCTTGGCGCAGTGCATCTGGAACTCGACCCAGTCCACGTTCCTGCGGTATAGGGCAGCCGGCACGATCATCACCTCGGCCTCGGCGATCTGTTTGCGCAACGACTCACGCAACGCCTCCTTGTCGCCCGACGGACGTGCGTCCGGGGTGCTGGTGTTGCGATAGAAAAAGTTCGGGCTGCTTTCGACGTATTCGAAAATCCGATGGTAATCCTCGTCCTCCACCCATACGTGGCAGACGAACAGCCGGATCGGGTTCTGCTGGGTGATGCTATTCATGGAGCCTCCGTCGACATCCTTGCTCCCGGACGAGCGTCGATAGTCTAGCCTAGTGCATTCGGTTCCGGATCAGCGTCCAGACCCGTAGAATTGAGGTCTGATGCGCTTTCTGCTCTATAACATCCGTTACGCCACGGGCACCGGCGCCGCTTTCCACCTCCCGGTCCCGGGTGCCGGCTACCTCCGCAGCGACAAACGCGTGCTGGCCGGAATCACCCGCTTCATCAAGGGGCAGGACCCGGATATCGTGGGGCTGATCGAAATCGACACCGGGTCGATCCGCACCGGCAACGTCAACCAGGCCGAGGTGATCGCCGACTCGCTCGGGCATTACTCAATCTACCAGTGCAAGTACGGCGCGAATTCGTTCAACACGTTCATGCCGATCCTGAACAAGCAGTCCAACGCCTTCCTGGCGGCACCGCGCGTCGAGGGCGAGCGCTTCCACTACTTCGACACCGGCATCAAGCGCCTGATCATCGAACTCGAACTCGACGACGTCTGCGTCTTCCTGGTCCACCTCTCGGTCAAGTTCCGGCACCGGCACGCACAGCTGCGCCAGGTGTTCGAACTCGTGAAACGCTCGGCCAAGCCGGTGATCGTCGCAGGCGACTTCAACACGTTCTGGGGCGAGCACGAGATGTCCCTGTTCATGGAAGCGAGCGGACTGCGCAGCGCAAACGTCGCGGGCCTGCCGTCGTATCCGGCGCGCAAGCCGCGCATGGAACTCGACTTCATCCTGTATTCGAAGGGCATCGAGATCGACTCCTTCGCGATCCCCGCAGTCACTTTTTCCGACCACCGGCCACTGGTCTGCGATTTCCACCTCACGGGCTGATCCGCTCCGCGTGGCTCATGGAGGGTTGATGAACACTGCCGCGACCACCCCGACAACACGCCAGTGGACGCTCGAGATCGATGCGGATCGCGTGGCCTGGCTCACCTTCGACAAGCCCGGCGCCAGCGCCAACTCGCTCTCGCGGGCCGCGATGGAAGAACTCGACGAGCGCCTGCGCGAGACCGAGCAGCAGCGACCGGCCGGCCTGGTCATCCGTTCCGGCAAGAGCGGCTTCATCGCGGGCGCCGACGTGTCCGAGTTCGGCCAGGTGCGCGAACCGTCAGCAGCGGTGCCATCGATCCGCGCGGCGCATGGGGTGCTGCAGCGGCTCGAAGACCTGCCCTTCCCCACTGTCGCCGCCATCAACGGCTACTGCCTTGGCGGCGGGCTCGAACTCGCCATGGCCTGCCGCCACCGCGTCTGCGCCGACGATCCGAAGGTCGTGCTGGGCCTGCCGGAAGTGATGCTCGGCATTCATCCGGGTTTCGGCGGCACCGTGCGCGCTGTGCGGCTGGTGGGTGTCGCGACGGCGATGGACATGATGCTGACCGGCAAGAACCTGCGCCCGGACAAGGCGCTGCGGGCGGGACTGATCGACGAGATCGTTCCGGCGGGACAGTTGCATGACGCTGCGAAAGTGCTGGCGCTGCGCCCACGCACGCGGCGTAAGGCGCCGCTCAGTCAGCGCGTGCTGAACCTGCCGATCGTGCGCGGTCTCGTGGCCGGCAAGATCGAGAGCCAGGTTCGCCGGCGAGCGCGCATGGAACACTACCCCGCGCCGTATGCGATCGTGGATCTCTGGCGCCGTCACGGCGCCAGTCCACGCACGGGTTACGAAGCCGAAGCCCAGTCGGTCGCACGGCTCGTCTGCACGTCCACGTCACGCAACCTCGTGCGCGTGTTCTTCCTGCAGGAAAGGCTGAAGGGATTGGGCGGCAAGGAGCCGCCGACGGGCGGCCATGTTCACGTCGTCGGCGCAGGCGTCATGGGCGGCGACATCGCTGCGTGGTGTGCGCTCCGCGGCTTCACCGTGACGCTGCAGGACCGCGGCGCCGAGTTCGTGCAGCCCGCGCTCGATCGTGCGCGAGCTTTCTTCGAGAAGCGCAGCCGCGTTCCCGGCAGGGCCGCCGAGCAGCTGGCGCGATTGCAGGCGGACGTTGCAGGCCAGGGCGTAGAACGTGCCGACGTGGTGATCGAGGCCATCTACGAAAACGCCGAGGCGAAGCGCGAACTGTACGCGCGCATCGAACCCCGATTGAAGTCCGGCGCACTCCTCGCCACCAACACGTCGAGCCTCATGCTCGAGCCACTCTCGGAGCAACTCGCCGTACCGGGCCGGCTCGTCGGCCTGCACTTCTTCAACCCGGTCGCACAGATGCCTCTGGTCGAGGTGGTCGAGTCGGCCGCGACCGAGCCGCAGGCCCGCGCCGCGGCCCTCGCCTTCACTCGAGCCATCGACAAGCTGCCGCTGCCTTGTCGCAGCGCACCTGGTTTCCTTGTGAACAGGGTGCTGATGCCGTACATGACAGAAGCGATGCTCGCTGCCGGCGCGGGTGTGCCACTCGCCACGATCGACGAGGTGGCCGTGAAGTTCGGCATGCCGATGGGCCCCATCGAACTCGCGGATATCGTCGGCCTCGACGTGTGCCTGCACGTCGGCCGTATCCTGTCGGCGGCCTTCGGCGGACCTGCGCCTGACGCAGTGGCCCCGCTGGTCGCAGCCGGCAAGCTCGGCAGGAAGACCGGGCAGGGCCTTTATGAGTGGCGCGATGGCAAGGCCGTGAAGCCGCCGGTCGACCCCTCTGCACGCGCCCCCGACGACCTGGAAGACCGCCTCATGCTGGCAATGGTCAACGAAGCCATGGCAGTACTGCGGGAAGGCGTGGTGGCGGACGCCGATCTCATCGACGCCGGTGTGATATTCGGTTCAGGCTTCGCCCCGTTCCGCGGCGGGCCGTTGCGTTACGCGCGGGAGCGCGGCGTGGGGGAAGTCGTGGCACGTCTCGAGGCGCTGGCCTCGAACCACGGCGACAGGTTCCGACCGGATCCGGGCTGGGCGAGCTTCGGCGGTCCCGGGGCACCGTGATACCATCCTCCAACTTTTGCAGCCGGCCTTCATGAGCAGCGATCCAACCACCGTCGAACTGAGCATCCTGCGTGCGTTTTCACCGCTTGACGGGCTCAAGAACGAGAACCTCCGGGCACTCGCGCGCAAGACCGTCATTCGCGAACTGCCGCAAGGCCGGCTCCTGTTCAAGGAAGGCGACACCGAGAAGCGGACGTACTACCTCGCGAGCGGGTTGGTCGAACTGCTGTCGAATGGCCGGGTCATCGCCACCATCCGCGGGGGCACGACCGACGCACACCATCCGATCGCGCCGATCCTGCCCCGCCACTGCACCGCGCGGGTAGCCTCCGACAAGATCGAATACCTGTCCATCGACAGCGACCTGCTCGACGTCCTGATCACCTGGGACCAGACGGGTATCTACGAAGTCGGCGAACTGGGCGCCAGCAACGAGTCGTCGGACGATTGGATGACCATGCTGCTGCAGAGCCGGGCCTTCCACCGCGTTCCGCCGGCCAACCTGCAAGCCGTGTTCATGCGTCTGCAGCGGATGAATTACTCCGCGGGCGACGTGGTGATCCGCCAGGGCGAGGAAGGCGACTTCTTCTACGTGATCGTCTCGGGCCGCTGCTCGGTGAGCCGCGAGACGCCACTCAACCGCGAGGGCATCCGGCTTGCGGAACTGGGCATCGGCGAGACCTTCGGGGAGGAAGCGCTCATCTCCGGCGCCGCGCGCAATGCCACGGTCACGATGCTGACCGATGGCGTTCTGATGCGCCTCGCCAAGGACGACTTCAACACCCTGCTGAACGAGCCGATGTTGCAGTGGGTCGACCACGAAGAGGGCCTGCAGATCGTCGCCAAGGGCGGTATCTGGCTCGACGTGCGCCTGCCGAGCGAATACGAGCACTGGCACCTCGAGCCGTCGCTCAACGTGCCGCTCTATTTCATCCGCCTGAAGATCAAGACGCTCGACCCGGCGGTCCGCTACGTTGCGGTCTGTGACAACGGCCGTCGCAGCTCTGCCGCGGCCTACATCCTGAGCGAACGGGGTTTCGACACGCACGTGCTTCGCGGTGGCATCGCCGCCACCGGTCTTGCCGACACGCTGATCCGCTGATTGGAACGAAGCAGTAATTATCAGCCACTTGCTCCCGGATCCGAGCCGACGTCGACCCTACTGTGAAATTGAGTAACTCTTCTGCTTGCCCGTGAGTTCCTGGCGCAAGCCGTCGCGCTGACGTACGGATTCTTCGTACTGGGCCACCGTCATGCAGACCTCCGTCGGAAAGCGCGAGCTGAGCGGAGTGCTTTTGCGGCAATAGACCCTCTCACCGCCGATTTCCTTGGCTTTGTAGCCCGCCGGGACAGGCGCAACAGCTGGCTCCCGGCCATCGCCGGGCTTGGTCGCGGAGGCGTCAGCTGGCTGCGCAGCTTAAGCTGACGGAGCGACGAGCAAAGCAGGCGTCTCGGGAGCTGGGGTCGGCACTTCCGCTGCGGCAGTTGCAGGCTTTGCCACAACCTGCTCGGGTCCTGCGGCGGACGCAGGCAGGTAGCTGCCGACGGCGCCAAGTACAAACCGAAGACGTATCAAGGCATTCATTGGCGACTCCAGCCGGGTTCGTTGCTGGCAGCCCGGTGGGCTCGGGCCGGTCCGATGCTACATCGTGTGGGTAGGCTTGTCGCCGCCGAGCGCGCCGGCCAGATAGGCCTCGATCTTGCGCTGGGTGTTGCCGCGATCCTGCTCGCTGAACTGCACGCCAATGCCGGCAGTGCGCTTGCCTTGCGCGCCTTTGGGCGTCATCCAGATGACGCGTCCGGCCACCGGCAGCTTCTCATCCTCGCCCATCAGGTTGAGCAACATGAACACCTCGTCACCGAGGCGGTAGTTGCTGCTCGTCGGAATGAAGAGCCCGCCGTTTTTCACGAATGGCATGTATGCGAGGTACAGTGCGCTCTTGTCCTTGATGGTGAGCGTCAGCAGGCCAGGCTTGTTCGGTTGTCGCACGGGTGCAGGGCTCATCAGGACGTTCTCAGTGCTCCGTCAGCGGGCCGACGCCGCGGCTCGCAATTCGAGCAGCAAGGTTTCGACCACGAGGGGCGCGGACGCCGAGCCTTCGAGCAGGCGGCGGGCCTCGCGCAAGCGGTCCAATACCCGGAACGCCGCGGTTATGTTCAACTCGGCCGCTGCCCTTTGCAAGGGTGAACCGGCCCGAATCGTGAGGGGATTCTCATTGGCGACCCCGGTCGCGACCTGGACGGCAGCCACGAGCCACGCCTCGAGCCAGTCGAGGCGCGTCTGCAGCCCCGCACCCTGCATGTCGGCGGCGGCGCGCGTAACCTCTATCCGGCAGTCCAGAAACGCTTCGAGCAGTCCCGCCATCTGTTCCTCGAGTCCCGCGAAATGCGGCGCCAGCGCGAGAGCCTTGAGCGGTGAGCCGCCGGCCACGGCAAGCAAGCGAGGTGGCGGGACGCTGCCGAGCATCTCGGCAAGCCAGCGCAGCGCCAGCGAATTCTCGGGCCGTGCCACCTCGATGCGCTGGCACCGGCTGCGCAGCGTGGGCAAGAGTGCAGACGGTCGCGCAGTGACCAGCACCAGCACGGTACGTGGCGAAGGTTCCTCGAGCGTCTTGAGCAACGCGTTCTGCGCCGACGGCGTCATCTTCTCGGCCGGTGCGATCACCGCCACCCGGTAGCCACGCCGCATGCTCGTCATCGCGAGTTGCTCGCAGACCTCACGCACCTGATCGACGCCGATCGATTTCTTGTCCTCTGGAATGCGCAACCAGTGCAGGTCGGGGTGCGTCCCAGCCTTGCTGAGCAGGCACTCGGCACACTCGCCGCAGGCCTCGAGGCGCTCGGCGCGACCCGTGCAGAACAAAGCTGCTGCCAGCGCGGAGGCGAAGCGCTCCTTGCCGACGCCTGCCGGTCCCTGCAGCAGCAATCCGTGCGACAGGCGTTGGGAGGCGACCGCCGCCGTCAGCTTGTCACACGCGGACTCATGCCATGGCAGCAGGTCGATAGGCAGCGGCGCAAAATCCTGGTCGCCGGCGCTGCCAGTGGTGTCGTCGTCCGCGTCCTGGCTCATCGCGCCGGTGCCTGGGTGACGAGCATCGGCTGCAGGGCTGCCCGGACGGCCAATTCGACCTGCTCGAGCGCGCCGGTCGCGTCGACGACGCGGAACCGTGTCGATTCCTGCGCAGCGCGCTGCAGATAATTCTGCCGGACACGTTCGAAGAACTCGGCGCGTTCTGACTCGAACCGGTCAGGTCCACCGGTGCCGTTGCGTGCGTGCGCCCGCGCCATGCCGACGGCGATGGGCGCGTCGAGCAACACGGTGAGATCGGGCTGGCGCTGCGGATGCACGATATGCACCAGCGCATCGATGTCGGCCGCGGGCAAGCCGCGGCCGCCACCCTGGTACGCGTAGGTGGCATCGGTGAAACGGTCACACAACACCCATGCACCCCGCGCCACGGCGGGTTCGATCAGGTTGGCGAGGTGGCTCGCGCGTGCCGCGAACATCAGCAGCAATTCGCACGACTGCGGCATGGGCTCGTCGGTGCGCTCGAGCAGGATGCGGCGCAACTGTTCGGCCCGCGGCGTGCCACCCGGCTCACGCGTCAGCACGACTTCGACGCCCTCTGCTTCCAGCCAGGCAGCCGCGCGCCTGATCTGCGTCGACTTGCCGACGCCCTCGCCGCCTTCGAACGTGATGAACCTGCCTTGCACGCTGCTCAACGACCCTTGCTGTTCTGTTGACGGTAACGCACCAGGTACCGCCGCACGGCGGCCTCGTGCTCCGCCAGCGTCTTCGAGAACGCGTGCCTGCCGTCGCCGTCGCCCGTCGCGACGAAGAAAAGCTCTCCGCGCTCGTCGGGTTGCACTGCCGCCCGCAACGAAGCGGCCCCCGGCAGCGCAATCGGCGTCGGCGGCAGGCCCGCCCGTGTGTACGTATTGTACGGGCCGTCGCGCTCGAGATCGGTGCGCCGCAGGTTACCGTCGAACTTTTCGCCAAGCCCGTAGATTACGGTCGGGTCCGTCTGCAGGCGCATGCCCCGGCGCAGTCGCTCGACGAATACGCCCGCTACGCGCGCACGCTCGTCCGGGTGCCCTGTTTCGCGCTCGATGATCGAGGCCAGGATCAGCGCCTGGTAGTCGTCCTCGAGCGGCAGGTTTTCGTGCCGCGACGCCCAGGCCGCCGCCAGTTCCTTGCGCATGCGATCGCGCGACTGGCGCAGCAGGTCGATGTCGCGGGTGCCTTTGCCAAACAGGTAAGTGTCGGGAAAAAACAGGCCTTCTGGGGGCCTGCCGTCCTCGCCCAGCGCACGCATGACCGCGTCGTCCTGCATGCTGCCCGTCGTGTGCTCCAAGGTTGGTACGGCCGCGAGCGCCTTGCGCAAGTCACGAAACGTCCAGCCCTCGACGATCGTGACCGAATGCTGGACGACGGCCCCGCTCACCAGGGCCTGCAGCAGGCCCCGGGGTGAAGTGCCCGGTTTGATCGAAAACTCTCCCGCGTGCATCCGCGAATCGGCGCCGATGAACCGGCCGTAAAGCGCGAGCAGCCGGGGGTGGGTGAGCAAACCCCTGGCGGCGAGTTCACGCGAGACAGCCGTGAGCGTCTGCCCGGGCTGGACATCGACGATGGCGGGTTCGGATCCGAGCGCAAGCGGCTGCGCCAGCCAGTGACGAACGTACAGCGCGCCGGCTGCGCCGACGAGCAAGGCGATCGCCAGCAGCACCAGCAGCGTGCGCCGCACCGGCATCATTCGTCGGCAGTCTCGACTGCGTCACGCAGCCGTGCCGTCATCTCACCCGGTCGGAAGTCATTTACACCCACGATGCACCCAACCGGCCGGATGCCACGCACGGAGTTGGTCAGAAAGCATTCGTCGGCCCGGGCCAGGTCGTCGAGCGTGTAGTCACCAGTCTCGACGTGTATGCCGAGCCTCCGCGCCAGGTGCAGCACGACTTCGCGCATCACACCCGCTACACCGCAATCGCTGATCTGCGGCGTCAGCAGCTGACCGTTGCGCACCAGGAACACATTGGCCGCCGTGGCACACACTATACGATCGTCGGTCGAGCGCATGAGGCCCTCGTCGACCGCGGGCTCACGCAGCTCGGCGCCGGCGAGCACCTGCTCGAGGCGATTGAGGTGCTTGATTCCCGCGAGCCGGGGATTGCGGCCCAGCCGGGTCTCGCACACGCGCAGGGTGAGCGGCCGCGCTGCCTCGGACTCGGAGACCTGCTGCGCCGTCGAGACGACGATGCGCGTCAGGCTCGGCTCGGCCGGGGGTGGATAAGCGCGCGGACCCGGGCCCCGCGTCAGCGTGAGCTTGACCACGGCGGCCCCGAAGCCTGCGATGGCACGCAGGCAGTCCGTTTCGATTAGGTCGACCGGCGGCGTCGGCATGCCGAGGCGGTGACAGCCTTCGGTGAGACGCGCCATGTGGCTCTGAAAGCGCCGCACCCGACCGTTGGTCGCGCCCATCGTCTCGAACAGGCCATCGCCATACTGCAGCCCCCGGTCGTCCACCGACACGCTGCCTCCTTCCACGCCATTCACGAACTTCCGACCCATCATCGACGTTCTCCCAGCGCGCGCAGGATTCCATGTGCCTTCGCGCGGGTTTCGGCCAGCTCAGCCTCGGGTACGGAGTCTGCCACGATGCCGGCCCCGGTCCGAAATTCAATCTCACCGTCGCGCACGGTCAGCGTGCGGATCAGGATGTTCAGGTCCATCGCGCCGTTCAGGTCGAGGTACCCGAGGGACCCTGTGTACGCGTCACGCGGCTCGCCCTCGAGACCTGCGAGCAGGCCCATGCACCTCACTTTGGGACAGCCTGTGATCGTCCCACCCGGGAATACGGCAGCAATCGCCTGGCCCGGGGTGACGTCATCGCGCAGGACGCCTCGCACGTTCGAAACGATGTGGTGCACTGTCGCGTACGTCTCGATGGTCATGAACTCGTCGACCTCGACGGTGCCGCCGCGGCAGATGCGACCGAGATCGTTGCGTTCGAGGTCCACCAGCATGACGTGCTCGGCGCGTTCCTTTTCGTTGAGCTTGAGTTCGCTCTTGAGCGCCGCGTCGGCGGCATCGTCCCGCCCGCGCGGACGGGTGCCGGCGATGGGGCGGGTGCTCGCGATGCCGTCCTGCAATTGCAGCAGGCGCTCGGGTGATGAACTCAGCAGCGCGAAATCGCTGAACTGTGCCAGCGCTGCGAAAGGCGCCGGGTTCGCGCGCCGCAGGGCCTGGTACAGGTCCGACACCGTGGCGCCAGGCGCCAGGCGGGTGCGCCATGAGCGAGAGAGATTGGCCTGGTAGACGTCGCCACGCGCGATTGCCTCGAGCACTTCGCGCATGCCGTCGAGGAACACCTGCGGTTCCTGCTCTTCGACCGCCATGGCCAATACGGCGGGCGGAATCCGCTTTTCCGCGCCAGCGACGGCGGCGACATCGACGCGGACCTGCTCTCGCAGTTGCTCCAGCATTCCGGCGTCGCGCGCGACGACGCGAACCTCGCGGGTCCGCCGGTCGCGCATCAACGCACCATGCATGCGCCACGCCACCGCACGCGGCAGGCGCGAGGCAGGCAAACGGAGCGTCGGTTCGATCTCGCCCGCAAGCTCGTAGCCGAGGTAGAGGAACCACCCGTCGGCGAACACGCCCCCGGCCGGGACGACGTCGCCCGCGCCGCGTTCCCGGGCGACCCAGCGGTCGAGCGCATCCAGGAAGCGGCCGCCGGCGGTCGCTTCGCGCACATCCCCCGCGAGACTGCCGTCAGGCAACTGCGAGAGCTGCTCGCCGGGCAATGCGAACAGGACGTCGTGACGCCCAAGCGGCTCTTCGCCACTCACGCTTTCGAGCAGGACGGGATAACGGGCGGGAAAGCGCTCGTGCAGCGCGAGCAGGTCGGCGTCGCGCATGGCTGGAGGCGGCTCGCGCGCTCAGCTGAGCGCGCGGAAGATCAGGCTGCCGTTCGTGCCACCGAAGCCGAACGAATTGGACAGCGCGATGCGGACAGGCGCCTGGCGCGCGCTACCCGGCACGTAGTCGAGGTCGCACTCCGGATCCGGGTTCTCGAGGTTGATCGTCGGCGGCAGCACGCCGTCGCGGATCGCGAGGATCGAGAAGATCGCTTCGACGACGCCCGCGGCACCGAGCAGGTGCCCGGTCATCGACTTGGTCGAGCTCACCGCGACCTTGCGCGCATGTTCGCCGAGCGTGCGCTTGATCGCGATCGTCTCGGCGCGGTCGCCGAGTTCGGTCGAGGTCGCGTGCGCGTTGATGTAATCGACCGCTTCCACGTTGATCTCCGCATCGCGGATGGCTGCGGTCATCGCCAGCCGTGCGCCTTCGCCGTCTTCCGGCGGCGCCGTGATGTGGTGGGCGTCGCCACTCATGCCGAAGCCGATGAGTTCCGCATAGATCCGTGCGCCCCGCGCCTTCGCATGTTCGTACTCCTCAAGGACGACGGCACCGCCACCCTCCGCCATCACGAAACCATCACGGTCCTTGTCCCAGGGACGGCTCGCCCGTGCGGGCTCGTCATTGCGCAGTGACAGTGCGCGCGCCTGGCAGAAGCTGCCTACGCCGAGCGGCGTGAACGCCATTTCGGAACCGCCAGCAACCATGATGTCGGCATCGCCGTACTGGACCAGGCGGCAAGCCAGGCCGATCGAATGCGTCGACGTCGTGCAGGCCGTGACCAGTGCGATGTTCGGTCCGCGCAGGCCGTGATGGATCGACACCTGGCCGGCAGCTGCATTGATGATGCTGCCGGGGATGAAGAACGGGGAGATCTTGCGCGGGGTCTTCGCCTCGAGCCACTTCGCGGTGTTCTCTTCGATGGTCGACAGCCCGCCGATGCCGGCGCCCATGGCCACGCCGATGCGCGCGCAGTTGGCCGCGGTGACTTCGAAGCCGGAATCCTTGATGGCTTGCGTAGCGGAGGCCACGCCGAACGGCACGAACGGGTCGAATTTCCGCACGTCCTTGGGCGCCATGTACTCCTCGGCATTGAAGCCTTGCGCCTGTCCGCCGATGCGGACCGGGAAGGCGCTCAGGTCCATCTTGTCGATGAGACCGATGCCGCTGCGGCCGTTCACGATGCCTTCCCAGGCGGTTGCGACGGTGCTGCCGAGGGGGGAAACGATGCCTAAACCTGTGACGACGACTCTGCGCCTGGACAAGCTGGGTCCCCCCGAAGATTCACTGGAACGATATGGCAGGACCGCCATCCGTGGCGGCCCGGCACGAGGCGCTGCTCAGGCCTGAGTGCGGCGCTCGTTGATGTAGTCGATTGCCTGCTGCACCGTCGTGATCTTCTCGGCGTCCTCGTCGGGAATTTCGGTCTCGAATTCCTCTTCGAGCGCCATCACGAGTTCGACAGTGTCGAGCGAGTCTGCACCGAGGTCGTCGACGAAGGAGGACTCGTTGGTGACTTCCTCTTCCTTGACGCCAAGTTGCTCGGCGACGATCGCCTTCACCCGCTGTTCAATACTGCTCATTGTCGTAGGGATCCTTTGGAAGGAAACAAAATCTGCCGATCCGGGCCTGCAAGGGACCGGCATGGGGCGCGTATTCTATGTTAAGGCCGTGCCGGGGGTCCAATTGGCCAGAAAAACCAATCAGATCATGTACATACCACCGTTTACGTGCAGGGTCTCGCCGGTGATGTAGGCCGCTTCAGGCCCGGCCAGGAAGGCAACGGCCGCCGCGATATCGTCCGGCGAACCCAGGCGGCCGAGCGGAACCTGCGTCAGCAGCGCCGTTTTCTGGGCCTCGCCCAGGGCGTCGGTCATGTCCGTGACGACGAATCCCGGAGCCACCACGTTGACCGTGATGTTGCGTGACCCGACCTCGCGCGCAAGGCTCTTGCTGAAGCCGATCATGCCCGCCTTGGCCGCCGCGTAGTTGGTCTGGCCGGCGTTACCCATCACACCGATGACGGATGCAATGTTCACGATCCGGCCTTTGCGCGCCTTCATCATCCCGCGCATGACGGCCTTGCAGGTACGGTACACCGCGCTCAGGTCGGTATCGAGCACGGCCTGCCAGTCGTCCGCGCTCATGCGCATGAGCAGGCCGTCGCGCGTGATGCCGGCGTTGTTGACGAGGATGGACGGGGTGCCCTCCGCCGCCTCCACGCCCTTGAAGCAAGCCTCGACGGCACCCGCCTCGGCGACGTTCAGCACCAGGCCACGTCCCGTGATGCCCGCCTCCTCGAGGTACGCATCGATCGTCCGGGCACCGGCTTCCGTCGTGGCGGTGCCCACGACGCGTGCACCGCGCTTGCCGAGTTCCAGCGCAATGGCGCGGCCTATGCCACGCGTGGCGCCGGTGATCAGGGCGAATTCGCCTGCGAGGTTGCTCATGCGTTGTCTCCACAGGCGGCCAGCGCGGACGCGATCGATGCCGGGTCTTCCAGCGCGAGCATCTTGAGGTCGGGCCTGCGCTCGATGCGTCGGTTGAGCGACGTCAGTACCTTGCCCGGCCCGCATTCGACGAACGTGGTGGCACCGCCTGCGAGCATGGCGCGAATGGTGTCGGCCCATCGCACGGGTTTGAACAACTGTTCCTTGAGCGACTGGCGGATGCCGTCAGGTGACGCGTGTTTGCGCACGTCCACGGTGTAGACGTCGGCGACGTTGGGCAACCGCACCTCCACGGCCGCGAGCTTCGCCGCGAGCCGCTCGGCGGCGCCGACCATCAGGCTGCTGTGCGACGGCACGCTGACCGGCAACAGTACCGCGCGCTTGGCGCCCCGGGCCTTGGCAGCATCGATCGCTCGCGCAACAGCAGCCGCATTGCCGGCGATGACGGTCTGGCCAGGCGCATTGAAATTCACCGGTTCGACCACTTCACCCTGCGCCGCTTCCCTGCAGGCCGCGTCGAGATCCGCGTCCTCGAGCCCGAGGATTGCCGCCATCGCTCCCTGCCCCAGCGGCACGGCCTGCTGCATCACCTGGCCGCGGAAGCGGACGACGTCGATGGCCGTCTGGAAGTCCATCGCGTCCGAACACACCAGCGCGGTGTATTCACCGAGGCTGTGTCCCGCCATGGCCATGGGTCGCGGCCCGCCGCGACCGACCCACACCCGCCACGTCGCGACCCCGGCCGCCAGCATCGCTGGCTGCGTGCGCTCGGTGGAGCCTAGATCGGCCTCGGGCCCTTCCTGGCAGAGTGCCCAGAGATCGTAGCCGAGCACGTCGCTCGCTTCGGCAAAAGTTGCGCGCACGACGGGCTCCGCCGTACCGAGTCCCGCGAGCATGCCGACGGACTGGGACCCCTGCCCCGGAAAGACGAAAGCGAGTGTCATCGGCAGTATTCCCCTGGTGACCGTCCGGCGGCCAATCTTGACGCCAGGGCGCGATTATAGCGATGCAGCGGCAGGTCGCTGCCGCCACAGGATCCAGAGCGCCGCCGCCGCGCCGCCGATCGCGCCATAGGTATGAGCCTCGTGGATGACCGGCACCGCTAGCGTCGAGGCCGTGAACGGCAGCGGCCCCATCAGGTGCTCCCAGCCTAGCTTGAACGCAAACAGGCCCGCCACCAGCGCCGTGATGGCATCGGGCGTGCGCCACAACCAGGCACAGAGCCCCGCTGCCATCAGGCCGTGCAGCACGCCGGAAAACCCCACGTACCACTCGAGTTGCGGCTCGAATACGAGGAACCCGAGATCGACCGCGACGGTCGAAGCGACGAGGATGGCGATCCAGCCGCGGAGATCGAATTCGCGTGCGAAAAGCGCGGCGACGAGCGCGAGGCCGACGAGGTTCCAGGCGAGGTGCGCCAGGTCGTAATGGTAAAAATGGGCAGTGACGAGCCGCGCGTATTCGCCGCCGGCCAGGATGGCGGCGCGGTCGTAGGGCAGGGTCTCCCACGCCGGCGCGCCGAGCAGCTGGACCGCGACGAGCACGAGCGCGAGCACGAACGGAGCACGCCATGCGCGTGCGCCGAGCTGCGCCAGTTGCAGCAGTTGCGGAAGACGTCCCAGGTTCATGCGTGTGCCGGTTCCAGCAGCATGGGTTTGCTATGATCACTGAAATTTACCGTCAACCACGGCACTCCACATGACATTTACTACCGGATTGCGCCGCCCGCGCGGCTTTACGCTGATCGAAATCATGGTCGTCGTCGTGATCCTCGGCATCCTTGCCGCGCTGGTCGCGCCGAACGTGATCCGCCGCATTGACGATGCGCGCGTCACCAAGGCCAAGCAGGACATCCGCGCTTACGAAACGGCTCTCAACCTGTACCGCATGGACAACTTCCGCTACCCCACGACGGAGCAGGGCCTGCAGTCGCTCGTCACCCGCCCCGCCGACCCGAACATCAAGAACTGGAAGGAAGGCGGTTACATCGACGGCATGAAGAAGGATCCCTGGGGCAACGACTACGCCTACATTGCACCGGGCACCCGTGGCGACTACGACCTCTACACGCTCGGCGCCGACGGCCAGCCGGGCGGCGAAGGACCCGATGCCGACATCGGCAACTGGAACATCGAATAGCCCCGTGACGCGGCTCCCAGCCGCACGCCGCACCTCGGGTTTCACCCTGCTCGAGGTGCTCGTCGTCGTCGTCATCATCGGCATCCTCACCTCCATGGCGGTGATCTCGGTGAACGTGCTCGGCGGCGATCACGAGATGCAGCAGGAAGCCGAGCGCCTGCAGGCCATCCTGCTGCAGACGCGTGAGGACGCCATCCTGCAGAGCCGCGACATCGGCATGCGGCTCGACGCGACGGGTTACGAATTTCTCGCGTACGACGGCCGCGGCCAGCGCTGGAACGCGGTCGCGGACGATCCCCTGCTGCGCGCGCGCTCGATGCCCGAGGGTCTGCGGCTCTCGCTGCGACTCGAGGACCGTAACGTGCTGTTGAAGCAGCGCGAACCGGCGACTGAGCGCGATCCCATCCAGCCGCAGGTGATCCTGCAGGCATCGGGCGAACAGGTGCCGTTCGACGTCGGCTTCGCGCGCGACGGCACCGACGAAAAGCGCCGCGTGAGCGGCACGGTCGAAGGCAGGATCGAAGTGCACGACGACACCCGAGAACAACGCTGACGATGCGCCCCTCCGCCACACGCTCGCTTGCCCAGCATGGCTTCACGCTGATAGAGGTGTTGGCAGCGCTCGTCATCGTCGCGCTCGGCATGCTCGCGGCAATCCAGGCCGTGACGCAGTCGGCGCGCAATGGCACTTACCTGCGCGACAAGACGCTGGCGCATTGGATCGGCATGAACGTGCTGACCGAGCGACGCCTGCAGGCAGCGGCACCCGACATTGCCGAATCTACGGGCCGCGTCGAATTTGCGGACCAGCAATGGCAGTGGTCGATGAAAGTCACGCAGACTCAGGTCGCGAGCCTGCGGCGAATCGACATTGCCGTGCACCGGGCAGAGACGCCAGACGGCACGCCACTCGCCAACGTTTCCGGTTTCTATGGCGAAGCGGTGGGCAACGCCGGCGGCGGCGCCGGGGGCACGCAGTGGTCGGGCACGGGCGCGCCCGGCACTGATGGCGAAGACGAAGGCACGGATGGGTCCGTGCCGGCGCCGGGCGAGCCGCCAAACGAGCCGCCGGGCGAGCCGCCAAACGAGCCGCCGGACTCGGAAGAATGAGCCTGCGCACACTTCAGCACCGGCCTGCAGGTGGCGCGGCCCGTATGCGCGGCTTCACGCTGCTAGAAGTGCTGGTGGCAATCGCCATTTTCGCGTTCGTCGGCGTGATGGCGCTATCGGGTTACACGCAGCTGCAGAAGCAGACCGAGTACCAGCAGTTGCGTCTCGAACGCGTGCGCGAAGTACAGCGCGCCGTGCAGACGCTGGCGCAGGACCTCACGCAGATCGAGCCGCGCCCGATCCGGGAGCCGATCGGCGAGCAACGGGTCCCCGCGGTGGTGGCCGGCGAGTCGGTCGAATACAAGCTCGAATTCACGCGGTCCGGCTGGCTGAACACCGCAGGCCTGCCGCGGCCAACACTGCAACGCGTGGGTTACCGGCTGGACCAGGATGGCCTCTGGCGTGACCACTGGCGCGTGCTCGATCGCACGCAGGCCGCCGAACCCGTGCGAGTTCGGCTCCTGAGTGGCGTGCGATCGGTCACGTTCCGCTTCATGTCGCCATCGCTGGAATGGGTCGACCGCTGGCCACAGCTGGGCGGCAATCCCGTCGAGCAGGAACGGCTGCGGCCCGCCGCGGTCGAAGTCACGCTCGACCTCGAGGACTGGGGCGAGATCAAGCGCATCGTCGAGGTGGCGGGCTGATGCGGCGACGGCAGAACGCATCGTTCCCGGCACGACAGCATGGCGTCGCACTGATCATGGCGGTGCTGATCGTCGCGCTCGCGACGATCCTCGCGGTCAACGTGACGTTCCGCGGCATGGTAGACCAGCGTCGCAGCGCCAACCTGTTTGCGCTCGACCAGGGTTTCGAAGTCGCGCTCGGCGCGGAAGGCTGGGCCGCCGACATCCTGCGCAAGGACGCACGGGATTCGCAGACCGATCATCTCGGCGAGATCTGGGCCAAGTCGCTGTCCGCTCTGCCGATCGACGAAGGCGTCGGCACAGTCGAAGGTCGCATCGAAGACATGCAGGGCCGCTTCAACCTTAACAACCTCGTGTTCAGCGACGGCACGACCAACGAAAAGGCGGTCAAGCAACTCGAGCGCATTCTCGGCATGCTCGAGATCGAGCCGGCGTGGGCCACCGCCATGGCGGACTGGATCGACGCCGATACCCAGCCGGGCTTTCCGGATGGCGCCGAAGACTCGGTTTACACGGGGCTCAACCCACCGCACCTCGCGGCCAACATGCCGATCACGCGCGCCAGCGAAGTCATGGTACTGCCCGAGTTCGGCGTCGAGCGATTTCGCCGCCTGCAGCCGTACGTCGCTGCCTTGCCGGTCGGCACCAAACTGAACGTGTGCACCGCGCCCGGCATCGTGCTCGACTCGCTCTCGGAGTCGCAGCGGCAGTTCAGCCTGGATCCCGAGGACCTGGCCAAGCGGCGCCAGGATGCTTGCTTCCCGACGCTCGAGGAACTGCGCGGCACGCTCGGCCAGGCGGACTACAACCAGATCAAGGACACACTTTCGGAATCAAGCACTTACTTCCGTGCCACCGTATGGGTCACTATTGGCACTACCCAGTTCACCCTGTACAGTCTCCTCGCGCGCGGTGGGGCCGGAACGGTGCGGCCTGTCCTGCGCAGCTTCGGAGCCGAATGACCGTATGACTGAAACCCTGGTGATCCGTCTCCGGGCGTCCGAGGACGCGCCAGCGTCCTGGCTGATCATCGACGCCAACGGCGCCCGTTCGGGCAACGTACAGAGCGGCCCGATCGCCGACGCGCTCGCCCTGTCCCAAGGCCGCCGCACCGTGGTGGTCCTGCCGGCCTCCGATGTCACGCTCGCCCGTCCGGACCTGCCTCCGGTCCGCGGTACGGCCCGCATCGCGCAGGCGGTGCCATTCGCTCTCGAAGAACACCTCGCCTCCGAGCTGGAAAACCTGCACTTCGCCATCGGCCATCGCGCTGCAACATCGAGCGCCATGCCCGTCGCGATCGTCGCCCGTTCGACACTCGAACGCTGGCAGTCGATGTGGGACGCCGCAGGCATCCGCCCGGACGCGGCTTATGCCGAGTCGTCGCTGATCCCGACGGCACCGAATGCGCTGGTGCTCGTGCTCGACGAAGGCACGCTGCACGTGAGCAGGCCTGATCAATCTGCCTACGCCCTCGACGCCGAGTCGCTGCAGGTCGCGTTCGATCTCGCGCTTGGCGAGCAGACCGAGGCTGGCGAGCACGTCACATGCTACGTGTCGACGGCCGACTATTCGGCACACAAGGACGTCATCGAAGGCCTGCGGGCGCGCACTGCCACGCTGCAGGTCAAGCTGCTGCCCGATGGCACGCTGCCCCTGCTGGCCTCGCAGGTACCGATCGCCAGGCCGATCAACCTGCTGCAGGGCGCCTATGCGGCGCCGACGTCGCTCGGCTCGCAGCTGAGGCAGTGGCGTCTGCCGGCCGCGCTCGCCGTCGCGACGCTGGTCATGTTCCTCGGCGCGCAGGGTTTCAAGCTCTGGCAGCTGCACAAGGCCGAGCAGCAGCTCGACGCGCAGATCACCCAGACCTTCAACCAGATCCTGCCCGGGCAACCGCTCGTCGATCCGCGCGCGCAGATCCAGGGCGTGCTGGCTCGCGCCGGCGGCGGGAGCAGTGCCCTGCTCCCCGCAATGTCGTTGCTGGCGCAAGCCATCGCACAGGCGCCGGCCACGCGCGTCGAAGCAATAAGCTTCCGGGCGGGTGTGCTCGAGCTGCATCTCGTCGCGCCGAACGTGGAAGCGCTCGACGGCATCAAGCAGGCCATGAGCCGCGATGGCGCGACGGTCGAACTGCAATCCGCAAACCCGCGTGATCAATTGGTCGAAGGCCGCCTGCAAGTCCGCCTGGGGGCCGCATGAACGTCCGTGACTGGTTCGACAACCTGAGCGAACGCGAACGCAACCTCGTCTACGCGGCCGGCGCGCTGGTCGGCGTCGCACTCGTCTACCTCGTGCTGGTGCTGCCCTTCCAGGCGTCCGGCAAGCGGATGGCTGCGCGCGTCGCGCAGAAGACGGCCGACCTCGCCTGGATGCAGGCGTCGGCACCGCAAGCCATGGCTGCAGCTGGCGTGGCACAGGCTGGAGGAGGCGGCGATTCACTGGTCGTGCTGGTCGACCGCACGGCGCGCGAAGCCGGGCTCGGCACCTCGCTCCGCGACCAGAGCCCGGACGGCAGCAACGGCCTGCGACTGCGCATCGAAGGCGCGTCGTTCGATACGCTGGTCACCTGGCTCGCCAGCCTGCAGCAGCAGCACGGCGTGAGCATTGAATCCGCCACCGTCGGCGCCGCCGCCGCACCCGGCTTCGTCAACGCGACGCTGAGCCTGAAGCACGCGGGCGCAGCGGGCTGATTGCCTACCGTTCCAACGGCACCTTTCCTGTGACACGACGCACCGGCTGGCTGCTCGCGCTCGGCTTGCTCGCCCTGCTGGCCTTTGCACTCGCCACGCTGCCGGCAGGCGTGGCTGCCGGCCCACTGCGCAAGGCCGGCATCGAAGCAGGCGCGTTCGGTGGTTCGCTCTGGTCGGGACGAGCGACGGCAATGTCGTGGCGTGGCGCTGCAGTCGGCGATGCCGAATGGAAAATTGCGCCGACGCGACTGCTGACAGGCCGCGTCGCCGGCCATGCAATACTCACGCGCACCGATGGTTCAGCCGAGACAGACTTCGATCTGTCGTTGACAGGTCGGGACGTCAAACTGCGGATGGCCCGGTTCGAGTTGCCGCTCGCAGCGTTGAATGCGCTGCCGCTCGGCATGCCGAAAGGCTGGCAGGGCCGTGTGACTGGGCAATTCGATGCGATCGACCTGCAACAGGGCTGGCCGGCGAGCATCAAGGGCTCGCTCGATCTCGACGGCCTGATCGCACCGCCGCCGCGCAATGCACCCGTCGGCAGTTTTCACGCGGTGTTCCCGGCTGCACAGCCGAAGCCATCGCTGTCGGTGCCGCAGGACCCGTCGAACCTGACGGCGCAGGTCAAGGACAAGAACGGCCCTTTCTCGGTCGAAGCGCAACTCATGCTGAGCCGCGCGCGCAATTTCGCCTTCGAAGGCACGCTCGCGCCGCGCGGACCGGTGCCGCCGGCGATGGAGCAGTCGCTGCAACTGCTGGGACCGGCCGATGCGACGGGCCGGCGTCAGTTCAGCGTCGGCGGCACGCTCTGATCACCCCGCCACGTCCGGCGCCCAGTCGCGCCACGCCGACAA
>Ga0316622_100000351_pt1 | contig 26041 bp, 22 predicted proteins | sample OWC_Aug_OW2_C1_D_FD_207646 | JGI IMG/M metagenome (GOLD analysis project Ga0316622, IMG submission 207646) | Wetland soil microbial communities from Old Woman Creek delta, Ohio, United States - OWC_Aug_OW2_C1_D5_C | ecosystem: Environmental > Terrestrial > Soil > Wetlands | place: USA: Ohio... | reverse complement strand
GCAAGAGCGGATCGCCCACGCGCCCCTCGGTTCCTGTGGACGAAGCGGGCACGGGCTTTGCTAGCTGTCAGAGAGGAGCGTGCGGATTCTCCCAGACAGAGATGGGGTGCGTATGGCCGCGTCCCCCGGCGGTAGAGGATGCCCTCGGTTCGCGTGTCCCTTCCCTGGAATGCGTCAACCTCAATGGCTGTGCCCCGAGGAGGGCGGGCACCGATGAAAGTCGTTGCGATCCTGGTGCTCCTCGCAGGCAGCCTCGCAGCGTTGTGTTACCTTGTGTGGAGGATTAACCCGAAGTAGGCCCTTTCGCCCCATCATCTCCGCCGCGCGCCAGGGGTCCCCGCGGCGCGCACCGAGGCGCCAATGTGTACAAATCGCGCATCCTGCAACACGCAGGCTCCCGCCCCTGCCACCGCCGGTCCGGATACCGTCCGGGACATCCGAGCCGTCCCGGCGGATCCGCCCGAGATGGAGGTGGTGGTCACCGCAACCGGTGAGGTCCTGCATGTCCTCCAATGCCTCGACGGGTGAGTGCGCGCCCGTGCGGATCGTGCCCGGTACGGCAGCAGGCGGCTATTCTGCGGAGGCGATGCCGGACCAGCGTTGACGTTTTCATTCCGCGCAACGTCGTGGGTGCCGCGTCGCCCCCTGGGGGCGGAGGATGCCTGACTCCCTCAGCCACGCAGGCGGTCCTGAGGCAATCAACCGCGATGCCGGGGAACGTTTTTCCTGTCCTCGCTGCGGGTACGCGCGGCCGATCCGATCCAACGAGGACGGCTTCGCGCTTTACCGTCAACATGAGGCGTCGTGTCGCCTGACCGGCAGCGATCAGCTCTGGCTCCCGCGCCTCCGGGTAGAGGGGAATCCGCGCGCTGCAGCGTAGGAGATCGCATGCGGGAGCTGGTATGGAACTCTGCTGAGCGCTGGGCTTGCCCGCGATTCTCGAACATTCTCCCACGAGTCACAGTGGTGACGAGAGTCGCCAGAGCCGCACGGTGGACGGCACTGTCCATCGTCCTGAGCGCCGGCTGTGCCGGCCTCGCGACGCCGGCGCCGCCCACCGTGTTGCCGGAAGTGCGGCCGGGCTACGTGGCCGGGTACCTCCAGCCCACCGAGTTGCCGGACAGCACAGCGTTGCTGCCGCCGCCACCCGAGGCCGGCACCGCGAGGCTCGCCGCCGACGAAGCCCGCTACAAGGCCACACGTGCGCTTCGCGACAAACCGCGCTGGGTACAGGCGGCCAAGGATGCGGAACTCGCTTTCCCGAAGGCGACCGAGCACTTCTCGTGCGCGTTGGGCATCCCCATCTCCGCGGACGCCACGCCGCACCTGAACATGCTCTTGCGTCGCGTCCGCATGGACGCGAGCCGGGCCACCGATAGGGCGAAGGACCGCTACAAGCGCCAGCGGCCGTTCATGGTGTTCGGCGACCCGATCTGTACGCCGGCGGAGCAGGCCCGGTTCAAAGCTGACTCCTACCCATCCGGGCATTCTGCCATCGGGTGGGCCTGGGCGCTGGTGCTCGCGGAGCTCGCGCCAGACCGTGCAGACGCCATTTTCGTGCGCGGCCTGGCGTTCGGACAGAGCCGCGTCGTGTGCGGCGTGCACTGGGAGAGCGATGTCGAGGCGGGCCGGATCGTCGCCGCCGCGACCGTGAGCCGCCTGCACGCCGATTCCGTCTTCCTGGCGCAGATGGCTGCGGCACGCAAGGAATTCGAGAGGATACGCGGCGTGGGCGCCAGATCGCCCTTGGACTGCGCGGCGGAAGCCGAGGCCCTTGCGACCAAGTGATCCCGGCCACGACATCGTCTTCACGCGGTCTCCCGGAGGGCGCGCCCGCGGCACGGTCACGCGCTGCTTGGCACTCCCACGGTCGTGCCGGCTGGTCAGTACGCCGAGGCGCATGTGCGGAGCTTGGGCCTTTGGGGTGCTGGGGATGCCGAGTTCATTTCGGTGAGCACGTCCCGCGGGTACTGGCGTGCGTGCCCCGCGGGGACGTCGTCGGGACGAGCGGACGGAGATGCGACCGCATGGCTGAGGCGCGGGCGGACAAGCTCTGGGCGATCACGTGCTTCTTCAACCCGGTGGGGTACCGCCGCCGGCTGGCGAACTACCGGGTGTTCCGGCAGCACCTCGCCGTGCCCCTGGTGACCGTGGAGCTTGCCTTCGACGGCCGCTTCGCGCTCGGGCCGGGGGACGCCGAGATCCTCGTCCAGCGGCAGGGGGGCGCCGTGCTCTGGCAGAAGGAGCGGCTGCTCAACCTCGCCTTGCGCCTCCTGCCCGCCCGGTGCGAGATGGTGGCCTGGCTCGACTGCGATATCGTCTTCGCGAGCGCGGATTGGGCAGCCCGCGCGTGCGCCGCGCTCGAGGCGGTGCCCCTCGTGCACCTGTTCCACGCGCGTCATGAGGCCCCCCGGGACTGGGCACCCGACCCCGCCAACGCGTGGGTGGCCTCCCCGGCCAGCCAGTCGGTCGCGTACCGGATGAAGCGCGGCGAGGCATGCCCCGAAGACATCTACGTGCCGGGCAACCCGCAGTCGCGCGGTTCGTCGGCCGGCCTCGCCTGGGCGAGCCGCCGGGACACGCTCGACGCGCATGGCTTCTACGATGCCTTCATCGTCGGCGGGGGCGATCGCGCCATGCTCTGCGCCGCACTCGGCGAGTCTCACCGCCTCGCGGCGAGCGTCCGCATGAATGCGCAGCGCACGGCGCACTACCGGGCGTGGGCCCAGGCCTGCTTCGAGCGCGTACGGGGGCGGGTCGGCTGCATTCCCGGCCACGTGCTCCACCTCTGGCACGGGGATCTCGCCGACCGCAAGCAACGCGAACGGCACCACCACTTGGCGCAGTTCGATTTCGACCCGGTCGCGGACCTGGCCGTGGCGCCCAGCGGGGCGTGGCGGTGGAACTCCGCGAAGCCGGCCCTGCACGCGTTTGTGCGACGCTACTTCGAATCGCGGAACGAAGACGGCGGGTGAGGCAGCGTGTGAGCGCTCGTTACGGTGTCGCTCACGCGAGTGCCCTCCGCCCCGACGCGTGCAGGGCCCGCACAGGGTTCATCGGATGTGGCCCCAGCGCACGCCGCGGGCCGCCGTTCCGCGACGGAACGCAAGACAACCGTCTCCCGGCGCCCTGCGCAAGGACTGTCGTGGGTCGGTTTGCAAGCGACGCGGACGGGATGGAGGTGGGGAGGCGCGTTGATCGGTGTGCGATTGGGGGGTGATCACCTGTTGGAGCCACTCGACCACCAGCCTCGACACACGCCCGGTCCCTGTTGTCGCGAGGTGCCTGTCGATCGCCGGGTGGCATCATGCCGTCGTCGCGGTCAAGAGCCACACTGGCACTCTCCATTCCGTGTGCCTTCCAGGGCGAACTCCACCGCAAGGCGAATCCGAGCTCCCGTCGTGCGGGCCACGCACTGGTGGTGGTCCGGCGTGTCTTCGGCGACCGCACAGTGTGGTGTGCTACTCCGCCGACGGAACCCGACAGTGTTTCAAGAATCCATGCTCCGCGTTCGTGCGCATCTCGGCCATCGAAACGGGGGACGTCGATGAGTGAGGCGAATCGCATCCGCGCGCCCGGGTTTCCCGACGGCGACGCTGGGCGGGGGGCGGCGCCGGGAACTCTTGATACAACGGTGGCGCCCCTTCCTGTCGGCATGGTAGGCGCGGGGCGAAGCCGCAACGGTCTCGGGCCGTTTCTGGCCGAGTTTCTCGAGGCGGCCGGTTTTGTGGTCGTCGGGGTGGCCGGGCGATCACCCGAGCGAGCGGCGGCGAATGCCGAGGCTCTCGGCCGGCGGCTGGGACACGAGGTGAACGCGTGCGCGTCTCTGGCGGCGTTGTGCCGGAGCGGCGTGGCTGCGCTGGTTATCGCCTCGCCGGCGGAATTTCATCTCGAGGCGCTACACGCCGGCGCGAGCGCGAGGTTGCCGACCCTCTGCGAAAAGCCGCTTGTGCACGAGAGCGACGGCCAGCAGGGGGCGGCGGTCATCGAGACCTTCGCGCGAGAGCGCCTCCCGCTGTTGGAAAACTGCCAGTGGCCCTACGTCCTCCCGGCGTTCGTTCAGCTCCACGGGGCGATACGGGCCGGCGCGGAAGTCAGGGTGGAGATGGGGCTTGGCCCACCGCGGCGTGGGCGTGAGATGGTGCAAAACACGGTCTCGCATCTGTTGAGTGTTGTCCAAGCCGTCGCAACGCTGGATTCCGGTGCCGTCGTGACGGACGTGGAGATCGATGACCCTACGTACAACGCCACGAACAACATGCTGCGTTTTTGCCTGGCGGGGTCAGGCAGAACGGTCGAGGGCGTACTGCACTTGGAGATCTGCGTGGCCCCGCCCCGTCCCGCGTGGTTGGCAATTGACGGCCGCCGGATAGATCGGAAAGTCGGGGAGGGGCACGCCATCGCCTTCTCGGCTCAGGGGGAGGACGTGGCCATCGGCGACCCGATGAGGGCGTTGGTGAAGCACTTCGCGCTGTTGGTGCGACGCCGCGATCCCGCTCTGATGGATCGCGACCGGGCGTTGGTGCGTCAACGGCTCGACTGGTATCGACAGATCTTAGGCAAATTGGGGTGACTTCCTGCATGAGCCACCTGAAGCTGGTTTTTCCGACCAGAGAAGCGCCCGGTGACCTGGAAGAGCGCGTTCTGCGCACCCTCGAAGGGGCATTTGGGCTGATCCTGTCCCGCTTGCGGGAGAGTACAGAAAGGCCTGGTGGGGGTGGGCGCGTGGCCGATCCGGACGACGTCGCGGACAACGTGGCCCGGATCATGACGAGTTTCTCGCGGGCCGCCGTGGTGCCTGCCGTCCGCGAGAGAACCACCGACGGGGTTCACGCCCGGATCCGTGAGTGTGTCTGGAGGCGCATTCCCGTGGAAGCTCAATTGCTCTGGTCCCCGAAAAAGCACTGGGTGCGCGGGGCTGACGGTGCGGTCGATCTCGCCGAACTGGCCGCGCTTCAGACGCTGCTTTCCGTTGACTCTGCAGTGCGCGGTGTGTACCCGGCCGGATTGTCATTCCGGCTCGACGTGGAGGACATCGAGTTCGAGTTCATGGAGGTGCAGAACGAGGACGTCGTCGGTGCGCGGGAGACATACGTGTCTGGGCTGAAGCGCTTGATCGCGGCACTGCAATTGGATGAGGTGATTACCCTTCGCAGAACTAGCGAGCACGCGAAGAGCGAGGAAGAGTTGAGGTGCTGGCGACAGCAGATGGTCGAGAACCACCGCGTCCTTGAAGCCTATTGGTACGAATCCGAAGGGCGGACCGTCGCGGCACAGGAGGCGTTACCGATTTTCAAGGAACTCCGCCGGCTCGGCTGGAAGGGAACGATCCCCCAGGACATGCGCAGATATTACCTCAACCGCCTCGGAAGACTCGCCGACACGCCCGATCGAGACCGGGTGGACATGGTACTGCGGAATCTCGCAGGAATCTTGCTTCACTACCAAATTGGCCTGCTGCGCGGTTCCGGTGTGTTCAATCCGGTCAAATTCTCGTTTGTACGCCCGGCGGACTCTGCACCCGTAGAACTGCTGGTCGGGCGGGTCGATCTTCGGTTTGCGCCAAGGCGGCTCTGTAGCCGGGTAGGCGCGGCGGCGCCGTGGGCGACGAAGGGTTTCGTATATCGGCGGAAAGATCGCGTGCTGGTATCATTCCGCGGTTGGCATGAACTGGCGGGTGCGGGATGTCGGTTCGCGGAGGGGTGGCTCACTCTGGCCGGGCGCGAGGGTGCTGCAGAGGTTCGGGCCGATCTGCTGTGTGAGGAATTGGACAAAGGCACGCCCCTACGGTTGTGAATATGCCGATGGAGAAGCCATCGCCTCCTCGTGGTTCCGCCAGGCCCATCGCAGAGGTCATTGACTCGACTGTGGATCGAGCGACAGCGGACGACGGTTGCCCCCGACTTCGAATGGGAAATATCCCCTTTCCTTGCCGCTGCAAGGCGGTGGGCACCGCGAACATTGGCAGTCAGTCGAGATCCGCTAACAACCCTCGCTGCTACGCAGACAACTTGTCCCTTATTCACATGTGGCACAGGACTGAGGCGGGAGATGCGACGGTGTTCCGTGGAACGGACACCCGCTTGCCCTTCGTCGAAGGAGCCCGACGTAACCCCGGGTGACCATGCATCTTCCCTGTGGCACAAAAACCATGCAACCCACGCAAGGCACGTTACCTCCGGCTCCACAACGCAACAGGGCGTGAAAATCCTGCGAGCGAAGGCCCCGCGTACCCGTGCGATCATCGGGTCCTGGGGCCCGGTGTCCACCGGGCCCGCGTCCAGCAGTGGAGCTTCATCAATGACGAGCGCGATCACAACCGACCGACCGACCGTGCAACAGAAAGCAACCGTCACCCCCGCCTCGCGCAACGCTGTTGGGGTGGATGATCACCCCACGAGGGCGCTGGACGCAGGGGGCACGTCTTCCGGGCGAGTGCGGTGCGACGGCGCAGCTTCGGCATGTCCTTGGGTCCAGCCGATGACATCGAGGAAGCGGTCGATGGTGGCGCCCCAGGTTTCCTCGCGAACGGACTCCCGCGCATAACCAGCCATCCGACGCCACCGTTCGCTGTCTGACACGAGGCTGCTCATCCAATGCGCGATCTCCTCCGGATCAGCCTTGGCCGCCAGTATGCCATTCTTCCCATCTTGGAGGCGCTCGGACGCGTTCGGCACATTCGTCAGAATCACGGGGGTGCTCATCCAGAGAGCCTCGCGCAGAACGCCAGGTAAAGGGCCGAAACGCATCGGAAACACGAACAGGCGGGCGGATGCCAACAGCTCCATGTACTCCCGGTACTGTGTGGGATCATCCTTACGGAGGTACCCGTGGCAGACCACGTTGGCCTGCGGTTCGGACAGCCCCAGTCTCGCCACACCCACGAGGTGCAACGTAAACGGATCCTGCACTCTTGCGTTGAAGCGCTTAAACGCCTCCAGGAGTATATCCACACCCCGATGATGATACCCGCGACCAATGAACAGGATGTCCCGAGAGGCCTCCTTGCGGGCGATCAATGCGCTGGGGTCCGGAAAGTCGTCTTCGCTGAGATTGATGCCTGCGGCGAGCAGTTCGGGATGAGGAACGCCATAGCGTTCCCGTATGAACTCCAGGCAGGCGCGATTGAAGCTGAAAACGTATCGGGCGTTTTGCAGGTTCTGCTTCTCCATTTTGAAAAGGCGGCGATCGACATAGGTTGGACGGATGCCCTGTTCCGCCAGGTCAAGCTCGTAGGTCCGGTCACAATAGTGAGCAACCGGCACGTCCGAGTAACGGAAGGAGGAAAATGAAAAGGTCAGGAAGAGATTCAAATCGCCATCGCGGATTCGCCTACAAGTTCTTGCAAGATGGAAATTCACCAGCCGATGGAAGGCCGGAATCCGAAAGAGGGGACGGGGTCGCAGGCCATACTTGGAGGCGACCCGGTTGTAATGGTTGCTCAGGACTTCCAGAGTCCGGTGGACCGGCCCCCGCTCGGGAATCAGGTCCAACCGTCTCACATCGACTTTTCTCGAACTAAGAGCGCGTGCGAAGAAGTACGGCACATTCGACCAGGTGTTGATGTCGTTCGAATCACCCCAGCAAAATAGATTTACCTTCAGAGGTTGCATTGGCAAATCCTATCGGAGCAACAACGCGAACGCACACCGATCGCCGTCCAAGGGGGACGTGGCGACAAGCCATCCATCTCACCGGAGCCACGCCAACGCTATCTCGGGCACTGTCGGCTCGGAAATCCCGGGCCATTTTGTCAATAGATCTTGCAGCACGCAAGAGGGCAGATCAGCTTTTCGAGGCTTCGGCTTCACGCCCCCCGCTGACCGCTGAACGGCACCACCAGCACAGCAAGGGGACGAGGTGGACACGTTTCTCGCGACCCACCCGCGACTGCACGTTGACTATCTCCCGCGGTACCCGCCCGCCCGGATTTCGCAGGAGCGGATCTGGCGCCGCATCCGGTACGAGGCGACCACGAACCACGGGTTCCCGGTACTCGAGGCGATCTGGACCACGGTGTCCAGGACACGTTGTGCGTGGTCACCACAGACACTGAAACGATTATGTCCCATCGGTCAACGCATTCGTACTGGCGCGGGGCACACCTTCTGTCTCCCGAAAGCGGCCAGACGTGCCCTCCGGGTCCGTGTGCGTCAGTACGCCATACTGTGTGCCGACTGGGAGACAGTCTGGCTTGGAGGATGAAACGGCCCTCAGCCAAGGGGCCCGGGCTCGTCGGGGCGGCTGGGTGGCGGAACACGCAAACCGTCGTGCAACTGGCAAGAGGCACCTCGCGAGTACTTTGTTTCTCCGTGGGAATGCTCCCCAAGACCGACACACGTGACGCGCCTGCGATGGGCTCGCCTGACCGGCGGGAGAGAGTTAGGACGTTGAGCGATTTCAAGCGCAGTTTGCGCCGGGGTGCGTTCTGGCCAACGGCCTGTCCGCGACCGAGCCGGCCTTTTCTCGCCAGCCGGGCGGCGGCGACCGGCCCGTCTTTCGGTCCTGGAGGGCGTAATTGCTGGGACCGAGTCCAGCGGGCGGCTTCGCCGCGTCTCTCCCCCAGCGTCGTGCCTCAGTACATCTGGAACATCCGCTGAATTTCCAGAGGGTCCTTGGTCGTTGTGAGGGCGAGCATCAACAAGATCCTAGCCTTCTGCGGGGTGAGGTTGTCTCCAAAGATGAGCGGACGTGCCTCCTTGCTGCGGGTATCGGTGACGCGGCCGGTCCCGCCGCGATTGGTCATCACGACCGGGATGCCGCTGGCCGCCGCCCGGCTTATCGCCTGTTCCATGGCGGGTGTCGCCGAGCCGGTCGGAAATCCGGCGACCACAAGTCCCTCGCTTTTGGCATGCGTCACCGCCGCATCGATCAGCGCACCGTCCGCGTCCACGTACGTGGTGACGATGTCGACGCGCGGCAATTTCTGCAGGCGGGAGGTGTCGAACAGGGTGGCGGTTGTGTGCGCTTTCAACGGCACGCGATAAAAGGTGATCCGGTCCTCGTCCACGTAGCCCAAGACACCCAGGTCTCGGCTGTTGTATGTTTCGAGGCGGTAGGCGATGTTCTTCGTGACGTCCCGTGCGGCGTTGATGACGTCGTTGGTGACGATCAGCGCTCCTTTGCCTCTCGCTTCGTCGCTGGCTGCGACCCGTACCGCCTGGAGGAAATTCTTGGGGCTGTCCGAGCTCAACGTCGTGAACCGCCGTTGGGCGGCGGTGAGCACCACCGGCTTGTTGCTCTTGACCGTCAGGCTCAAGAAATAGGCAGTTTCCTCCACCGTGTTCGAGCCGTGGGTGACGACGATACCCTTGACCTCGGGCTCCTGTGCGAGGATCTCGTTAATGCGGCGGGCGAGCCTTAACCAGTTCTCCAGGGTAATGCTGCTGCTTCCCACGCGGACGACTTCTTCCACCTCAAGCCGGGCGACCTTTCTGAGTGCCGGGATCGCGTCAGCGACTTCACCGGCGTTGAGGCGGCCCGACGGCGTATTGGCGATGGTTCCGCCGGTCGCGACCACTTTGACCAGGGGTAAGGTGCCCTGGGCCTCGGCGGAGGTTACGCTAGCCAGGAACAGAAAGGCCACGGACCAGCGACCTGGATCGATCATGCAAAATCTCCTTCCATATGAGAGCGGTGGGTACCGCAGATCCAATGCGTCGCAGCAATTGCAGCCGGCGACAGCCCGGACGGCGAGGGCGTCCGCGAACCAGCCGCAGGGGAGATCGTCCACAGTGATTTCCGTAACCGGATTGAACAACCTGAAATGGTACGGCCTCCCTTCCGCCGTCAGGCAAAATCCGTGCGTCTCCAGGAACGGGAATGCATGCCAGGTATCTGCTTTTGGCGGGTGCAACGATTAGGTTAGGTCGCCGACCGTCCCGCACCCCGACGGGACCCGGCCCATTGAATGAGGCCCGCTCAGTCGCCTCAGCCCGGCTGCCCGCGCGCCCGCCACCCACGTGTTCTTGCCCATCACCTCCGCAATTACACCGTCGACATCGTCGGGTCGCGCCAGATCGACTCTGTACTCACGGCGATTGCTGGAAATCAAATCGCCGGGGTGCACCGCCTCTGCGCCGGCAATCCCGGTCCACTCTGGACCGAGGGAGGTGTGGGCTCTCCCAAAACGTGTCCCTTCGGCACAGAGCGACGCCAGGTGCTGCTCCCCACGACGAATGGGGATCGCTCTGCCATGGCGCGTGGTCGCTTGTTGCCCGACCAGTTAGGGAACCTGCCTGAGAGCCTGGCGAACTGAGCCGGAATGTCAAGCAAGACCCTCCGTCTCGCGGAGGGGCGACGACGAATCGCGGATTCCCGGACCTCGAGGACATCGGGGCGACGGTACACACAGCAAATCATTCGTGGTCGCCGCAGAAGCTGATACGACTATGTCGCCTCGGTTAATGCGCTGGTATACGTGCGGCGGCGCGGACGCGCCCGAGCGAAGTTATGTCGCACCCCGGCGGCCGAGACGACCCGATCGCGAACCCGGATACTCGGCGGGTCCTTCCGGGTGCGTGCAGTCCCAGGAACGTGGCGCCGGGACCTCCGGGTCCTTCAGGAACACCAGCCACACGCGCTGCCCCCGCAGCCGTGGATCGTCGAACGTATGCAGGGCGAGACGTCGCGTCCCCCGCACGAGGTACAACTCCACGTGCCGTGCCCGCCAGCGGGGCCACTCGGCACGTGGGAGCAGCTTCTGCAGGCGCCAATACGGTAAGGTGCGGTCGGGACGGAAGACTGCGTCGGTACGTCCCGGAGCCTTCGGCTTTGGGACGATCCGGACCGCGAGGTCGAGCTGGTCGAGGACCGGGGCGGCCGTGAGGTAGCTCCCGAATACCCCCACGGCAGTCACCTGGCAGAAGAAATACGGCTTCCGGTTGATCTCACCCACCCGACCGAGGATCCCCTGCAGCATCCGCTCCACCCGGGCCCGCGACAGGGGCCGCCCCACCCCGGCCAGTCGCGCGATCCCATCCGCCATCGAGACTCGGGCGATCCGACGCGACGGGATGTCAGCGCCATGATGGTTGTGCGGCCTGCCTGCTTGCGGGGACGGGCCCGTTATCGCGCTCCTCCGGAACCCAGTCACGGGGCAAGGTCACGTCCGCGCGGGGTGCGCCGGACAGCCACGGCGGAACGCGCTTGGCGTCGCGGGGTGGGTGGGCCTCAGCCCAAGAGGCGTCAGGACTCGTTCCTTGACGTCGGGTGGCCCGATGCACCCGACGACGCGCCACGGGACCCCGCGGTGCCCGCCGTCCGGCGTCGATCGAGTGACAGCTTGATCAGGTCGAACATCACGCGGTGGCGCTCAGGTTGGCCGTGATGTTCCGACCGTGCCGGCGCCGGCGCGGATCACGGCACCGGCGGCGAGCTGCGCCGGGTACAGGGGCGCAAGCAGCACGAGGTGCTTGTCCTCCCCGGCCAGCCGGCCGGGCCGCGCATGGGGGAGCAGGTCGGGAAACCGGGTGATGTGGTGCGGCGCCAGGTGGGTCGAGGCGGACAGGCTGTACCCCACCCAGGCCGAGTCGACCCGCCGTGGGCCTGCACGCGTCGCGCTGCCGCCGGCCCCGTGCCCCTGGGGCCAGACCCTGTATATCGCTTAGAACGCGGACGTTTATCGCCCGCGCACAAAACCCCGCGCCTGCACGCCCCTTCGACCGCGTGCAGCGCAGATTGTGCGGACTCGACTGTCGGGAAAGTTGTCGGATTTCGCCGGCGGCAACATCCCACCTCACAAAACCCCGCAGGGGTCGCCATGGTGCAAGTATGTGTCATCCTTCAGCATCATCAGCCACGAGCCCATCAGCCAATATTTTTGGATCGTTAGGCACGCTCTATGCTTTCTTCTCACGAACAGGACCATCGGGCACGGACGAAACCGCCAGGCCCGTCATGGTCTCGGCCACGTGGCTGTTCGGCGCGCTTGCGGAAGCACGCGGAGGGAGAGAGCGCCGAGGAAGGCTCCAAGGGTGCTCCTCCGGCGTGCCTCCGGTTGTGTTGCGCTGCGTGGCGTGGCGGCGGCGCCATCGAGGGAACGTATGGTGCGGCGGTGTGTCCCGCCAGCGTGGGCGGTGGCACGGCTAGCTCAGGGAGGTGTCACATGAGCGTCGAGTTCGCGCCACGTAACGACCCCCAGGACATCACCCCGGTCGCTCCATCGGCGATGCTGGAGCGTTTCGTGGAGCGGAGTGAAATGGTGAAGCCGGATGAGGTGGAAGTGGTGACCGCCTCGTCTGGCACGATTCTGCTTATTCCGCAGTCCCGCGACGACTGAGTTGCCTCCGGTCCAGGCCGGAGGTGTTCGATTCGCACACGGTCAGGGTCCAGCGAGCGTCCAGGATCCCCTCGGCGCTCGTGAGGGTGCACCATGGCCACAGGTGGGAGCAGTCGGTAGCGAAGCGCGGGGAGAGCGAACCATGCCAAGTGAGATGACACGACCGGCGGCGGAGCAGGTGATCCGATGGATGGAAAACAGCCCGAAAGTCTTCGAGGGTGTCCGCCGGGTTCTGGACGCGTGCGACTAGGCTTCGGAGACCGCGCGGGTTGCCCAAGCGGACCGCGAGCGGTCCGCCTGGGCAACCCGCGCCGCCGCCGTGAAGTGGCCGTACTCGTCGAGTATCCGGCGAAGGCTCGCGAAGACCGTCGGACTGTCTTCTATCCACCGAAGCAGCCGCGACTCCTCGGCTCGCGTTAGCCCAGGTGCCATGTTTCAGTCTCCGTGGCCAGACGTGGCCTGCCACAAATCGTCGAGCGTAAAGCCTCCAGAACGGTGGCGCCTCCAGGCGAGGTAGCCCATTGCACCCGAGGCGCACCCGAAGAACCGCAAGGCCATGCGCGAAAGCATCTATGGCGGTATTCGGAGCCACGCGGTGCCCGAGCCCGGTGCCGTCTCGCGGCGAGTCATCTTGTCCCCGCCCACCCGACGCCAGGGACCAGGCGGGTTACCGATGCGGGGACGGGTCCGCGGCCGCGCCGCGTGCGCGCGAGGGTCCAACGTGGACGGCCGCCCGTCAATCCCGTGGACGCCGGTAGTGGGGGCGGACCAGCACGTACTGCCGGGTGTCCAGATCATTCTCAAGGCGGTGGAGATTCCGGCGCTCTCTGGTCCGTCGATCATACGCCACGGGCCCCTTCGGCCTCCGGCGCTCGCCGTATCGTCGGTCGAGCAGGATATGGATGTACTCCACATCTTGGAACTCCAGGACGAGAGAGCGCCATAAATCCTGTTGTTCCCGTGCGACGATGATCAGGCTGTGCACTGCCTGATGGGTGGGCGCGCCCTGTTTCATGCTGATCCGCTCCAGCATTCAGCCCTCCACTGCGGGATTCGGGCACACGGCCCAGACCTGATGTTATGGCGCTCGCCCGTTGGTTGTGATCGGATTATCCGCAAGACCTCCTCCGCCACCCCGCGTGGCCAGCGTAACGCAACAGACGGGAGAAAGGTCCGAAAACATGGGCGGGTCGCCCAACCGTTCCTGCCCCGTGGCCACCCTCATGTCCCCCGCTGTTTCCCCGCTTTCGCGGCGAGGGCGACGCTCTCGTCCGGGAACGGCAGGTCGGCTAGGAACGGGACAATCGTCACGATCACCGCGCTCAGCAGGATCCCTCGCAGCGCGCGTCGCATCGGAGCCTTCGTCGCCGCCGGCGACGGGAGGCCGTCCCTCCGTGGCGCGGCTGCCCACGTCTTGCCGATTCACGCCTCTGCGCGCGCCCGCCGACGAAAAGCCGGGCGCCGAAGAGGGTTCTGTTCTTTCGGCAGCCCGGCTGTCTTGGCAAGACCCGTGGTATTCCGTCCCCGCCTCGCGACGGGTTTGGCGTTTCGGGAAGGGGTACTCCCGCAATCGAAAGAGTTAGCTTCCTCGGGCGCTGGGTGGTCAGCCGACCCCGGGGTGCTGACCGGCTCTGGCACCACCACGCCACCCGTACGGCTGGTGCACACGCAACCGGTCCAATGCCTCGTTCGTGCCAAGGGGGAGTGCCGGTCGGGCGACGACGCCCAGAACTCGGCGTGGTACTTGGCGAAAACAGCCGCCACGGGTATCCGCGGAACGCGGGGAGTGGCGTGCGGCTGGATGCAAACCATTGCACAATCCGGCCGATGCAATCCAGGTTTCATGGCTGTAAGCGCGCTATTGACGGGAAGTTCCTCGGAGAAGCAGGATTAATCTGGTGGGGCGGCCCTGTGCAAACCCGGCACGCCGCCGCCCTCCGACTCCGCAAAGGCGTGGTCTGGACAGGCTTCCGCGAAAAAGGGCGGAGCGATCGAGACCCCAGAGTCATGGTTCGGCTGGAACAAGTTCTGGGCGGCCGCGCACAACCGTCGAGCGGCAACGCGGGCCGCCTCCTTGGGAGCCACCCAGACCGCCAGATCTTTGGGTGATTGGCGAGTGGGGAGGGGAGGCTACACACCTCTTCACCGGGATGGCCCAGGGCGGCTCGTGCGAGGGGCAGCCTGCAGGTGCGGCGCAGCGGCACGGGGTAGCGGCGCACCCGCGCCTGCGGTTGCAGTGCTTCCCCCCGTCGGGGAAGGACCGTCTACTGAAACGCCGTGCATCTCCCAGAGTCGGCTATCGCCCGGACGGTCCTCGCCGCTCTCGACACAGCTCTCGCGCACCTCGAGGTCGCGGAGAAGGTCGTGGCGCTCGCCCTGGACCCGCTGCGCCAGCGCGACGTGCACCGGGAGGCCAAGAGGGAAGCGTTGGGGTGGAACCAAATGGGGCGCAGAAAGCTGTGGGCCGGCTACGGAACGCAATCGCGGGTGACGGCGACCCCTTCCCACTCCTCCCGGCCATCCATCCCGCCCCATCGCGTAGTCCGGCGGTCGACCGAGGACCGTATCCGCAGGCGGGGCCGCCAGCTGGAATGCGGTCAGAAACGCCTGTCCGGTTCGACAACCCTCGCGACGCGCTGGCCATGTGTCACGCGATCACCGGGCTGGACCACCTGGACGGCCGCTTTCGGTGTGACGACCCGGACCCGGCATTCCTCAGCGTAGCGCATGTTGTACCTCGGATCGCAGCCTTGCTCCCGTGCCGGCGGTCCTCGCTTCTGACGCGACGGTGCCCGCCTTACCTGGATGCGGTTCCCCGGAGCCCAGAGCGACCTGGGAAGACCGCGCGTTCGCCGAGCTGGGCCTCGATCTGCAACAACCGATTCCCGCGGGGACCCGTGGCGCACTCCCGGACCACCCCGCAATTCAGCCCCACGGCGTAATCGGCGATCTCGGCACCTTCCCCGCGGCTGCTGCACGGCATGACCCCGTAGCCGTGCCGGTAGGCGAGCCGAACCATGTCGAAGGCTTCACTGATCGTCCCGATCTGGTTCACCTTCAGCAGCACGGCGTTGCAGGCGCCGAGATCGATACCCTTCCGCACGCGCTCCGGGTCCGTCGTGAAGAGGTCGTCGCCCGTGATCTGGATGCCCAGTTCCCGGGTCAGCATCGCGTGCCCCTCGTAGTCCTCCTCGTCCAGCGGATCCTCGATATTCACGAACGGGTACCGGTGCACCCACTCGTGATAGAGCCGCAGCATCTCATCCCGGGATTTCTCTTTCGCCGAGAACAGCCCGACAAATCGGTCCCGGCTCTTGTCGTAATACGTGGCGGCCGCCACATCAACGTGGAAGCCTACCCGCCCTTCGTACCCGAGGCGGTTCACGGTCTCGACCATCAGGTCGAGCACCTGACAATCGTCCTTGACCGCCCCGGCCGAGATGACCGGGTAGATCGACCCCGGAATGCTGGAGATGCCGAACGTCTGCTTGAGTACCTGCCGCCACTCGATGGAGATGTCCCAGATCGCGTACGAGGCGTCGGAGAACGAGGAAAAACCGTACGCCATGAAGGAGTAGCTCGGCTTCCCGCCGGAACGGGCCCCGCCGCCGTACCGATCGCTCCCGACGCAGGCCAACTCGCCCGCCACGGGCAAGGTGCAGGCGCCGACGCCCCCGATGTGCTGGTACAGGGGGATCTCCAGGGCGGCGGCGCCCGCCTTCAGCGCCGCGGCGGACACGGCCGCCGTCGCGTTGCCGCCCAGCCGCTGTTTCGCCCCTGGGCCTCCCAGGGTGAGGAGGGCGTGGTCGATTGCCAACTGATCCGCGGCGTTCATCCCGATCAACGCCGGCGCGACCAGCCGAACAATGTTGTCGACCGCGCGCTGGACGCCGCGCCCTCGCCAGGTCTTGCCGCCGTCGTAGGCAAATGGCACCTCGTGTTGCCCGATCGAGACGCCCGCCGTGCACACCGCGACCCCACTCGCGCCGCTGGCGGTCCGGACGGTCGCTTCGACCCCGGGGTGCCCGCGGTCCGAGTACACCTGCCGCGCCGTTACCGCAACAATCCTCGCCTCTGTGGTCATTGCGTGTCCTTTCACTCTCGCCCAAGAATCAGGATCACTCCCAGATCCGTCATCGAAATGCTCGGGGTGGCATGGATGCCGCTGTCCAGGCGCCAGAGCGCCGGGGATGTGTCGTGCGTGCGCAGCGCCACGTGGAGGTCGACGCCGGCCGCGCGGGCGCGTTCTGCGGTCCAGCCGTCCACTACGCCGCCGGCCAGGCACCGGATCTCCTCACCATCGGCCAGGAGCGCGCCACCCGGCCCATCGGTCCCGTCGGAGTCGATCGCGCCGACGACAATCTGCCGGCTGCCCGCGATTCGGAGCGCAGCGGCGAGCGCGTACTCCTGGTTCCGACCGCCCATGCCGCGCTCGTGCCCCACGGTGACCAGCAGTTCGCCCGCCGTCAACACCGCGCATGGCGGGGCGAACGGCGCCCCCTCGCGGGCGACCGTCTGGGCAATTTCCATCAGGACCGCCGCCGCCGGCTGCGCCTCAACGTGCAGGAAGGTCGCCAGTGTGTGCGCCGGGATGCCCAGCTCCGCCGCCCGGAGCCGCGCCCCGTGCAGCAGCCCGACGCGTCGCGGCAGCACGCCGAAAATGCGGAAGCGCGTTTGCTCGAACTCCGCGGGCCGGACCGTTTCCTGCGCCGGATCGCCCCGCTCCAGGTGGGCCCGCACCGCGTCAGGCATGGCATCCCACGCCTGCCAGCGGTGCAGAATCGCCCGGGCGTCGGCGAAGGTCCCCTGGTCCGGCAAGGTGTGAAGGAAGCGATTCCTCTGCATGAGCTGAACGTAGCCGCGCTCGCGGTCGACGAGCTGCCCCTCCGGGTCGTAGATCAGGATATGCACGGCCTGCGCTGGCTGCAGGCGGCGCGTGAGTTGCCCGCCCTTGAGTTGATCGAGGTGGTTGCGGATCGGGTTCAGTTCGTGGGTGGGGAGGCCGCGCTCGATCTGGAGAATCCGGGTCACGGCCCGCACATCGGCCAGGCTCAGGCCCGGGGCAGGCAGGGTGAGGAGTGAGGAGATGCCGTTGCCGGCCAGGGTGAACACCAGGTCGTCCGGCGCGAGGTCCCGGCACAGGTCGAGGATGCGGAGGCAACCCTCGACGCACCCCTCGTCGGGCACCGGGTGGCCGCCGAACGTGACCCCGATGCGCTCGAGGATGAGCGGATCTCCGTGCTTCGCGATGACGTGCCCCCCTGCGAGGCGATCCCCCAGCACGTCCTCGATCGCCTTGGCCGCGAGCTGCACCCCTTTGGCGGCGCCCACCACGAGGATCCGCCGGATGACCGTCAGGTCGTAGGTCGCCTCACCGCGCTGCGGGTCTCCCGACGGCTCGAAGTCGGGGTGACCGACGATGAGCCGGCTCCCGTCGAGGCGGAGCATCCGCCGGGTGTTCTGGTAGGGATCGCAGGCCGCGAGGCCGGCTTCCAGGATGTCCAGGACGATGGTTCGCCCCCGGACGTTTCCATAACCGCACAGCCGGCTGGTGTTGAGGATCCTCATCGGTGTCGGCCTTCCCAACGCCGTGCCGGTATCAGTCCTGTTCCTCCACGCGGAGCCGGTGCTGCCGGACTTCGCGCCACCCGGTCCATGTTACGATCGCCACGGCAAGCACGATAAAGACGAGGGCGAGGGGCCGGGTCAAGATCACCAGAGCCGAGCCGTACCCGATGTGCAGCGACTGGTTAAACGCGATCTCGATTTGGGGGCCCAGGATGGCCGCCAAGACGACGGGGATCACCGGGAAGCCGAACTTCCGCATGAAGTAACCGGCGACGCCTGAGACCAGGGTCACCCAGACGTCCAGCATCGAGTAGCTCACGGTGTAGGTGCCGAGCACGGAGAAGATCACGATAAACGGGCCAAGGATCGGAAACGGGATGAGCGCGAGCCGCGCCCAGAGACCCACGAGGGGCAGGTTCAAGACGAGGAGCATGACGTTCCCGATATACATGCTGGCGATGACGGTCCAGACAACGTCGGGCCGTTCCTGGAAGAGGCGGGGGCCCGGTTGGATCCCGTACATCAAGAGGCCCCCCATGAGAACCGCTGTCGCCGACCCCGCGGGGATGCCGAGCGACAAGAGGGGCACAAGGGAGCCGGTGGAGGCGGCGTTGTTCGCCCCCTCGGGACCCGCCACCGCCTCGATCGCGCCGTGGCCGAACCGCTCCGGGTGCTTGGAGAAGCGCTTCTCCACGTCGTAGGAAACGAACGTGGCCACGCCCAGCGCACCGGGGATGATTCCCAGGAAGAACCCCAGTCCGGTGGCGCGGAGGATGCAGACCCAGGTGTCCCGCAGGTCCTGCCGCGTCGGCAGCCAGCCCGTGATCTTCGTCTCGTAGAGGTACTTGGCGAGGCGCTCGACGTTCACCAGTACTTCGCTGATCGCAAAAAGCCCGATGACCAGGCTCAGAAAGTTGATGCCGCCGACCAGCGCGTGGAATCCAAAGGTCAGCCGAGTGGCGCCGGAGACGGGGTCCATCCCGACCATCGCGGTCAGGAGGCCGACGATCATGCCGACCACGCTTTTTAAGATGCCGCCGCTGGAGATGCTGACGATCAGGCATAGTGACATCAGCATCAGCGAGAAGTACTCCGGCGGGCCGAAGGCGAGGGCCACGCTGGCCAGTGCGGGCGCAAAAAAGGTGAGTCCGATCACGCTCAGCGTGCCGGCTACGAACGAGGAGATCGCGGCGATCCCGAGGGTCGCGCCCCCGCGGCCTTGCTTCGCCAATTGGTAGCCGTCGACCGCCGTGATGACGCTTGTGGCCTCGCCCGGGATGTTCACTACAATGGCGGTAGTGGAGCCGCCGTACTGCGCCCCGTAATAGATCGCCGCCAGCATGATGAGCATCGGCGTCGGCGGGAGCACGGTGGTGAGCGGCAGCAGCATGGCGATGCCGCCGGACGGCCCGATGCCCGGCAGGACGCCAATCAGCGTGCCGAGGAACGAGCCGATCGCCGCGAAGAGCAGGTTCTCGGGCGTGAGCGAGCCGGCGAAGCCTTTGGCGAGGAGTTCCCACGAAAACAGCATCGAGCACACCCCAACGACGAATTGACTTCAGGCTGCCGCGCGCACAACTTCGAACCGATCGGCGACCGGCAGTCATCCCGCCACCCTGCCCCTCCCCGCACCGGAGAGAGGAAAACAGCGCCAGGGAGGAAGGACAGGGTTTCCCGGGTGGCGGGGCGTGGCGGCCTTCGCGCCTTGGCGGTCCACGTCAGGGTTCCACGCCGCACCGCCGCGGCTAGAACAGGTTCTCGAGTATCCCTTGCGGCAGCCCCAGTCCCAGGAACCGGATGAAACCTACCTGGATCAGGAGACCTGCGGCGAGGCCCGAGGCGACGGCAACCCACCACTTCGCCCGCCCAAGGTACCAGCAGAGCGCGCCAGCGAATAGGGCACTTGCCGCGGGGAATCCGAGCGATTCGAGGCCAAGAAAATAGGCGCCGGTCGCCAGGGTGGTGACGGCGACGCGCGCCGCGCCGGCGCGCGTCGGCCAGGCGACCGGCTGGTTGGGACCCCGCCGCCGCCAGGCGGCGAGCACGAGGAGCAGGCTCACCAGAACGAGGGCTGCGCTGAGCAGGGCGGGGGCCGTGCCGGGACGGAGGCGCTGCGCGGCGGTCCCGGGAATCTTCAGGGCCGCCATGAACAGTGCAACGCCCAGCACGGCCAGGAGTATCCCAGTCAGGATCTCTGCCGCTCGAAGATTGCGCATCTCCACCCCGCCGCTGCAGCCGTGGCTACTTCTTCAAGATGCCCATTTCCGTGAAGGTCGTGCGGAAGAGTCCGGCCATCCGCGCGATCTCCGCCTTGGATTCCTCCACCCCCATGGCGATTGGCTCGTAGCCGCCCTTCTTCTGGGTCTCGACGTACTCGGCGTTCTTGCAGATTTCCAGGAAGGCCTTCTCCAGCTTGCGCACGATCGGATCCGGTGTGCCGACAGGCACACCCACCCCTCGGTACGATCCGGTCGTCACGTCCACCCCCTGCTCGCGCAGGGTCGGGACGTTGGGCAGGAACTCCGACCGCTTCTGCGAACCCATGCCCAGCGCGTGTACCCGATCGCCAAACGAAACGGCGTCCGAGGAGACCGTGATGGCGACGTCGATGTGGCCGCCCAGGAGCGCCGTCATCATGGGCGCAGTGCCTGTGAACGGTACGTACTCAAACGTGATCCCGGCTGCCTTGCCAACCAACAGGGCAGCGGTGTGCCCCAGGCTGTTCGTTCCAGTCGACGCCATCTTTACCTTGCCTGGGTTCGCCTTTGCGTACGCCACCAACTCTTTCATGGTCGTGTACGGCGCGTCCTTCCGCCCGGCCCAAAGGTTCGGCGTCCAATGGAAGAGGTTGACGGGTAGGATCTGCTCGGTCTTGAAGCCCACATCCTGGAGCATGGGCAGGATGGAAATCTGTGGGACGTTGATTCCAGCAATCAGGTAGCCGTCGGGCCGCGACCGCACCATCTCGGCCCAGCCGATTGCGCCCGCACCGCCCGGCCGATAGTTGATGTTCACCTTTTGACCTAGGAGTTTCTCGAGAAGGGGCTGCTGTCGGCGCGCCTCGATGTCCGACTGTCCGCCCGGATCCCAGGTTACCATGTAGGTGATCTGTCGGGTCGGGTACGCGACTTCGCCGGCCAGGGCCGGCAGGGTGGCGAAAAGAATGACGAGCGCCACCAGTACTGCTCCCGTACGATAGCCTTTTCGCATGGACCTCTCCTTACGTGTGCATCGAGTTACATCATCCGCTGGACCAGCACGACCCGCAGGTCCCCCGCGCAGATGCCCGTGTTCCCGGTGTAGATCCCCCCCCCGAGGGCGCGGAGCGCCGGGGTGGAGTTGTGCCGCTCCAGCTCTGCCCTGAGATCGACCTTGGCTGCGACCGCCGCCTCGGGGGTCGTCTCGTCAACAAGTCCTCCCGCGAGGCAAGGGGCCGACTCTGCCCCATCCGTCAACTGGATGCCCGGCCCGTCCGTGCCGTCCGAGTCGACGGCCCCCACGACGATGCCCCCGACGGACTGCTCGGCGATACGCTGCGCGGCAGCCATGACGAACTCCTGGTTGCGTCCGCCGATCCCCTTGGCCAAACCCACCGGGACGGTCATCTCTCCGCCAGAAATGAGCGCGACGGGGGGAGCGAATGGGGCGGCCCGCTCGGCGCACTCCCGCGCGATGCCGACCATCACCTCGGCGACATCGCTGCTCCGGACGTCCCACCAGTTGCCGAGGACGGCGGCGCGCACACCGAGCGCTTCTGCCTGGCTCGCCGCAGCATCCAACATCATGCGGTAATCGATAGGCTGCCAGAAGCTGGAGCGGAGCATCCGGAATTCAGAGAGGTCCGGTACCTCGCACCGGGGGTCTGCACGCTCGAACGCCGCCCGCATGGACGCCGGCAGCTCTTCCCACCAGGCTTCGGTTCGAAATTCCCGCGCCGCCTCCGGCAGGCGTCGGGGGCCCGGCGGCCAGGGTGGAATCCAGCTAGCCGTCGTCGGCCACGTGCCGCCCCACGGGGCATACGGCTTGAACGACATCAGGAGATTGACGGACCGCGCCGGGTGCAGCCGGAGGAGGATCCGGCCGTTGTTGACGAGAGAGAAGTAGCGCATCACCCGCCAGATGATGCTCATGTCTCCGTAGGCGATGGCGAGGCGGTAGACTGTGCGCACATCGTCGAGGGTGTAGCCGTCGGGGGGCAGGACGCAGAGCGACGAGGCGCCGCTCGAAAAGAGCGTAAAGACGAGGTCACGATCCGTGGCGCAGTCCGCGATCGCGAGGAGCTTGCGGGTGCCGAGAATCGATGCTGCGTCGGGGACCGGGTGCGCCCCCTCGGTGACCTCGATCCGCTTCAGGGTGATCGCCTCGCCCCGCTTGACCGTGATGGCGCCCGCGGTGAGCCGATCGCCGAGAAGGTCCTCCAGCGCGTGCGCCTGCCGCTGTACCGTCTTGCCGGCGCCGATGACATAGATGTTCTCGATCTGGGAGAGATGGACGGTCTCGTCGCCGAACCCGGACAGATCCGCCCCCTGGCAGCCGCCGATGCGAAGCGTGTCCCCTTCGCGCCGGATCAGCCGTCGCGTGCGGGCATACGGCTCGATCGCACGCAAACCAGCTTCCAGGATCGCGAGAACCGTGGCCCGTCCGCCCGCATGACCACCAGACAGGATTTCCTCGCGATTCTTGACGATCATCGTGTTCCGACGCATCCGAGGGACACCGAGCCGCTTTGGATCAGAGAACAATGTGTTTCGGAACGACGATCGGCGCGAGCAACTCAGCTGATAGCGCCTGGTCGGTTCTGATTGCTCCGCAGTTCCTCCACAAGCTGCGCCAGCTTCGTCACGGTGAGATTCATGAAAAACATGGGCAACGAGAGGTCGATTCCGAACATATCGCGCAGGCGCGAGACGATTTGAGTCGCCAACAGGGAATCGCCTCCGAGTTCCATGAAATTATCATCCACCCCGACAGAGTCAATTTTCAGAAGCTGGGACCAGAGTGTGGCTACTACCTCCTCAATCAGGGTTCGGGGAGCGATAAAGCTGTTGGCCAGTTGGGGCCGGCCGGTTTCAGGCAACGGCAGCGCCTGGCGATTGATCTTGCCCGAAGGCAGAATGGGAAGGTTTTCCAACAGGATGAAGGCGTGAGGAATCATATATTGTGGCAGGTGTTCGGCCAGCGTTTGACGGAGAGCGCTGACGGTAGGGCCTGGCTGTTGGCTGGGGACACAATACGCCACCAGGCGCTGCCCCTCAGCGTCATCCGGATGCGCGACAACGATGGCTTCCTTAACCGTTTCCAGCGTGAGCAAGGCGGCCTCGATCTCGGCGATCTCGATCCGATGTCCGCGCACTTTAACCTGGAAATCTTTCCGGCCCAGATGGATCAGACAGCCATCCTCTGACATTCGCCCCAGGTCACCCGTGAGATACGTCCGTTCTGCGCCTCCCTTGGGGTCGGGAAGGAACCTGGCCCGGGTCAGGTCCGGTTTGCGCCAATACCCCGGCGACAAATAGCAGCTCTTGACCGCTATTTCCCCAGCGTGGCCAGTTTTGACCTCCTGGCCGCCTTCATCCAACAGCATCACGTTCATATCCTGTATCGGATAGCCGACCGGCACAAAACTGCTCTCTATCTTGCTGCGCTTCCCAATATAGAAGTGGCGTACCGATCCGGTTTCCGTAATGCCCAGGCCGTTGACCAAGATGCATCCTTGGGAGAAATTGGCCTGGAACAAGGAAACATCGCGTTTCGTGACCGGCTCTCCGCCAACATGGATCAGGCGGAGATGAGGAAAACTCGTCCGACCATCTAGATGGCCGGCGAAATTCCGAAAAGTCGACACGACCGAACGGTAGGTAGTAATCCCTTCCCGAGTTAGCCAACCGGCCAGCGTGCCGAGACCCTCACGTTCAAGGTTCAACGGGTGCAGACTGGCGCCGTTTAGTAGGCTTCCGAAGATATCTCGGACCGAACCGTTGAAGCTGCAAGAACGGAGGAGGGTTTGTCTATCATCCCTACAGATGCGCAGACTGTTGGTGAGGCGCAAGATGTGGTGGAGGAGATTCCGGTGGTTCTCCATTACCCCCTTGGGCTGACCGGTTGATCCCGAGGTGTACATGAGGTAGGCCAAGGTATCCGGGGACAAGGCTCCACGGGGATTTTCAATGGGAAGATCCGGCTCCAAGGCGTCTACATTGATGATCCGCAGGCGTTCGCTGGCTAGAGTCTGGGCCAATGCGAGGTGTCGGTTATGGGTTACGATAACCTGAGCCGTTGAGTCCGCCAGCATATACTGTATCCGGGCCAAGGGGTAGGACGGATCAAGCGGGACGTAAAATTTCCCTGCCTTTACTACGCCCATAATGGCAATGACCGGGGCGACCCCTTGTTCGAGAAGCAAAGCGATAGGCTCGGCCGCTTCGCCTCGTCGCTTGAAGAGGGCGTGGGCGAGACGATTTACGGCCTGGTTCAAGGTTTGATATGTAAACTGAATCTCACCGGCGCGAACGGCGAGTCGCTGGGGATATTGAGCCACCTGCGCTTCGAAGCGAGTCCCGATGGACTGCTCGATTTCTTCGCGCCTGAACTCGATAAACTTGTTTTGAGGGTAGAATTGCTCGCGTGAAGATGGTTGGTTTTCCATAAGGCAATATGGTTTCGCTTTCCGGGCCGGCGGGATGATCGCCCGTTCACCCGCGCCACACCCCCGGCCCGCGACGACGTTCGGGCTCGTCACGCGGTCTGTTGAGCGTCGGCCGGGTGATTTTCAGTATCCGGCCCTCCGATGGCGCCTGTCAAGGCGAATCTGGGGCCAACGAGAGAGGGAAGCCGAGTAGGCGGGGCGCTTCCTCGACCAAGAAAAAACGACAAAACGTTAACCTCGGGGGCCGGGCGGTGAGCTCGCGTGACCCCGCGCATTCGGCGAACGGTGCAGCTTTGCCGTCACTCTTTGGAACGCGCGCTAGCCGATCATCGGGAGTCGGCGAACCCTTGGCCGCCCCACGCATTTCCCGTCTCCAATAGGGCCCGGCTGGCAGCCTTCCCGTTCCGTGCCCCTCCATGGCCTGGTTTGCTTCACCTCGCCTCACCCACCCTACCACTCACCCACCCGCTTCCCGATCGATCCTTACGCTCATCGCAACCCGCCGGATCCGTCGCCCGGCTACACGTCGCCCGGCCACACCTTGACACGTGCGGCCTGCGTTGATACCGTGGTTTTCGTGGGGCACGGCGGCGTGCGGTTCGCGCGGCGATCGCTCCGGTCGGATAATGGCACGGCCCGACGGCAAGGGGCGAAAGGTTGCGGCGGAAGACTCGAAAACCTCCCCGCAGGCAGGCAACCGATGGACAAAGCGGTGGCGAAAATACCAAGGGTGGGCTCCACCAAGGATCGCACGCAGGCGGCGCTGGAGGAGCGCGTGAAGGAGTTGACGTGCCTCCACGGCATCGCCCGCGCCGCGGGGCAGCATGACGTGCCCCTGCCGACCATTCTGCAGGAGGTCGTCGGGCTGCTGCCGCCCGCCTGGCAATATCCCGAGGTCGCCCAGGCCCGGATCGTTCTCGACGGGCGCACGTATGCCACGCCGGGATTCGGGCCCGCGGAAGCCACGCAATCCGCGGATATCGTCGTACGCGGACAGGCGCGCGGACAGGTGGAGGTGGCGTACGGCGAACCGAGGCCGCCCGCACATGAGGGACCCTTCCTGAAAGAAGAGCGGGCGCTCATCGATTCGGTGGCCCGCGAGCTGGCCTCGCTGGTGGTCCGGCGGACAGTCGAAGAGGAGAGGGCTCGGCTCCAGGAGCAGGTGCGGCATGCCGACCGGCTGGCGACCATCGGGCAGCTCTCGGCCGGGGTGGCCCACGAGCTGAACGAGCCGCTTGCCACGATGCTGGGCTTTGCGCAGCTCTGCCGGAAGCACCCCGGATTGCCCACAGCGGTCATCGCGGACCTCGACAAGATCATTGCAGCAAACCTGCACGCGAGGGAGATCATCAAGAAGCTGATGCTGTTCGCCCGCGAGCGGCCGCCGACGCGAGAGAAGATCGGCCTGCACCGAGTCATCCACGAGGGGCTCTCCTATGTGGAATCTCGCGCCGCCAAGGCGGACGTCGAGATCCGGCGCCGGATCGAGTCCGATCTTCCAGAGGTCTACGGAGATCCACACCAGCTCGTCCAGGTCCTGGTGAACC
>Ga0316622_100000350_pt1 | contig 26063 bp, 21 predicted proteins | sample OWC_Aug_OW2_C1_D_FD_207646 | JGI IMG/M metagenome (GOLD analysis project Ga0316622, IMG submission 207646) | Wetland soil microbial communities from Old Woman Creek delta, Ohio, United States - OWC_Aug_OW2_C1_D5_C | ecosystem: Environmental > Terrestrial > Soil > Wetlands | place: USA: Ohio... | reverse complement strand
ATCGCGCTCGAGGAGGGCCTTCTCTACGTGTACATCGGGAACGTGCCCGGGCACGATGCCGGAAGCACGTACTGTCCGGGCTGCGGGTCCGTGCTCATCCGTCGGATCGGCTACTCTGTCGACGTAATCGACCTCCGTGCCGGGGCATGCGAGCGGTGTGGAAGGCCGATCGAGGGCGTCTGGCAGTGACTGGTCGGTGTTGACAGCCGGCGACCGATGTTCTAGAGTTGACCTGACGGCGCCCCACCGGGGCGGCCGCCTGTTCCAGCGTTGCCCGAGAGTCCACAAGGAGGCAGTGATGCGTCGTGTCCTCGTCGCGATCTCGCTCGCGGTCCTCGCGGCGGCGCCCGTCGGCGCGCGAGTGATCCTCGTGCCGGACGCCGCGAACGGCATTCTGACGGTCCAGGAGGGTATGAACGCGGCGGTGTCGGGTGACACGGTCAAGCTCGCTGTGGGCGTCTTCGACAGCGTGTACACGTTCGTCACTCCCGTCGGCGTCAGGACCGCCATCTGCGAGCTCAAGAACGGCGTGACGCTGCGCGGCTCGGTCCGGCGGCAGTCTGTCATCGACCACACGGGCGCGCAGTACGGCATCCTCTGCCGGGACATCGGTGCGGCGGCGCGGATCAGCAACCTCACGATCCGCGGGGGCGTAGGCAGGGATGCCGGGCGTGAGGACGACGGCGACGGCCGCACCCTCGCGGCGGGCATCATGTGCTGGGAGAACGCGAGCCCCACGATCGAGAACGTCTCCATCAACGAGAGCGCGACGGGCGTCGTCGTCAGGGACGGGTGCGCCCCGACGATCCGCGGCGCGGTCATCGCCCGCGGGAGCCACCACGGCGTGTACGTCTACAGGAACGGCACCTCGCCCGTGATCCTCGATCACGTCACGGCGGTCTCGAACTTCGACAACGGGGTGTACGTGTTCCAGGGGCGCGCCGAGCTGACCAGCTGCTGCGTCACGCACAGCGGGAAGCCCGGGATCTCGGCGTACGACTGCACGCCCTCGGTCGAATACTGCAACGTCTTCCTGAACGACAGAACCAGCACGGGAATGCCCGAGGACTACGCGGGTGAGATCGACGACCTCACGGGCCAGTTCGGCAACATCTCGTCCGAGCCGTTCTACTGCGACTTCAGCGGCGCGGTCGGCTACGACTACCACGTCTGCATGGACTCGCCGAACGTCGACGCGGGCCAGGGAGGAACTGATATCGGGGCCTTCGGCGGCTCGTGCACGGCCTGCGTGTCGCCGGTCAGTCGCACGACCTGGGGCGCCATCAAGGCTCTCTACCGATAGCGGGCCAGGGTCACGGACCTGAGCGACGAGCCGCCTCGCCGACGTCCCGGCGGGGCGGCATCGCTTTTCAGGCGGGAGCGCGGACAGCGCGCGCGGCGGCGAACGCCACGCACACCGCGGCAGCGGCCGACAGGACCGAGAGGTCTGCCATCGTGCCCCGGATCCCGTGCGCGGGAAGGAGCAGGAGGCCGGCGGCGACCGCGCCAGCGGCGGCTCCGAAGAGGTCCGCGGCATAGAGGCGGCCCCCGGCGCGCTCCGCGCCGCGGTCGCGGGCCAGCAGGCGCCCGGCGATCGGAAACTCGGCTCCCGCGAGCGCGGCCGACCCCACGACGAGGAGGGGGAGGAGCCACGCGCCGGCCGACGCCGCGGCCGCCGGGAGGGACGCCACGCGCGCAGCGACCCACGCGAGGATGAGCGGCGCGGCCGCGAGGGCCGCGGCGAGCGACGCGAGGGTGCGGAGCCCCGCTCCCCGCTCCGCCGCCCTCCCGCCGAGCCAGCCCCCCAGAGCGAGTCCCGCCATGAACGCCCCCGTGACGAGCGCCACGCGGTGATAGACGAACCCGTACAGGCTCTGGAAGCTGAAGAGCGCCGCGATCTCGATGCCGATCTCGGTGAACCCCGCCACCGCGACCGCGGCATAGACCGCGCCGCGCGCGCCGCCGTGGCGGGCCCTTCTCGCGGAAAGCGCGAGGACCGCGAGCACGACGAGCGCGGCGCCGGCGGCGACGCGAGCGGTGCCGGCGGCGCGCGCCGCGGCGAGGACGGACGACACGCCCGGAGAGAACTGGCGAGTCCACAGGAGGAGGCTCAGGTGGTAGGCCCTCGGGGAGAGGTCGGCATTGACAGCGGCCTCCGCGGCGGCCAGCCTCTCGTCGAGGTACGCCACGCGGTCGGGGCTCAGGCGGTCCATGAGGTAGTAATCGCGCACGTGCACCACGTCGAGCCCGCGCGCTGCCACCCTGGACGCGAGCACAACAGGGTCCCGGGAGAGCGATCCGGGGCTGTCGGACGCGATGAAGTGGCAGGGCGTTCCGGGTATCGCGATCACGCACGGGAGCGCGCCCGACACCGCGCGACGCACGCACGACAGAAGCTCCGCGAGTTCGGGGCCGATGTAGCTCTCCGAGGACGTCACGGAGACGGCGACAACGCCGCCGGGCGCAAGCAGAGCGGCGGCCTCCCGGAAGAACTCGACCGTGTAGAGGCGGTTCAGCTGCGCCGTCGTCGGGTCGGGCGCGTTCACGATGACCGCGTCGTATGGCCCTGCCGCGCGCTTCACGAAGAACCGCGCGTCCGTGTGGTGGACCGTCACCCGCGGATCGCGGAGCGCCCCGACCATCGCGTCGCCGAACGCGTCCCCGCCGAGCTCGACGAGCGCCGGGTCCAGGTCGACGCAGTCCACGCGCGTGACGCTGGGGTGCTTGAGCACCTCGGCCACCGCCCCGCCGGCAGCGCCTCCAAGGAGGAGCACCGCGCGCGGGTGCGGATGCTCGAGAAGCGCGAAGTGGACCGCTTCTTCCGCCGCCAGCCGGTCAGGCACGGAGGCCGCGAGCACCCCGTTCTCGTAGAGGCTCTTCTGGCTTCCCCGCTCCGCTGCGACGACCAGACCGTAGACCGAGTGCCGCTGGGCGACGAATCCCGCATCGCGCCACGCGAGAGAGGCAAGCCGTTGCTCGAGGTCCGCTCCGGCCCCGCTGAGGCCGACCGACGACGCCAGAACCGCGACCGCGAGAGCGGCCGCCGCGGCCAGCGGACGGGCGCGCGGCACCGCCGCCAGCGCCGCCGCGCCGCCCAGAGCCGAGACCGCGCAGACGACGCACGCCGTGCTCATCGGCTCCGTGAAGGGGAAGAGCACGAAGGAGAGCAGGAGCGAGGCCGACGCCGCACCGACGGCCTCGAGCACGTACACGCGCGACAGAGCCCGCCCGGCACCCGCGCCGCGGGCGCGCGCCGCGCCGACGCCCAGCGTGAAGGTGAGGCCGGCGGAGAGCGTGAGGGGCAGGATGGCGACCGCGGCGGCGGCGAGGAGCGTCGCGATCCCCGCGGCCTGGCCGTTCGGCACCCCGAGGAGGACCCGCGCGAGCCGAGCGATCGCGACCGCGGGGGGCGTGAGCGCGCCGAGCGCGACCAGACACCACGCGAACGCATGCGCCGGGTCACGCCCTCGCGCAAGGACGCTGCCGATCGCGCTTCCGGCCCCCGTGCCGGCGAGCCACAGGGCCAGCGCGATGCCGAGGGAGATCTCGCTCCCCTCCCAGACCACGAGGAGCTCGCGCAGGAGGAGGGCCTGCGCGGCGAGGGTCGTGAAGCCCACGGTCGCGAAGGCGGCAGCGAGCAAGCCTCGGTTGCGGCGGTCTCCGCCGCGCGCGCTCACCGTTCTCGTGTCAGGCATGCCGGGGTCAGTCTACCAGACGGCCGCGCGACCCGCGACGGTCCGCGCGGCGCCGTCGGGAACGCAGCATGGGGCCGTTTGGGCAGAAAACGGTTGACACTCGGCGAAGCGCTCTGCTAGCCTTCGGGCCGTGACGGCCCGCGCGGCTGCGCCTCAAGGCACGCCGCGCGACCGAGGCGCGCGCCTCCCGGCGCGCGCAGGCACAGGCCGGGGCCCCGGAGCCTGGGGTTCGAGCGATGGCAGCAGACGGACCGAGGGAGCGCCCACGCGGCGAGAGGACGCCCGCCCCGGGCAGTGGGGCATCCGCTCCGTCCTCGCGGCTCGGCGGTCTCATCGGCTGGTATATCGGCCGATTCAAGCCCTCAGAGCCCATCTCGTTCGGCGAGACCTTCAGAAGCGCCGAACGGATCCTCGTTGTGCCCGAGACGGGCGTGACGGGCGTGCTCTTCGCGATGCCCACCGTGCGCGCTCTGAGAAGGGGCTTCCCGCACGGGAAGATCGCCGTACTCGTGCCCGAGGGCGACAAGGACCTCCTCGAGGGTGTCCCGGAGCTGGACCGTGTGGTTTCCTACACGCTTCCGACCGGCGTGAGGAGGGTCCCCGAGTTCGTCTCTCTGGCGCGCCGCATCCACTCGTACCGCTTCGACATCGCCATCATCCTCGACCGCGAGTTCGACCTCGAGCGGGTGCTCCTCTGCTACCTGACGGGGGCGAAGATCCGCGGCGGTATCCAGAGCAGGGAGAGCCACCCGTTCCTGAACCTCGAGGTCAGCAGGAACATCCCCGGCAGGGCGCGCGCGCAGCTCGGGCTCGAGATCGCCCGGGTCATGGGGATCGACGTGTCGGGTCTCGGGCTCACCTGGACCGTGCCCGAGAGGGAGAAGCGGCTCGCCGAGCAGCTCGTTCACTTCAGGAAGCCGCGTGAGGACGAGCTCCTCGTCGGATTCGATCCCGCCCCCGGCCGCGGCGGCATGCAGGTGGCGGTGGCGCAGCAGGCTCGCCTTCTCGACAAGCTCTGCTCCGACTACAGGGCCAGGGCCATCCTGCTCACGGCTCCTGAGCACCACGAGGTCGCCCGAACGCTCGAGACGATGCTCTCGAGGGAACCGATCGTCGTCCAGCAGCGCAGGATGCGCGACGTCGTGAGCCTCCTCGCGCAGTGCGACCTCTTCGTGGCCGGGAACACCGACCTCATCTACTTCGCGATCGCTCTCGGGATACCCACGGTGTCGCTCATGACCTCCGAGGAGATCGAGGCATCCGCGATGCCGGAGGCCGAACGCCTCGAGGTCGTGAAGCTCGTGCCCGGCGAGCGCTTCCCGATCGAGGAGTTCATCGAGCGGACGCAGGCCGTGCTCCTCACGAGCGCCCGCTAGGACTCGTCGCCCCATGCGGATCTTTGTGAGACTCCTCGGCTGCGTGAGGCCCTACTGGCGCCGCCTGCTGGCGGCGCTTGCCTGCATGGCCGTCTTCGCCTTCCTCTCGAGCGTCTCCCTCGGCATGATCGTGCCCTTCGTGAACGTCCTCTTCCAGCGCGACGCGCTGGTCACCCAGACGGATGGCGCGCCTCCCGCGGGCGAGGTCGCGGGTTCCGCGGACGAGGGTTCGGCGGAACCGGCCATCCCGCCCGCGCCCTTCGGGTCGCTGGAGGGCGCCAAGGAGAGCGTCAGGGCGAAGCTCCTCGGGCTCTTCGCCTCGGACTCGCCCAGGAAGGCGCTCGGCCGGGTCTGCCTGGCCATCCTGATCGTGTTCCTTCTGAAGTCGGTCTTCGGATACCTTCAGACGTTCCTCATGATCACCGTCGAGCAGAGCGTCATGCGGGACCTCAGGGACCGGCTCTTCTCGCAGCTCAACCGCCTCTCCCTCTCGTTCTTCCACGGCAAGCGGACCGGGCTTCTGATCTCCCGGGTCACGAACGACGTCAACCTCGTGAAGGGCGCCCTCGTAGCGACCTTCGCGAACCTCTTCCGCGAGGGGCTGCTCGCGCTCCTCTATCTCGGGATCGCCGTCTGGATCAGCTGGAGGCTCTCGCTCCTCACGTTCGTGGTCCTCCCGCCCATCCTGTACTTCATCTTCCGCATCGGGCAGCGGCTGAGGAAGCGCAGCGTGAGGATCCAGGAGAAGATGGCGGACATCACGGCGACGCTTCAGGAGTCGATCTCGGGGGTCCGCATCGTCAAGGCGTTCGGCATGGAGGAGTACGAGGAGCGCCGGTTCTTCCGCCACACGTGGGAGTACTTCCGCACGTACGTGCGCATGGAAACGCTCGGCGCGCTCTCGGGCCCGCTGACCGAGTACCTGGCCGTGATCGGCGCGGTCGTCGTGCTGTGGTACGGGGGCAGGGAAGTGATCGAGAGCGGCACCGTGTCGCCCGACTGGTTCCTCATCTTCCTTGCGGCCACGCTCTCGACGTTGCAGCCGCTCAAGAAGCTCTCGCACGCGAACAACGAGCTTCAGATGGGGCTCGCTGCTGCCGGGCGTGTGTTCTCGCTCCTGGACACCGAGCCCACGATCGTGTCGCGCCCGGACGCCGTCCGCGTCCAGGGCTTCCAGGACCGCATCGAGTACCGCGGAGTCCGATTCAGCTACGGCACGGGTGACGAGGTGCTTCGGGGCATCGACCTCACGGTGAGGCGGGGCGACATCGTCGCGGTGGTCGGACCCAGCGGCGCGGGGAAGTCCACGCTCCTCGACCTTCTCCCACGCTTCTACGACCCGACGGCGGGGTCCGTGACGATCGACGGACTCGACCTGCGCGACGTCGATCTCAGATCCCTGAGGCACGTGCTCGGCATCGTGACGCAGGAGACCATCCTGTTCAACGACACCGTGAGGAACAACATCGCCTACGGGCTCCCCGACGCGAGCGACGAGGAGGTCGTGGCCGCGGCGGAGGCCGCCAACGCCCACGGGTTCATCTCGGCCCTTCCGAACGGGTACGACACCGCCATCGGGGAGCGGGGGACCAGGCTCTCCGGCGGCGAGCGGCAGAGAATCGCCATCGCGCGGGCGATCCTCAAGAACCCGCCCGTTCTCGTCTTCGACGAGGCGACGTCCTCGCTCGACACGGAGTCGGAGCGCCTCGTCCAGGAGGCCATCGAGCGCCTCCTCAAGGGGAGGACCGTGCTCCTCATCGCGCACCGCCTCTCGACGGTCCGGAATGCAGACCGCATCGTCGTTCTTGACGACGGGACGATCTGCGAACAGGGGACGCACGCGGACCTCATGGGCATGGGAGGCCTCTATCGCCGGCTCTACGACATGCAGTTCAGAGACGAGCCAGGCCCGCACGCACCGGCCGTCGGGTCCTGACGGCGCCGCGGAGGCCCCGGACCGCGTCCTCCTCATCAGGCTGAGCTCGGTCGGGGACATCGTCCTCACCGAGCCCGTCGTGGCCGCGCTCCGCACCGCCCGCCCGGGCTGCGAGATAGGATTCGCCGTCAAGTCGCAGTTCGCGGACCTCGTCGCCGGGGACCCCTCGGTCGATCGGATCCACGTCCTCGACACCTCTGCGCCCGGCGGCCTCAGGGAGCTCTGCCGCGGCGTGCGCGCGGCGGGCTACGCCGCCGTCGTCGATCTCCACAGGAACGCGAGGAGCGCGGCCATCGTGCGCGCGGCGAGGGCGTCCGTCACGGCCGAGTACGTCAAGCGCGACCGCGGGGACTGGCTGCGCGTGAGGCTGTTCCGCAGGCCGTTCCGGGCCTCGAGGAGGCTTGTCGAGCGGTATCTCGAGGCGCTCGCGCCGCTGGGCGTGGACGCCCCGTACGCGAAGCCGCGGTTCCACGTCGCCGCGCGGGACGCGGCCTGGGGCGAGGCGTTCGTCGCGGGCCGGGGGCTCCGGCCGCGCTCGTACGCCGTCGTCGCCCCGGGCGCCGTCTGGGCCACGAAACGATGGCCCGCCGAGCGCTTCGGAGCCGTGGCGAGGGACCTCTTCGTCGATCTCGGACTGCCCGCAGTCCTCGTGGGAAGCGCGGCCGAGAGGCCCATCTGCGAACAGGTGGCGGCGGCCGCCGGCGCCGACTCCCCGACGACCGTGGCCGCGGGTGAAGCCACGCTCGGCGGCACCGCGGGCATCGTCGCGCAGGGGGCGCTCTTTCTGGGGAACGACAGCGGCCTCACGCACGTCGCCATGGCGCTCGATACGCCCACCGTCGCCGTGTTCGGCCCGACCGACCCCGCCCAGTTCGACTTCGAGGGGCACGCCGTGGTGTTCGCGGACACGCCGTGCAGCGCGTGCTCGTTCTTCGGAGGCGAGCGCTGCAGACTGCGCCACTGGGACTGCATGCGCCTCATCGAGGCGCAGGACGTGAGTCGGGCCGCGCGCGCTCTCCTCGCGGCGCGGGGGAGGAGCACGTGAGGTGCGTGGTGATCCAGACCGCGTTCCTCGGTGACGCGGTCCTCACGCTTCCGCTTCTCGATCTCGTCAGGCGTTCGGGCCGCGCCGAGTGGCTCGGCGTGCTTGCGGCTCCGGATGGTGCTCGCTTCCTGCGGCTTCAGGATGTCGCGGACGACGTGATCTCCTGGGACAAGCGAGGAGGAGAGGGCGGTCCCATCGGCACGCTTGCGGTCGTGCGCAGGCTGCGCGAGGCCGGAGCGGACGTGGCCCTCGTGCCCCATCGGTCCTTTCGCAGCGCGCTCCTCCCGGCGCTGGCGGGCGTCCCGTCCAGAGTCGGGTTCGACGAAAGCGGCGGTCGCGCATTCCTGACGCGCAGGGCGCCGTACCGCGCGAGGCAGCACGAGATCGAGAGGATCGCCTCCCTTGCTGAGGCGGTCGGCGTACCCGTTCCGGACGGGGGAGTTCCCTTCTCCGTGCGTGTGCGCCCGGACGACACCGAGAGGGCCGAACGCTTCCTCGAAGCGGAAGGCGTGGCTCCCGGGCGGCCGGTCGTTCTCGTCGCGCACGGGAGCCGGTGGCCGACGAAACGCTGGCCTCCGGAGCGGTTCGCCGAGGCTGCCGCCGCGCTGGCGAGCGATCTCGGGGGCGTCGTGGCGATCGCCGGGGCGCCGTCGGACCGGTCGTCGGCCGCCGCCGTCGCCGGGCGCCTCGCGAGCGCGCCCGTTGATGCCGTCGGCCGCCTCGACATGGGCGGCTGGCTCGCGCTCGTGCGGCGGGCGTCGATCCTCCTCTCGAACGACTCGGCGGCGGCGCACGTCGCAGCCGGTGTCGGGACCCCGGTGGTCGCCGTTTTCGGGCCCACGGTGCCCGGCATGGGTTACGCGCCCTACTCGGTCCGGGCCCGCGTGGTTGGGACGGACCTCGGATGCAGGCCCTGCGGGCGCCACGGTCACGACGCCTGCCCGCTCGGGCACTTCGGCTGCATGCTGGGTGTCTCGGTGGATGCCGTTGTGGCAGCTGCGAGGGAGCTTCTGACAGGACAGGCGTGATCGATGAGGTCGCTCGTCATCACCGACTCACCCGTCTGGACCGCGGAGGCCGAGTACGCGGTCTCCGTGGCGCGCGCGGAGCTGCGCGCCGGGGCGCTCGTGACGTTCGTCACGCCGGGCGCGCGCTTCGCGGAAGCGGTGCCGGACGCGCGCGTTCTCGAGCTGCCCGGCAGCTCGCCCTCGCGGTCCCCGGCGGACTTCCTGGCCGGGGCGCGCTGGCTCTCGGACCTGGTGAGGCGCGAGAGGTTCGACGTGATCCACTCGGCGCGAGCGACGGCGCACCTCATGGCGGCGGTCTCGGCAGGCGGTTCCGCGCCGATCGTCCACCTGCGGGGCGGCGCCTCGGTCCCAGGCGGCCATCCCGCGAACCGCTTCCTGTACCGCAGGCTCACTCGGGCGGTGATCGCCTCCTCCGCGCGCGTGAGGGAATGGGTCATCGAGCGCCTCGGTCTTCCGTCCGAGCGCGTCCACCGGCTCCTGGCGCCCGTGGACACCTCGGCGTTCCGCCCGTGCGGACGCGACGCCGAGCTCGCGCGCTCGCTCGGGATCCGCGAGGACGCCGCCGTCGTGATGAACGTCGCGCGCCTCGCGCCCGTGAAGGGGCAGGCCGTGCTCGTGGAAGCCATGGCTCACGTGGTCGCCACGTGTCCCCGGGCCGTGCTCGCGCTCGTCGGGGAGCCGTGGTCGGGAGAGCTCGAGAGCCTCAGACGGCTTGCGCGCCGCCTCGGCCTCGAGTCGTCGGTCGTGTTCGCGGGGCGGCGCGACGACGTGCCGTCGCTTCTGGGACTTTCGTCCGTGTGCGTGTCGTCCTCCGTGGGAAGCGAGGAGAACTCGAGGGCCGTGAGCGAGTACATGGCGGCGGGCCGTCCCGTCGTCGCCACCGCCGTGGGCGTCGTTCCGGAGCTCGTGCGCGACGGCGCGTCCGGACTCCTCGTGCCTCCGCGGGACGCCGCAGCGCTCGGGCGGGCCATCTCGTCGGTCCTCCTGGCGCCGGACCGCGCCGCGCGCATGGGGTCCGAGGGGCGGCGGCTGGCGGTGGAGTCGTTCTCCGCTGAGGCGTTCTCGGCGGGGCTCGCCCGGGTGCTCGAGAGCGCGGGGGTTGCGCGGTGAGGGTCCTCTTCTCGAACTCCATGCGGGCCTTCGGCGGGGGCGAGCGCTGGGTGCTCGAGGCTGCCCGCGGGCTCTCGGACCGAGGGCACGACGTGTTCGTCGCGGCGCGGGCCCGCGGCGAGCTTGCCAGGCGGTCGCGCGCGGCGGGCCACGACGTGCTCGAGCTTCCGATGTCCGGCGATCTCGATCTCGTTTCCGCGGCGCGCCTGGCCGCGTGGATCTCGCGGACGCGCACTGAGCTTGTCTGCGCGGGCATCGAGCGCGCCGTGCGCATCTCGTGCGCCGCGGCGAGGCTCGCGCGGCTCAAGGCGGTCGTCGAGCGGCGCGGCCTGGCGCTGCCCGTGCGCCCGACCGCGCTCAACCGCGCGGTCTACGGGTCGTGCATCTCGCGGGTGGTCGTCAACTGCCGGGCGCTCACGGCCGATCTGGACGACCTCGTGCCGCCTTCGAGGATCACGGTCATCCCGAACGGCATCGACCCCTCGAGGCTCGCGAGGGGGGGCGGCGCAGGACTGCGGGCCACGCTCGGCATCCGGGCCGACGCGCCGGTCGTGGCCGTCATCGGGAGGCTCGTCCGGGACAAGGGGCACAGGGACGCGCTCTCCGCGTTCTCGCTCGTTCGCGATTCGCTCGGCGACGCGAGGCTCATCGTGGTGGGCTCCGGGAAGCTCGAGGCGGAGCTCAGGGCGGAGGCCTCTCGCGCTCACCCTGACGGGGCGGTGTCGTTCACGGGACATCTGGATGACGTCTCGGCCGCGATCGAGGCCGCCGACGTCGTTCTCGTGACGAGCCTGCGGGAGGGCATGCCGCACGTCGTGCTCGAGTCGATGGCGCTCGGAACGCCCGTCGTGGCGACCGCCGTCGCCGGCATCCCCGAGACGATCGAGCACGGTCGGAGCGGCCTGTTGACGCCGCCCGGGGCGCCGGCCGACGCCGCGAGGGCCGTGGTCTCCGTGCTGACGGACCGGGGGCTGTCCCGGGTTCTTGCGGAGGGGGCGCGGGCGCGCGTCGGCCACGAGTTCAGTCTTGCGGGAATGATCGATCGGGTCGAGACGTGTTTCCGCCACGAGATCGCACTCGGGGGGCGGGGGAGGCGCGACGGATGAAGCCCAGGGAGTTCCATCCGGAGGGCGTGTCGTCCATCCTCGTCGTGCGCCTCTACTTCATCGGCGACGTGCTGCTCTCGACCCCGGTTCTGAACGCGCTCAAGACGACGTTCCCGGGCGCGCGCCTCTCCGTGCTCATCAAGAAGCGCGCGCGACAGGTCCTCGAGGCGAACCCGTTCGTCGACGAGGTCATCGAGTACGACGCCGTTCCGCGCTACCACAGCGCCCCGTGGCTCCTGTCGCTGGCCGCCCGTCTCAGGCGGGCCCGCTACGACCTCGCCGTGGATCTCACAGGCGACCTGCGCAGCTCGTGGCTCCTCGTCGCCGCGGACCCGGCGTTCAGGGTCGGCTTCAACCACGCGGGCTTCGGCTTCCTTCTGGACCGCCGCATCCCCTACAGGTCCCGCGGTCACGTCGTGGAGCACCTTCTCGGCTCAGTGGCGTGCGTCGGCGCGTCCCCGGCGGATCCGATGCCGCGGATGTACCTGACCGCCGGCGAGCGCGCGCGTGCGCGCGCGCTCCTCGCGAGCCGGGGCGTGCCCGAGCGCGCGCAGTTCGTCGCGCTCTCGCCCGGCGCAAACTGGGAGTTCCGTCGCTGGCCCGCGGACCGGTTCGGGCAGCTCGCGGCCCTCGCGCGGGAACGGCACGGACTCGTGAGCGTGGTGACGGGATCGTCGTCGGACGCGTCTCTCGCCGACGCCGTCGTCGCCGCGTCGGACGGAGCCGCCGTGACGATCGCCGGCCTCACGGACGTGCGCGCGCTCGCCGCGGTGGCGGGACATGCCCGGGCGTTCGTGGGGAACGACAGCGGCCCCGTGCACGTCGCCGCGTCGCAGGGGACGCCGGTGCTGGGCCTGTTCGGCCCCGGCACCCCCGAGCGGTTTGCGCCGAGGGGCGCGTCGTCGCGGATCCTCTGGGCGCGCTACCCATGCAGCCCGTGCGACCAGAGGCGGTGCAGGAGGCCGGACGACCCGTGCATGGAGGCGCTCCGCGTCGCGGACGCCGGCTCGGCCCTGGACGAGCTTCTCGGGGAGGCAGGACCTTGAACGGACCGCGGCAGCCGGACGTCGTGTGCCTCTCGCCCAACGACTGGACGGGGCTCCCGACCAGCAAGCAGCACCTGGCGTCGGTGCTGTCGAGGACGGGCCGCGTGCTCTACGTGGATCCCCCGATGGACGTCGCGTCCGTACTCGGCAGGCCAAGACGGTGGGCCAAGCTCAGGGCGCTCCGCCGCCCTGCGGGCGGGCCGTGGGTCCTCTCGTCCGTCGCGCTGTCCGCAGGGTCGTCCCCGGACGGGCGGGCCGAGTTCTACCGGCGGGCCGCCCCGCGCATCCGCTCAGCGGCGCGCCGCGTGGGGATCGCGGATCCCGTCGCCTGGGCGTTCGCCCCCGAGCACGTCGGCCTGAGCGGGCTTCTGGGGGAGTCGCTCCTCGTCTACCACGCGGCGGACGAGCCCTCGGCGATGAGCAGGCACCCGGAGGCCATGTCCAGGCTCGAGTCAGGCATGCTGGCTGCGGCCGACCTCGTGTTCGTGTCGTCCCAGGCGCTTCTCGACGCCCGCGCGAGGACGGGGAAGGCCCACAGGCTTCCGAACGCCGCCGACAGGATGCACTACGCCCGCACCCTCTGCGGCGACCCGTCGGCGCCCGCGCGAGAGCTCCTCGCGGCCGCGACACGGCCTCGCCACACACCGGCCGGGCTTCGCAGTGCCGGGCGGCCCGTCCTCCTCTACGGGGGAGCGGCATACAAGTGGTTCGACTCGGAGCTTCTCCTGCGCGTCGCGGCCATGCATCCCGAGTGGCTGTTCGTGCTCGTCGGCCCCGTGGGCAAGGCGCTCCGCGGGGGTCCGCTTCCGGCGAACGTCCTTGCCGTGGGGCGGAAGCGGTACTCGGAGTTCCCCTGGTACGTGGCGGCCGCGGACGTCGCGATCATGCCGTGGCGTGCCGATCCGTTCACCCGGCACGCGGACCCGATCGTGCTCTACGAACTCCTGCTCTGCGGGAAGCCGGTGGTCGCGACACCGTTCCCTGCGGCGCTCGAGCGCGGCCCGCTCGTGCGAACGGCGTCCGGGCCCGAGGCGTTCGCGGAGGCCGTGAAGGACGCGATCTCGGAGCCGAGAGACTCGGAGATCGCTGCCGCCAGGGTGGCGTTCGGCGTGTCGAACACCTGGGAGGACCGGGCGGCCACCGCCCTCGCGCTCATCGCCGATGCGGCCGCCGTGCGTCGCTCGGCGCGCGGAGGTGCCGATTGAAATTCCCGAGGACGAGAGCGGGCTGGGAACGCGCGTTCGACGGCATGGAGTCGTTCGGGCTCGCCTCGCTCCTCTTTGTCCTGCCGCTCTCCGAGGCCGCGAAGAGCATCGCCCTTGCCATCGCGGCGGCAGGCTTCGTCGGGCGCCTCGCCGTGGGCGGGCGGTATCGCGGAACGGCGACCGGGGCGCTGGCCGCGCTCCTCCTGTACGTGCTCGCAGCGGGGGTCTCGATCGCCTCCGCGCGTGCCCCGATGAGACATCCGGTCGAGCTCCTCACGCTGGGCATGGCGGCGGTCCTGTTCCCCGTCACGGCGGACGCCTGCTCGAGGACGACGCGGAAGTCCCTCTTCGCCCTGGCGATCGTGGCGGGCGCGGCGACTGCCGCGCTCGCGGGCTACGTCGAGTACATGGCGGGCGACTCGCTGCGTCTCGCGCTGCCGTCCGTCGAGAACCCGGTGCCTGCCGGGGAGTACCTCTCGGCCGCCGCCTCGCTTGGGCTCTCGTTCCTCGCTGTCGAGTTCGCCGCGTCTCTTGCCGGTCCCCTTGCCGCGTTCGCACTCGGGGTGGTCTGGCTTGGCCTCTTCATGACGAAGTCCCGGGGGCCGCTCCTTGGCGGGGGGGCGGGGAGCGTGGTGGCCGCGGCGCTGGCCGGCGGAAGGCGGCTTGCGGCGGCGGTGGTGGGTGTCGCGGCGCTCGGCGCTATCGTCTTCGTCATGGGCAATCCGGGGGCGCGCGTGGCGCAGGCGGGTGGCTCCCGCGCCGCGCTGAGCCGCGCGGCGACGTGGAAGTCGACCGTTGACCTTGTCGCAGAGAGACCGCTCACTGGCCACGGGCTGGGCAGCTACCCCGACCTCGACGTGATCTACGAGGACAGCGTGGGCCGCATCCATCAGCTGAGCGCGCACAACGTCCTGCTGCAGGCCGCCTGCGACACGGGGCTTCTGGGTTGTGGCACGCTCGTGGCGTTTGTGGTATTGGGTATCCGCGATGCGGTGGCAACGCTCCGCCGTTCGACCTCGAGGAGGTCCCGCGCCGTCGCGGCGGGCGCTCTCGGGGCCGTGGCGGCGCTCCTCGTGTCCGGCGTCTTCTCCGTATCGACCGACGCCGAGCCGGGGATGCTCCTCTTCGCGCTCCTCGCTCTGGGAGGAGCGCCGGGCCCGGGGGACGTGTGACTCAGTTCGCGGCCGGCCGTCCGGCGGCGTTCCTGGACAGAGACGGGACGATCACGGTCGAGAAGGGCTACGTCACGCGCCCCGAGGACGTCGAGCTCATCGCCGGCGCGGCGCGCGCGATCCGATCGCTGAACCGGGCGGGGATTCTTGCGGTGGTCGTGAGCAACCAGTCGGGCGTGGGAAGAGGACTCATGACGGAGGACGACCTCGCCCGGGTGCATGCGGAGCTCGAGAGGCTCCTCGCCCTGGAGGGCGCCCGACTCGACGCCGCGTACTACTGCCCCGAGCCCCCCCCCGACGCGCCCGACCGCGGCGTCACGTCGGGACCGGCGTGCAGGAAGCCCCAGACCGGGATGATAGACCGCGCCCTCCGCGAGCTCACCATCGACCCTGAGGCGAGCTGCGTCGTCGGCGACAGCTGGACGGACGTCGAACTCGCGCGCCGCGCCGGCGTACCGGGCGTGCTCGTGATGACGGGGAAGGGCGTCGAGTCGCTGAGCGTCGTGCGGGACAGGGGCATTCCGCTCGCGTACTCCGCGTCCGACCTCGAGGACGCGGTGCGCTGGATCGTGGCGCGCGCCGCCCGGCCCCACGGAGACGGAGGCGCCGGATGATCAGCCGGAACATGCGGCACCATCGCCCGCTCCCCGGTCGGCCGCTCTTCTGCATCGTCCTTCTCACGCTCGTCCTCGCCGCCTCGGCCGAGCCTGCGAGAGCGCCTGCGGCCGGCTACCAGACCATCGGCCCTTCCGGCACGCTCACGACGCCGCCCTTCGGGGTCGGCGAGCGCATGACCTTCGAGGTGAAGTACGGATTCGTGAGCGCGGGCACGGCCGTGATGGGCATCCCGGACATCGTTCGCGAACGAGGGTACCCCTGCTACCACGTCGTCTCGGTGGCCGAGTCCAATCCCGTCTTCGCCGTCTTCTTCACGGTGCGGGACGTGGCGGAGTCGTTTCTGGACGTCCGCACCCTGCTGCCGCTGCGGTTCGAGAAGCACATCCAGGAGGGCGACTTCAGGTCACACGACCTCGTGATCTTCGATCGGGACAAGAGCGTGGCTCACTACCCGAAGAAGGGGCAGGTCGTGCCGCTCGCGCGGGACGCGCAGGACATCCTCACGTCCCTCTACTACGTCCGGATGATGCAGCTTCGGGTCGGGCGGTCCGTGTACATCGAGAACCACGCGGACAAGAAGAACTACCCGCTCGAGATCAAGGTCCTCAAGGAGGAGCGGGTGAAGGTGCCCGCCGGCCAGTTCGACTGCATCGTCGTCGAGCCTATCATGCGAACCACCGGCCTCTTCAGACACAAGGGCACGCTGACCGTGTGGCTCACGAAGGACCCGTCCCACGTCCCTGTCCTCATGAAGAGCAAGGTCGTGATCGGGTCCATATCGGCGGTCCTCACGGAGTTCAAGCCCGGTGCGGGCCTCAGGGGCCCGAGCTAGGAGGACCCATGCCGTCGCGTTTCCGCGAGGCCGATCTCACCAGAGTACGCACGGTGTCCATGGACGAGCGCCAGAGCAGCGTGAGCGTCAACAGCTTCGCCGCTCCGGTCGCGCTCGGGCCCGGGGTCGACGCGCTGCTCGGCGCGATTCCCGACCTGTTCGGGGGCAGGGACTTCAGGGCCGCGGTGCAGGCGATCGCCGCGTCTGCCGGCGCACGCCGCCCCGTGCTGGCCATGTTCGGCGCGCACTTCGTGAAGTGCGGTCTCTCGAGGCTCCTCATCGATCTCATGGAGCGAGGCGTCGTGACGGCCGTCGCGACGAACGGCGCCGGGGCGATCCACGACGCGGAGATCGGGATGTGGGGCAGGACCTCCGAGGACGTGGGGAGAGGGCTTGAGGACGGCAGCTTCGGGATGTGCCGTGAGACCGCGGACCTCATGAACGGCGCCGCGGCGCGAGGGCGGTCACAGGGCTGGGGTCTTGGCGAGAGCGTCGGCGCCGCGCTCTGCGACGCGGGCGCGCCTCATCGGGGCGCGAGCATCGCCGCGCGGGCGCACGATCTGGGAATCCCGTTCACGGTGCACGTCGCTCTCGGGACGGACATCGTCCACGAGCATCCGTCCGCCGACGGAGCCGCGATCGGCGACACGACGCTCAGGGACTTCAGGATCCTCACCCAGGTCGTGTGCGATATACCGGGTGGCGTCGTGCTGAATCTTGGATCGGCCGTCGTGCTGCCCGAGGTCTTCCTCAAGGCGCTCGCCGTGGCGAGGAACCTGGGACTCGCGAAGGGACCGTTCACGACCTTGAGCGTCGACATGAACGACCCGTATCGTGCCCGCGTGAACGTCGTGACGCGACCCACGAAGCAACTTGGTATGGGTATTGCACTTAGGGGACTCCACGAACTGACGTTCCCGCTCCTCTGGGCCGGTGTGGTCAGGGCGATGGCGCGCGGGGGGGACGGCCGATAGTCGTTGACAGCGGACAAGTCTTGTGATACACTATCATTAAGTCGGGGAGCAGCCTGACGAGAGTTCAACAGCGAAAGGACTCGCATAGCGCCACTGCTAAGGGTTTCTTCTGGACTCTGACAACTTCGGAAGTAGTGCACGCGGCCTGACCGGCCGGGGAGCCGGTCGAGGTGCGCGAGTGTCAGATCCGGGCGCACCCAGAGCAGTTGGCTTCACGCATGAAACGGAGCCGGGTGCGACCACGCGTCGACACCCGGCTTCTTCTTGAGGGGTGGACGACGGGCAGCGAGGTTCAAGAGGAAGGAGAGCGCTCTTGTACTTCGTGGACGAGCGGTTCGGGTACGGGACCGTCGAGGAGCTCGGCGCGGCGACGGCAGACCGCGAGGGACTTCTCAGAGGGGAAACGTATCGGAAGCTCGTCAAGCGTCCGTTCGATATCGCCTCGAGCCTCCTGGGGTTGCTCCTGCTGTCACCCGTCTTCCTGCTGATCGCTGTCCTTATCAAGCTCGATTCCCCGGGGCCGGTGTTCTTCCGACAGCGCCGTGTCGGAAAGAGCGGTCGCCAGTTCACGTTCTACAAGTTCCGGTCGATGGTTCAGGAGGCCGAGGAGCTCAAGAAGCGGCTGCTGCACCTGAACGAAGTGGACGGTCCCGCATTCAAGATCTCCGACGACCCGCGGGTCACGCAGGTCGGACGGCTCCTGAGGCGGACGAGCGCGGACGAGCTTCCCCAGCTGTGGAACGTGCTGCGCGGCGACATGAGTCTCGTGGGTCCGCGGCCGCCGCTTCCGAGCGAGGTCGAGCACTACGAGCACTGGCAGCGCGAGAAGCTGGAAGTCGTCCCTGGCATCACGTGCCTGTGGCAGATCAGCGGGAGGAGCCACATCGGCTTCACGGAGTGGATGCGGCTCGACATCGAGTACATCCGCAAGCAGTCGCTGGGACTGGACGTCAAGATTCTGGCCAGAACGCTCCCGGCGGTGGTTTCGAGAAGGGGGGCATACTAGGGCGAAGGGCACGGGCCCCATCATGCTCCTGCGCGCGGTACCCAGGTCCGGCAGCGCACCCGTCGAAAGGAACCCTCACTCACACGACGGCGCTGCCGGATTCCCATGTTCAGCCCCCGCAGCGTTTCCGTTGACACGGAGCGGCCCTTTCACTAGTCTTGCGAACCCGGCACCGTGTGGGACCCGTCGGCTCACCAGGTCGCAAGTCGGAGCGGAGCTCGGACGGTGAGTCGGTCTGGCCTTCCTCAGGCGAGCCTCGCGAGGTTGGGCGGCGGAGGCGGCGTCAGCGGGCGGAACGCCCGGTGGGCCGTCGCGGCGCTGACCGCGCTGGCCCTCGCGCTTCGGTTCTACCGCATCGGACACCAGAGCCTCTGGGTCGATGAACTCCTCACGCTCCAGGCTGCCGAGCTTGGCGGCCGCATGTCGCTTGCGGCGCTGTTCAGCAACGTCCAGGGCCCGCTCCACGCCCTGCTCGTGCACGCCGTCGGCGCGGTCTCCCGGAGCGAGGCGGCGCTGCGAAGCGTCTCCGCGGTCGCGAGCGCCGGAACGGTCCCGATCGTGTACATGCTGGGAACGGAGCTCGCCGACAGGCGCGCGGGGCTTCTCACGGCGCTGCTGGTGGCGGTGTCGCCCTTCAGTATCTGGTACGGACAGGAGGTCAGGAACTACGCGCTCCTCATGTTCTTCGCGGCGCTCTCGACCCTCCTGATCGTGCGGCTGTCGACCGGGCGCTCGCGCGCCTGGGCGGGGTACGTCGCCAGCACGACGCTCGGGCTCTACTGCAATCTGGCAGCCATCTTCCTCCTCGCCGCGCACGGCGTGTTCGTGCTGGGCCGCGGCGCCGTGACCGCACGGGCCGGGCGCAACTGGCTCCGAGCGGCAGCCGTGAGCGCGCTCCTGTTCGTTCCCTCGGTCTGGGGCCTCGCGCGCTGGGCGCGCGTCGACGACGTCGGATCGAGGGTGGCCGTCGCTCCGCTCGCGGAGGAGGAGTCGCTCCTGAGGGGAGGAACCACGTTCACACCCATGGCCTTCCCCTACGCGTTCTTCGCCATGTGCTACGGCTACTCGCTGGGACCCGGGACCGAGGAGCTGCACACAAGACCTCCCGTCGACGCCTACCTCGATCGCGCGTGGCTCGCCATCCCCGGCCTTGCCGCGGCGCTTGCCGCCCTGCTGGGGCTCAGGGCCCTGTCCTCGAGACCGGGGGCCGTGCGCCTGGCGCTCTCCGTGCTCCTGGTTCCCGCGGTCGGCGCGGCGGCGCTCGCGTTTCTCAACATCAAGCCTCTGAACGCGAGGTACCTCTCCGTGGGCTTCCCGGTGCTCATGGCGGTCTGCGGTGGGGGCATCGGGATGCTGCGCAGGGCGCCTGCCGCGCTTGTCGGAGGCGTCTTCCTCGGATTCGCGGCGGTCTCGGTCACGAACTACTACACGCGCCCGGAATACTCGCGCGAGGACGTGCGGGGTGCCGCGCGGTACGTCGAGGCGCGCGAGCGGCCCGGTGACGTCCTCCTGGTCCCGGTCGTGCACGACGTCTTCAGGTTCTATTACGGCGGCGCATCGGACGTCTTCGTCATCTACTCAGGACAGGCCGACTCCGACGACGAGGTTGCGCGACGGGTCCGGGCAGGTGCGGCCGGGCGCAACCGGCTCTGGTTCGTCGAGTCGAGACTGTGGCACACTGATCCGGCGGGGCGGATCCCTGCCTTTCTCGAGAGGTCCTACCCCGCGCTTGATGAATCGGAGCTGGCGGGCGTGCGCTTGAAGCTCTATGATGTGGGGTCGTCTGATGCGGGAGAGAGCTAAGGGCAGCGGGCGGACCGGAGTCGCGGCCGTAAGGGTGCGTTCTGCAATGAGTTGCGGCATGCCGGCCCATGGAACAGGACGGGCCTGGAACGCCGCGGCCGCCCGCCGCTCCCTGAGGCACAGAGAGGCCTCGAAGGGCCGTGAAGTGGGGCGTCTGGCGCGGGGCCCGTGGCACGCCTTATGCTTTGAGCTGACGTGAGCCGCGCCGCGCGACGGCGCAGGCCGTTGGTGCTGGGGGGAAACTACCTGATGACGCCGAGAACTCGGGCCCTCGCCCTGGTCCTTTGGGGAATCGGCCTGTTCACCGTGGCCGGGTGCGGACCCGGCGAGCAGGTCAGGTCGGAGCCGCCGACGTCCGAGGCGCAGGAGCCGGCGATCCCGGTGTACCGCCTGCGGGTCGGAGACGAGATCGAGCTCAGGTTCCTCACGGACGAGTCGCTCACGACCGTCACGCCCATCACACCCGGCGGCACCATCACGCTGCCGGTCGCGGGCGACCTCGCGGCGGCCGGGAAGACCGTGGGGGAGCTGGCGCAGGACGTCGAGGACCGCATGGCGGCCTACCTGCTTGACCCGACGGTGTCACTCGTCATCACCAGGCTGGCCGACCAGCCCGTGTTCGTCATCGGCGAGGTCACGAGGCCCGGGAGGATCGACTCCGTCAGCGACCTGACGGTCTCGCGCGCCATCGCGTCGGCCGGAGGGCTGCTCTCCACCGCGAAGGCCGGGAGCGTGATGATCGTGCGAACGGTCGGCGTGGAGAAGCCGGAGGCGTACAAGGTCGATCTCGGCGAGGTTCTCGCCGGCAGAGACCTCTCGCAGGACCTCGCGCTCGTGCCGAACGACGTCGTGTACGTCCCGAAGTCGGCGATAGGCAAGGTGGACGAGTTCGTGAAGCTCTTCTTCGAGGAGATCATCCCGGCGGAGCTTTTCCTCCTGCACGGGTACGACGTCCTCCACGCAGAGGAACGCTCATGGTGGCAGTAGGGGGAAGGCCTGGACAGGAGTACGGGTCGGACGCGACGCGGGGCGGGGGCACGTCGGGCGGCGCCACCATTCTGCGGGACATCCTGTTCATCGTCTTCAAGCGGAAGGTGCCCCTGGCCACGCTCGTGCTCCTCGGCGTCGCCATCATCCTGTACGGGGCCGCCAAAGGAGAACCCGAGTATCAGGCGCTTGCCCGGGTGTTCGTGAAGCGCTCCCCGATGGGCTATCAGATGCCCGCGGAGTCGGAGCAGATCCTGAGGCGCTCCGAGGTGATCAACTCGGAGATACAGATCATCACGAGCTCCGCGGTCGCCTCGGCCGTCGTCGACCGGCTCGGTCTGGCGACCGGGTCGGAGCGCGCCCTCGCGGCGGAGAGGCTCCAGCGGAGGATCAAGGCCGAGTCGCCGGCCGAGTCGGACATCATCGACATCAAGTACCGCCACACCGACCCGGAGATGGCCGCGGCCGTCGTGAACGCCACGCTCGATGCCTATCTCGAGACGCGCAGGAGCGTCACGTACAACCAGGAGGCCGTGGACTTCCTGAACAGGCAGGCCGGCATCGTGAGGGCGGAGATCGACTCGATCGCGGAGCAGATCGCGATGTACGGCGGTGAAAGCAACCAGCTCGCGGCCGGGCGCCTCGGCGAAGTCCAGATGGGGTACGAGCAGCGGCTCGGGGACGAGCTCATCACGCTGGACACGGCTATCGCGTCGGGTGTGGAGGAGGTCGCGCTGGTCGAAGCGTGGCTCGCAAGCGGCGCAGACATGGACCAGGTGCCGACGGGCGAGATGTACGGCATGTCCAGCATCCAGGCGGCCAAGACCCAGATTCTGTCCCTCCAGCAGGCGCTGGAGGCCGCCCGGTCCAGGTACGCGCCCGACCACCCCGAGGTGGCCAGGCTGGAGCGGGAACTCGAGGGCAGCGCCGGCGTTCTCCGGTCCGAGGTGGAAGAGGCGCTCATGCGCCAGAGGATGGAGCTCGATGAGCTCAGGTCCCAGCGGCGCGCCGCGCTCGCCAAGCTCCGGGAGATCGAAGCGGAGAACCCGCGGATCGCCGAGGACTCGATACTGCTTCGCATCCTCGAGCACGAGTTCGCGATCCGGTCCGACCTCTACGCGGTCATCATGGACCGGAGGGAGCAGTTCCGCATCACGACGGCGACAGACCCGACGCTCCTGAACATCGGGATCGTGTCGAGAGCGAGCGTGCCGGCCGAGCCCACGCCGCAGGCCGTGAACATGCGCGTCGTCGTGGGGCTCTTCACGATCTTCTTCGGCGTCATGCTCGTGATGGCGCTCGAACACATGGAGCACACCCTGGAGCGGCCCGAGGACGTCGAGCGGGCACTCGGCGTCAAGGTCCTGGCGTGGCTCCCGGAGCGGGGGGCCTAGGGGACGATGTACACAGCGTTCTACAAGCTCAACGAGAGGCCGTTCGAGCTCACACCCGACCTCAGGTTCCTTTACCTGTCGCGTCAGCACAGGGAGGCGCTCGCGCATCTCACCTACGGGATCGCCGAGCGGAAGGTCTTCGTGCAGCTCACCGGCGAGGTGGGCACGGGCAAGACGCTCATGCTCGACGCGCTGATCCACGGGCTCGACGCCACGACCAAGGTCGCCCGCGTCGTCAACACGACGATCTCCAGGGTCGATCTCATCAGGGCCCTGGCGTGGGAGCTCGGCGCTGACGCGACGGGGCGAACGAAGATGGAGATCCTGAAGAGCGTGAGCGACTGCCTCTCGGAATGGGCCGCGGCAGGCAGGAACGCTGTCTTCTTCGTGGACGAGGCCCAGAACCTCGAGCCCGCGCTGCTCGAGGAGGTCCGGCTCCTGTCGAACATGACGACGCTCGGCCGGTCGAGTCTGCAGATCGTCCTCGCGGGCCAGCCCGAGCTTCGGGCGAAGCTCGAGAACCCGGAGCTGAGACAGCTCAGGCAGCGCATCGGGATCCGTTACCACCTGGAGCCGCTCTCGGTCGACGAGACTGGGGAGTACGTCCGTCATCGTCTCCACGTCGCCGGCGCGAAGGACGACCGGATCTTCGACGCGAGCGCGATCGAAGCGATCTTCGAGTACTCGAAGGGCATTCCCAGGACGATCAACATCCTGTGCGACAACGCGCTGCTCGCGGGGTACGCGGACGGCAAGATGTGGATCGGCAAGCGGACGGTGCGGGAGACCGCGGAGGCCCTCGAGACGAGGGAACCGATCCACGCGCTCAGACCCGCTCGTGACGCGGGACAGGAACAGAGCCCCGGGAGACCTTAGATGGGCGACCCGAGCAGGATCTCGAAAGCCATACAGAAGTCCCAGACGGAGCGTGGAGTGCCGGCGGCAGACGCCGGGACGGGGCACGAGAGACGGAGCGTGTTTGTGCCCGCACACCGCGTCGGCAGGACCGTCAGGGACGCCGAGCAGTACCACACCCTGGCCTCCGAGGTCCGCCTGGCCCTTCCGACCGTGGGGTCGAAGGTCGTGATGCTTACAGGATCAGTGGCGGGAGAGGGGGCCAGCCTGGTCGCGCGGGAGTTCGCACAGACACTCGCGGCCGAGAGCGAGGTCGCGACCGTCCTCGTCGACGCCAACCTCAGGGACCCGTCCGTGAGCGAGGCCTTCAGGGTCCCGAGGGACCCCGGGCTGGTCGATCTCGTGCTGTCCGATCTCCCGCTGACGCAGTGCCTTCGTTCCACGGACGCGCCGCGCCTGAGCATCCTCCCGGCCGGTCGACCGGTCTCTTCCCCGGCCAGGGTGCTGTCGGATCCGCGGATGGAGCAGGTGCTTGCCGAGCTCCGCAGACGCTTCGGGTTCGTCATCATCGACGTCTCGCCCATCGTGCCGTTCTCCGAGGGGGTCCAGTTCTCGCGCCTGACCGACGGTGTGGTGCTCGTCGTCCGGTCCGGCCGCACGAAGCGCGAGCTTGTGCAGCGCGCGCTGGAGCTGCTCGGTGACGCGGGAGCGAGGGTGCTGGGGACCGTTCTGAACCGGAGGAAGTTCTACGTGCCCCGGTTCATCTACGAACGGATCTGACGTTCCCGCGAAGGCGGTCTCGCTGCGCAAGGGGCTTGCCGGGGCATCGTCTCCGACTGGCTGAGGCGGAGCCCGGTCACCACGTGGAGCGGCCAGATGGCGGGTCTCACGCGGAGAGCTGGAAGTCTCTACGGACGGACCGAGGACTCCCTCGGCCGTCTCTGGCTCGTGTGGGCCGCCGCGCTCGTGTTCTACGCGGGCGCCGCGTTCGTCATCCTCACGAAGGTGCGCCTTCCCACTCCGTTGCATCTCCTCGTGTTCGTCATGGCGGCGGCGGTCATCGTTCTGACCGTGATCAGGATCGAGTGGGCCATCATGGGCCTCGCGGTCATGATCCCGTTCGCGCGCCCCGGATTCACGGTCGGCTACGCGCACCTCCTTCACGTGAGCGGGTTCAACGTCGCGGTCGTCGGGGTCTGGATCGCGTACCTGTTCCGCTACATGACCGACCGCGAGTCGATCGGCCAGGGTCCTCTCGTGCGGCGGACGCCGATCGACATGCTCGTCCTCGTCTATCTCTTCTTCGCCACCATGTCCACCTTCGTGGGCCTCAACGCGATGAGTGACCCGCAGGGCAAGGACCAGATTCTCCTCTTCTACAAGGACCAGGTCCTCTTCGTGGCGTGGTTCTACCTGGTCTTCACGCTCCTTCGGACGCCGGGCGACCTCAGACGGTTCGGGGTGCTCCTCGCGTCGTCGGGGCTCCTCGTCGCGGCAATCGGGCTCTACGCCCGCGTCCGCGGAGCCGCGGCGTCCATCGGAGTGCCGGAAGACCAGCTGGAGGGCGGCGTCGTCGGCGGTCGAATCGAGGGCGGCTGGCTGGGCCTCGTGCACCCGAACTTCTACGGCGCGTTCCTCATCGTCTCGACGCCCATCTGGTTCTTCGCGGTCGATCATCTCAAGAAGGTCTTCCACCGGCTGCTTGCGAGCGCGGCGATCCTGCTCGGCCTCGTCGGGCTCCTCTTCACCTACTCCCGCAGCTCGTGGATCGGCTTCGTCCTGGGCATCGGGACCCAGGCCGTCACGCACGGAAGGACGTTCCGCAGGGTCGTCGCGTTCCTCGTGCTCTTCGCGGTCGTGGCGCAGGCGCTGGCGTACATGACCACGGGCATGGGCTTCGTAGACCTCATCCAGATCAGGTTCGAGCAGCTCGAGCGGAGCGGTTTCTCGTCCAGGCCCGCCATCTACGCCGCCGCCTTCGAGATCCTTCGGAAGTACCCGATCCTCGGGGTCGGAGGCGGGGCGCTCAGGTGGTACGCGCCCGGAGTGTGGGAGGGCGGCATCCTCGCCCACGCGCACAACGTTGTTCTCGCCATCGCCACGGAGTACGGGATACCGGCCGCCATCGCCTTCGCCGGGATCCTCATCATGTTCCTCTGGACGGGCGCCCAGAACGTGCGGCGCCTGCTGCACGTCCCGGGGTACGGATTCCTGGCCCAGGGGACGTTCGTCGGCATGCTCGCGCTGACCGTGCAGTGCATGTTCGAGCACATCCTCTTCAGCCGCGACGTGGGCTACGCGCTCTTCGGAGTCGGTGCCGTGATCCTCGGACTCAACCGGTGCCTGCGCGAGGGCACGCTTCCGCCCGCTCCGCAGCCGGCCGGCGCCGGCAACGCGCGGTCGGCCGGGATCTGGAAGGAAGCATGAGCGGTCGTGCTGCGACATCGACGGGTTCCGGCGTATCGGTTGCGCTTCGCTCCCGGGCACCCGGGCTCCTGTCTTCGAAGGGACGCCGTGCGTAGACCGCTCAGGATCCTCTGCATCAACCAGTTCCTGTTCCCCGACAGCTACGGGGGGGTCGAGCGCGTCGTCCACGAGACGACACGCCGGCTCGTCGCGCGAGGGCACACGGTCGACGCCATCGGCCTTCGTACCAAGGAGGGCACGCCGGACGCGGAGTCCGTGGACGGGATCACCGTTCACAGATTCGGCGACGCGCGCCGCGGCAGGCGCTTCGGCGGCAGGACCGTCGACACGCTCTTCGCGGGGCGGCCTCTCGTGTCCCGCCTGCTCCGCAGGAACCGCTACGACCTTGTGCTCGCGCATCACGCCTTCCCTTACTATGCGTACATCCGGGACGTGCGCCGAAAGGCGC
>Ga0316622_100000349_pt1 | contig 26084 bp, 23 predicted proteins | sample OWC_Aug_OW2_C1_D_FD_207646 | JGI IMG/M metagenome (GOLD analysis project Ga0316622, IMG submission 207646) | Wetland soil microbial communities from Old Woman Creek delta, Ohio, United States - OWC_Aug_OW2_C1_D5_C | ecosystem: Environmental > Terrestrial > Soil > Wetlands | place: USA: Ohio... | reverse complement strand
AGTTCCGGCATGGTGCGGGGCATATCCTCGATAGTTGCCTCTGTCAGGAGCCGGACGAGCGGGATGAGCCCCCACGTATGATCGAGGTGACCATGCGAGAGCACCACATAATCAAGGTCCCCGAGGTTGATTCCCATCTTCCTGGCATTGGAAAGGAAGAGATCCGAGTACCCGGTGTCAAACAGGATCTTCTTCCCTCCCGTCTGTATGAGGAACGAGAGCCCTGGCTCTGCAGTGAGATAATGGTCGGTGAGGGTGGTATTGTCAACAAGGACCGTGAGGCTCAGCCGGGATGTCATAGAGGATGGTGTCTCCAAGGAGGGGATAAATCTTGTTTTGCTACCAGTACGACGATGCAGTCCGGATAATCACTCTCCTCATACCAGACGGCAGTGTATCTGGCATGCATCCGGGCTGCTTGCACCGGTGCTTGGAGATAAGGTCTCAGATGGAGAGAATTAGAGAAGGTTCCATCTACCCTGCTCCCCACTGACAACGCAAAGATATCTTGCGAAGAGCATTGGAAAAATGGGATCAGAGCCCCATGCTGAACGCGAGGGCGATGGCCCCGATGACGAGGACGACGACGATAAAACCGATGATGACCATAATGTTCGCCTCCTTGTAAGGGATGAGCCCCTCGTTCATCTTCTTTGCCGTCGTATAAGCATCATACATACCATAAATCCAGACAATCACCCCGGGGACGATGAAGAGGAACATCCCGATAATGGCCCCGATGTAGATCAGAACCCCCTTTAGAGTGTCGCCATTGTATACCGACCCGAGCCCAGGGAAGAAGAACGAGAGGAGGAGCGCTATGAGAGGATTCTTTTCCTTCTGTGCTGCCGGAGCCGGTGGTGCCGGGGGAGCCGCTGCCGGCTGGACAGTCGCCACCGTTGCCCCGCACTGCTCACAGAACCTGTCGCCTTCCTTGAGCGGTGCCCCGCATGATTCGCAAAACTGTGCCATGGAGTATAATGAGAAGATTATCATAAATATGTTATTTTTTGGATCATTGTTCATTGCAGGCGCTGATTCCGGGATTGGGCCGTGAATCAGAATCCTCTTGAGGGATCTGGGTCTAACTCTCTTAATGGAACGGGGCCTTCTCATTCTGTTTATCCGCATCATCTTCTCTGCGGGCTGTATCTCTACCGCTCAAGAGTGGAATCAGAGGGGTGAGACCCATCACACATTAGGGCGGTACGAAGAGGCGGTGGCGGCCTTTGACCAGGCTATTGCGACCGATTCGGACCAAAGCGAGGCCTGGAAGAATCGGGGGCTTTCTCTCGCACTCCTCGGTGGGGATGACTCCGAGGAATCGTTTGCCATGGCGATCTCCCTTAACCCAATGGACAATGAGGTCTATTATTACCAGGCCCTCTCCCGGAATGCAACCGGGAACCGGCCGGGTGCCCTGATAAGACTTGACAAAGCGATCGCATTTTCGCCCCAGAACAGGGACCAGGCTATCACCCTCTTTCAGGCTCTTATACTGCAGGGAGATCTTCTCACCCTTGAAAACCGTTTTAATGAGGCGAATGTCTCCTACCAGAGGGTCCATGAGATCATGATGAGCACGATCTGATGGATGCTCATTGGAACCCGGGTCGGACGCCAGTGGGGAGGAATCCGCTTGGGTTGCATTCGAGAGAGGAAAAGATAATTACTGCCGGTAGAATGCGGAGAGGATGAAAAAGCCGGGAAGGTCGGAATATAAGCCGGACACTTCATAGGCCGCAACCATCCTGGGATGCTTACCGGTTGGGGTAATTTTGGCAGACACTACGACACTCATTCCTTGATGATGGCAGGGTATGCGTATTTCCTGATGAATGCGACGACCTGATCGTAGTTCCCATCGGTGCAGTAGAGCCTGATCGGGAAGACAAGGGATTTCCGGGTCACGGTGACCGTCTTCTTCTTTTGGTTGAGGGCAACGCTTCGTGCCTCGTCCCACCGGATAAAATCGTCCTCCCTGCTCTTCGCAAGGATCCCGGCCCCGGCCGCCGAAAGGCTTCCGAGAAGGGTCCCGGCGACCGCAACCCCCGTGTTGACATCGCTTGTCTTTTTGGAGGCGGCCTGGCCGGCCCCTCCAGAGTTCACAAAGTAATCGGACGTAAAACCGAGTACCTTGTTGGTCCACCGGATCTCTTCCGGGATTTCGGGAGAGGATGAGACGGGAGGTGGTGTCACTATCGGCTCAAGCAGGGCCCCGCACGAGGTACAGAAGCGGTCGGTCGCAGCGAGCTGCTGTCCGCAGGAGGTGCAGAATGGCATGGAAAACACTTGGCCGGGCGGAATAAAAAGCGATATGGTGGGAGGAGGCTTCACGGGAGGAGACGAGAGCTATCAGGAACCAGGTACTTTCGCCCCGCAGGAGCCACAGAATTTTACTCCTGGCTTCAGGAGAGCACCGCAGGAGGCGCACTGGCCCTTGATCGGTGTTGCTTTCACGGGGGTCGTCACCGCCGCTCCACAGGAACCGCAGAACTTTACCTCCGGTCGTAATGCTGCACCGCAGGATACACACCGTTCCCCTTCAGGGTTTAGTGCTGCAGGCTTCGTATCAGGTTTCGGAACCGCTTTTTTCACCGGCGGGACATTCGCCGCTCCACAGGAGCCGCAGAACTTCATCCCGAGTTTCAGGACTGCCCCACAGGAGATACACCGCTCCCCTTCAGGTTCAGGTACAGGAGTGGCAGGGGCCGGAGGAAAGGTCTCAGGGTTCTTCACGGTGCTAAAGACGACCTTCTCAAGGACCTCATTGGCCTTTCCTGCCACTACATCAGTAGCTTTCGCCTGGATCGTGCCGGCAGCCTTTGCCACCAGTGCCTCGGGGAGTTTGTCTCCGACAACCACCTTCCACTCGGCAGGAGGAGTGATCACGAGATCCCGTACCTGGGTTGCGGTTCTGACCGCCGATTCAGCAGTCCTCACGGCTGACTCTGCTGAACGGACCGTCTCCTGAACTTTCCGGGCGACATCACCTGTACCCTTCTCATCGAACCGGTACCCGCAGGATCCGCAGAACTTTGCCTCCGGGCTGCAGGAATCCCCGCATTTCGGGCAGAACTTCTCTTTCGCAGTCATAGAAAGTTCCCCTGCTTTCCCGGACGTTGCATACCAATCACTTCTTCCATTTCTTCTTCAACTCCGATTTCAGGCGCTGCTGACTGCCCGTGGGACTGGCATCAGCCGCCTCGAGATCCCGGACATGCTGCTCCACCGCCGTCTTTACTTCAGGCGGCGTGAGTTTCTGGGTCGATTCGAGAACTCCGGACATCTCGTGCACCACCTTCCGCGGACTCGTCCCCATCTGTTTCAGAGCTGCCTCTGCATCCGCAACCGTGAAGGTCTTCCCATCAGGCCCTTTCGTCCCGACCCGGTTCATGACATCGACGGCAGATCGGAGCTTTGGAGGGACGTTTGCAACCGGCGGATTGGGATAGCCCATAATCTCGTTCACCTTGTTCACCCGGCCTTCGATCTGGTTCTTGAACTGCTTTGTGAGCTGACGCATCCCCTCCTCTTTACAAGCCTCTGCATCCCCGGGTTTATTGGCTTTTGCGGCCTTGTCAGCACGCGTGTACCACTCCTGAACCTTGTCCTCCATGGTCTTTGCCGAGGCCTCGACGTCCCTGAATGGCTTCCCCTTCTGCTTCGGATCGACCGCGGGGCCGATGTCCTCCTTGCCGCCCCCATAGGCATCCCGGTGGAACCGGTCGGTCACCGTCTGATCGCACTCTTCAGCAAACTTTTTTGCTTCCTCGGGGCTGGCAGGCTCTTTCCCGCCGTGCCGCTGCTTGTAGAATTCGTTGTTATAGATCGGTTCCGATATATCGGTGGGGATATCCTTCCCGGTTCGCTTGTCACGATACGTGACGTCCCGGTCATAGGTGGACTTCACGCTGTCCTCCGCGGCAGACTTTGGCGGGGTGTTCGTAACCCCGGCAACCTCTATATCATCAGCGGTATAGGGTTTCTCACCCGGTTTCAGGTTCTGGTTCAGTTCGTCAGCGATCCTTTGCTTTGCCATCCGGTCGACTTTCTCGTACTGCCCCTTCCAGTACTCGTTGAATTCCTCGCGGATCTTGTTTGGCCTGTTCGGGTCGGCATCGTTCAGCTCGTGCATCGCGTGCTTGTCCTTCTGGACTTCCTCGCAGGCATCGGCATACTTCTTCCGCGCTTCCGGGTCGTTCGGGTTCCTCTGAAGCTCCTCGGTGGCAGCCTTCAGGTTCTCCAGTTTTTCCCACCCTTTTGCCCTGCCTTCTTCGAATGCGGCCTTCGCCTTCTGATCGGCAAACTCCTTCCCCCGTTCTACGGCATCATCGGCCTCTTTCTGGGCCTTCTTCTTCTCTGCCTCGACCCGCTTTTCGTACTGCTCCTGTTCAGGGGACTTCTTCTCGCCCCCTTTCCTGGCATCAGGCTCCTCAGACTTCTTCTCTTCTTTCTTCTTCCCCGATTCCTCTTCTGGTTTCTTCTCTTCCGTCTTCCTCTTCCCGGCCGCCTCGTCTTCGGGCTTCGTCTTCTCAGGTTTCTTTTTCGTGGGCTCTTCGTTGACCTTGGGTTTCTGCGGCCCTTCTTCTTCTCCTCCCTGCTGCCCCGGCCCGAGCAGCCCCTTCTTCTTCACCGAGGTATGGAGGTCCCGGAGGTTTGAGCTCCCATGGGTGTTGACAAACTCCTGGAGGAGCATCATGCCGGCGGTCATTGTCACTTCCTTTCCAGCTGCGATCATCGCCTCAACGAGCCCTTTCTCTGGTTCCCGGGCCAGATTTACCTCGACTTTCCAGAGCCAGAGCCAGGCAAGCCTTTTGTAGGTCTTTGGGTTCCGGATATCGATCCCCTGCAGGATCACAGTGTCGACCGCCCCGCTTGCAAGGGTGATCAGAAACTCGGTTAGCCGCGCATTGACGAAATCGATAAGGCAGGTCTTGAAGTCCTTTGTATCCGAGTACTCGATATAATAGGCGTAAAACTCCAGACCCTGGTCCTTGAACTCCGAGGCCATCGTCGATGCCCCGTAGGAGGAAGCAGGTCCGAATGAACTCGTGGCGTACCCAATGAAGAGGCTGAAGGAGAGGTCCCCCGCTTTCTTCGCATACTCTGCTGCTGCGAACAGGTAAGGCCCCCAATTCTCCCACCACAGGTAGTCCTTCTGGTCTTCTGCCCAGATCTTCCAGGCCGTCTCGTAAACCTCGCGGGCATAGACCTGGTAGTCCCTCGCCCCTTTGCACGGGAGCTTCTCGAGGTCATCGATCAGGACCTGCCGGTACTCTTTCGGGATGCATCCCTGGATGACCCTGATGCACCGTTCACGCTCCTTCTCGATGGTCAGGGTCTTTGTTTCCGGCATCGGCTTTAATCCCATGATGGTTCTCCTAATCGGAGGACGAGCGGGATCGTGACGCTCCCGGCATCACTGTGAACCGTTATCTCTCCCTGAAGGTTCTCGCCGTGCCCGGGGATAACCTTGTCAAGTGAGATTCCCCAGGTCCCGGCAAGGTCGCTATAGAGGGTTCGTGCCACGTCATCCTCATCAGTGGCGACTATCCGTGCCTTCAGGACCGAAAAGATACTTTCCCACATCCGGCAGTCCTCAGCAGTGCAGACAGGGGGATCCCAGGAGAGGTTGTCTCCCCGGACCGCCTCCTCATCCTGGACGAGCTCAGTCCCATTCCAGACCATGGCGACCAGCTTCACTCTGGCGACCCGTTTCCGGTCCTCGGTCGGAAGGTCTACCCTGATGGGAAGCACGGTCATCCGGTCGCTCGTTTTGTACTGGTTCTTCTCATCAACGGCAAAGATCTTCTCGACAAAGAGACCCTCGCGGAGGACCAGCACCTTCACGTTAGGTCCCTCGATCTCGGTCGTCCCGTCCGAGGCACGGGAATGGAGGGTAAACACGGTCTGCCAGCTTGAGGGGCCGACATCCTTCACATCCGGAGGTTCCTCACCACAGAACGTGATCCTGAACCTCGCGGTCGATCCCTCGATGACCGGGTCGCTGATGAAGAGATACCGCGATGCGTCCTCCTCCTCTTCCAGCACGAACTTCCAGGAACCCGGGGCTTCGCCATGGAGGGAGAGGACGACCTCTGCTCCCCTCTCCCTGCCGGCAAGGATCCTGATCTCATCAGGGGAGGCATCGAGCAATGGTGGAGAGATAAGGCATACTGGAATGACCTCTTCTGCGATCACCGCTCCGTTCTCCGAGGCTGTGACAACCATTGGCTCTGATTCCGGGGGCATTCCCCGGGATCCGGGGTCCGGGGGCGTTGCCTCAACACGCACGGCAACCCAGCCGTCCCCGGTCGGCACCGCGACGCTCGGGTCATCGAGCCATTGAGCCGTCGATCCCCGGGCAAACGAGATGGCAGCCTTGCCGGAGGCAGCCCGGGCACGGAGCGTGACCGAATCACCTGAAAGGAACGGGTTTATGGCAGTCTTTTCAAGGGGGACGAACTCCACATCGAGCAGCCCCGCCTTCTGCCCGGTTAAGACCGTGAGTGCGTCATCGTAGCGATCCTTTCCCACCTGAAACGAGACCGGGCAGGGGACTGTCGCCAGGGTAGCGGCTTTCAGCTGGGAGACGGTCGCAGAGAGCGTCCCGGTCGCAGTATTCGGCTGGACAGAGAGGAATCCTGCCGCTGACGAGGGGACGGTGACAGCGACCAGTGCACCAGGCACCTCGACCTCCTGCCCGTCTGATAGCAATTCGCGGACAAGCGCTGTGAAGGAAGCAGGGTGGGAAGGGGTGAGGGAGAGGGAATGGGGGACGATATAGGGCTGGAATGTCCTCTTGATGGCAAAGGAGAGCTGCCCGGATGACCGGATGAGCACGCCACAAACAGTCGTGGTGACCTCCACCATGACCCGTGCCCTGTCCATCACTTCCCTTGAGGCCAGGGCTGTATACTCGCGTATCACCCCGCCATCGCTCTCTCTCTGCACTGCCCCTGCCTCGACTGCAGACTGCCCTCCGGTCTCAGTGAAGGCGATCGATTGCTGAACCGCACGGAGTTCATCGGCAGTCGGTTTGACAATGGAGGGGAACCGGACCCGTGCCCGGATTCCACCGCGGGGACGGCCGGACTCGTCGTCCGGAAGAGCAAACGCATCGAGCTCGATCGTCCCCGGATGGATATGAGGTATGGCGATAGAGACCACCCGTGTCTGCACTGGAACCGGGGCCTCGACAGGGACAGGGATGCCGGGGGCGGGGACCTGGATATCGGGCGTCAGGGTGACCCTGATGCGGACCGGTTTTCGCGGGAGAACCAGCTCCCCGAATTTTGCAAGAGACATGCCATCTGAAAGCGATGCCTCGAACCGGGCAGCCCGCCTCCCGTCCATCAGCTGGTGCCCGGATGTAACCACCAGTCCCTCCCAGCCTGAACCAGGTTCAAGGGTCGCCTCGATACGGTCCTTCAGGAGCACCGGGTCCCCGCCGGCAATCCGGATCCGGGACCTGACCGTCACCGCCCCCACGCTGCCCGAATCAGGTTCGTAGGGAAAGGTCAGCGCTACCATAAGGCATTCCCTGATCTGAAGCGGGGAAGAAGACCACCCCATGCCATGAAGGCGTTACATCCGGCACTCGTCATGTACAGCACTACTCTCACGCAAGAGATAAAATCGGTTTCGAAAATGACCCTCCAGGGAGGGAATACCCGATTAGCCGTATGTGAGTCCAGGTTATGGCGGCTATCTATGATAAAGAATGAAATCTGCCAGGGAAAACAGGAACGACATATTTTTCCATAGTCCTACCGACCAAGGGTGTATGAGCTGTCGAACCTGGCTGTTACTTCTCTGTGTCATACTGGTCATCATGCCTACAAGCGCCCTCTGCCACTGGGCTCCCGAGGTAACACCCCCCCAAGGAGTCCCGCCTTGCAGCGGGTACCTGGACTCCCACCAGCAGCCCTGGCCCCGCCTGCCGACCGATGCCGAAATAGAGACTGCAAAGGGAGATTACCTCGCCTACCTGCTGGAGGGAGACGAAGTGCGCAGGATCGATGAGGTCAAAGTGGTAAAGTACCATACCTGCGAGGGGACGTGGGTCAACCATGTCGACATGGAGGTAAAGTACTCCTGGTGGTGGGTATCGATCAGTGGGGAGGGAGAATGGAAACCTTTGGTCGACTATACCTTCCTCATCTATGACCCCGCCCATAACCGCTTTGAATTCGTTCTGGACATTGGTGTGAGCCCCTACTTTTTGGGATTCATCACCAATGCCGTCCAGGGCTTTGCCACTGGTTCATGCTCCAGCGGGGGAGGGGCAGTTCCCACATCATCTGGTGGTAGTGTATCCCCTGAATCCGACGACAACTCCTGGATCGTGATCATCGGTGCCATCGCTGTCATCGGAGGGGGACTGGCAATCGGGGCAAAGAAGCTTGCCGGGGGGAAAGGGAAACCAGATTCCGGGGATAAAAAGAAGAAGGAGAAGGAGCCGGAGAAGGTCCGCTACATCCTCCAGCTCAGCACCGACCACCTGACCATCACCCCGGAGGCGCCCGCTCACTTGAAGGTGACTGCATGGAAGATTGTCGGTGAAAACCCGCCCGCACCCGCCCCGGAGGCCGGGATCACGCTCACGGTCCCTGCCGGAAATGAGGGGCTCTTGGTCCAGCCGGTCTCCGGCAACGGCTCTGTGGAGACCAGTGTCGCCCTCGTATCCCAAATCGCAAAGAGCCCGGTGCTGATCACCGTCACGGCCTCGGCGGGGAAGAGCTCTGTCTCGGCACAGGTGACCGTCGAGATCCCGGCAGAGTACCTGATGGAATTCTTCTGACCCGGGGGATAAATCAGCCTTTTTTTATACCAAAGAAGGGGTATATACTCCCTACTAAGGTGGATCCATGCCCTACTGTGGAACGTGCGGAGCAGAGATGAAGGAAGGAGTAGCCTTCTGCCCTTCCTGCGGGAACGGACAGGAGAAGGGCGGGATCCGGGACGACATGCCGGAAGACTATCTATTCTGGACAACCAAATCCCCGGTCATCACCAGCAGGCCGGTTGTGACCCAGCTCATCATGGTCTTTGTGATATCCTGTCTCCTTGTCCTGGCCTTCCTGTTCATTTTAGATGTCGATGCCGGGATCGCAGCAGCTCCATACATCCTTGGTATCATGGTCTTCTTCATCCTCCTTGGGTTACTTATCGCAGCCGCAATCCAGTTCTTCACAAAAGGTGGATTGACAACTGACTTTGCGGTAACCCCGGAGGGGGTCGGTTACCGGGCCGGAAAAGGATCGAAAATCATCAACCGGTCCACCCTCGCAGGGACTGCCGTGGGGGGATCCCTCTCGGGAGCGGGCGGGAGCCTGATCAATATCAGCCGGGAGATGGACTTCATGAGGTGGGACGAGATCCGGAACATCACCGTGTATCCGAAAGAACGGTCCCTCGTCTTCTACCGGAAATTCCTCATCTTCCCGTTCGCCCTCTACTGCACCCAGGAAAACTTCGAGCAGGTCAAGGCTCTCGCAAGGAAGTACGCACCCGGTGCCCGGTATAAGGAAAAGGGCTGGTGACCGGAGATTTCCCAGGTCATCGTCCAGAGCGCTACCGCCTTCGCCATCGGGATACTCGTATTCATGGCCGGGGAGTTTGCCGGGCGGTATGCCGGGATCGTGGAAACGGCCGGGGTGCTGATCGCGGTGGCCGGCGGGATTGGGATCATCCTCGGTCTGGTAATCCGGGAACCGGGACCAGAGAACCATCCTGACCGGAAATCGTGAATTCGCAGAAAAATCAGAGGGTGATGGAAAGAACCCCCTTGAGTGCAGCCTGGGCGACCCGGAGCGGTCCGGGCGCAAACAGGGGATCTGCCTCGAGGGTCAGGGTGTGTGACGGAAGGGAGAGGGAGATAGTGGACTTTCTTCCCGACCGGTAGGCCACTCCCGTCATTGAGGAATACGGAATGAAGAAGTTGACCCCATCGGAATCGAGTATCTCGGAAAAAGATCGCTGTCGGAACTCCTGCCAGGGAGCGTCCTCCCAGTCTGCCCCGGCAGAATACGCCTCAAGGGATACTCCCCTTTGCTTTGCCTCCTTTCCGATTCTCTCCATAAAGGAATCCCAGCGCCGTTCGACTTCGTCCTCGCCTCCCGGAGTGACTGCCAGGATGAGACGCTGGTCGGTGAAGATGAGGTTGAAGACATACTGGAAGTCAAAGTCTTTTGGTCCGGGCTCAAAACAGGCAGGGACAATGCTGATAATCCGTTCACGGAAAGGATACATCTGCTGTCGTTTTTCGAGAAGGGAGATGAGTGTCAATCTCGCCGGATAGTAGCACCCCAGGGCCAGCCGGTATCGTTCAACTTGGTCCTTAGTATGGACCACCAGGAGGTCTTTGCCGTTCTGGTCTTCAACCAAATCCTCCCCCCGTATATAGAGGATATCTTCCAGGGGGATGCGGCGGGATTCCGGACGCTCTGCAAGGATTTCCGCAGGGGTCATGGTCGCATACCGGAGCCAGGGAGCCTGCTCAAGTCTGAGGCGGGACCTGATTGAATTGACCTGGGAACAGAGATCGGCCGGGATTTGTCGAAGGGTGAGATAGGCATGAGGCAGACCTGGGGATGATGACGCTGATACTTCCCAGAAGTCCCTGCCGGATATTCCGTTCTTATCAAGTGATTCAAAAATCTTCTCGCGGTTCCCGTCAATCGCTGCGGCAACCTCACCTCTAGGGACTGTGGCAATGAGAGATTCTTCTGTGATAACAAGGACCAGGTCTTTTTGGGATAAGATCCCACCCTGCATGGTTCCAAACGGGATGACGACCGGCATTCCCGGCACCTCGACCTTTGGCCGGGAGGGGGGCTGGAGTGATTCTTCCACTGGTTGCCCGCACTGCTCACAGAACCTGGCACCGGGAGAGAGGGATGTACCGCAGGCCGTGCAGAACCGCGGGGGTGCCATCACGATAAAACCCCAAATAGGGAGTAGTTCTCAAGAGATTCAGCACGGGAGGATCCTGCTACCAATTGAAAATTTCCTGACCGGGGGCGCTTATTTGAATCGGGAAGCATGGGATATATCATCCTCAATGTAAGGAAATGCTGGTATCTAAACGCATCTAATCTCGCGCAAGGCGCACGATATCATGACTCCGGTATTGTTCGTTTCCTGGCGGTTCCTGTCCGGTCTAGTCCGTCATAGACCCTTGACCAAATGGGAACGACCGGAGGGGATGGGAACAACAGGGGAAGTGAGTGTCCGGAAGGCCGGTGGCGATGCACAGGAACTTGCCGATGACTGGTTCTTTGAGACCGCGATCCGGCTCCACCGGGCAGGAGAAGGGGCACCCTACACCGGGATGAAGCCTGCCGGGCTGGACGAAGGCCCGGTCGTCCCGAGAGCAGAACATGCGATCGAGACCGAGGATCCAACCGATGCGATCCAGTGTATCCTTCACACCATCGAGGAGGATCTGCGACACCGCTTCGCTAAGGTCATACAGACCAAGAAATACAATCCAAACAACGTGAAAGCAGGCCGGGCTTTCATCCAGGCGTATATCAACTTCGTTGTGTATGCCCACCATCTTTACATAACCGTAAAGGGAGGTGCAGGAAACGGGGGCAATGAACACCAGGTAGGACACGGCCATTAGTCCCCGACGGGTGAGAGCATCCCTCTGATCCCCCCTTAGTCTTTTACCGCGATCACCCGGAAGATCCGCCCGTCCTTGAAGAGCGAGACCTTCCCCCCGCTCTGGGAGAGGACAATCCCGACAGCTGGGGTCTCCAGGGTGAGACCTGCCACCGAGGCATGACGCGTCCCAAGTCCTTTCGGGATAGAAGCCTGGCTGGTATCGATGGTGATGTACCGCCCGGCCGCCTCGATGACTCCATCGCCTGAGATGACAAAAGCTCCGTCGATCTGGGAGAGCTCCTTGACCGTCTCCCGGAGCTCGGTATTGGTCACGTTCCTTGCTGAACGGTGATGACCTTCGAAAGGATTGAGGATGAGCTGTGTTGACCGTGCCAGGACTTCCGGGGCGGAGCCGATCATGAACGTCGTCCCAATCTGTTTCCCCTCCCTCCCTTCCCTTGAAAGTTCGAGAGAGAGGGTATATACCTCCTCGAACACTTCTTCGAGGATATCCGTCCCGGAAAGGAACGTACCGATCCAGGGGGTCGCTCCCGATGCACTGTCCTCCTGGTTGATCTTCCGGTCGGTGATGTCATGGCCGATAGAGACCAACTCGGTGAGCTTCCCGGTTTCATCGCGGATTGCCCGGTTGGTCCATGCAATCCAGACCCGCTCACCATCGCGCTTCATGTTCTCATTGACGTTCACTTCGTACTCCTCTGGGTTCTTCATGACATCCCGAATCATCCCCTCGAGGTCTCTTCCCGAGTGAGATCTCCTGGGAACAATCGCACCAATCAGGTTCTTCCCGATGAGTTCCTCAGGAGTAAACCCAAAAAACGTTGCCCCGACCGTGTTGATGAACCGGATGGTACCCGCAGGATCAACGCGAAGGACGATGCTGTTGGCACTATCGAGAAGGTCCTGGTACCTGACCTCGCTCTTCCGGAGGAGATCCCGTATACGGACATAATCGGTGATATCCTGGCCGATAATGATCTGTCCTCTGACCGGGTCGGCAGGATCGATCGGCCGGGAGAGGAGGTGGCAGTGGATGAGCGTCCCGTCCTTCCGCTTCAAAAGACCCTCGGCGATGCCCCATCCCTCAGCGTTAGAATAGGCATACAGCCCGGAATCGATCCGCTGGTGCTCGGCCTCGTTGGGAAAGAGCCCGGAAGGGTCGGAACCGATCAGCTCCTCCTCGGTATACCCGAGCTTCCGTGGAATGATCGCATTCACCCAAAGGATCTGGTGATCTTTGATCACACAGGCAGCGACCGGGGAGGCATCATGTATTGCCCGCATAATGAGGTTGTCCTGGACGATCTGCTCTTCGGTCATGTGATGCTGAACCAGGTTCCTGATGACCGGTACAAGGATTTTCTGGAAGGTCTCCCTTGTAATGTTCCAGAGATAGGAGTCTGCCCCGGCGGTGAGTGCAATAAATCCGGTGTCACCATCAAGCATGTCGGAAAAAGCGATAACAGGGATCCGGGGTTTCTGGATGCGGATCTGTTGGAGGATCTCAGTTCCTGCAGCATCACCAGGATCCAGATGAAGCAGGATGATATCGTATTCGTCCTGGGCCAGGGCTTCAGCGATCCCGGTCTGTTCCGGCAGCAGGGAGATGGCCAGGTCCCCGCCTCCCTCACACCAGGCAGGGAGATTGTGGTTGCCACTACGATCCACCAGGAGGGCCCTGATCATGGATAGTTCTCTCTTGGGCACACATCATCAAGGTATTGGAAGCCCCGTCGTTTACGATACGAAGAGGAGCGAACTATGTTCCTGTCGTTGCTCTGGTGATGAGGATCCTGATTCTCTTTTTTAACGAGCACGTCTCCTCATGCGAACCAGATGGCTCCACTCACGAGCAACAAACAAGTGCGATCCTGGATGTTTCAAAAAAAATCGAAGAACCATGCCGGGGGCAATTCCATGGGAGAACATGAGAGGAGGGTTCCGTTTCAGGGATTCTGTTTCGAACTATAATCTTCGATATCGGCAATGAATTGCAGAGTCCCTGCTCAATCTGCCGGGTCAGGGCCGGTAAAGGGTTATCATACTCAGATGGAAACGGAACGGTTAAGCACCGATCACGAGATGATCTCGCATGATGGAGATGCAATACAGCGAAATCGGCGAGGCGATTGGAGTATCCTGCGCCAGGCAGGCGGAACTGCTCGGGAACCTTCTTTTGTATGCAACAAGAGGAGATGCAATGACAGCCATCGACACCTTCTCAGATTCAATGGATGAAGAGAAAGATCCCGTGGAAGAGACGATACCGATACTGAAGTGGATTGCAGGAGAACCATCTCTCACAGTGGAAGAACGGATATTTCTGGCCCATCGAACTGGAATACTGCTGCCATTACAGAGTGATGAAGCCTATGAGGATGATGAATTCACCATTGATGAAGAAGATCAGGAGATGCGTGAAATTTTACGTGCATTTCTTCAGAGCGAGGAGGGGAAGGATACGTTCCACCCTATTATCGATGACCTGGAAAGTGACGAGACCGGAGAGGATGAGAGCGAAGGCGAGTGAGCGGGTGAAGAGAACGGTTCTGAAAAAGAGTACCATTGCAACCCGGATCGGGACAGCCCGCCTGCCTGGTGACGAGAGTGAGAAATTGAATCCTGGCCGGGCAGAGTGGGATGAATAAAAAAATAAGAGTGTAATCTTTTTGATCAACACTCGTCGATCATTTTCTTGATCATTTTCATAGTCTCGATCTTGTACTGCATCTGTTTAATCCGGTTCTCCCTCAAAAGGATCTTGCCGTCAATGATACGTTTCAGGATTACCTTTTTCTGGTCTTCAGGGATCTTCTCAAGAACTTCATGCATGAGCATGCCTCGCCAGTGCATCATGCCGGGACCGTGTCCGTGCATCATGGTATACCTCTCTTACGATCTGTTCGATGGTTCGAACACATTCAATTATCACAATGCATATCAAAATCTTTCCCCCAATTTTCAAAAAATGAGGATTACCGAATAAAAACAACCCCGGCGCGAGCGGATGGGCAGGACGCGTCCTGGATACCTATCCTCACTGACCAGGATTGCAATCCTAGTCTTCCCGCTCCTTCCCGCAGGACACACAACTCCCCTGGTGCACATCGATCGTCCCCCCACAGGCTGAGCAGGTCCAGCGCTCCCGCTCGGCTTTCACAAAATTCCTTATCCCATTCTCCCGGATTACTGCAAGGTTCCCGATCATACTCATGTGGTAACGGGTCCGGTACCGCTTATCGAGCTGTGTGATCCGGCGGCAAGTATACTCAGGACAGAGATGACAGTATCTCCCGCTCCTCTGTTCGCAGGAGAAGATGGCACAGTGCCTTCTCTCAATCCGTTGTGGTGAATAACACCCCTCACACCGCTTCTTCTCCCGGAGATAAGCCGTGCAGATGGCACAGTCCATCCCGCAGGGAGCGATGAGTCTCATCCGGAAGGGGTCCTTTACCACCATGCGAGAACATAACCCACGCTCTCCATAAAAAACCTGCGGAATATGATCGCAATGGGAAAGAGAGTGCTGGTGACAGGGCCGCTCGTTATAAAAAAAGGGGGAGTGCAGGAAGATGCCACCCTTCGATTTTTTACAGTTCGGGGAAGATACCCTCCTACCATGGCAGATCACGGGCCGGATGCCTGTCTTGAGGGGATGCTTACACTCGCTGGTGACAAGCGGTGGACGGTGGACAGGGCACATGCCTTACATGGAGTCACCACATACGTGGTGCATTCGTTTGACCGCACAGCTCTCCTCTTCTCCATTCCCTTGCTCGTGCGCCGTCCACTCCTTACCGAAACCCCGGTCGATGCCCGGGGATCATCGGGTGCGGTGGCCTCCGTCATCGAGCGGATCAAGCAGAAGGCACAAACTGATCCGGCTCTCGGACCGCTCATCGGGCGGGGTACCCGGTTCCCGCACCAGGTTGCATCCGTCACCGAACCGTATACCATCGTGGCATCGCTGGCCACCCTGGCATCCGATCTCTGGCATACAGACAACCGGAACTATGCAGATAGTGAAGGGATCCATCTCCTGCTCCATGGATCCCTCCCTTGTCCGCCGGAGTTCTCCCCCAGTGAGATTACCACATGTACCGAAACGATCGCACGCTTGTGCGAGGCGGTATCCGCAATCGTCTGCTCGTTTCCGGCCCGGGACCTGGAAACAGCCTGGATCGGAACGCTCGACCAGGAGCTCCTCAGTGAGGCTCTTCCTTCACTCGGGCTCGTCACCTTCATCGGCGATGGATCCAGCCTTGCCCGCCACTATACCCGGTACCGTCCCTTCTTCCGCACGGCCGGTCCAAAAGAGGAGGTCAACATCCCTTTTACCTGTCCGTGGGACCTTGAGCCATATGAACTGGAACTCCCGGTCAGCAACCGTACACGAACCGGCCTTGGGATTCGGAAAAAGGAGGTGTTCGCCGTCGCAGGCTCGAATGCACAGGGAAAGACCACGTTCCTTGACGGGATCATCTCAGGGATGGATGACCATGCTGCAGGGGACGGGAGGGAGCTTGTCGTGACCGTGCACGGCCTGTGCACCGCAGAAGCAATGACGTGCCTCATGACCGGGGGCGATATCAGCATGTTCTTCTCGGAACTCCCGCCGGGAATAGGAGGAACGCCCCGTGCAGCTTCCGGCATGGGCAGTGGCTCGATGAACATGGCCTTCCAGGTGCAGAGGGCGATCTGGCGGGGAGCACCGATCCTGATCATCGATGAGGACCGGGCTGCCCCCAACCTGCTTGTCCGGAGCTGCCTCCAGACCGGAGATATTACTCCCTTGTCCGAGATCCTGGCCCGCGACCGGGGAAAGATGGGAGAGACTGCACTGGTCTTTGCGGCCTGTGCCATGGATACCCTCGTCGCCCAGGCAGACCGGATCATGGTCCTGGACCGGCATGTGGCGTATGCGGTTGATCGTACTGTGTTCCGGAAGAAGGTGGCCGAGTTCCTGGAGAAGAATGCAAGCGATCTGCGGGAAGGGAACGTGTGAAAAGGGCAGGATTTTCCCAAAAATCCATCGTTATCCCCAACGGTCGTTCGGATCAATGATCAGGCATTCACTATTCATCATAACCACATTCCATCGACTTGTGTGCATCCGTGAGGCCGATGAGAACCGGGCTGCGAGGGGGAACCCCCACCAACCCTAACTATATACCCTCTGTGCGTGATGGTAACGTGTGCCAGTCATGGAGAATGATACCATTGTATTCCACGGCACCCTGCAGCAGTTGCTGGAAAAAGTGGAATTTGGGGAGATGATCCCGAAGTTACAGGCCTCGCATGCCCCCATGTGTAAATTCTTCACCGCCTACTATGTCATCAGCGGCATCCGCCACGTCGTTCCTCTCGTCCACGGCCCCACGGGATGCCCTCTCTACATGTCTGATTTCGTCAGGACCCGCGAATGCTGCGAGATACGTGGCGTCCCGCTCGAACCCACCGCCTGCACTGCGCTTGATGAAAGCCATGTCATCTACGGCGGCGAGGGAAAACTCCTCGAAGCAGTGAAGGAAGCCTACGCAAAGTACCACCCCGACCTGATCGTCATCCTCTCCTGCTGCTGCTCCGGGATCATCGGGGACGATGTCGAGAGCATCGCCCGCGAGGCCGAGAAGCTGGTCGGCTGCCGGGTCCTTGCACTCCGGAGCGAGGGATTTGGGGGTGATTTCCGGAGCGGCTACGAGGATGCATTCAAACTGATCATGGAGCTGATGGAGCCCCCCACGACAACGATGAAAAGGACGATCAATATCCTCGGTGCCCGCTGGGGACCTTCCCCTACGGAGTTCAACTGGGACATGGACGAGTTAGAACGGCTCCTTGCCCTCATCGGGATACAGATAAACGCCATCATCGCGGGTGGTTGCACGGTCGAGCAGATCAGGCATGCCCGCGAGGTCGAACTGAATGCCTCCTGGTGCTACGATTGGGGGCAGAAACTCGGTGACCTGATGCAGGAGCGGTTCGGCATCCCCTACAGCAGGACCGGGCAGCCGTACGGGCCCGAGGCAACAAAAGAGTGGCTGCTCGGCGTTGCAACCCCCCTTGGCATGGAGCAGGAAGCCCTTGCCGTCATCGAGAAGGAGATGAACGAGGTTGAGCCGGACGTTGCATACCTGAGGGAGGCCCTGTCAGGAAAAACTGCCATCATCGAGATATCGGAATTTCCCGGGCCGATCCGTGCCCTCTCACTGGCCCGGATGACATCGGAGTTTGGTGCACATCCCGTGGTGATCAACGTCCACCCCTATACGATAAAAGAGCGGATGCCAAGCATCAGATTCCTCCTGGAGACAGGGGTCAACCCGGAGATCATCCTGACAAAGGGCCTCTTCCGGCTGGGGAGTTTCCGCTCGTCAAAGGAGACCGAAGAGGAGCTGGAAGCAATCGTCCGGGAGTATGACAACCCCATCTTCTTTGGAAACTCCGGCCGCTTTCCACCGTGCCCGGTCGTGAACCTGACCCTCATGAACCCGGTGTTCCAGCCCCAGTACGGGTTTCGGGGGATCAGAAACATCGCTGCACTCGTCAGGCAGGCCCTTGAGAACAAGGACCTTCCCCGGTCGCGTCTCTTCAGGGGGATGCTGTATGGAACACGGACACGATAACGAGCCAGCCGGATCCCCGCATCATGAGAACTGCACGGATCCCTACCTCCGGTGTGCATTCAACGGGGCCGCCCAGACGGCGCTCGGGGTGTCGGGCTCCGCCCTGCTCGCCCATTCCCCGCAGGGATGCGAGTACCTGGTCAACAACGCGTTTGCCTCGCAGGAGTGCGACTACATGGAGACTGTCACCCTGTGCACCAAACTCTGCGTTGACGAGATCGTGCACGGCGGAGAGGAGATGCTTGCCCGGACCATCTGGGAGGCAAGAGACCTTCCGATCTCCGTCCTGTTCGTGATCAGTGCATGCGGTCCTGAGATTGTCGGCGATGATATCGGTGCGGTCTGCGAGACCCTGCAGCCGGAGGTGAAGTTCCGGCTCGTCCCAATCCAGTCTCCAGGGTTCCGGGGATCCCAGTACGATGGTATCGACATCGCCCTGGATACTATCCTCAAAAGACTGGTGAAGAAGACCAGCGAAAAAATTTCGGATTCCGTCTGCCTGGTCGCCCCCCATGCAAACGCCAACCCGACCTGGACCGCTGACCTTGTGTGGGTGAAGCAGGCTCTCTCCAGGATTGGAATCCAGGTTGTTGCCACGCTCACCCACAGGACCCCCCTTTCAGAGATTGAGAATGCAGCATCTGCCGAGACCTCCCTCCTGCTCTCCCATGATGCCGGGCAGCACGCAGCGGAGTATCTCAGAGCAGCCCATGGCGTTGAACCGATCTGCAGGGGGATCCCCCTCCCTATCGGGATGACCAACACGCAGCGCTGGCTGACGGCGCTCGGAGAACGGTTCGACGCACAGAAGAACGTGGAGGAGATGATTGGGGACGGTGAAAGGATGGTGACGGCAACCTGCCGGCGCAAATGGCCGATGGCCCGGTTCCTGTACCGGACCCCGGCAGCGATCGTTGCCGATGCCACGATCGGGATCCCGCTGGTCCGGTTTGTCACCGAGGAGATGGAGATGACCCCGGAGCTCGTCGCCCTCTATACTGCGAACCGCCCGGTGCGGGACCTGCTCGAAGGAGAACTGAATGACCTGGGGCTTTCCCCGAAGGTGGTGTACGGAACAGATGTGTACAAGACGAGGATGAGCCTCCTTGAGGTGAAGCCACGGGTCATCTTCGGGAGCACCATCGAGCGGCATGCAAGCGAGGGACTGCCCGTGGCATATGTGGTCGAGGTGGTGAGAATGATGCGCCAGTTCAGAATGATCAACCGGGAATACTTCGGGTATACCGGGATCCTGAACCTTTTCGAATGTGTCCAGAACGAATGGATCATGGGATGGCGTTCAAGGGAGAAACGGTACGAGGCGAAATGGTGAACGGAGCATGAGACAGATCGCGATATACGGGAAGGGAGGCATCGGGAAGAGCACGATCGCCTCGAACCTGTCTGCGGCACTGAGCGGGATGGGGTACACGGTGATGCAGGTCGGCTGTGATCCCAAGAGGGACTCGACACGGATCCTTGCCGGAGGGCGATTCATCCCCGCCGTCCTTGAAGAGCACCGCGAACAACTGCGGGTGGGCAAAGACGAATATGCGATCAAGCTTGAGAATATCATCTTCAGGTCGCCTGGTGGGATCTACCTGGTCGAGGCAGGGGGGCCGGAGCCGGGGGTCGGATGTGCCGGCCGGGGGGTGTTGACCGCCCTGCAGATCTTAAAAGATCTCAATGCCTTCGAGATCTACGGGATCGATGTGGCTATCTACGATGTGCTCGGCGATGTGGTCTGCGGAGGGTTCTCGATGCCGATCCGGGAAGGGTTTGCAAAGGAGATCTACCTCATCTGTTCCGGGGGATTCATGAGCATCTATGCGGCAAACAACATCGCCCGGGCGGTGCATCGCCTCGCAAAGCGGGGAGATGTGGGGCTTGCCGGGATCATCTGCAACAGCAACGGCGACGAGGCGTTTGAGCATGCGGTCATCCCGGAATTTGCACAGAAGCTCGGGACATCGTTTGTCCGGTTCGTCCCGAGGAGTCCCGTGATCCAGGCCTGCGAGCTCGAGGCAAAAGCTGTGGTGGAGCACGCTCCTGACTCGAAGGAAGCAGAGATCTTCAGGGACCTTGCAAAAGCGGTCATGGAGAACGACTCCCGGGTGGTTCCGACCCCGGTGACCGATCTTGCAGAGCTGGAAGCGATGTACCGGAAGCATATTCCGAAACGGTGAGGGCCCGTTCCATCCGGAACCACACACGCTGCCAGAACCCTCATCCTTCTCACTTTCTATTCATCTGCACTGCAGACCACTCATGGAGTACTGTGTGGATATCAGTCCGTGTACCGGTAGTAGGCGAGCTTCACAAGTTCTGCGCTGATAAAGAAGGCGGCAACCAGGCTCAGGATGATCCCGAGCGAGGGCAGTGATGGCGGTACGAAGGAGAACAGGGTCTGCCCGAACGAGGTGTAGGGAATGAGAATTGTCAAGGCAGCGGCAACCACTGTCATTACCAGGACATACCCGGACGGACGGCTTGCCTTGTAGAAGGGCAGACGGGTCCTGATACAGAAGAGAAAGACGAGCTCGGTAAGGATACTCCCGATGAACCAGCTGGTCTGCAGCACCTGTACTCCCTGTCCCACAAAGATCGCAAAGAATGCAAAGTCATCAACGGTACTCACCACACCAAGAAGGGTCGCTATCAGCACGATCTCCTTCAGGTCATAGTGGCCGGGCCTGCCAAGTTCAGACTCATCCACGGTATCCGTGGCGATCGAGATCATCGGAAAATCGGACAGCAGGTTCACGAGCAGGATCTGGATCGGCAGCATCGGGAGGAAAGGAATAAACAGCGATACGATCGCGATAGCATAGAAGTTTCCGAAGTTGGAGGAGAGGGTCGCCTTCAGGTACTTGACACTGTTGGCAAACACCCCCCTCCCGCTCCGGATCCCCTCGATGATCACCTCAAGGTTCTTCTGCAGGAGGATAATGTCGGCAGCCTCGCGGGCGATATCAGCAGCACTGTCCACCACAAGTGAGACCCCGGCAAGTTTGAGTGCCGGGGCATCGTTGATCCCTTCACCAAGGAACCCGACCGTCCGGGTCCTTTGCAGGGTCTGGATGATCTCGTACTTCTGTTCCGGGGTGACCCGGGCAAACACCGCATGCTCATGCATCGCCTTCTCGCGCTTGTCTGGTGGTAACGCCATCAGGGCAGCCCCGGTGATCACCCGGGTCGGATCCGCGATAAGCCCTGTCCGGATACCGACTGCCCCGGCAACCTCGGCACTGTCCCCGGTTATGATCTTGATCTCGACACCGAGCTCCCGTGCCTTTTCGATAGCACGGAACGTGGACGGCTTGATCGGATCGGTGAAGGCGATGGCACCAAGAAATGAAAAGTCCTGGATAGCTTCCGGGGCGATCGTAGTAGTCCCGGCTGACATCGTTCGCTTCGCGATCGCAATGGTCCGTTCCCCTGCCTGCCCTTTCATCGAGAGCCAGGAGAGAAGTGCCTCGCGTTCCTGGCTCTGGACTGAGGGAGACAACCGCAGGATCTCCTCGGGAGCACCCCGGACGATCATCACGACCTCATCGGGGGTGCGGACCAGCACGACATTCTTCCGCGTATGGGGATCAAAGGGGAGTTCGGCGAGACGCTCGGACGGGCCGATCTCCTCACCCGCGAACCGTGCTGCCCCCTCAACGATGGCGATATCGAAGGGTTCGGTCTTCTCCTTTATCTCTGCAACCGTGAGCCCAGCGTACGAGAGGAGATGGGTATCTGCACCAGGGGAGAGCTCAGTCACCGACAGGGTGTTCTCTGTGAGGGTCCCGGTCTTGTCCGAGCAGAGTATCTCGATGCTCCCGATATCCTCGATGGCGGTGAGCCGTTTTACCACCACGTCCTGCTGTGCCAGCTGCAGGGCTCCCCGGGAGAGCGATACCGTTGTCACGACAGGGAGGGCTTCGGGGACCACGCTCACCACGAGAGCAATGGAAAAGACCACGAGCTCGACGATATCAACGGATTCTCCCTTGATCAGGATATTGGCGACGAAGACAAACACCAGGGTGACGAGAATCATCCGGAGGATGAACCGGCTGAATCTCCCGATCCCCTTCGAGAACTCGCTCTCCTTCGTGGTCTCCACCGTCAGTTTTGCAATCGTCCCCATGGCCGTGTGGATCCCCGTATCCACGACCACGGCAACGGCCTCCCCGCCGACAACGGACGTGCCGGAAAAGCAGAGGTTGTGGCTCTCGTAGATGGTCTGCGGCTCATCGGGGATACGATCCGGGCGTTTCGGAACCGCCACTGATTCCCCGGTAAGGACCGTCTCGTTGATGACCAGGTTCTGGGAGGAAAGGATCCGGACATCGGCAGGGACCACATCCCCGGTCCCGAGTTTTATGATATCTCCCGGTACCAGATTACGGGAGTCGATAGTTTGCCATCCGGAGTCCCGTTTTACCCGGGTCCTTGGCCTGATGAACTGCTGCAGGGCCCGGAGCGACTGCTCGGAACGGTATTCCTGGTAAAACCCGAGTGCCGCATTGATGAACACAAACCCGATGATGACCGCTGCATCGATGTATTCACCGATGAGAAAGACAATGAGCGCTGCAACCAGGAGCAGGTAGATGAACGCGGACTTGAACTGCCGGATGGCAATCTCCCACCACGCGACCTGGTCGGCGGTGATCTCGTTGTAGCCTGCCTCCGCTAACCGTCCTTCAGCGTCTCCAGACGAGAGTCCCTCCGAGAGTGAGCTCCCAAAATGATCCAGGATCTCCTGTTCCGGCAGAGCGGCGTAGTGGAAGATGGTCATAAGGGGTGCAGTTGCCTCTCACCATACTATCACGTGATTCCTCATAAGGCATGGCGATGGGAGAGGGGGCATAACGAGCAACAGGTCACGTTCCGGGGTTCAAGCCATGGATTCCTTCCCTGATCCTTTCAGCGTGTTTCTTCAGCAATTCACCGGTATCCTTTCTGATAGGAGCCGATAGCGCAGCAATATCCTGATCGGCATACTATGATGTTTTCGTCGTGGCAGGAATCCGGGTCCTATTTGCCGAGATATAGCTTTGTCGCGATCTCAAAACATTTCACGGCTTCCTTTTCCTGGCCCATCTTGAACAGGGTCTCCCCTTTATTGTACCATGCGTCGGCATCTTCGGGATCGATTGTAAGGGCAACATCATACGCAGCAATGGCTTTTTCAAACAGGCCCTGGCTGTCGCGGAGATCGCCATGCTTCATGCAATCCCGTATCCGTTTGAGATCGGCAAGGTCCATCGCTGCTGATACATCTCCTCTGTTCTGATTGACTTTTTGTAATATTCGTTGAATTATATATATTTGCACAATAGTATCGCACGGCATTGTTGTCACAGAATCGATGCATGGCTCTTATTGGGATGATGGGTATTGAACTACAGCCACGTGAAAACCGAGCGTTTACTATTGAGAGATACCAGCTTCCATTCATTGGAAATAAAGGGGTATGATTTTTCGACAAATGACGCATAACTTTGCGGCACTCCACCCCGTTTCCACACAGTTAATGAGGGAGAGTTAACCTTTATTTCCAGTGGACAAAAAATGGAGAACTCCTTTCAGTGAAAAGAGCCTGATAGTTCACTCCGGCTTATACCTTCGCAACGGTGTTGATCGAGATACTTCACTCTGTTGCTTCGTATAATTGGCACCTGGTGAACAGCAATCATAGGATAAAAGGGAGTGAGAAGGGGATCAAACAGCGTCTTTGCATCCTTGTGAAGCCAACCTAGGACAACTTTGAATAAACCAAGCATCTTCTGGTGACCGCACCAAGGCGAATCAAAAGATGAGTGGGTCCTCGTGAGGATTATCAGATGTTCTCAACCGCGATGACGCGGTTCCTTACCGGGAATGCGACCAGGGTCTCCTGGAGATCGATCCCGAGCGCCTCGGTAAGGACCTGCTCAATCGTCTCTACAAAGACGAAACGGATCTCAGCCCGGACGTCCCCGGGAACGTCCTCAAGGTCACGCCGGTTCTCCACGGGGAGGAGGATCGTCCGGATCCCTGCCCGGTGGGCGGCAAGGACCTTTTCGCGGATCCCGCCGACCGGGAGCACCGTGCCTGAGAGGGTGATCTCACCGGTCATGGCCGTCTTCGGGTCAACCGTCCTCCCCGTGATCAGTGAGGCAAGCGCCGTAAAGAGGGCGATCCCTGCCGAAGGGCCATCCTTCGGGGTTGCTCCGGAGGGCACGTGGATGTGGACGTCACTGGCGATGAAGTCAAACCCGGTCGCCTTGTATGCCAGCCGTGACCGGGCAAGGCTCATCGAGATGGTTGCCGACTCCTTCATCACGTCGCCAAGCTGCCCGGTAAGGGTGAGGTTCCCCTTCCCCGGCATGGAGGTCCCCTCGATAAAGAGGATTTCGCCCCCGACCGGGGTCCAGGCAAGCCCGGTGACCACACCGGGAACCGCGACCTTCCGTGCCAGCTCCTGGCGGACCACTTCCCTCCCAAGGATGGCATCGAGCATCTCCTCGGTCACCACATACGGTGGTGCAGCGGTCCCCGAAACGATCTTTTCCGATGCAGTGCGGGCGATCCTGGCCAGCTGCTTCTTCAGCCACCGGACCCCTGCCTCCCGGGTATACCGCTCGATGACGGCCCGGAGAGCCTCATCCTCGATCACAAGGCTCCCTGCATCAAGGCCGTGCTCATCCAGGGTAGCCGGGATGAGGTGGTTCCTGGCGATGGAGAACTTCTCGTTCTTCGTGTACCCGGAGATCTCGATCAGCTCCATACGGTCGAGGAGCGGCGCAGTGATCGTGGCGGTGGTATTTGCCGTTGCGATGAACAGCACTTCAGAGAGATCGTAGGGGACCTCGAGGTAATGGTCCGAGAACGTATTATTCTGTTCGGGATCGAGGACCTCGAGGAGGGCGCTTGCCGGATCGCCCATGTGGGAGGAGCTGATCTTGTCGACCTCGTCCAGGATGAAGACCGGGTTTTTCACCCCGGCCCGCTTGATCCCCTGGATGATCCTCCCGGGAAGGGCTCCCACATAGGTCCTCCGGTGCCCCCGTATCTCGGCCTCGTCCCTGACCCCGCCGAGGCTGACCCGGACGTATTTTCGGCCAAGGGCATCGGCGATGCTCTTGCCAAGGCTCGTCTTCCCGGTCCCCGGCGGCCCGGTAAAGAGCAGGATCGAGCCCTGCTTCTCGTGTTTGAGCTTCATCACGGCCAGATGCTGGATGATCCGCTCCTTCACCTTTTCAAGCCCCGTGTGGTTGGCATCGAGGACCTTCCTGGCCTCTGCGATATCGACGATTGCCGTCTCCTCCGTCACCCATGGGAGCTCGAGGAGCAGGTCCAGGTAGTTCCGGATGATATGGCTCTCGTGGTTCTGCCCGCCGGAGGACTCGAGTTTCCGTGCCTCTGCAAGCGCCTTCTTCCGGACCTCCTCTGGCATCTTCGACTGTTCGATCCGCTCCCGGTATCCGGAATCACCGGATGGACCCCCCTCATACTCGTTCAGCTCCTCCTGGATCAGCTTCAGCTGCTCCCGGAGCATCGCCTCCCGGTTCGACTTGTGCACCTTCTCAGAGACCTTCTGGGCTATCTCGACCCGGAAATTGATATGGTCGCGAAGCTCACCAAGGAGGTCGAGGAACATCCGGCCTCGCTCCCGTGCCGATTCGGTCTCGAGAATGGCCTGCTTCTCACTGACGGGAGCGGGGGCAAACAGCAGGACGTACCCGATGACCTGGTCGACCGAGTCCATCGTGTCGATGGAGTGGATGAATGGCCCGGATCCCTGGAATTTGCTGCTGATATCATGGATAATAGCCCGGATCT
>Ga0316622_100000348_pt1 | contig 26084 bp, 28 predicted proteins | sample OWC_Aug_OW2_C1_D_FD_207646 | JGI IMG/M metagenome (GOLD analysis project Ga0316622, IMG submission 207646) | Wetland soil microbial communities from Old Woman Creek delta, Ohio, United States - OWC_Aug_OW2_C1_D5_C | ecosystem: Environmental > Terrestrial > Soil > Wetlands | place: USA: Ohio... | reverse complement strand
CGCAACATGGCCAACGTCATGCTGGCCACGGGGCTCATGGTGGGCTACGGCTACATGATGGAGGTGTTCTTCGCCTGGTACAGCGGGAACCCGTACGAGGGGTTCATGATGCTGAACCGGATGACGGGCCCCTACGCCCCGTTCTACTGGGCCCTCATCTTCTGCAACATCATCGTCCCGCAGCTCCTGTGGTCGGAGCGGGTCAAGGCCAACGTGCCCCTGCTCTTCTGCATCTCGCTGGTCGTCAACGTGGGCATGTGGCTCGAGCGCTTCGTCATTGTGATCACGAGCCTGCATCGCGATTTCCTGCCCTCGGCCTGGGGCATGTACTACCCCACCTGGGTGGACTGGGCGATCTACATCGGCTCCATCGGACTGTTCCTGACGCTCCTCTTCGTCTTCATCCGGGTGCTGCCGATGATCTCGATCTTCGAGATGCGGTCCGTCCTGCCCTCGCCCAAGGCGCGGCCGGCGCCCGCGGCCGGCGCCGCTCCCGCAGGAGACTGAGCCATGACCGCCACGCGTATCTACGGCTTGCTGGCCGAGTTCGACGCCCCCGAGGCGCTCGTGACGGCGGCGGAGCGCGCGTACGCCGACGGCTACCGACGCATGGACGCGCACACGCCGTTCCCCGTGCACGGGCTGGCCGAGGCCATCGGCTTTCACGCGAATCGCGTGCCGCTGCTCGTCTTGATCGCGGGGATCGTCGGGGCGGGGCTCGGCTTTTTCTCCCAGTACTGGGCGGCGGTCATCGATTATCCGCTCAATGTGGGCGGCCGGCCGTTCAACAGCTGGCCGGCGTTCATACCGATTACCTTCGAAGTGACCATCTTGGCGGCCGCCGTGACCGCCGTCCTGGGCATGCTCGCCCTGAACGGGCTCCCGCAGCCCTATCACCCGGTCTTCAACGTGCCCCGCTTCGCCCTGGCGACGCGCGACCGCTTCTTCCTGTGCATCGAAGCCGCCGATCCCCGCTTCGACCCGGTGGCCACGCGGGCGTTCTTAGAGAGCCTGGGGGCCAGAGAGGTGACCGACGTTGAGCCGTAACGGTCAGCAGGCAGCAGGCAGCCGGGTACACGTTCAGGCGGGTGGGCTGGCAGCGGATCGTCGGACCACTTCGGCGCCCGGCACGCTTCTCCTCTGCCTGCTGCTCGCTGCCAGCTGCCTGCTGGTTGTCGCAGGCTGTCAGCAGCAGATGGCCGAGACCGGGCGGGAGAAGCCGCTGGACCGCAGTGCATTCTTCGACGATCAGCGTGTGGCGCGGCCCCTCGTCCCGGGGACCGTGGCGCGCGGGCAGCTCAAGCCCGATACCGCGTTCTACACCGGGAAGAACCGGGATGGCCTGGCGGACCAATTGCCGATGCCGCTCACCAAGGACCTCTTGGCGCGTGGCCGGGACCGCTACGAGGTCTTCTGCACGCCGTGTCACGGGCGCGTGGGGACGGGCGAGGGCGCCGTGACGAAGCGAGGCATGCGTCCGCCGCCGTCGTATCACATCGCACGGCTGCGGGAGGCCCCGCTCGGCCACTTCTTCGACGTGATCACGAACGGATTCGGCATCATGCCGGATTACGCCGAACAGGTGCCGGCGGCGGATCGCTGGGCCGTCGCGGCGTATATCCGGGCCCTCCAGGTAAGCCAGGGGATTCCCGTGGCCGAACTGACCCCGGACGAGCGGGCCAAACTCGACGCCCCCACGGGGAAGAAATGACCACCATCGCGGGCGCGGATCGGAACACGAACGGAACGCCCATGCCGGAACTCGCCACCATGCAGCGGCGCAGCCTGGTCGTCGGCGCGTCGGCGCTCGTCCTGGCGATCCTCGGGGGCGTGCTGAATCGGTCCGCGTTTTTCCAGGCGTACCTCCTCGGCTACCTCTTCTGGACCGGCATCGGCGTGGGCTGCCTCGGTTTGCTGATGCTCCACCACCTGGTCGGCGGGCGCTGGGGCTTCGCCATTCAGCGCCTCCTGGAAGCCGGCGTCCGCACCTTGCCGCTGATGGCCCTGCTGTTCCTGCCCATCCTCTTCGGCCTCCAGGACCTCTACCCGTGGGCGCGGCCCGAGGTGATGGCAACCGACGCGCTCCTGCAGTTCAAGCAGCGGTACCTGAACGCCCCGGCCTTTTTCGGCCGGGCGGTCTTCTACTTTCTGATCTGGATCGGCGCCGGCACGATTCTCACGATGCTCTCGGCACGGCAGGACCAGGGGCTCGATGCCGGTCGCCTCACCCGACGGCTGCAGGTGTGGAGCGGCCCGGGCCTCGTCGTGTACGGGTTCGCCGTCACGTTCGCCGCCGTCGACTGGGCCATGTCCCTGGAGCCGCACTGGTACTCCACCATCTACGGTGTGGTCTTCCTGGTCGGCCAGGGCCTGCTCGCCCTCGCCTTCGTGACGCGCGTGGCGATCTGCCTGGCCCATCGGCCGCCCCTGCAAACCGTCCTGGGCGCCGGGCAGCTCCATGACCTCGGCAACCTGCTGCTGGCGTTCGTGATGCTGTGGGCCTACATCGCGTTCTCGCAATACCTCATCATCTGGTCGGGGAACCTCCCCGAGGAAAACCACTGGTACCTCCACCGGATGGACCACGGCTGGGGCGTGCTGGCCGTGATCCTGATCGTGTTCCACTTCGTCGTGCCCTTTTTGCTCCTGCTGTCGCGGATCACGAAGCGGCGCGCCAAGATCCTCGGCGTCGTCGCCACGGGGATCCTCGTCGTGCGGTTCGTGGACCTCTTTTGGCTGATCGTTCCCGCCTTGCACTCCGAAGGGTTCCACGCGCACTGGCTGGACCTCGCCCTGCCCGTCGGGCTGGGCGGACTCTGGCTGGCGACGTTCGCGGCCGGACTGAGGCGGCGACCGCTCCTCGCCGAACAGGATCCGCGCTTTGCCGGCCTGGCGGACGCCGCCCATGGAGCGCACGGATGACTTCCCCCCACGGCGCCCCCCAGGGCGGTTACGAGAAGTCCGACCTACGGTCCAGGCCCATCGTGCTCTTCGGCGTCATCCTGGGCGTGATGGTGGCCTTGGCGTTCGTCGCCGCCTACGGCATCATTTACGTCCTCGGATGGTGGGAGCGCCCGCGGCTGGAGACCCCGGCGTCGCCGCTCGCCACGCGAACCGTGCCGCCCGAGCCGCGCCTTCAGGTCGAGGCGCCGAAGGACCTCAAGGGCCTCCAGGCGGCCGAGCAGGAGGTCCTCACGACCTACGCCTGGGTGAGCAAGGAGGCCGGAATCGCCCGGATCCCGATCGAGCGCGCCATGCGGCTCGTCCTCGAGCGCGGCCTGCCGCCGTCGAAGGCGGCGCCCGTGCCGCTGCCTACCAAGGGCGGTGCCCAATGAACCGTCGCGCCATCGTCGCCACGCTCGCGGTCGCTGTCGGCCTTCGGCTTTTGACGGCCGTGCCGGCTCTGGCGCACACCGGCAACGAGCCCTACACCAAGGACGAAGCCTTCCTGAAGGAGATCGCCTTCGATCAGAAACTCGGGGCGCAACTCCCTCTGGATCTCCCCTTCACGGACGACACCGGAAAGGCCGTCCGCCTCGGGGAGTACTTCGGGCAGAAGCCGGTCCTCATGCTCATCACCTACTTCAATTGCACGATGCTGTGCCCGCTCCTGCTGGACGGCCTGGTCCGAGCGCTACGGCCGATCAGCTTTGACATCGGTCAGCAGTTCACGGTGCTGACGGTGAGCATCAACCCCCGGGAGACCCCGGCCATCGCGGCCTCCCGGAAGGAGCTGTACGTCCAGCGATACGGCCGCCCCGGCGCCGACCGTGGGTGGCATTTTCTCACCGGCACGGCCGACGCCATCGCCGCATTGACCCAGCCGATCGGTTTTCGATTCGTGTACGACAAGAAGAAGGACGAGTACGCGCACGCGTCGGGCATCGTCATCTTCACGCCGGAGGGGAAGGCCGCGCGGTACCTGTACGGCGTCGAGTACTCGCCCCGCGACATGCGCCTGGCGCTCATCGAGGCGGCCAGCGGCACCATCGGCAATCCGGTGGACCAGGTCATGCTCTACTGTTTTCATTACGATCCACTGACCGGGAAGTACGGGGTCGTCATCATGAACGTTTTGCGCCTCGCGGGATCGGCCACCGTTGCAGTCCTCGGCACGTTCATGTTCGTGATGTTCCGCCGCGACCGCCGGAAGGCCGCGCCAACCGGGGAGGCCCGCTGACGCCATGTGGCCACAGGTGACCCAAGCGCTGCGGCTCGTCCCCGAGCAGGCCTCCACCGTCGCCGGCCAGGTGGACGCGCTGTTCCTCTTCCTCGTCGCCATCACCGTCTTCTTTACCGGATTGATCTTTCTGCTCGTCGTGGTGTTTGCGCTGAAGTATCGCCGCCGCAGCGACGACGAGCGGCCCAAGGCCATTCACGGCTCGCTCGTGCTGGAGGCATTCTGGACCGTCGTCCCGCTGGGCATTGCCCTCGCCATCTTCGTCTGGGGGACGTACCTCTACTACGTGATTTCCCGGCCGCCGGCGGCGGCCATGGAAATCTACGTGGTGGGCAAGCAGTGGATGTGGAAACTCCAGCACCCGACGGGCCAGCGGGAGATCAACGAGCTCCACGTCCCGGTGAACCGCCCGGTCCGGCTCACCATGACGTCGGAAGACGTCATCCACAGCTTCTACGTTCCCGCCTTCCGGATCAAGGCAGACGTCGTGCCCGGCAAGTACACGAGCACCTGGTTCGAGGCCACGAAGACCGGCGAGTACCACCTGTTCTGCGCGGAGTACTGCGGGACCAGCCATGCGGTCATGGGCGGGCGCATCGTGGTCATGGAGCCGGCGGAGTACGAGCGATGGCTCACCGGCGGAGCCAGCGCGGAGTCGCTGCCGGCTGCCGGCGAGGCGCTCTTCGCTCGACTGGCCTGCAACACCTGCCACAAGTCGGACGGCTCCGGCCGCGGCCCGTCGCTGGTCGGGAAGTTCGGAAAGACCGAGAGGCTCGCGAGTGGTGAGACCGTGGTGGTGGACGAGAGTTACGTGCGCGAGTCCATTTTGAATCCTCAGGCGAAGATCACCACCGGATACCCACCCATCATGCCCACCTTCAAGGGGCTCGTCACCGAGGATCAACTCCTGCAGTTGATCGCCTACATCAAGTCCCTGAAGATGGACGGACAGGCCAAGCCATGAGCGACGCGCCGCACGAGCCCCGGCAGCACTACCTGAATTGCGATTACAGCGTCCGTTCCTGGCTGCTGACGACAGACCACAAGCGCATCGGCATTCTCTACCTGGTCTCCATCAGCGCGTTCTTCGTCCTCGGCGGCGTGATGGCGGGCCTCCTCCGCCTCGAACTCCTCACCCCGCACGGCGATCTCGTGCAGGCCGAGACATACAACAAGTTCTTCACGATGCACGGCATCACGATGATCTTCTTTTTCCTGATCCCCTCGATCCCCGCGGTGCTGGGAAATTTCCTGGTGCCCATCATGATCGGCGCGCGGGACCTGGCGTTTCCCAAGATCAACCTGCTGTCGTGGTACGTCTACACCCTCGGGGCGGCGTTCACCGTCGTCGCCATGGTGACCGGGGGCGTGGACACGGGCTGGACCTTCTACACACCGTACAGCAGCACCTACGCCAACACCAACGTGATCCTGACGGCGCTGGGCGTCTTCATCACCGGCTTCTCGTCCATCCTCACGGGCTTGAACTTCGTGGTGACGATCCACAAGATGCGCGCGCCCGGCCTCACCTGGTTCCGGCTGCCGCTCTTCATCTGGGCCCACTACGCGACCGCCCTCATCATGCTCCTCGGCACGCCGGTGGTCGCCATCACCATCCTCCTGGTGGCGCTGGAGCGCGGCCTGGGGATCGGGATCTTCGATCCGGCCATCGGCGGGGATCCGGTGCTGTTCCAACATCTGTTCTGGTTCTATTCCCATCCCGCCGTCTACATCATGATCCTGCCGTCCATGGGGGTCATGAGCGAACTGGTGGCCTGCTTCTCCCGGAAGCGGGTCTTCGGGTACGCCTTCGTGGCCGGCTCCAGCATGGCCATCGCCGTGCTCGGGTTCCTGGTGTGGGGCCACCACATGTTCGTCAGCAGCCAGTCCATGTACGCCGGGATTATCTTCTCGCTGCTGAGCTTCCTGGTCGCGATCCCCTCCGCCGTCAAGGTCTTCAACTGGACGGCGACCATGTACAAGGGCTCCATCTCGCTGCAGACCCCGATGCTGTATGCGTTCGGGTTCGTCGGGCTGTTCACCATCGGCGGTCTCACCGGCCTGTTCCTGGCGACGCTGGCCGTGGACGTGCACGTCCACGACACGTACTTCGTGGTGGCGCACTTCCATTACATCATGGTGGGCGGCGCCATCATGGGATTCCTCGGCGGCCTGCACTTCTGGTGGCCGAAGATCACCGGCCGGATGTACCCGGATGCGTGGGGGCGGCTCGCGGCGGTCATCCTGTTCGTCGGATTCAACATGACCTTCTTTCCGCAGTTCGTCCTGGGGTTCCTGGGGATGCCCCGGCGGTATCACGTGTACCCGCCGGAGTTCCAGATGCTGAACGTCTTGTCGACGGCCGGCGCGGTCATTCTCGGTCTGGGCTACGTCCTGCCGGCACTCTACCTGGCGTGGTCCATCTTCAAGGGAAAGCCCGCCGGCGACAACCCGTGGGGAGCCACGGGGCTGGAGTGGCACACGCCGTCCCCGCCCCCCACGTTTAACTTCGAGCAGACCCCCGTCGTTCGGGAGGAGGCCTACGCGTACGACTCCCAGCTGGAGGGGCACCGTGTCTGAACACTCCGCCCAGGTCGCCCACCAATTTGACGATGCCACGCAGCAGTACGAGGCGTCGACGCTCGGCATGTGGGCCTTCCTCATCACCGAGATCATGTTCTTCGGCGGCCTGTTCGCTGGCTTCTTCGTCTACATCCTCGGGCACGCCGCCGCGTTCGCCGAAGGCAGCCGGCACCTCGATCTCGCCCTCGGCACGGTCAACACCCTCGTCCTCCTCGGCAGCAGCCTCACCATGGCCCTCGCCGTGCGCGGCGCGCAGCGGGGGGACCGCCGCGGGCAAGTCTTGTTCCTCGTGCTGACCATCATCCTTGGCGTGGCCTTCCTCGGGATCAAGGGCCTGGAGTATGCGCACAAGTTCGAGCAGCACCTCGTGCCGGGCCCGTTGTTCCGGATGGAGGGACCGCACGCCCAGTCCGCCCAGCTGTTCTTCTCGTTTTACTTCGCCATGACCGGCGTGCACGCCCTGCACATGATTGTCGGCGTCGGCCTCCTGGCGTGGCTGCTCGTGAACGCCCTGCGGGGGAGGTACTCGGCGGAGTACTTCACCCCCGTCGAGGTCTCCGGCCTCTACTGGCACTTCGTGGACGTCGTGTGGATTTTCTTGTTCCCAACCCTTTACCTGGTGGCACGGCACGTATGACGCATCCGACAGTCCCGCTCCGGCGCTATGTTGGCATCTTCGCCGCCCTGATCCTCTTGACCGGTCTGACCGTGGTCATCGCCTTCTTCGATCTCGGCGGCGGCCGGCTGCATGCCCTGAATGCCATCGCGGCAATCACCATCGCGGTGACCAAGGCCCTCCTCGTCGTGCTCTATTTCATGCACGTCCGGTACAGCAGCCGACTCACCTGGATCTTCGTCGGCGCCGGGGTCTTCTGGTTCGTCATCATGATCGTCCTCACTCTGGCCGATTACCTGAGCCGCGGCTGGTTCCCCACCCCGGGCAGTTGGTCGTCCTGATCACTTCCGCCCGCCGCCGCGAACCGCCCCACGCGACCCGTGTGCCCGACCGCGAGCGCCGTCAACTCGACGTGTCCGTCCGACGCTCGCACGTGTGACCGCTCAGCGAAAACCTGCAAAGAGAACGGGGTGCGCCAGGGAGGGTCTCCCGCTCCCCTTGTCACCCGCTCCCCCGATCGTTCTTCGCACTGCGGCGTCAGAATGGAATCTTGTCGATGGCCATCAAGATGAACAGCGCAGGCAGGTAGACAATCGACGCGTAGACCAGGCGGCGAGCATTGCCGACGGAACGCGTCACGGCGAGGCCGAGGCCGCACGCGAGCATGCCAGCCCCGAGCAGCAGGGCGCCAAGGAAATAGACGGAGCCGGTCATGCCGACGAGACTCGGCAGGAGCCCGACCGCAAAGAGCGCCAGGCAGTTGATGAGCACCTGCCGGGACGTACTTGCGCCCTCCGGATCCACTACGGGCAACATCCGGAGGCCGGCACGGGCGTAATCCCGACGATAGACCCAGGCGATGGCCAGTGTGTGCGGAAGCTGCCACAGGAACAGGATGCCGAAGAGCACCCAGGCCCCCAAGCCGAACTCGCCCCGCGCGGCCGCCCATCCCGCGACGGGCGGCAGCGCGCCCGGAATGGCGCCGAGGACGGTGCATAGGGATGAGTGCCGCTTGAGCGGGGTATAGGCCAGCAGATAGCTCACGGCGGTCGCCGTGACGACGGCGGCGCTCAGCCAGTTGGTGGTCAGCCCGAGGTACGTCGGCCCCCCGACCGTTAGCGCAACGCCGAAATACAGCGCCTCGGTGGGCCGCAGCCGCTTGTCCGGGAGCGGCCGGCGGCGCGTGCGCTCCATCCGGCCGTCCACATCCCGTTCCAGGAACTGGTTCAGCGCCAGCGCCCCTGCGGCGGCGAGCCCCGTCCCGATGAGCGCGTGCAGCAGGCGCAACGGTTCGGAGGCGCCCACGGATCCGATGTGGAACCCCACCAGCGTCGTCACCAGCACCATCAACACGACGCGCGGCTTCGTCAGGAGCACGAAGTCGGCGGCCCGCCGCTGGGAGCGCACTCGTGTCATGGCCAGGGTGAGCGTCCGGAGCGTCATGCGAGCGCCTTGGGGGAGAGAGTTTCGCAGCCGGCTTCCGCCGCGAACCATCCGGCGCGCCGATACGCGCGAAGCGTGAGGACCAGGCTTGCGATCAGCATCACGCTGCCTGTAAGTCGGTGGCTCACCGGAAACGCCAGGGAAAGCGCCGCGCCCAGGGGGAATTCCACCGCGTGAAACCTGGCGACGTAGGCTCCCGCGGCCAGGAGCAACTGCAGGAGCCAGAGCGCGCGCAGCGCTTCCGTGGGGCCGACCAACTCCGGCCAATCGGCCCGTCCGGGCATGACCCGAAATCCGAGCACGATCACCGCCACGGAAATGACCGCCGCGCCGACGAGATGGGCATCCAACCGGGCCCCACGATGGGTGACCAGTGTTCCCAGGACGATCTGCGCGTAGAGGCCCACGGTGGTCCACAGCGCCAGGCGCCCGATCCGCACAGTGCCCGCCGAGCGCACGAGCGGAGCCGCCGCACGCCACCCCCGCGACGTGAACACGGCGATGGCCGCCACCAGCGCAAAGAAGGCGTGAGCGAATGCGCCGTGGACGATGGCGAGCCCCGCCGCCGCCAAGACGACCCGCAGCCCGCCCAGCACTCCCTGGATGACCACGGCGGCCAGCGCTGCGATGCCCAGCCCGCGAACGAGGCCCCGCGGCTCAACCGCCCACAGGAGGACGGCGAGCGTCAACGTCAGCGAGCCGACGAACGACCCCAGAAGGCGGTGCGTGTGCTCATACAGAACACCCCCGACCATCTTCGACCACGGGTACAGAAACATGTTGTAGCCGAACGTCGTGGGCCAATCGGGCACCGCCATCCCCGTGCCGGTGTTTGTCACCACCCCGCCGACCAAGATCAGGAGAAACGTCGCCGCGGTCGTGACGACGGCCAAACGATGCGGCCAGGGGTGCCATCCCGATCTACTGTCGTCCTTGCGCACGCCGGCCGGTTCCATGCCCGCTCCGTATCGCCCCGCACTGATGGTCTCGGACGGTCGGCTACTCCGGCGTCACCGGATCAAGCGGCTCTGAACCTTGGCGGCGTGCGGCCCCGCCGCGATCTTTACCCACCCATGCGGAATCTCGCCGAGGACGGTCAAGCCCACCAAGGCGAGCGCTGGCACGAGTGTCCACACGAACTCCTGGCCGAGCAGGTGCGATGACGCGCCGCGGCGGCGAAGCGTGGTCAAGAACAACCAGAGCATCACCGCGGACACGGCGATGAAGAAAACGGCCCCGGCAACGAGGTAGGCGAGATACATAAAGGACGACATCATACCCTGATCCGACATGCAGCAGCTCCCGGCTCATGCGGGAAACGCGCCTCAGCCGCGATCGGCGGGCCGCGGACGCGCCAAGCGTGCCGAGATGATAAGCTCTCAACGGCAAGAGTCAAAGCAGAATCCGCGGGTTCCTGGGCCCACCCGACCGGGTAACCACACCCGTGCACGCCGGGTGCGTGCGCCTTGACAGCCACCGGGCTTGGGCGTAGCCTGACATCAGACGCTCCCCGCAGGACCGCGCTTGGCCCGCGTGGGCTTCCTGCTCTCGATTGCTCTGGTTTCCTCGCACACGGGCGCCGTGCCGGGGACGTCGACGCGGCACCGCGCCCAAGCCCGGCGGCAGCCTGCCCCGCACGACAGACTCGCCTCCGGCAAGTTGAGGAGGGCTGGCGATGAAATGGATCACCGTATCCCGAAAGATGGGAACGCACGGATCGGAGATCGCACGGCGGGTGGCGACCGAGCTCGGGTATCATCTCTACGACACCAAGGCCATCAACCACAAGGCGCAGGAGCTGGGCTTCCTCGGAAGCATCCGGGAGATCGACGAAAAGGTGCCGTCCATCTTCCAGCGGGTCTTTTCCCCGAGGCCGATGGTCTACCTCGAGCGCCTCTATTCAGTCATCTACGAGCTGGCCAAGCAAGGGGATGCGGTGTTCCTGGGCCGGGGCAGCCACCTCCTCCTGCGGGATTTCCCGTGCACCCTGCATGTCCGCGTGACGGCCTCCCCCGAGACCTGCGTTCGCACGTTGCTGGCGCAGGGGCTCAACCGCGAGGCGGCAATCCGCACGCTCAAACGCACGGACGACGAACGCAGCGCCTTCGTCAGGTTTGCGTTCGGCGTGGACTGGGAGGACCCGGCTCGGTACGACCTCGTCCTGAACATGGATAAGCTCACCGTGAATCTGGCGGTCAGCACTGTGCTCCACATGGTCCGCTCCCCAGAAATCTCCGAGGCGTCCGCGGACGCGATCCGGACCTTGGGCATGCTGGCCCTGACCAGCCGGGCCGAGGCCGCCCTGAGTGAGGCGATGCTGGGCCGCGGTCTCGCCGCTTCACTGTCCGTGTCCGTGACGGAGCCGGGAAAGGTTCGCGTCAGCGGGAACGTCGAAATGGAGGCGATCAAGGCCCAGGCCGACAACGTCTTGCGATCGGTCAAGGGGGTGGATTCGGTCGAGAATGCCATCCAGGTGATCCCGCTCCAGACCGGGGTGTGAGCCCTCCCTGAGGGTGAGCGCGCCAGTCCCGATCCCGCGCGGACGGCAGGGGGCCCAGGACCCGGTCGTCCGCCGCATCTCCGTGGCGCGGGTGCGGGTGAAGCTTTCGCGAAATTCCCACGCGCGACAGGCGGACAATTTACTTGCCTTTCGTGGTGTAAGGTCTATAAAATTCGAAAATTCTCGACGGGAGCCGCGGAGACCCGATGGCGCACTATTCTTTCAAGGTCGGCACACCCAGGGGGTCCATCCAGACGCTGGACGTTGAGGCGGACAGTCCCGAGGCGGCGCGCCGGAACCTGGAATCCAAGGGACTCTTCATCTTCGAGACCGAGGCGAAACTTCATTCGTCGTCTCGGTTTCAACTGCCGAGCATTCGGAGCAGGCACGTCGGCCCACGGGCGCTCCTGGTGTTCAACCAAGAACTCCTGGCCCTCGTGCGCGCCGGACTTCCCATCATCGTGGTCCTGGATCTCCTGCGCGAACGCAACCAGAACCCGCGTCTCCGCACGATCCTGGAAAGCGTGCGCGAGGACGTGAAGGCCGGCGCCGCCCTCTCGACGGCCATGGGTAAGCATCCGGCAGTGTTTGGCCCGCTGTACACCGCCTCACTGCACGCGGGAGAGCAGAGCGGAAACTTCACGGATGCCCTCACGCGCTTCGTCGAATACCAGAAGCGGATTCTCGCGCTGCGCCAGCGGCTGCGGGCCGCGTTGACCTATCCGGTGATCCTGATCGGCACATCCCTGCTCGTCATCCTGTTTCTCTTGACCTACGTCGTCCCGACGTTCACCCGCATATACGGCGACATGGATGCGGAGCTTCCGGCCGCCACGCGCATCCTGGTCACGATCACCGGCCACCTCCAAGAAGCGCTCCCGGTGGTCCTTGTGGGCATCGGCGTGGCGGCGCTGGCGCTGTGGCGCTGGCGTCGGACGCCGCGGGGGCGGAGAATCACAGACCGATGGATCGTCGAGATGCCGTGGATTGGGACGCTCACGAGCGGGTATCTCTTTTCGCGATTCGCGCGGACTTTGGCCATGATGCAGGCAGGCGGCATTCCCATGATGCCGTCGCTCGAGACGACACTGGGAACGGTCGGCAACGCGTATCTGGTCGAAGGCTTGCGCTCGGCGCTTCCCCGCGTGGCCGCCGGAAACAGCCTGGCGGACTCGCTCGGGAAAACGGGCATCGTGCCGTCCCTGATGCTGGAACTGGTGTCCGTCGGCGAGAACAGTGGGTCTTTAGGCGAAATGCTCGGGCATGTCGCCGACCTGTACGACACCGAGATGGACACTAGGCTCACGGCCCTCGCCTCCGCCCTCGAACCTGTCATAATGATGGGCATGGGCGTCGTCGTGGCTGCCATCGTGGTGATCATGTATCTGCCAATTTTCCACCTATCGTCGGTCGTGAGGTAACGGTCGCCAGAACTTCCCTGGCGCAGCTCTTGCAGGGATAATCTTGATTGTTTCTCCTCAACTGAGGAAAAATGACACAGTACCGGACGTTGGAAGAAGTGCTCATAGCTGAAGGCCTTCTCAACCGCGCCCAGTTGGACGACGTCCTGCGGCAGCGGAATGGGCTCCGGGGCGGTCTGGGTTGGCATCTGGTGGACGCCGGCCTCCTGACCGAGGAAAACCTTACCAAGACCCTCGGCAAACTTCACGATCTCCCGATCGTGGATCTCGTCAACACGCCGCTCGAGGCGGGCATCCTGGATGCGTTTCCGTTGGAACGGATGCGCCGCGACCTCTTCCTCCCCATCCGCCACGACAACGAGCGATTGGTCGTGGCGGTTGCGGACCCCGGCAACGTGGTCTTGAAAGACGATCTCGTCCAATCTCACGGCGGCCCGGTTGACCTCGTGCTGGCCACGCGGGCCGCGCTGCTGGATCGCCTGAGCCGCGTGGATGCTTCCCAGCGGGTGCTGAACGAGATCGGCGAGGACTTCAAGCTGACCGAGGGGGACGAAGAGGAAGGGGCGATCGCCGTCGAGCATCAGGCCAGCGATGCCAGTCCAACCATCCGGCTCGTGGATACCATCCTGCTAAACGCCCTCGAACACCGGGCCAGCGATGTCCACATCGAAGCCAGCGAGAAGCACGTGCACGTGAAGTTCCGGGTGGATGGGATGATCCATCCCGCCATGGAGTCGCTGGACCGCCGGCACCAGGACACGATCGTGTCGCGCATCAAGATCATGGCAGAACTGGACATCGCCGAGCACCGGATTCCTCAGGACGGTCGTTTCAAGATGCGCATCCGCGGACGATCCATCGACTTCCGCGTGTCCATTCTGCCGAGCAACTTCGGCGAGGCCGTGGTCATCCGCATCTTGGACAAGGAAGCCATCACCAAGGAGATCGCGGATCTGAAACTCGAACTCCTGGGGATCGCCGAGACGGATTTGCGCCGCCTGCGACGCCACATCCATCGCCCCCACGGGATGGTCCTGGTCACGGGCCCCACGGGATCGGGCAAGACCACGACCCTCTACGCCGCCATCACCGAGGTACACACCGGGACGGAAAAGATCATCACCATCGAAGACCCCATCGAATACCAGCTGCGCGGCGTGGTCCAGATCCCGGTCAACGAAAAGAAAGGCTTGACCTTCGCTCGCGGCCTGCGTAGCATCCTGCGTCACGATCCGGACCGCATCCTGGTCGGAGAGATCCGCGACCCGGAAACAGCCCAGATCGCCGTCCAGTCCGCCCTGACCGGCCACCTGGTCTTCACCACCGTCCACGCGAACAACGTCATGGACGTGCTCGGGCGCTTTCTGAACATGGGGCTGGAGCCGTACCACTTCCTGTCCTCGCTGAACTGCATCATGACGCAGCGTCTCGTGCGCGTCCTGTGCCGGGCCTGCCGTCGCCCCGTGCAGTATGCGCCCGAAGCTCTGGAAGAGCTGGGCCTGGATCAGGACACCGACGCGAGCCAAACCTTCTACGAGCCCGGCGGCTGCGACGAATGCCAGGGGTCGGGGTTCCGTGGGCGCAACGCGGTGGCCGAACTGGTCGAGGTGACGGACACGATCCGCGGGTTGATCATGGAACGTCGGCCCGCAACCGAGATCTACGCCGCCGCGCAAGCCAGCGGCACGGTCCTGCTGCGGGACGCCGCGCTCGCCAAGGCGCGCGCCGGCACCACGTCCGTGACGGAGATCAACCGGGTGACCTTCGCCGAATAGGGCGGAAGGACGGAGCGCCGATGGCCTGGGGGTTGGAAATTGCGGCGGACCGCGTTCGACTATGCCGGGCGGAGCTCCGCCGCGGACGGATCCATCTGCGCCGCGCCGCCGAGTCGCCGGTTCCGGCTGGGATCGTCCGGGCGTCCGTCAAGGATGCGAACGTCTCCGACGCCGCCGCTCTGATCAAGACGCTTCAGGGTCTGGTTCGACGCGTGGGGTGCCGGGGCTGGGTGCGTCTGGCGCTACCCGACCCGGTTTTCATCCTGCGAACGCTCGCCACAGACGAACTCCCGGAGGATCGCGTGGCAGCGCGCCGCTTCCTCGCCTGGCAGGCGCGGGACCTGCTCCCTTTCTCGGCGGAGCACGCCCGGCTGGATTTCGTCCCAGCCGGGATGGGGCACGACGGACGCTCGCGGTTGACGTGTCTGATCTCCAACGACCGCGTGCTGGCCGAGTACGAGCGGATCCTGCACGCGGTCGGTTTGCTGCCCGCCGTGGTGGACGCTCGGAGCGTCGCACTGGCGCAGGCGGCTTCCGCGCTGTTGGCGTTTCCGTCCGTCGGGCTGCTCACGGCGGATGGGGGGCGCTCGACGCTCCTCGTGCTGCACGAGGGCCGTCCCCGGCTGTGGCGCATCCTGGCCACCGACGACGGTGCGGGCGGGAATGGCGTTCGGCTCATTCGCGAGGTCGCCGACTCGCTCGTCTATTTTCAGGAGACGGAAGAGCTCGGTCCGCTGCAGCACTTTTTTGTCCACGGAATGGGCCCCCGTACGGCGGAGATTGCCTCGGGTTTGAATCGGTGGCTCGAAGTGAACGTGAGCATCCTGGACCTCAGCGAGGCCCTCACCTCCGGCGAGGCCCCGCGCGGTCTCGCCGACGAACTGACCCGGTGGGGCGCGGCGCTCGGCGCCGCGATTCGACCATGGTGATCTCTGGCTTCAATCTGGCGGCGTCGGATTACCGACGCAACCGGCGGAGCCTACTTCTCCTGACGGCGGCCGCCGGCCTGCTCATTCTGCTTCTGGCCGGCCAGCTGATCTTCTGGAGCGCGCAGCGTCGGGCAAATCAGGCCGTGGAAGCCCGCCTGGCCGGAATGGAGACCGAACTCGCGCGCCACCAGAAACTGGCGCAGGAGCTCCGGGCCAAGATCCCGACCGAGACGGTCAAGGCATACGAAGCCAAGGTCGCCGCCTACAACCAGATCCTGGAGGCGTCGGCGTTTTCCTGGATGGGCCTCCTGGTGGAACTGGAGCGCGCCGTCCCGCCGGGTGTTACCCTGAGTACGATCCAGCCCGATCTGTCCTCGGGAAGGGTGTCCCTGCGCGGCGAGGCCGGTTCGTTCGAGGATCTCACCAAACTACTGAAAGGGTTGGAGCAGCGGGCGAACTTTCGGGACGTCTTCCTCCTGCACCAAGCGACGCATAAGTCGCCGGGTGGGGGCCCCGAGGTCGTGGACTTCTCCGTGAGGCTGGTGTACGAGGGCCGCCCCCGATGACCGCGCGGGACAAACGCATCTCCTGGGCGTGGGGGGCGCTGGCGACCCTAATCCTGGCGAACACGGCCGTCCTGATCTTCCTGTTCCTGCCGGCGCGCGACGCGCAGTCCCAGCTGGAAGGGCGGATTCGCGAGCTGGAACGGAACGTGCGAAACCTCCAACGCGACGGCCGGACCAGCGATGCGTTGTTGACGGCGATGCGTGAAGCGGAAGAGTTCTCGCAGGGGTTCCCGCGGCGGACAGACCTCGTGGGTCTGATGGGCCGCCTCACGAAGCTCGCCAACTCGCTGGCCCTGAAAGTCCCCGATACGGACTACCAACCATCCGAGATGAAGGGGGTCGGCCTGACGAAGGTGACCGTCCAGATGGGAGTTGAGGGGCCGTACGAAAAGATTCGCCGTTTCGTCTACGAACTCGAGAGCATGCGGCGGTTCCTGGTCATCGAGCGGCTCTCCCTGCGGGACCTGAAGGCGGCGTCGGCGTTGCAGGTCCAGGTGCAGCTCGCCATGTATCTCCGGTAGCGGATCGGCCGGGATTGGTCGGAAAATGCGATCAGCACGGACAAAAATTGTGATCCTGGTGGTCCTGGTGGCAATCTGGGCGGCCGTCGTTTTCCTGCGCCAGCCCGGGGAACCGCCGGTGCGCACCGGCCCGACCCAGCCCGACGCCCGGGTGCCGCGCCCACCGGCCCGCAGCGGGACCACGCCGATGCTGCGAACGGACCTCTTGCGTGTAGCGCGCGCTCCCTACCCCGCGGACGTGCAGAATATCTTCAGCGCGCCCCCGCCGCCGCCGGTCAAGTCGGCCGAGCCGAGCGCGCTGGCGACCGCTCCCTCGCTTCCACCGCCGGATCCGTTTCAGGAGGAAGCCAAGCAGTTTCGATACGTGGGTTTCCTTCGATCGGGAAGCGCGAACACGGCCTTCATCATCCGGGGACAGGAAGTGCACACGGTCCCGGTCGGGGCGATGCTGGGCGAGCGCTTCCGCGTCGCGGACGTCCAGGACGATGGCGTGGTCCTGACGTCTCCGGCGGGCGACAAGCAGGTCCGCTTGTCGCTGGCCGCCGACAGCAGTATGACGGGCCCTCGGGCGCTGGGCGCGCCTGACGGCATGGCCCCCCCCCGGCCGCCGGGCGCGCCTCGATGACGCGTGGCGGCGGCACGGCGAACGCGAGGAACCATGGCAGACACGCATCGCGCTGAATCTCGGCGAGGAATCGCAATGACACTGTCACTGATCGGTGCGATTCGACGACTTCTGCTGCCGGTCGTCCTGGGCAGCCTCGTGGCGGGGTGTCTCTATTTCCCCATCGAACAGGGCGAGGAGCTCGGCCAGGAGGGTCGCTGGGAAGAGGCGGTCCGGGCCTACCAGGAGGCCGTGAAGCAGAATCCTCGGAACACCGAGGCCCGCCTCGGCCTGGCCCGCGCCATGATGGAGGCCGCCGACCAACTGGTCAAGCAAGGGCAGGAGCTGGAGCGGGCGGAGCGGCTCGGCGATGCCAGCGTCGTCTACCGCCGGGCCCTGACCTACAACGGCGAGCACCAGGGGGCCCTGGCCGGCCTCGACCGGATCGCACGGGCCGCGGCCGTCAAGGAGAAACTCACCCGCGCCCGGGACCGGATGGCCCAGGGGGAGTGGCGCGCCGCCCTGGCGGAGGTCCAGGCCGCCCTCCGTTTGGACCCGGAGAACATTCCCACCAAGGCCCTGAAGCAGGAACTCGCCGTCAAGCTGGCGGCCGAGACCGCGCCCTCCAAGCTCGACACCGACCCGGAGCGCCTGGCGCAGCAGCTCTTCGCCACGAAGCCCGTCACCCTCCGCTTCCGGGACACGGACATCAAGGAAGTCCTGGAGGTCTTCGCCCGGACCGCCGGCGTGAACATCTTCACCGACGAGGCCCTCCAGCCGAAGCGCATCACCACCTTCTTCCAGAACCTCCCGCTCCGGGAGGCCTTCAACCTCATCCTGACCGCCAACCGGCTCTTCGCCAAGAAAGTCGCCGAGAACACCGTCATCGTGGTCCCGGACAACCCCGGGAAGCGCCAGCAGTACGACGAGCTGGTCGTCCAGACCTTCTACCTCACCGACGCCGACGCCAAGGTGGTCGTGAACCTCGTCCGGACCATCCTGAACACCCGCCAGGTGTTCGTGAACGAGAAGCTGAACGCGCTGGTCATCCGGGAGACCCCCGAGAAGATCGAGCTGGCCCGGAAGGTCCTGGAGGCGAACGACCGGAGCGTGGCCGAGGTCGAGATCGACCTGGAGGTCCTGGAGATCGACCGCCAGTCGGTCCAGAACCTCGGCATCGACCTCTCCCCGCGGTCGTACTCGGTGAGCCTGGGGTTCCCCGCCGATATGCCGATCGGGAACGTCTGGAGCTCGATTCGGTTTGGCAGCGTGGTGAACATCACCAATCCCTCCCTGATCGTCAACCTCGTGAAGAACGACGGCTCGACCAACATCATCGCCAACCCCACCGTCCGCATCCTCGACCGGCAGAAGGCCCGCCTGCTCGTCGGCGAGCGGCGGCCGTTCCAGATCTCCTCGATCAGCAGCGTCCCCTCCGTCGCCGGCACCGGGACGACCACGCCGACTGGCGCCGTCACGACCACCCAGACCAACGTCGAGTACCGCGACCTCGGCCTGAAGATGACGCTCACCCCCACGGTCCACCTGAACGGCGAGGTGACCGTGGAGCTGAACTTCGAGATCAGCGCCGCGGGCGCGCCGATCGCCGGCATCTCCGGCGGCGAGCTCCTCCCGCCCGTCAACACCCGGAACCTCGACACCTTCATCAAGGTCAAGAACGGCGAGACCCGGCTCCTGGGCGGGCTCTTCCAGGACGTCTACTCGGTCAGCAACAGCAAGATTCCCTTCCTGAGCGACATCCCGTGGCTGGGCCGCATCTTCCAGAGCCCCAACGAGGAGCGCCGGCGCACGGACGTCCTGATCTCCCTCACGCCGCGGATCGTGAAGGTCATGGAGCGGCCCGACCCCGAGATCGAGAGCTTCCCCTCGGGGACGGCGGACAGCTTCGGGCCAGCGGCCCCCGCCATGCCGACCCCGACCCCGGTGGCGCCCCCGCGCCCCGCCACGCCGGGAGGGCAGACACCCCCAGCGCCGGGCGGCGCACCCAGCCCACGCCCGTGATGCGACGCCGCTCGCTCGCCGGAGGAGCCCGCGCCGGACACCCGCGCGGCCTCACCATGATCGAGTTGCTCGTGACCATTTCCATCTTGGGGATTCTGGCGGGCGTTGCCATGCCGCTGGCCCAAACGACCGCCACGCGCACTCGGGAGCTCGAGCTTCGCCGCAACCTGCGCAAGATTCGCGAGGGACTCGACCAGTTCAAAGCGGAATACGACAAGGCCAAGGCGAACGCGGCGGACGCTCGCCAGGAGTTCAAGAAGAAGGTGTCCGTGGATCGAAGCGGTTACCCGCTCACCCTCGAGGAGATGGTGGAGACCAAGACCCTTCGGCGCATTCCGCTCGACCCCATGACCGCCGACGGCAAATGGGTGCTCCGCTCTTTCTCCGACAATCCGGAATCGAGCCTGTCGGACGCAAAGGATGTGTACGACATCCGAAGCGCGAGCAAAGCCACGGCTCTGGATGGAACCCGGTATGAGACCTGGTAGGAAGACAGCGATCAGCGATCGGTGGTCAGCGATCACACGGCAACCGGGCGCCTCTGCGCCTCTGCGCCTCCGCACCTCTGCGCCTCTGCCGTTCTCTCGCGGCGCGTGCGCCCCTGCCCCCGTGCGCCCCTGCCTCCCCGTGCCCCCGCGGTGTGGAGGGTCCCGTCCGCGGCATTCGGCATCAGCCACCCGGCACCTTCGTCGCGGCTTCACCCTGATCGAGATGCTTATCGTCGTCACCATCATCGGCATTCTGGTCACCCTGGCGCAGCCGAGCTTCAACCGGGCCGTCACGGCAGCCAAGGAAGCCACCTTGAAGGAAAACCTCTTCATCCTGCGCGACGTCATCGACCAGTTCTACGCAGACCACACGACGTACCCCACCGCGCTCACCGAACTGGTGGAGAAGGGATACATCCGGCAGGTCCCGAAGGACCCCCTCACCGGATCGGCGGAGACCTGGGTCATCGTCCCGGCGACGGACGAGCAAGGGCAACCAGTCGGGGTCTTCGACGTGAAGAGCGGCTCCGACAGGACCGCCCGCGATGGATCGCGCTACGCCGACTGGTGAGGCAGTCTGACAGGGTTCGGTCTTCCATGTTCAACTTTCAACGCTCAGTCTTCAATGTTCGGCGGTCGCCGCGCGGTATCGTCTACCCGATGCTCCTGGGCGCTATCATGATCATCGGCATCGCGACGGCCGGCGTGGCAGAACTGTGGACGATACAGATCAAGCGAGAAAAAGAAGCGGAACTGCTCTTTCGGCTCGGCGAATACCGGCGGGCCATCATACGCTACCGCGCCGACCACAACCGACTTCCGAAGGAGTTAAAGGACCTGCTCGAAGACCGGACCCAGTTGCAGACCAAGCGCTACCTTCGGCGATTGTACCCTGATCCCATGACCGGAAAGGCCGACTGGAAACTGAAGCTGGTCGTGGACCGAGCCGGCGTGGTGTCCGGGATCGAGGACGTCAACAGCACGAGCTCGGGCAAGCCGTTGAGATCCCTTCCCGGGAAAAAGGCGGAGAGTTCCACGTACAAGGACTGGTGATGCACCCGACCCCGGACACGCCGAACACTTCGTCCAGCGCATCGGGGACCGGCCGAACCGTGCAGGGCGTCAAAACCAGACACCCCCCTCGGAATCGTTGACAGCGTCTTCGCTCCGGACTATTGTTGCCGCTCACCGACTCCCAAGAACTGCAGGACTGTCCGACAAGGAGGCCCTCTGTGCGAGAGAAGGAAAAGGAAATCCGCCGCCGCCGACAGCGCCGCCAGGATCGGCTGAAGACGCGCCGCAAGGCCGCCATGGCCGGCAGCGCGTCCGCCGCCAGCGGCACGCCCAAGACCCGGCGAAAGGCTGAAAGCGCCGCTCCGGCCACACCGCCCGCCGCCCCGCCCCAGGCGGCACCGCCCGAGGGAGAGGCCAGCCCGAGCGCATAATCCCGCGCGCTCCAACACAGCCCCTGACAACCACGCGACCCGGCCGACCTCCACTCCCGCCCGGTGTTGGGGGCTCGTGCATTCGCGGAGGAGGCGCGGTGGCAGCACTCAGCGTTCAGCCGTCAGCATTCAGCTCTCGGCACGATGCGCTTTCGCTTGGCGCATAGCGCGCTCGGCCCAGACCCGTCGCGGTTAGCGCCCTCGTGACTGGCTCCCTCCGCGCCCGGCACTCGTTCCACCCTTCGTCCGCTGCCTGCTGCCAGCTGCCGCCTGCCCGCTGGCCCACTACCCCTTGATGCACCCCAGGGGCCGGAGCTTTGCCACCATCTTCGAGATTCCTGCGTTGTGGCAGACGCTCACCACGTCCTGGACGTTCTTGTAGGCCTCGGGCATCTCCTCTTTCATGGAGTCGCGGCCGCTCGCCTTGGCGTACACGCCGAACGTGTCTTCCAGTTCGCGTTCGATGGACCGCCCCTTGCCAGCCCTTATAGCAGCGGCTCGGCTGAGAAGCCGCCCGGCGCCATGGCAGGTGCTGCCGAAGGTCTCTTCCATCGCCCTCTTCGTTCCCACCAGAACGAACGACGCCCGGCCCATATCGCCGGGGACCAAGACCGGCTGGCCGATGCTCCGGTAATCTTCCGGCAGCTCGGGATGGCCAGGTGGAAAGGCCCGGGTGGCCCCTTTCCGGTGGACGAGAACCCTCATGGAGCGGCCTTCAACGAGGTGCTCCTCGATCTTGGCGATGTTGTGGGCGACGTCATAGACGACCGACATTCCGAGATGGCGGGATGATTTTTTGAAGATCCTCTGGAAGACCTCGCGGGTCCAATGGGTCAGGCATTGTCGGTTCACCCACGCATAATTGGCCGCCGCCCGCATGGCACCCAGGTAAGCCTTCGCCTCTTCCGAATCGACCGGGGCGCAGGCCAGCTGCCGATCGGCAAGCTGGAACCCGTACTTCTTCACCGCCCGATCCATGCTCGCCAGATAATCGGTGCACACCTGATGCCCGAAGCCGCGCGAACCGGTGTGGATGAGCACCGTCACCTGGCCGGGGAAGAGGCCCAGAACGTTGGCCGCCTGCTCATCGAAAATCTTCGTAACTACTTGAATTTCCTCGAAATGATTGCCAGAACCTAATGTTCCAGCTTGGTCACGGCCGCGCTCGTAGGCTTTGTGGCTCACGGCCTCGGGATCTGCCCCGGGAAGGCACCCCGAGGCTTCCGTGTGGACCAAGTCCGCTGGCTCGCCCATCCCCTGCTCGACCGCCCAGCGGGCCCCTTTCAGGAGAGGCTGCGCCTGGTTCTCCTTGGTCAGGCGCACCTTCCCGTGGGACCCAACCCCGGCCGGAATCTCGGCGAACAGCAGATTCACCAGCTCCTTGATCCGCGGCTGCACCTCCTCCTGGGTCAACTCCGTGCGCAGGAGGCGCACGCCGCAGTTGATGTCGTAGCCCACCCCGCCCGGTGTGACGACGCCGCCGTCCATCCGGGTCGCCACCACGGCTCCGATGGGCAGGCCATAGCCCTGGTGGATGTCGGGCATGGCATAGGCCGCCCGGACCACGCCGGGAAGTGTGGCCGCGTTCGCCGCCTGCTCCAGCGAGAGGTCATGGCGGATCTGCTCCATCAGGTGTTCGTTAGCGTAGATGATGGCTGGCACCTGCATCCCGGGTTTGCTGCCCGCCGGAATCTGCCAGCGGTAGTCGTCAATCCGCTCAATCGGAATACCCATGCCCCCCCACCTCCTTCCTCATTAGCAAGGTAGGCCAGGGGCTGGGCCTTGTCAAGGGTGGGGGAAGCGTCGTTCGGCCATTCCCGTTGACACGCGAGACCGTGGGAGATGGTTTACCCGAGGAGTCCGGCCTGCCTCTTAGTTCTTCTCAGGGACCGTCCAACCCTCGGAGAGTTCCCAGCCATCCGCGGTCCGAGGACTCGGAGGTCGCGGGTATCCCATGAACTCTTGATCGACCTCCTGCCTGATCGCTTCCGCCATGGTCCGTACGAGAGCCTCTTTCTCGGCGGGGTCGTTCGGGATGTACGAGGCGTACATCGCCAGCCGGTCTGCATCGGCGATCTCCAGCGCGATCTCTTCCGGGTCCCGCCATTCAAGCCCCAGAAGCTTTCGCACAACCCGAGACCTGGCCTTTTCGACGACCATGTCTCGAGCGACTCGCTTTTGTTCCTTCAGCGTCGCCAAGGCGTCCTCCTCGTCCCAGGACTCCACGAGTCGGATGCGCGGTATCCAGCCAGAATCCAACGTAATTTCGTGCGGACGCCCATTCTTCGCGGCCTCTACTCGCAGGCGTTCCAGTTCGAACTCGAACACGATGGCAATCCACTCTTCAACCCGCCTGCGTGGGTGATTTTCTGGCCCGATCCACCCAGCTACCAGGGCCCAGGCTTGGTCTTCATTCACCCCAGCATCGAGGACCACCGTTGTGATCGTTGCTTCATTCCCGTTGCCCGAGGCTGTTCCCTCATCCATGCTTCCCATTGCCATCGCTTCCTCCTCCGAGAACCTTCCAGTGAACGTCGGCGCCCCACTCGATCTGCTTGTTGAGCACCGTAGCTGCGCTGTCGAGGGACCGAGCGGGATGGAGATCCCTCGGCCGATGGCGATCACTCGGGAAAGCACATCCGCATCCAGACCCACGAGGCAAGGCCCCCATCCGAGGATCTGCTCTGTGGTCGTGCGAACCTCTGGAGTTACTTTATATGTGTTTTTCGCCGCAACACATTCAATACTAGACCCGACGCACCTAATTAGTCAATCACTTTGACCCTGCTGCTTCGTTCCCATGGCCTTCCTTCCGCCCCATAATTCACGCAAGGAGGCGGCACATGAACACGAAGGAGCGGATCGGGCTGCGGATCAAGAGTTTACGGCGGGGACGGGGACTCACCCAGGATCAGGTAGCCGAACGGACGGGGCTCAGTCTCAATTACTTGAGCCGGATCGAACGTGGGTTGGAAAATCCGACGCTTGACACCTTCCTTGCCTTCGCTAGCGCCCTGAAAGTGGAACCACTCGACCTCTTCACTATCGACTCGGAAGAGTCCGATCCCCGACGCCTCCGGCAGATCCTCGCTCGCCTTGTCGCGGACGTGCGCGACGATCAACTCGGGCAAATGATTAGGATCTTCAGGGTGTTGCTCCGGTAAGGGTGTCTAAGAAGCCGTGACGCTGCAAAAGGCGCAGGTGATGGCGCTTACCGGCTGAAGTTCGAAGCGCGTGACATTACGGTTGTCATCCTCCCGGATCATGATACAAAGCAGATGGCCTGTGAGAACCCCACCGTAAGAAGCTTTTTCGCCAAAAAAATGCCGATCATGGCTACATTGAAAAATGGCGGCAATGTCTAGGTGAATGGCAGCGTCGCTGAATCCGGAGCGGATGAGTCTGTCGTTTTCTTCCGTTGGGCAACCTTGCCACGCTGATCATGCCAGCGTTTCGCGCGACCTGGGTCAGTACGGACGCCTCGTGCAACCTGCCACACCTCTGCGCCTGCTGCCAAATCTCACCACCCCACAACGCGTGGGGCTAGAGCGACGCGACGGCCGCGACGGCCGTCCCCAGGATCTTCCACATTCCGGCGGGGATTATTCGGAACTCGCCCTCCGCGTCATTGGCGAAGAGGAGCGCGTCCCCGACTTGGGTCAGGTGGCCCCACTGGCAGCGGCCCTCGGCATGGATAAGGGCGAGGGCTTCCCACTGGCGCGGGCGCGTTTCCCAGTCCACCACGAGGCGCGTGCCCTCCGGCCACTCGGACGAGGGGCAGCCAGGGGTGACGCAGAGCGCGATCAGGTGATGCTGGCCCCGTGTTCCCACCATCTCGCCCTCCAGCACGACGGTGGACTGCGCCGCCGCCACGGCGGGGCCCGCCTCCGTGAGGGGACAGGCGTCCGGGCATCCGCACGCGCACACCGGGATGGTGAGGCGCGTAGGACGCATCGGCTCGCCGCCCGGTCGGACGACGGGGACGGGCCGCGGCGGCCGGACGGCAGGCCGGACCGTCTCCCCGCCGGTCAGAAGATAGTGGACCGAGAGCCCGAGGGCGTCCGCCATCCGGAGCAGGTGCTCGCCACCGGGGAGTCGCTTGGCAAGGTGCACGTCGTGCTCCATGGTGCTGATCGGGATGCCTGCGCGCCGGGACAGGTAGGTGTACCTCCCCTCGAATCGTTCGTCGATCAACTGCAGGAGTCGTCTCCGAAAACTGGTGATGGGTCGTTCGGTTCTTGTCATCGCGTAACCTCCATGTAACATAATTGCACCGACACATGGCCGACGTCCGGACCGCTCGCCGTGGTCAGCGGACAACACATGCCTTCTCGCGTCACCCCCTTTTGACGATAGGGAGATGGTAGAGGGAGGTGCACGTGACCTGCCAAGTCACTTTACATATGTGCGCAACGCCTCAGAAAAGAATGGATGGAATGAAAACGTCTCGCGCCGAGATCCAACAGCCGGTGCGGAACGCAATTGCGGAGCAGCCAGGTGGATGAGGGGGGTTCCGATCAGGAGGAATGTATTTGAAGGCTGTGGAGATTTGCGCTTACGTCAGAGGGGTAACCCAACTCCGGCAGGATCAGTCAACTCTCAAAGCGGCAGTTCAATCGGACTCGGTTTCGTCGATCAGCGAACTCGCTTACCATGATGAGCAACCATGAGGATGGCCAAGCTTAGGCCGTGTCCAGGAAAACGGGAGCGGTCCACGTGCGGCTAAAGTGATTCTCCACCTGGTAAACGCCGGAGCAGGGGGACCATTGCACAATTATCGGTCCGGTCCCCAGGCACCCTGTTACGAAAATGATTCCCTCGGCTGACCGTTCAGGCAGCTTGGGGCAGGGGTTCGACAGTAACCCGAAGCCCGAGGGATTCTAGCCGCGTGATGAGACGGCGCTGAAGTCGGACGGTGTCGCGCTTGTCGAAGTAATCATGACCCAACTCACGGTAGACGGTCCCCTCCTTGAGGATGTGGTACGCAATGA
>Ga0316622_100000347_pt1 | contig 26087 bp, 18 predicted proteins | sample OWC_Aug_OW2_C1_D_FD_207646 | JGI IMG/M metagenome (GOLD analysis project Ga0316622, IMG submission 207646) | Wetland soil microbial communities from Old Woman Creek delta, Ohio, United States - OWC_Aug_OW2_C1_D5_C | ecosystem: Environmental > Terrestrial > Soil > Wetlands | place: USA: Ohio... | reverse complement strand
TACCAGACGATCCTCCTCTCCTACGGGCTCGCCTTCGCCATCGCCGCGTTGGCCTTCAACCTGCTGCTGGGCTACACGGGCCTCCTGTCCTTCGGGCACTCCGCCTACTTTGGGGTCGGCGCCTACAGCGTCGCCTTCCTGGTGAAGTACCTCCACGTCGCCTCGATGGAGCTGCACCTGGTCGGGGGGATCGCCGCTTCGGCGCTGGTGAGCCTGCTCTTCGGCCTGGTCTGCGTCCGCTACACGCGGATCTTCTTTGCCATGCTCACCATGGCGCTGTCCCAGGTGCTCTGGAGCCTGGCGTTCAAGTTCTACTGGGTGACCGGGGGCACCGACGGGCTGCGCGTGTCCACGCCGACCCTGCTGGGGGTGGTGGGCGGGCCCGCGGCCGACAAGATCGGCTTCCTGGCGCATGCCTATTACTACTTCGTCCTGGTCGTGTTCCTCCTCTGCGTCGCGATCCTGTGGCTGATCCTGCACTCGCCGTTCGGCATGGCCCTGCAGGCCATCCGGGACAACGAGACCCGGGCCGAGTTCGTGGGCATCCGGGTCCGCCGCTACCGGCTCCTGGCCTTCGTCCTCTCCGGCACCTTCACCGGGATCGCGGGGGCGCTCTGGGCGCCGCTGAACGGCCTCGTCGTCCCGGATATCCTCTACTGGCCATTCTCGGGGCGCATCGTGTTCATGACCGTGCTGGGCGGCTTCCGCACCTTTGCCGGGCCGATCGTGGGGGCCGTCGTCTTCAACTACCTCGAGACCTACGCCATCGGCAGCACCACGTACTGGCAGCTGGTGCTGGGGGTGGTGCTGGTGGGCCTGGTGTTGGTCATGCCGGCGGGGATCGTGGGCACGCTGGGGCGGCTCCTCCCCCGGGCGCGGCGGGTGGGCTGAGATGGCGCTGCTCACGACGGCCCAGCTCCGGAAGTCCTTCGGCGACGTCCGCGCCGTGGACGGGGTGGACTTCGCCGTGGCCGAGGGCGAGGTCCTCGCCCTCATCGGCAGCAACGGCGCGGGCAAGACGACCCTCGTCAACCTGATCAGCGGCCTGGTGGCCCCGGACGCGGGGCAGATCGACTTCCGGGGCCGGGACATCACGGCCCTGCCGGTGGTCGAGCGGATCCGCGCCGGCATCGCCCGCAGCTTCCAGATCGTGAATCTGTTCGATCTGCTCAGCGTCCGGGACAACCTGGCGCTGGCCATCTTCGCCCGCGAGGGCAAGAGCCGGCGCCTTACGGTCCTGGCGGAGCAGGACACGGCCGTGCGGGAGGAGGCCGAGGCGGTCCTGGCCCAGTTCGGCCTCCAGGGCAAGAGCGCCGTTGCGGCCGGTGACCTGGCCCAAGGCGAGCGCAAGCTGCTCGACGTGGCCGTGGCCTACGCCCTGCGGCCGCGCCTGCTGCTGCTGGACGAGCCCACCAGCGGTGTCAGCACGCGCGAGAAGTCCGCCATCATGGATGTCGTCACCGCCGTGGTGCGGGCGGGCGGGATCTCGGCCGTCATCATCGAGCACGACATGGACGTCGTCTTCACCTACTCGGACCGCATCGTGGTCATGCACCAGGGCGCCATCCTGGCCCAGGGGACGCCGGAGCAGATCCGCCGCAACGCCGCGGTGGCGACGACGCTCCTGGGCGCCCCCGCGGCCGGCTCCCCTGGGTAGCGCGGCGACGGGGCGGCCAGGCCGTGCTCCCGGACGACCGGCGACCGATGCTCTAGCCCGGATTATTCCCGAAGGGCACGTGAATAATCCGGGCCGCGAGGGTCAACCGTGCTGGAAGTGGCAGGGATGAACGCGTACCGGGGCGCCGCCCACATCGTCCGGAACCTGTCCCTGACGGTCGGGGACGGCGAGGCGGTGGGGCTAGTGGGCCGGAACGGTGCCGGCAAGACCAGCACCATGGAGAGCATCATCGGCCTCTTGCCGGTCCGCTCGGGGGCGATCCGCCTCCGGGGCCAGGACATCACGCGGCGTCCGACCCACGCTCGGGCCCGGCTGGGGATCGGCTACGCGCCCGACGACTGCCGCATCTTCCCGGACCTCTCGGTGGCCGAGAACCTGCAGATCAGCCGCTGGCTGGCCCGCGGCGCGGGGGCGGCGGAGGCCGACGAGCGCATCCAGGCCGTGTTTCCCGAGATCCGCGACCTGCTGACGCGGCGGGGGCTGAATCTGAGCGGCGGCCAGAAGAAGATGGTCGCCATCGCTCGCGCCATGGCCCTGCAGCCGACGGTGCTGCTCCTGGACGAGCCCTTCGAGGGCTTGGCCCCGGTGGTGGTCAGCCGGTTCATCGAGGCCGTTCAGAAGATCAAGGGCATGGGGATCTCGATCCTGATGGCGGAATCCAACCTGGCCAGCGCCGCCCGGGCCGTGGATCGACTCTACGCCATCGACCGAGGCGAGATCATCTTCCAGGGCACCCCCCAGACCGCCCTCGCCGACCCCACCCTCATGCAAACCATCCGCGGCTAGCCGCTCCACTCCAGCGCACCTTAACCGCATTTAGGGGACGTTGGTTCTAAGTGGCATTTTTAAGGCCCAGGCAGGAAGAGCAGACTTCGCGGCCTATAATAATATCACTTAGAACCAACGTCCCCTAGAATCCGTTCTATGCATCACTGGGGGAGGCGGTGGGGGCGTTTGAGCTGTTGGGCCACGGTCGGGAATTGCTCGAGCTCCGTGTGCGGGAGGAACATCGCCTTCACGTAGCTGTCCATGTATCGGGGATCGGAGCCGAGATCCACGTAGGTCATCCGGGCGGCGAGCTCGGCCAGGGCCCGCCGGTGCTCGCGCGAGAGCAGCGCGATGTATGCCCCGGTCAGGGCCGAGTTCCCGACGTAGCGGAATCGCCGCGGCGGGAGATCGGGCAGCATCCCGATCCGCACGGCGTCCGCGACGTTGATGTAGCGGCCGAATCCGCCCGCGATGTAGACGCGGGCGATGCGGTCCCAGGTCAGGCCCACGTTCTGCAGGATCAAGGCGCAGGCGGCGAAGATGGCGGCCTTGGTCCGGATCAGGTTCTCGATGTCGGCCTCGCTGATCACCAGGTCCTGCCCCGTGGCCGTCCGTTCCGCGCGCTCCAGCAGGAACGCCCGGCCGTGCGCCGTGCCGACCAGCCGCTCCGCTCCCGGCTCGAGGCTCAGGCGACCGGCGGGATCGACGATGCCGCGGAGGAACAGCTCGCCGAGTAGCGCGATCAGCCCCGAGCCGCAGATGCCGGCGGGCCGCCCCCCGCCGATGACCCTGTAGGTGAGCGCGCGCCCGTCCCTGCCGATCTCCAGCTGCTCGATGGCCCCGACGACGGCCCGCATCCCGCACTTGATGCCCGAGCCCTCGAAGGCCGGGCCGGCCGAGCAGGCGCATCCCACCATCCAGTCCGCGTTGCCGATGACGATCTCCCCGTTGGTGCCGATATCCATGAAGAGGAACACCTCGTCCCGGTTGTGCAGGAAGTCCGTCGTGAGCAGCCCCGCCGTGATGTCGCCGCCCACGTAGCTGCCCACGCCGGGGGCGCACCGGACGGCGGCGCGGGGATGGATGTCCAGGCCGACCTCGCCGGCCTCCAGCGGCGGCACCGGGTTGACGGTCGGGACGTAGGGGGCTTCCCGGATGTGCCGGGGCGGCAGCGCCAGCAGCAGGTGCATCATCGTGGTGTTGCCCGCGAGAAAGGCCGCCCGGATCGCCTCGGGCCCCACCCCGGCGCCGGCCGAGACCTCCCGGACCAGGCCGTTGACGGTCTCCAGCACCATGCCGCGCAGCTCCGCCAGGCGCTCGGGCGTGCGCGCATACTCCATGCGGGTGATGATGTCCGCCCCGCGGCGGATCTGCAGGTTGTAGGTCGTCGCCGTGCCGAGCACCCGGCCGTCCGAGAGGTCCACGAGTTGCACGGCGACGGTCGTGGTCCCGATGTCCACGGCCAGCCCGAACGCCCGGGGCCCGAGGTGGCCGGGGCGGATCTCCGGCAGGCGGCTTCCCGCCTCGGCCTCCTCCACCGCCACCGTGACCCGGCCCTCCTGCTCGCGGAGCGCCGCCGCCAGCCCCCGCAGCACGTCGAGGCCGGCGCTGTGGGGTGCCGGGACGCCCGCCCGGGTGAGTTCCCGCGTGAGCCGCAGCCAATCGCTGTAATGCTCGTCGATGGAGGCCGGCGGGACCGTCAGGCAGGCGTAGCGGAACAGGGGCGAGAGCCTGGAGGGATCCGGCAGCACGTCCTGGTTGACCAGGAAATGGCTGTCGCCGAGGACCTGCATGGCCAGATCCTGGCGGTCCGGGATGCGGATCGTCAGGTCGGCCTGCACCTTGGTCTGGCACGCCGGCACCAGGCGGAGTTCCGCCATGGTCGCCGGCCCGACGAGCTCGACCAGGCACAGACCGCAGGTTCCCTTGCCGCCGCACGGCAGGTCCAGGTCGGCGATCCCCGCGGCCAGGGCGGCGTCGTGGATCGAGGTCCCGGCGGGGACCTCCACCGCGCGATCGGCGGGGAGAAAGCGAACGACCGACATGGTCAGGCGGCGGCCTGCAGCTTGAGGAACGAGCCGAGGTCGGAGGCCTCCTGGGGGCCCACCACCACCTCCCAGCCCGGCAGGCTCTCCTCCAGTTCCCCGCTGATCTGCGCCACGTAGCCCGGGATGATGATGCGGCGGGTCGCCACCTGGCCCTCCAAACCGCTCGCCTTGACAAAGGCCCCGACCTTGGCGCCGCTGAACTTGCCCGCCGCCCAGGCCGTGAGCACGCTCATCCCCTCGCACTCCACGACGCCCAGGTGGGCCGGCACGCCGGAATTCTCGATCTCGCCCGAGACCAGGAAATAGGTGAGCGAGAAGTTCGTCGTGACCAGCACGGGTGCATTGCGCCCGGGCTCGCCGATCGGGTACACCTTGGGCTCCACCTGGATGGGCTTCTGCGGGTCGGTGTAGATGTTCTGCCGCAGCATCATCAGCGGCAGCAGCGCCTGGACCTGCAGCGTGTCGACGACCAGGATCGACGCATACTTGAGGATCAGTGTGGAGGCGTCCGCCACCAGTGACGGCAGGTCGCGCCCGGCAACCACATTGAGGATGGGGTACCCGAGCGGCTCGAAGGCGCTCTTCAGCGCCATCTTGCGGATGACGGTGTTGTGCTGCACGGCGCTCGCCGGATTCTCGGCCGGCAGCTCCAGCACCAGGTCGCGGACACCCATAGCCGCCAGCCGGCTGGTGAGCGCCGCCAGCGCGTCCAGGGTCGCCGCCCGCGCCACCAGCGGCGCCTTGTACTGGAGCGCCAGCTTGCCGAGCCGCTCGGCGTTCTCCGGCGTCGCGGCATGGATCAGGGGGCGCTGGCCGTCCAGGATCTTCAGGGCCGCCTCCAGCGCCTCGGGGCTCTCGCTCATGAGGATCAGGCCGCGGCCCGTCCCGCCCGCGACGGCCTTCACCGCCTCCACGAACGGCCGGACCCCCCCGCTGGTGTTCTCGACCAGGGCCAGGTCCAGGCGCAGCTGCTCGCCCACCCGCTCCAGGCAGTACTCGCGCACCTGCGCCGTCAGGTGGCAGAGCTCGCTCGCCGGCTGGCCGTCGGAGAAGCTGACGGCGATCGCCGTGGGATGCACGAAGGTCTTCTCGTGCCGGAACATGACCGTCTCGTGGCCGACGGCCACCTCCGCGCCCGGCGGACCGATCTTGACCAGGCGGATGGGCGGCTTGCTGGCCGCGCCGATCTTCGCCTTCGCCTCCTCGGAGGCGTACGGGCAGGCGGCCAGCTCCGCGTTCTTGGCGGCCAGCTTCATGGCGAAGGCCATGCACGTGGGGACGCCGCACTCGCCACAGTTCGTCTTGGGCAGCAGCTTGAAGATGTCGAGTCCGGTCAGTGCCATGCCCAACCCCTTATGATTCGCGAACGCGTTCGCGAATCATGCTGGTCATTTCGGCAATCTTGCGCTTCACGGTCGTCGCCGCCAGCGGATGGTACAGGATCAGCAGGTCCGCCCCGGCATTGAGCAGGCTCATCGCCGTGGCGATCTCGAGCAGCGCCCCTCGCTCCTCCTCCGGCCCCCAGAGGGGGAAGGCCTGGCGCGGCGCCCGGCTCTCCTTGGTCCTGGCCACCTCGTAGCCCGGCGTCCCCAGCATCGGCATCGCGAGCATCGGGTCGCCGGTGAAGGCGGAGGTGCGGATCCGCTCCATCACCGAGTAGGTGTACTCCAGCCCGTACCCGATCGCCCCGGTCAGCGGGTCCATGACGATGCGATCCGCCGGCACGCCCATGTTGGTCAGCAGGATGTTCAGCTGCTTGGCCATGTTGACGTCGATGGGCGACTGGGCCACCAGGCAGTGGTTGTACCCCAGGGCGGCGGCGGCGAGGGTCTTGTAGTTGTCGGTCTCCACCCAGTTGAGCAGCAGGGTCTCGCCCGCACAGGCCGCCGCCACCTGCTTCATGACGGCGTTGTTCTTCTCGTAGTGGCTGGGCCCGGTGACGATGACCGGCACCCCCACCGCCTTCAGGACCGCGGCCACGACGGCCGCGGCCTCCTCCGGCGAGCGGTCGCCATGATCCGGGTGCGTCCCCGCAAGCCGGACGCTGATCACGTCCGCCCCGAGCGTCTCGACGCAGTATCGCGCCATGGCCGCGGGGTCCGCCAGCCGGGCCCCGTAGGCCCGGCGCAGGCTGTCGGGATAGCCCCGCGGCTCCGCGTCGAACACCTCCATGGCGATGACCGGCGGCCGCCCCGTATCGCCCTCGAAGTGGCGGAACGGGAGGGCGGCGGCCCCGCCGATCGTGACCGCGGAGGTCCGCGTCCCGGTCCCGCCCAGCGTCACGGTGCGGATGGTCACATTGACCTTCTCCGGCGGCACGCTGAACGAGGCCGGCGCCACGATGATCGCAGGGGCGACCAGCCTCTCGACGGGACGCGCCTCCACGACCGGGGCCGCTTCGACGGGGCGCGGTAGGGTCGCAGGACCGGGCGCCGCCGACAGCCGCCCAGCGGCAGGCGGCGGGGGCGCAGCCAGGGGCTCCCCTATCGCCTGTCCGGCAGCGGGCGGCGCGGGGGCGGGCTTGGGCGCGCTTAGGCCGGACAGCAGCAGCATGTTGGCGCCCGCGGTGAGCAGGTTCAGCGCCGTCGACACCTGCAGTGCCGCCAGCTGCTGCTCGGGCGGGAGCGACGGATCCGGCTGGGCCGGCAGGGGCAGGTTCCGCACCCTTTCCAGGGTGGCGATGACGTAGTCCAGCCCCCCCCACGGCGCCGGCGGCGAGGCGCCCCCGTTCTGCGGCACGCGCGTCTCGACGATCGGCGCAGGGGGCGCCGGGGCCGTCACCACCGGAGCCGGGGCCGGAGGGGTCTCAGCCGGCAGCCGCGCCTCCTCGGTCTGGGGCGGGGCCTGGGCCGGGGCGGGGGCCGGGGCCGCAGCCTGGCCGCCCGAGGCCGATCGAGCGCTGTCCGCCTCCGCCGCCTCAGGCGAGGGCGCCGTGATGTCCCACATAGTGAGCGCCGGGTGGTTCACCGCCTCCAGGTGCGCCCGCACGGCGCGGACATCCGTCCCCACGGACTCGTCCGCGATCATGTCCAGGAAGCCGTTCAGACCGAGCCGCTCGGCCACGATGCCCAGGTCCTCGCGCAGCGCCTCCTTCAGCTCGCGCGGCATCCAGACGATGCGCCGGTGGCCGCCCTCGGCGGCGATGAACTTGCGGCTGGCGACGTAGGCCTTGCCCACGCCGATCATCCCCGGCGTCTGCTGGCCGCCGCCCGCCACGTTGGCCAGGGTCGAGAAGCGCATCCCCGCCGGCGTCTCCCCGGTGTACTCCCGGTTCACGATCATGACGCCGTTGCACTCCGGGAGCACGCTGACGATGGCCTCGAAGCAGCCGCAGCTCGTCATGGGGTGCTCCATCATGGAGTAGGCGTTGAAGCTGCGGATGGTCTGCTTGGAGTTCGCGTAGACGTAGTCGTTGATGGCGGCCCACTGCCCGCGCACGGGGTCCAGGCACGCCCCCTTGGCCAGGGGCTGGTTCGGCCCGGTCGGGTCGATCTCGTAGGCCGCCTTGCCGTCCAGCCAGTTGTAGGCCCCGCACAGCCCCAGCCGCTCCGGGGTGATGACACAGACATGGTTGGGGGCAAAGCTCTGGCACAGCAGGCAGGAGTAGAAGGTGTCCACGCTCTCGTCGGTCAGGGATTCCAGCCGCTGGTTGCGCGCGCGGTACACCTGGCGGGCCTGGCCGATCCGCGCCTGGACCTCGCCCGCATCCGTGTACAGCGTCACCTGGACCTTGTCCACGATGGCCGGGTACTCGTTCAGGAACTTCGCGTGCAGGATGGCGCCCAGGTGCCGGATGGTGAAGCCCTTGGCCTTGGCGGCCTTGCTGATCCGCACCCAGATGATGTCCCGCTGGCCCATGTGCCAGATGCCCTCGCCGCCGTTCATTAGGTGGTGGATCTGCCGCTCCAGGATCGGCTCGAAGTCCGGCTGCATCTTGCGCCCCGCCACCTCCACCCAGATGGCCAGCGGCAGCGCCCCGCCCTCCTCGACCTCGTCCACGTCGGGGCCCACCACCTGGATGCGGCCGTCCTCGACCTCCGCCAGCTCGCGCGTGGTCACGAACTCGAAGGCGGGCGTGCGGTTGCCGCCGAATTCCACGTGGGTCTGCTCCTTGCGGATGCGCTCCCCCTCGAAGGCCGGCCCGTACGCCACCGGGATGGGCACCTTGCTGATCTTGACCTTGCAGCCCCGCACCTCCAGCGCCTTCTCGACGATGCGGTCCAGCGGCACCGAGCTCACCACGTGCTCGTAGGTGCAGATGCCGGTGGGCAGGATCTGCGGGATGTCGGTGTCGGCGATGGTCGGGAACCCGTAGGAGATCGCCCCCGCGGCGGCCGCGTACTTCTCCTCGGTCACCTCGCCCAGCGCCAGCACGAAGGCGAAGACGCGGTTCTTGTTGTAGCGGAGGTTGCGGACGTAGTCGCCCGGCTGCACGCCGCCGAAGCTGAGCGCCACCCGGTTGGCGAAGCCCAGGGCGTAGATCGCCGCCGAGATCTCCCTGCCGTAGGGGACGAGCCGCGTCTCCCAGCCCAGCTGCACGCCGGCCTCCGCCAGCTGCTCGGAAAACGTGACCCCGTGCGTGTGGCCGGCCATGAACACGTAGAGATTCTTCTCCTGCAGCTCGCGGGCGATGCGGACCGCCGTGGCCGGATCCGGCGCGGCCCCCACCACCGCGGCGAAGCCCGGCGCCGAGCCGTCCACGAACTCGATGCCCCGCTCGCGGATGATCACGTCGCTGGCCGCCCCGAGCCAGGGGCCCTGCACCGGGTGCGGCCCGATCAGGTACTTGCAGGCCTCCAGGATCTCGAAGGCGAAGAGCGTCGCCACCCCCGCGTCCAGGGCGTTGCCGAGGTAGGGCAGCCAGGTCTGCTCGTCGGGCACCGGCGGCAGGAGCGTCCGGCACTCCTCCAGGATCTTGGGCATGTCCCCGACCCGGTCCACGCGCTGCCCCAGCAGCGAGTAGATCACCGGCAGCGAATAGGCTGTGTCCGGGAACCCGATGGGATGCTCCGCCCCCTTGGCGGCCAGCACCCGGGCCACTATCCCATCGGCCTGCGCGACGATGTCGTGGGCCCCGCGAATCGCGGAGGCAGCGATGATCTTGCTCATACCAGCGCCCGCCGCTCCTTCATGTCGTAGAGTTTGCGCGCCTTCTGGGCGTTGATGCCCAGCGCGTCGCGCTTCTTCTCGATGTGGGCCAGCATCTTCTCCGCCGCCTGGACCGGGTCGGGCTCCCACTCGAAGCGCCCGCCCGTGATCCCCTCCATCTCCTCGCAGAGGAAGCGGGTGACGTTCTCGCTGCCCTCCACGTAGAAGGGGTGCCCCAGCACCACGTACAGCCCGCTGGCCACGAAGTAGTGCCCGATGGCCACCGCCTTCTCGCTCATCCACTCCGGCGCCGCCCCTGCCGCCGGCAGGTCGGAGAGGTCCTCGCCCAGCCCCCCCTCAAGGAGGATGTTGGTGGCGGCCTGCAGGATCCGGCTGTTGTCCACGCACGAGCCCATGTGCAGGATGGGCGGGATCCCCACCGCCTCGCACACCTCGCGCAGCGTCGCCCCCGCGTGCTCCAGCGCCGCCTCGGGGACCAGCAGGCCCGCCTTGGCGCAGGCGATGGCCGAGCAGCCCGTCTCCAGCACCAGGACGTTGCGCCGGATCAGCTCCAGCGCCAGCCGGACGTGCTGGTTGTCCACCAGGACCTTCGGGTTCGTGCAGCCCACGATGCCCGCCACGCCGCGGATGCGGCCGTCGATGATGGCGTCGTTCAGGGGGCGGAAGGTGCTGCGGAACCGGCCGCCCAGCATGTGGAAGATGGTCTCGTTCGAGAAGCCGGCCACGATCTCCATGGACTCGCGCGGGATGTGCACGCGCGTCCGGTCGCGCCGCTCGAAGTTGTCGATGGCCGCCCGGATCAGGGCGCTGGCGTGCTCGTAGCCCCGGGCGACATCGTAGGTGATCTGCTCCGCCTCGAAGGTCTGGGCGATCTCCGAGGTGCTCACCAGCTTGGTGTGGAAGCACTTGGCCACCTGGGCCAGCGACGGCATCACGCACTGCACGTCGATCACCATCAGCTCCACCGCGCCGGTGAGGATGGCCAGCTCCTGCTGCAGGAAGTTGCCCGCGATGGGCAGCCCGTGGCGCATCAGCACCTCGTTGGCCGTGCAGCAGATCCCCGCCACGGTGATCCCCGCCGCCCCCTTGGAGCGCGCGTAGTCGAGCAGCGCCTCGTCCTGCGAGGCCATGGCCAGCATCTCCGACAGCGTCGGCTCGTGGCCGTGCACGATGATGTTGACCTGATCCTCGGCCAGCACGCCCAGGTTCACCTTGCTCTTGATCGGGCGGGGGGTGCCGAACAGGATGTCGGAGACGATGGTGGCGATGGTCGAGCCGGCCCAGCCGTCCGCCAGGCTGCACTTCAGCCCGCCCAGGAGCAGGTGCCGGTAGTCGTGGTCCACGCCCATGTGGGTGCGGTGCAGCAGCTCCACCACGGCGGCGTCGATCCCCCGCGGCTCGATCTCCAGCTTCTTCCAGAGGGCCTGCCGCTTCTCCGGCGCGAGCCGCAGGGTCTGGTTGGGCTCCTCGGACCAGGCGAACTGGGCCATGAACAGGTCCGCCAGCTCCCCGGCGATCTCGAGGTCCGACCGGCCGTCGAGGGCGATCCCGAAGAACCGCGCCGCCTCGCGCAGCCGCCGGGGATCGCTGAGCTTGTACTCGCCCCCCTGGCCCGACGCGACCCGCTTCAGCGTCCGCACCAGCGCGCGCCCGTGGTCGGAGTGGGCCGCCGTTCCCGCGGCAATCTCCCGCAGCAGGTTTCGCGCCGCAATGGTGTCCGCGTTCGCCCCGCAGATGCCGCAGGTGGCCTTGGCCGTGATGCGGCACGGCCCCATGTGGCAGAGCCGGCAGCAGATGCCCTCCGTCCCGAACTTGCACTGCGGCTGCTGTTGTTTGTAGCGGTCCCAGACCGTCGGGATCTCCTCGGTCCTGGCCAGCTGAACCATCTGGTTGATGGCCGGATCCCGCGAGACTTCGATCGCGATCGGGTTGTTCACCTTGGATGCCATCGGCCCCCCCTCGGGTTAGACCCGCGCCGCCGCAAAGAGTCTGTCCAGGAGCCCGCCCAGTGCCCGCCGCGCCGGCGCATCCTGCGGGATGGCCCGGACGGTCATCCCGCCGGCGTCCATGGCCGCGATCGCCGGGTCCAGCGGGATCGTCGCCAGGAGCGGCAACCCGCTGGCCTCGACCTCCTGCTGCAGCGGCGCCGTCAGGGCGCCGTCCGGGACCCGGTTCAGGATCAGGCCGCGCGCCGCCGCCCCCAGCGAGACCTCGTCCGCCAGCTCCGACACCCGCCTGGCCGTCCGGACCCCCCGCACGCTGGCGTCGCTCACGATCAGCAGGTGGTCCAGCCGGAGCAGCGTGCGGCGCGAGATGTGCTCCAGGCCCGCCTCGCTGTCCAGCACGATGTGCTTGTACTGCCGCGACAGACGGTCGAGGACGTCCCGCAGCACGTTATTGGCGAAGCAGTAGCAGCCCTGGCCCTCCGGCCGCCCCATCACGATGAGGTCGTACCCCGCCTGCTCGACCAGCGCCTCCTGCACGCGCAGGTCCAGGAACTCCTGCTTGGCCATGCCTGTAAGCCTGGGCACGTCGCCGCGCGCACTCTCGCGGATGCCCCCCACGGTGGCCCGGTAGCCCACCCCGAGTGCCTCGTGCAGATTGGCGTTCGAGTCGGCGTCCACCGCCAGGACCGGCGCCTCGCCCCGGGCCACCAGCCACTCGACGGTAAGCGCCGCCAGCGTCGTCTTGCCGACGCCGCCCTTGCCCGTCATGGCCAGCGTGAGCCCCATCCCTCTCCTCGCCGCAGCAGCCGCCGGAGCCGATCGGCCGCGTCCCGTATCGCTTTGATCGAGGCCCTTGGCCAATTAGGGCGAAGCATTCATGCGCACCTGCATGAATGCTTCGGACTAGGCGACCTCGATCCGTTTCCGCAGCGCCTGGCTGGTCTGGCCGAGTAGCGAAAACACGCGCTCGGCGTCCGCCACCGGAAGTGACCCGGTCCCGCAGGAGGGCGTGATCATGGCCTGCCGGGCGATCCGCCCCGCCTCCAGGCCGGTGACCTTGGCCAGGTTCGCCACCAGCCGGTCGAACGTGGCCACCAGGCTCTCCACCGTCTGCACCCGGATCTTGGCGCTGTTCGTCGGCACCACGCCCCAGGCCAGGGCCTTGCCGGACTCGAGGTGGCGCTTGACCGCCTCCGGGTACAGGGCGATGGTCTCGCCGTAGTCGAAGGCGTCGAAGTTCACGAGGTCCACGCCGGCATCGATCGGGATGGACCACTCGGTGTTCCCGCAGCAGTGCACGCCGGCCAGGGCCCCCTCGGCGTGGATGGCCTCGATGACCTCGCCCAGCTTGGCCACCACGTCCTCGCGCGTGACACTGACGTAGGTGGACGAGCCGAACGCCGACAGGATCGGCTCATCGACGAAGCAGATCACGCGCTCGGCGAACCGGCCGAACTTCCGGATCTGCCAGCGGCACTTCATGGCCAGGGCCTTCACCACCACGTCGATGAACTCCGGGTTGTAGTAGATGGCCCGCTTGGCCTCGTCCACGATGGTCAGCCCGAAGCTGATCGGCCCGGTGGTCTGGACCTTCACGTACGGCCAGCGCCGCCCGGCCGCCGCCAGCGCCGCCTCCATGGCGTAGATGCCCTGCGAGAACTCCGGGCTGATCTGGAAATAGTCGATCTCCTCGGCCAGGAAGCGCTCGTAGAAGGCCGCCAGCTCCATGGAGGTGTCGCCGGTGGTGTCGATGTACATGCGCCCCTTGGCCCGATCGATCACCACGCGGGGCAACCCCTCGGAGTACTGCACCTCCATCTGCTCGTTCAGGCCGCGGGCCGGCAGCTGCGGCCAGAACGGGGCATCGGGGATGTTGCCCAGGACGATGCGCAGGGCATCGTCCACCTTGGGGTGCGGCATGCTGCCGATCCCCGTGGCGAGGCAGCAGGGCTGGAAGCTCATGGGATGACTCCTTCCGCGCGGGCGAATCGTTGGCTGAGCGTCCGCTCGATCTCCCGGAACGGGGCCAGCAGGTCCTCCGCGGCCGCGTCCACCAGCGACAGGCCGCGCCGGTCGGCCTCCGCGATCCGCGGATCGAACGGGATCACCCCCAGGACCTGCTCGGCGCCGAACTCGCCCTGCATCCAGCGCAGGTCCTCCGCGGGTGTCGTGGCCTTGTTGAGCACGACCCCGAACCGCCGGACGCCGAGTGAGGCGGCCATGTCGCGGATGCGATGCGCCGTCTCCACGCTGCGCCGGCCCGGTTCCACCACCGCCAGCATCAGGTCCACCCCCATGGCCGTGCCGCGGCCGAGGTGCTCGATGCCGGCCTCCATGTCCAGGATCACGACGTCGTCACCCTTCAGGACCAGGTGTCGCACCAGGGCCTTGAGCAGCACCCCCTCGGGGCAGGCGCACCCCCCGCCGGCGCGCTGCGCGGCGCCCAGGACCAGCAGGTCCGTCCCGGCGTAGTGGGTGCCGTACTGCTCCGCGATGCCGGTGACGTCCGGGTTCAGCCGGAAGACCTGGCCAAACTCGCGCGCCTTGGCCCCCGTGCGCGCCTCGATGAGCTGGCGCTCCTCGGCGATGGTGCGGACAGACCGGCGCAGCGCCTCGGGCAGGCCAAGTGCCGAGGCCAGGTTGGCGTCCGGGTCGGCGTCGATCGCCAGCACCCGGCGCCCCTGGGCAGCCAGGAGTCGGGCCAGCGTGCCGGCGAGGGTCGACTTGCCGACCCCGCCCTTGCCCGTGATGGCCAGTTTCAGTCCCACCGCAACACCAACCTGTTCAGCGGTTCCGCGGTTCGGCCCTTCGGCGGTTCGGCTGTTCCCGGAACTCTCGAACCGCCGAACTCTCGAACTGCCGAACGCATTTTCTTACCGTCGCCGCACCACGCCCGCGATGGCCTTGATGTGGGCCGGCGTGCTGCCGCAGCAGGCGCCCACGATCCGGGCCCCGGCCTCGAGGATGGCCGGGTAGGCGGTCGCCATGGCCTCGGGGCTGAGATCGTAGACGGTCTTGTCCCCGACGACCCGCGGGATGCCGGCGTTGGGGTAGGCCGCCAGGAAGGCGGGCGTGGCCTTCCGCATCTCCGCCAGGATCGCCGGCACACGGCCCGGCCCCCCGTCCCCGCAGTTGCAGGAGACGATGTCGGCGCCGGCCTCGACGAGCTTGGCGGCGGCATCGGCGGGGCTCGTCCCCCACATGGTCCGGTCGACCCCCTTGGCCGCGTTGTACTGGAAGGTCATGCTGCACATCACCGGCAGGCCGGTGGCCGCCTTGGCCGCCTTGATGGCGAGCACCGCCTCGTCCGGAATCATCATCGTCTCGATGGCGAGCAGATCCACGCCCCCGGCCGCCAGCCCCAGCGCCTGCTCGCGGAAGCTCTCGTAGAACAGCTCCGCCGGCGTGTCGCCCAGCGGCTCGAAGGTATCGGGCAGGTGGCCGGTGGGGCCCATGGACCCCGCCACGTACCCCCCGGCCGGGCAGACGGCCCGGGCGTGGCGGGCGGCTTTCTCGTTCAGTTCCCGGCAGCGCGCCTCCAGCCCGTACGCCTTCAGCTTGAGCGGGGTGCCCCCGAAGGTGTTGGTCTCCACCATGTCGCTGCCCGCCTCGAAGTAGGACCGGTGGATCCCCTGCAGGACATCCGGCCGCTCGGCGTTCCACAGCTCCGGACAGGTCCCGGGCGGGAGGCCCGCCGCGATGAGCAGCGTCCCCATGGCCCCGTCGAAGACCAGCACGTCGGATTGCAGCCGCTCCAGCAGGCCCTTGCCGTTCGACTTCATGGCTCGTGCACTCCTTGTGAAGACCGGGGTGGAGATCCAGCGTTTCGAGCAGGAAATTTACGCGGTTGCGGGTCAGTTTCCGCGGAACGGAAGGCCCCGTATAGACGAGGATGGTCAGCTTATTGAACAATATTGCTGCCGAGCGCTTTTTGTGGTATTGACTGGCCGCGAACGAGCAGGTTGCTGAGAAACCTGCTATCCCCAGGCTGCTCAAACAGGCCCAGATACAAGGCAGCGAGGGGGTACCCGGCCGTCAGGCTGGGTGCGGTGCGAGGCGGATTCGGCTCGTACGCCGCAGCGCCGCGGGAGCGCCGGGTACCCCTCGCCAGAAAGGCGAGCCATCCCGAGGATGGGTACCCCGCAGGTGGGCCTTTTCCAGCAGCCTGCCAGGGGAGATCGGCGTGCCGGAGCGATCGGTGTTAGCGCGGGAAACCATGCGGCAGATCCGGCAGGAATACCGCAGCCGCTACGGGCTTAATGCCGATTTCGTCGCCTTCGACGGCTCCGTCATCGGCGCGCGTTCCGGGGCCATCCGCAACGTGCCGCTGCTGAGGAGGGCTCGCGCGGATGCCCTGCAGGAAGGCGTGCGCTGGGGGGAGCCCTACTCGTTCTTCCTGACGCCCGGGATCATGTCCTGGATCGTCCCGATAGTGAACGGCGACACGGTGCACGGAGGGCTCAGCGGCGGCGAGGTGCGCTCCCAGCACGACCCGCAGGACTCCCACGAGGCGATCGGCTACATCGTGGCGTCAGGGGCGACGCGTTCCGCGGCGGAGGCGTACGTGAACGGCGTGCCCGTCTGGCCGCAGTCCCGCGCGGCGGAGACGGCCACGTGGCTCTTCAACCGCCTCTATGAGCTGACCCGCTGGCGGCCCCTGCTCCTGGAACGCAACCGGGAGAACGCCCTGCAGCAGCGGCAGATCGCCGAGGAGATTCACCGGCGCAAGAGCGCCGATCCGGGCGGGTACCCCTTGGAGCAGGAACGAGCGCTCCTAGCCCTGATCCGGGTCGGCGATCGGGGCGGGGCGCGGCGGGCACTGAACCAGCTGCTCGCCCACGTGTTCGTCGATTCCGCGCGCCTACCCCTGGTGCAGGCCCGGATGATCGAGCTGCTCGGGTACCTGGTGCGCGCCGCCGTGGAAGACAACCCCGTGCTCGGCGGTCTGGTGGAGCGGCACATCCAGTGGATCGAGCGCGTGATCGCCGCGAAAGAGTTCGAGGGCTCGTGCGCCGCCCTGCGCGAGGCGCTGGACGATTTCATCGACCACATCGGTCTCCAGGGATTCAACCGGCACAACACCCACGTCAGCCAGGTCCTCGAGTTCCTGTCGAAGAACTACACGCGGAAGATCCGGCTGGAGGAGGCCGCCGCGCTCGCCGGCCTGAGCAGGTTCCGCGTGGCGCACGTGGTGAAGGAATGCACCGGCAAGACCCTCCTGCAGCACGTCAAGCGCCTGCGGATCCAGAAGGCGCGGACCTGGCTGGAGGAGACCAACAAGGATTTCGCCGAGATCGCTTACGAGCTGGGATTCTCGGATCAGAGCCACTTCATCCGCCATTTCCGCGACGTGACCGGCCTGACCCCTGCACGGTATCGGCGGGATTTCGGGATGCGGCGGACGCCGTGAGCCTGCAGAGCGCCCAGCAGGCAATCGTGAGCCGCGCGGCCGCCGACCTGGCTCGGGTCGACTTGGCAGCGCGCTGCCGGATCCTGGGACTGCCCCAGCCGCAGGGCGACCAACTGTGCCTCCGCGCCTTCGGCTTGGATCTCCTCCTGGCGCTGCCGGGCTTCGAGCTGACCCTGGCCGGAAGCGGGAAGCCCCCCAGGCTTGGCGAGCAGATCCTCGTGTTGCGCTATCTGCAGTGCGCCCGCCCCGTCTCGCCCGCGAGGCAACTGATCAGCTTCCGCGATCTGCCGGGCGGGCAATTCTACTGGCAGCCCTTCGTGTCCCGGAGCATCGGGCCGCTGACCAGCAGGATCGGCAACGATCTGGCCTTGCTCGCGCGCCACCTGTCTCGCTATGATTGGCAACCTTTCGATGGCGGCGACTTTGGCGCCCGCATTCACGCCATCGGCAGGCTCGACGCCGCTCTGGTCTATCACCGCGGCGACGAGGCGTTCGGGCCGGCCGCCGAACTGCTCTTCGACGCCTGCATCAAGGGCGTGTACACGACGGAAGAGGTGGCGCACCTTGCCAGCCGCCTCTGCCTGGGCTTGCTTTAGCCCGCAGGATTCGCAAGCAGACTCGCGAACCCTAATGGAATGCCCGAATCCGAATTCGTCATCCGTCATTTAGCCCGGAGCCTTCACGGGTCCTTTCGTGAAGGCTCCGGGCTGGGGAGTCGGACATGCCACGTTGCCCGGGCCAGGACATGCGCTATTGGACCCCGAGGGACATCTTCGACGTCGCCTGCCCCGACTGCGGCAAAGCGATCGAGTTTTGGAAAGACGAGCCGAGCCGCACCTGCCCCGGCTGCGGCCGCGAGGTGCGCAACCCCCAGATCGATCTGGGCTGCGCCGAGTGGTGCAAGTACGCCCCGGAATGCCTCGGCCAGGACGGCGCCGCCCCCGTGGTGCCGGTGATCGAGCGCCTGCAATCCCTCCTCGACGGCCACTTCGCTGCCGATCCCGCGGCGCGCCAGCGCGCCCGCCGCTGCCTCGACCGCGCCGAGCACACCCTCCTCTCCCGGGACGCTGACCCGTGCGTGGTGATGGCCGGGGCCCTGCTGGCAGGGGCACTCGCGGGCAGGGGGGCTCCGGGGTCGGCGAATCCCGGGACGTTCCAGGCCATCCTCGAACGTGCCGGTATCGAGGCCCCCGTGGCGCGCCGCATATGCGACCTGGTGCGGAGCATCCTCGCGGGGAGCCCCGACGGGAGCCCCGAGTGTGAGATCGTGATCGCCGCCATGAAGCCCGAGCACGCCGCGGGCCCGCAGCCCGGCGAGGCGCACCCGGCGGGCGGGAATGTCGAGCCCGGCGGCTAGCCCGCATTATTCGCGAACGCGCCTCGCGAATAATGCGGGCTTAAGAGAAACCCTTGTGGTCGGCGGTCCGGGACGGATCACGCGTCGCCGGTGCGCCGTGACACTCCGCGCTGCCCGCCCGTCACCACGTATCCTCCCGCTGCAGGCGGTAATGATGCCTGGCCAGGTACGCCCGGATTATTCACGTGTCCTTCGTGAATAATCCGGGCTAGCTCCTCTTCTCCGAAGAAAACCCCCCTCTGCTTCCAGGAGGCGCCCCGCTGTCGGGGAGGCTCTACGGGACGCTACTCGCACATCCCGGGGCTTGGCCATCGCTCGGCTCGGCAGCCTTCCACAGGGACCTCTGATCGGTGGATGGGCCGCGGAGGGCTTCGGGGCAAGGGGCCGTCACATCAGCGAAGCCCTTCTCGGCAACTGGCGCGGCTCAACGTAGACGCATATAATCAGCCCGGGCAGGCGGATCTGGAGAGTGGCGCCTCCTGACCGTCGGGGCCTTCGCGAACGGTCCGCAGGCAGTTCACACGCCCGTGGAGGAGAATGTCGATGAGGTCAGAGAAGCGGAGCGGCCAGGATCCCTTCGCGTTCGTACACCGCGGCGACCTGCATACCATTCCGGCGGAGACGGTCGAGTTCGAGGTGAAGCTGCACGGCGGATTTGCCGCGGATGCGCGTCCCGGTTTCGGGCAGATCTACTATGGCATGCCGGGCTGCGGGATCGTGCGCATCTCCTCCGACCTGCGGCGACAGGAGATCATTCCGTTGCCGGACGCCCTGAAGCCGCTCAACTTCCACAGCACGAAGCTCGGGGAGTTCGACGGCAAGCGGCGCCTCATTATGCCCGCCAACCAGGATCAGAAGGTGGCGATCTTGACCCTGGACGGGACGGTTGACTTCATCCTCACCCGACCCGAATTCGAGGCCTACGCCGCCGAGGAGACGCCCTATCGACCGACCGATACCGTGGTGGTCGGTAATCACCTCTATGTGGCCGACGGGTATGGCGCAAATCACATCCTGTCCAGCGATCTGGCAACCAAGCGGTGGACGGGCATCTTCGGCGGCAAGACCGAAAATCCTGTGGAAGACGGCAAGTTCGGCACGGCCCACGGCATCAATCTGAACCCCATTCACTCCCGTCTGGACATCGCCGATCGTCCTCACGGCCGGATTCAGGCCCACGGCCTGGACGGACGCTTCATCGCTTCCCACAAGCTGCCGCCCGGCTCCTGGCCCTGCGGCATCAATTACACGCAGGTCCAGGGTCGGTGGTATGCGGTGATCGGCTGCCTGCGGGACCCGGTCAAGGACCGGCCGGCGCCAATCTATATCTTGAACGCCGAGACCTTCGAGCTGCTCTCCACCATCCGGCCGAAGGAGGAGCTGGGCGTGGAGCTGGCCCAACACCTGCACAACGTGGCCTTCCATATCCACCGCGACCGACTCTACCTGATCTGTCAGGCCTGGAACCCGGGACACTACTTCGTCCTGGAACAGGTCTGAAGCCCGCGCGGGGGGGCCGACCCTATCCGCCCTGGTCTCTGTGGCAACGTCGGCAACTGCGTGCCACAGGCATCCACGAGGGTGGGTAGCTCCCCTCCTCCGGTGAGCCTCTCCGTCTCCAGGCACGGCGTCCTTCCCGCCGCTCCGCCCTGGAGAAGGCAAACCCCTCGATCCACGTCCTGCCAGCCGGCCCGAAACTGGAGAAAGTGATCATTTCATGCTCGTCCCCTGTTTCCTCTGGGCCGCTAAGACGGGTCCCGGGTGCCTGCGCGGGCTCCGTTCCTCCTCGAGGAGCGAAGGAAGAAGGGCGCGTGGTTCGAGGTGAACACCGGGGGGTTCCTGGCGAGGATCGCCTGGATGGCGGGGTCGGTCTCGAATTCCTCCGCGACGAAGGCGCGGACCGCGTCCCGGTTCCAGCCATGGGGGTGGACGAAGTCGCGATAGAGCGCGAGATCCCCCTCGTAGAAGGCCCGGGTATCGAGCCGGCGCGCCTCGGGGCTCGCCACCGGCAGGTTGAAGAGGGCGACGTTGAGGAAGTCGATCCGGTCGGCGCGCGAGGCGACGAAGTCCCGCGTGCGGAGGGCGGCCTCGCGGTGCTCTGCCGGTGTCCCGAAAAGGATGTAGAGGAAAACGCCGATCCTCGACTCGGCGAGATTCTGGATGGCGCGATCGATCTGGTCGAGGCGCGTGCCCTTCCCGAGGGCGTCGAGGACCCCCTGATCGGCCGACTCGAGGCCGAGCTGCAGCATGGCGCAGCCCGAGGCGGCGAGGCGCCGGCAAAAGTCCGCATCGGTCAGGAGGGGGGAAAACCGGGCGAACCCGTACCAGGGAACGCCGGGAGGCGAGTCCGCCAGGGCGCGGAGGTAGAGGGGAGCGACCTCGGTGTCCGTGAAATGGAGCAGGCCGGGCGCGTGGCGCGCGACGAGGGCGCCGACCTCCTGGAGCGCGGTGCCGACCCTGGTCCCCACGTAGGGGCTACCCTCCGCCTTTTCGGGGCAGAAGCTGCAGCGCTTCCAGGGGCAGCCGGTGGAGAAGTTGTAGGGAAGAATGCGCGCCGGGGCGAGGTAGTCCAGGGCGGCGAGATCCTGGAAGTCGGGCGCGGCGGTCCGGGCGCGGTGCGGGGCCCCGAGCAGCGCGAGGATCCCGTCCTCGCCCCGCCCGGGCAGGATCGCGTCGACGAGGCCGCCGAAGCGCTCGTCCGCGGCGAGGCTCCCCTGCGCGACCCAGGACGTGATGAGGCTGCCCCCGAGCAGCACGCGGAGATCCGGGCGGACTTGCCTCACGAAGCCGGCGATCGCAAAGGCGCAGAGGGCCTGGCTCAGGTAGTTGACGGAGAGCCCGATGGCGCGCGCCGGGAACGCGGCGAGCGCCTCGGCGATCCGCGCGCGGAAAAGCGGGAAGAAGACGTTCGTCTCGTGGGCCGCGGCCGCGGCGAGCAGATCGGCGCGACGGAGCGGCGACCGGCTCGCGTCGCGGTAGTCGGCCAGGCTCGCCTCGACGCCGCAGGGCTCCGAGGCCGCCTTGAGACTGCGGTTCAGATCGTGCACGGCCCGGCGGTAGCGGTCGGGCGCGGCGTAGGTCGCGGGATCGCGGAGGAGGGCGCGATTCCTGTCCCGTCGCCGCAGGGCGCCCCTCGTCCAGGTGTCCCGGGCATCCAGGTCGAGGCCGAGGAGATAGTCGAGCCCCTCCCGGCACAGATCCAGGCAGCGCGCCGGCAGGCCGTTCTGGCCCAGGAAGCCCGCGAGTCGGGCGATGCCGAGGGGCGGCTCGGTGCTCCGCACCGCCGGGGGGTAGATGAGCAGCATGGGGAGAGTCTACGGGCGGTGGCGCCAAAAGTCCACGGCCTCAGTCTTTGCGTCTGGGGTCGAGCGCATCTCGCAGGCCGTCGCCGCTGAGGGTGAAGGCGAGCATCGTGATGCCGATCATCATCGCCGGGAACAGCGCCATATACCAGTAGTAGCGGATGTAGGCCACGCTCTCCCCCACCATCTGCCCCCAGCTCGGCTCGGGCGGGTTGACGCCCAGGCCGAGGAAACTCAGCCCGGCCTCGGTGAAGATGACCCGCGGAATGCCGAGGGTGAGGGACACGATGAGCGGCGTCAGGCAGTTGGGCAGGAGGTGCCGCACGACGATGCGGCGCGAGCCCGCGCCCAGGCAGACGGCGGCGGAGATGAACTCCTTCTCGCGCAAGGACAGGATCTGGCCGCGCGTGAGGCGCGCCACCTCGATCCAGCTCGTGACCGCGATGGCGATGAGGATGTTGCTCAGGCCGCTCCCCAGCAGCGTCATGAGGAGGATCGCAAAAAGCAGGCGGGGGAAGGCCGACGCGATGTCGACCACCCGCATCAAGAGATAGTCCGCCTTGCCACCGTACAGCCCGGCGATGGCCCCAAGGGGCATGCCGACGAAAAAGGCCACCAGTTGGACGACGACGCCGACCGTGATGGAGACGCGCGAGCCGTAGATGACCCGGCTCAAGAAGTCGCGGCCCAGCCCATCCGTGCCCATGGGCCACCTGAGGCTGGGGAACTGCCAGACCGCGTCGTAGTGGGGCTTGGCGTAATGGTAGGGCGCCACCCACGGCGCGAATGTCGCCATCAGCACGAGGCCGACCACACCCACGAGGCCGGCCATGGCCAATTTGTTGCGAGCAAACCGCCGCGCCGCGTCCCGCCAGAGGCTGGCGGCTGCCCTCTCGGGCCTGGTCTGACCCGCCATCGCCACCGCGGCCATCTTATCTCTTCTCCTCCCCCAGCTTGACCCGCGGGTCGACCACCGAGTAGAGGATGTCGGTTATCAGAAAGGCGATGGCAATGAGCGTGGCCCAGAGGAGAGTACAGGCCATGATCATTGGATAATCGCGCGCAAAGATGCTGGTGGTGAAGTACTTGCCCAGGCCGGGCACTCGGAAGATGGTCTCGACGAAGAACGAGCCCGTGATGAGATCCGCCACCAGCGGCCCGGCGATGGTCAACATCGGCATGAGAGCGTTCTTGAGCACGTGCTTCAGCAGCACCACTCGCCCGCTCAGGCCCTTGGCGCGCGCAGTGCGGACGTAGTCGGCACCGATCACCTCCACCACGCTCGAGCGCGTGAAGCGGGCAATGATCGCCGAGGGCCCGGCCGCATAGGCCAGCGTCGGCATGATCCACTGCCTCGGTTCGTCCCAGCCGCCGGTCGGCAACCAGCCCAGGACGTTGGTGAACAGCAAGATCAGGCCGATGGCAATGACAAAGTGCGGCGTAATGAAGCCGAAGAGCGAAAACACGGTCGCCAGGTAGTCGATCCAGCTGTTCTGTTTGACGGCGGCGATGATGCCGAGCGGCAGGCCAACGACACACGCCAGGGCGATGGTCATCACACCGAGATGGGCGGTTACGGGCCACGTGCGGCCGATGAGCTGCGTCACCGTCTCGCCTGGGCTCTGGAAGGGGATGCCGAAGTCCAGGCGCAGCGCCGCCCGCATATAGCTCAGGTATTGCTCGTGGAGCGGCTTGTCCAGGTTGTACTTCTTGGCGATGGCCGCCCGGGCCTCGACCGAGAGAGGCATCTGGCCCTCGTCGAAGGGCCCACCGGGGATCGAGTGCATCAGCAGAAACGTGACGATGGAGACGACCAGCAGAACGCCGGCCAGGCCTCCGAGTCGCGTCAGGATGTAGCGCAGCATCGCGCAACCCCACCGACCGAATGCATCAGGCGACGGCCAAAGGGCCAGTCCGTACCTCGCGGACCGGGCCGCATTGCCGCGATGGACGATTCTGCGACTGGTCCGGGTATGGACAGGGCCCCTCGCGGAGCGACCAACCACCTGGACCCGGCCGGGGCAAAGGGACGGGAAGGGTCACCCGCCGCGGGGCCAGGGCGCGAGCACCGCGGCCTGCCAGACGGCGAGCCGCGGGAAAGGGTCGGGAAGCTGGAGCGCGATCTCCCGGGGAAAGACACGCACCCGGGTGCCGAGCTCGGTGACGGGCTCGCAACGCGTGCTGGCTTGGCTCGCCGGGGAGGCGATGGCGGCCCGCTGTCGGTGGAGCACCTGCGGTCAGAAATGTTCCGGACTCACCACTTGTCCTCAGCTACCCACCATCCGCCGCAGCGTCTCGAGTAACAGGTCGAGTTCCGACTCCGTATTGAAGTAGGCGGTGGACACTCGCAGAATCGCCTTGTCCGGGAAAGTGCGCGACCGTATCTTGCTCGTGTTCCACAGGAAGTCGGCCATGTCCTGAGAGGTCTTGCCCGGGATCGAAAAGCTGACCAGTGCCGACGACAGCTCCCAAGGGTGCGGGGTTAGGAGCCTCAGCGTCGGCACCTCCCCCAGCCGGGCTTTCAGATAGCCGGAGAGGTACGCCATGCGTCGCTCCACCCAACCCCAGCCCAGGCCCTCCAGGTAGTCGATGGCGGCCGGCAGGGCGGCATAGGCGCCGTAGCTGCGGGTGCCGTACTCGTACCGGCGGGCCGAGGGCATAAGCCGGATGTTGTTCAGGTCAACCGGCTTCACGAAGGAGCCAGCGCCGACGTGCGTGGGGCATACCTCGTCCAGGCGCTCCTGCCGCAGGTACAGGAAGCCCGTACCCTTCGGCCCATGCAGCCATTTGTGGCCGTTGCTGGTGTAGAAATCGCAACCCAGCGCTTTCACGTCCACCGGGAACTGCCCCACGGCCTGTGCCCCATCGAGGAACACAAGGATGCCGCGCTCCCTGGCCAGGTCACACACCTCCTTGGCAGGGACGCGAATCCCCGTCTGGCAGGAGACGTGGCTGCAGGCTATCATTCGCGTGCGGGGGGTGAGCAGGGCGCGGATATTCGCCAGGGTGGTCTCGGGGTCGGCGGCGATGGCAAACATCTTTACCTTGGGACCGCCGCTGGCCTGCAAATAGTGCCAGGGATGGTTCATGGCCGGGTGCTCTTGGTCGGAGATGATGACCTCATCTCCGTCCTTCCACTGCACCCCCCAGGCCACCAGGTCAACGCCGTCGGTGGCGTTGCGGTTGAAGGTCACCTCGTCCGCCGCGGCGCCGATGAGGGCGGCGACGCGGGCTCGCGCCGCATCCATCCGGTCCTGCATCTCGTGGTAGCGGACCTCACCCTCGGCCTCGAAGAGCGATACCTCTTCCCAGAGCTTCGCCATGACAGGCGCGGCTGCGATCCCGGCCGTGCCGGTGTTGAGATAGACGACCCGCTCCAGAACCGGCAATTCTTTCCGCAGGGCAGCGACGTCCAGTCCAGCTCGCGTCAGCTCGCTCACCCGTCACCTCGCTAGCCCAGATCATCCAACACAAGTCCTTGAATAATCCGGGTTAAGCCCGCGTTGTTCGCGAGCCGCGTTCGCGAACAACGCGGCCTAATGCTTGGCGATGTAGATGGAGGGCACGGGGTTGTTGCCCACGTACCAGGATGACACGCCGGCCTTGTTCGGCGAGATGGACTCGCCCACGACGTACGCCTTCCACATCATGACGCGGATCGGGTGCCAGACCATCACGCCGCCCACGTCGCTGACCAGGATCCGCTCGGCCTCGTTGTACATCTCCGTGCGCTTCTTCTGATCCATCAGGCCCTTGGCCTCGTCGACCAGCTTGTCGAAGGTGTCGTTCTTCCAGTCGTGGCGCCCGGCGCCGACGGGCTGCGAGTGCCAGACACCGCCAAGCATGTTGCTGGCATCCGCGTAGTCGTACTCGTACGAGATCAGGCTCATCGGGATCCTGTGGGCCCGCATCCCGTCCATGTAGATCTTCTGCTCCTGGGGCCTGATATTGATGGTGACGCCCAAGTTCTCCTTGTACATGGCCTGGATGGTCTCGGCGGCCGTCTTGATCTGCGCCGTGGGGTTCCGCAGCCACATGTCGATCGCGGGGAAGCCCTTGCCGTCGGGGTAGCCTGCCTCCGCCAGCAGCCTCTTCGCCTGGGCCGGATCGTAATTCTGGATTCCGTTCAACTTGCCGGCCTGATTGCTGGGGAAGCCCGGCGGCAACATTCCGTAGGCCGGCACCCCTTGACCCGCCAGGGCGGTCCGGCAGAGAACCTCGCGGTCGATGGCGTGACTGAAGGCTTGCCTCACCTTGAGATCGTTGAACGGCGGTCTCGTGACCTGGAAGAAGATGTACCAGGTGAGGAAGTCCGTGAGCTTGTGGAGCTCCTTGGACATCACGGGGTCGGCCGCCGCGCGGGCGAGGTTGCCGGGCGAGAGGGCGGCGATGTCGATGATGGCATCGTTCTCCCCCGCCTCGTAGGCTGGGAAGTAGGCGTCCCACTCGCCGAACGCCTTGACGAAGCG
>Ga0316622_100000345_pt1 | contig 26146 bp, 20 predicted proteins | sample OWC_Aug_OW2_C1_D_FD_207646 | JGI IMG/M metagenome (GOLD analysis project Ga0316622, IMG submission 207646) | Wetland soil microbial communities from Old Woman Creek delta, Ohio, United States - OWC_Aug_OW2_C1_D5_C | ecosystem: Environmental > Terrestrial > Soil > Wetlands | place: USA: Ohio... | reverse complement strand
CCAGCCGCATGGGGGATGACCCTGTTCCGGGGCCGCCGTCGCCTGCGGGCAGGCCCTGAGCGCACGCGCATGGCCGTCGATTACGACAGTTTGATTCAACGTATGCTTGGCGGCGACCGGTCGGCGCTGGCCAGGTTGATGACCTTGGTGGAGAGCCGCGGGTCCGAGCGGCCGCAGGTCATGAGCCGCTTGCATCAACGCTACGGACGGGCGTCGGTCATCGGCATCACGGGACCGCCAGGGGCCGGGAAGTCGACATTGCTCGATCGCCTGGTCGGGCGGTTTCGCGCGACTGGACACCAGGTGGGGATCGTCGCGGTCGATCCCTCGAGCCCCTTCTCGGGTGGCGCGGTCCTCGGCGACCGCATTCGGATGCAGAGTCACTTCCTCGACGAAGGGGTCTTCATCCGTAGCCTGAGCGCCCGCGGCAACGTCGGAGGTCTGGCCAGGGCGACGCGCGACATCGTTCGCCTGCTGGACGCCTTCGGCAAGGACATCATCGTGGTGGAGACGGTCGGGGTGGGCCAGAGCGAGTTCGATGTCATGCGCTTGGCACAGACCGTTGTGGTGGTGCTGGTGCCGGAAGCAGGCGATACAATCCAGGCGATGAAGGCAGGGTTGCTCGAGACCGCGGACATCTTCGTGGTGAACAAGGCGGATCGGCCCGGCGCCGATCGGATCAAGTCCGAGCTTGAAATGATGCTGCACATGCGTCCGCCGACTGGATGGACGATCCCGGTGGTGTTGACCGTGGCGACGGAAGGACGGGGGCTCGAGGCGCTGGTTGGATCGATCGAGCACCATGGACAGTTTCTCGAGGCAACCGGTGAGGCTGCCGCACGACAGGCTGCGGGGAGGCGTGAAGAGTTTCTGTCGAGCTTGCGCGACGAGATCGGCCGTCGGGTCGAACGGAGCGCGGAGGACGGCAGCCTCGCTCCACTTCTCGCGCAGGTGATCGACGGAACGATCGACCCGTATGCGGCGGTGCTGCGCGTGTTCGAGGATCCCCGCCTCCTGAAGGCGGTCTTGGATCGAGCTGCGGCGGAGGTGGGGTCGTGAGCGCGAAGCGGACGTTCGTCATCGGGGATGTGCATGGCTGCCTCGACGAGCTGGAACGCCTGCTGGACGCGATCTGCCCAGCCGCCGGGGATACGCTATGCTTCCTGGGGGATTACGTAGACCGGGGCCCGTCGCCGAAAGGGGTCATTGAGCGGTTGATTCGACTCGACGCCGAGGGGCCGAAGTGCCTCTTTCTGAAGGGGAATCACGAGGACATGTTTCTCGCCTACCTCGGCTACCCTGGTCGCTACGGGGACGCGTTCCTGCTCAACGGGGGCGAGACCACGGTTACGAACTATGGCCTTTATGGCCTCGATGGCCCGGCGGCGGCCGAACGCCTGCCGGCGGCACATCTCGATTTCCTACTCAACCTGCGCGCGCAAGCGCAGTTTGGCGAGTTTCTCTGTGTCCATGCCGGCGTGCGGCCGACGCGTCCGCTGGAGGAGCAGTCAGAGGAGGACCTGCTCTGGATCCGGGAGGAGTTCATCTTGAACGAACACCCGTTCCCAGTGACGGTCCTCTTCGGCCATACGCCGCAGCGGGACGTGCTGTTGCATCTGCCCTACAAAGTGGGGTTGGATACCGGCTTGGTCTACTGGAACAAACTGAGCAGCCTGGAGCTGACGAGCAAGGATCTCTACCAGCTTCGCCGCGATGACCGGCGCGTCGAGCGACGCAGCCTGGCGCGCGAGTTCGAACAGGCGTCAGCTCACATTGCTTGACTTGGCGGGTGGGTTTCATTTAGCGATGACGACGACGGCGGCGTAGCTCAGTTGGCTAGAGCACGGGTCTCATAATCCCGGCGTCGAGTGTTCGATTCACTCCGCCGCCATCTTATTTTTCAGGGACTTAGCCGATCGGCGGGTCCCTGAAATCGTCTTAACGGCCGCGACTTTGCCCGAAACTTTGCCCGGGGCGCGGAGATCGTCTCGCGAGGGAGCTTGTTGATTAGTCTCGGCGTCGGTGAGTTCTGGAGGATAAGGAGAGAGGTTGCTCTGAGGTTCCAATTCGTTGCGGAAACGGAAGAGCTGTCGTTCCGGAAATCGAGTGCCAGACGCAAGTGGCTGGCGACCGGGGAGACTACAAGATCGGGTCGCGACGATGCGGCGGGTGTGGGCCGGCGCCGTCTTGTTGCTGCTTCTTGCCGCGCCTGCGATGGCACACGTGGACAAGGCGACCGGCGCGAGTCAGCCCAGGTTGGGGCAGGGTAAAACCCTGGAGATCGAGGCGAGCCCCCTGGGTGGAAATATCGTGCGAGAGGCACTCGGCTACGAATCTACCGTCAGCTCCTTGGGTTACGGTAAACACGATTTCATATGCGCCGGTGCGGGCGGTCAAAGCAAGCCGGAGATGTTGCCGAGAGGAGGGTAAGGGAGATTCCAGGGAGTCACAGCGCGGGTTACGCCTGCAACCCAAAACGCAAAGTGACTGGAAGCGGGTGGTCAGCGGAACACCTTGGTCGACGACTCTCAGGACACGGTCAGAACACCGCCGCGTGGTTGTGCCACAAGCGGGATGGCGATATGCTATAGGCGATGTTCCGCAAGGAGCCGCAGGCGTTCATTGCGCTACCCGCGGAGACAGTCAGTTCTGGTCTCCGCAGCGTGATCGAGAAGACGCTCGACCGATACAGCGTGACCCACACTTCGGCCGACGCCGACCCGAGCGCATCATCGACATCGCCCGCCATCCAGGAAATGCTCCGTGAAGCCGACTTCGTCATCGCTGACATCACCGGCGCCAACCCCAACGTCATGATCGAGGTCGGCATGGCACTGGGTATGGGCAAACGTCTCCTGCTGCTCTCCCAGAGCCGTTCCAAGGAGCTGCCCTTCGACCTGGCGGCGACCCAAGTCGCCGTGTATCGACCGGAAAACGTCGGGTCGGTGGAGAAGTACCTGGAGCTGTGGCTGCGGGATGCGTTGTCGGATCGTGAGTCGGCACGATCCTGACCCGGAGGGATCACGATGCCCAATTGCTTCGTGATCATGCCGTTTCGGCCCGAGCTCAAGTTCTTCTATCGCGCCATCAAATCTCACATCGAGCAATCCTTCCCCGAAGTGAAGGTCGAGCGTGGCGATGACCGCGTCCTGACCACACCGATTCTAGAGAAGATCGCCGACTTCATCCGGCAGGCCGACGTGGTCATTGCCGACTGCAGCGACCGCAACCCCAACGTCTTCTACGAGCTCGGGATGGCGCACGCACTCGGCAAACCCGTGGTGCTGATCACCAGCGACGCGGTGGAAGAAGCGCCGACAGACATCCGCGCATTCGAATTCATCTCGTATGCGCAGCTCGGTGCCGATGTCTTCCTCAACAAGCTCGACGATGCACTGCAGAGCGCGGTCGGTAACCCGTTTGAGGCGCTCTATCCCGAGGCCGTGGGGTTATTTCAGCAGTTCTGTGCCGCAACGAATCAGCAACTCGTCCCCTCGACGCTGCACGAATTCCAAGCCGCGGTGAGGACAATGCACAGCCATGGTCAGCCGCTGCCGAAGGAACAGCGACGACGTGCCGAGTTCTTGGTCCGGCGTCTGCTCGGCGCCGAACCGGAGATTCAAGTCCTGACCGATCTCAAAGAGTGGCTCACCACTGCCTTCGCTTGATCCCCGAGTCAAGCGATCGGCCCAAGACGGGGGGCACCGCCGCTCGCAGCAACGACGTCATCTCGCGACGCCGCTGCCACCGCGGGCTTGTACTTTCGCGGAAGAGAGAGAAAAGGGTTTGCCCCCTCTTCGCCGGCGATGATGGGGGCGGACGCCGGGTGCTCGGCATTCTTTCGTCACGGCTCTGTTCGGCGCGTGGCAGGCCCGGTGCCGTTGCCGGAAGGCGCCTCCCTGCGCTCTTGCTCATCCAGCAGTGCTCGTCCGCGGGCGAGGAAGCTGGGAACCGATGCCGGAAAAATTCGGACTTCCCGGTCCTCCGCTAGCGTAGCCAGACTTTCGCCATCAGCCGAGTATGCGAGTGCCTTGACCTGGGCACTGTGACCGACGAGCTCGAGCACCACTTGGGCCGTCTGCGCGTCCCAGATGCGTACGATTTGCCCGGTGCCGTTGCTACGCACGCGAAGCTCGGAACCGCGCGCCGACGACGTGGGGATCCGCTCGCTGGGCGCGAGCTGACTGGCGCTGGCCACTTGCTTGCCATCGGGAGAAGGCGCGAGCACCACGACAGTTTCGCCCAACGCTTCCAGTGCCGCAACGATCCGATCGTGGACGTCCGGCGGAACTTTCGCAACGGACACCGACGGCTCGTTGGAGCCATTGGGATTGACGATCGGGCGCCAGGGCAAGGGTTCCGGAGTTGCACCGCCGAACGACTGGGCGCCAAAGAGGCCGCCGTCCGCTGCAAAGCGCAAACGGTCGTAGTCTTCGCTGAGTTGCAGGGTCAGAGACGCGGAGTCTGGACGCAAGCCCCAACTCTCCCTCGTGCCACCCTCGCGATCCAAGAGCACCTCGTTTCCGTCACCAGAGATGGTGCCTCCCACGATTGTGTCTGTGGCCGCGAATGCCGCCAGAAGCTCGCCGGTTCGTGTGCGCCACACCTGCGCGTTGCGGAGAGCGCTCGTCAGGAACATGGAACCGTCGTGCGAAAACGCCAGCAGCTTGGGCGCGACGCCTTGCCCCGTGGTGATGCGCGCGATGCGAGCCGGCGACCGCGTGTCAAAGACGTTGATGCCCGGACCTGCGTCGACCAAGAGGTGCGAGCCGTCCGGGGGGAGAAGCGGACGTCGTGAACCGCATCGCTATAGTTGCTGAGCTTTGGCAAGGTCTCGCGCCCGAACGTTTCAATGGTCACATCGTACTTGTCGTGGACGCGGGCCAGGCGATCTCCCGAAGGCGACAGGTGCACCGCACGACTGCGCGGCCAGTCGAGGACCGATGAGTCGAACAGACAGTGCCCCGTCTCTTGGATCCCAAACCTTGACGATGTCAGCGCCGCGAGCATTGAACCCGCCGACCGTGACGAGGCGTGTTCTGGCGGAGTTGAACTCCGCGATTCCGGTGTTCGACGACCCTTCGAGCGTCGACACCACTTTGCCGGTGGTGACCGAGAAGATGCGGGCGTCTTCATTGCTGCATTTGGCGCAAGCGAGCAGGCCGTCCTCCGAGGTTGCCAGGGTTGAAGCGGTGCTCGCGGTGTCCGACAGACAAGGGCTCGGGCGGCCCGGCGCTGCCCCACCGACGGCGGCGCTCGTGCCATTTACGGTCCGGGGCACCAGCACGCGGCCAGCAGCCACCGCCAGGCTCAGTCCGCGCGTCATCTCGGAAGGTAACGCCCCTTCTTGGGGCCGCGATTTTCGATGGCTCGAACCGCATGGGCCAGGGCTTCGGACTGCCTTCCCGGTGCCGCCGCCTCGGCGATGACACTATTGCCTTCCTCGATCGCGGCGCGCCATTCGGCTTGCCGCCAGAAGACCACGGCAGTAACCGTCGCGCCGGCGAGTAACACTGCCGCCACGGCCACCGCGGCGAGACGAGCTCTCAGGCTCCGCGCGCGCTCACGCCCACTCATGGTCACGAACTGCTGCTGCAAAGGCGCGCGCGGCGTGATCAATTGGGTATGGGACGAGGTCAGCGTGGCCTTGGACCGTGCTCACGCCGACCCCCAGTACCCGATCGTTCCCATCCTCGCCGCGGGCGCCAAGCCGGAGGATCTGCCGAGCTTTCTCGCCCAGTACCAGGGCGTCGTCGACGTCGAGCGCGACGGCGAGGCGTTCAACCGGCTGGTCCGCTCCGTGCTGCGACGGGCTCCTCGCGCCGCCGTCGCGCCGGAGCGCGAGCCGTTCGTCGGCTTGCGCGCGTTCGACAGTTCGAAAACGCATCTGTTCTTCGGCCGTGACAAGGAAACCAATGCGCTCGTGACGCTCGTCCGCGACAACCATCTGGTCATGGTCACCGGCGACAGCGGCTCGGGCAAGTCGTCGCTCATCAAAGCCGGCCTGGTTCCCGCGTTCCGGGGCGGCCGCTTCGCGCGGCCGGCCTCCGAGGGGCCGGACGATAGCATTTGGCAGGTGATCGAGACCCGGCCGGGGTCCGACCCTTTCGGCCGCCTCGCCGACGACCTGCGCGAGGCGGCGGTGGCCGGCGGCGTGAGCGTCGACGAGGCCAGCCGCCTGGCGACCATGGTGCGCGGCCACGATCCCGCCACCGTTCGCGACGCGGTGCTCTCCGCCCTGCCCGGTGATCTGCTCAGCCGACGGCACGTGCTGCTCGTCATCGATCAGTTCGAGGAGTTTCGCACGTCACCGCACGCCGCGGCCTACGTCGCCTGCCTGCTCTCCCTCGCCGACCCCGGCGACTCGCGCGTGCGCGTCGTCACGGCAATGCGGCGTGACTTCTACTACGCGTGCGCCGGCTTCCCCGCGCTGTACGAACGGCTCGAATGCGACGGCCGACGGGCGCGGTTTCTCCTTGGCCGCATGTCGGCGGAGGGCCTCGAGGCGAGCGTCGTCGAACCGCTGCGCCTCGCCGGCATCACCGACCGGGAGCGGCGCAACCTCGCGGCGGCGGTGCTCGAAGACGTCGGCGATCAGCCCGGCGAGTTGGCGCTGCTCGAAATGGCGCTGACGCGCACCTGGGCGAAGCGGTCGGAGCACGGTGGCGACCTGCTGGCTGCGTATCGCGCCATCGGCCGCGTCGACGGTGCGCTCGCCCAGGCGGCCGACGAGGTCTTTCGCGGTTTGGACGCCGACGATCGACGGCGCTGCGAGGTCTTGTTCGTTCGCCTCGTCCGCCCGGCGGAGGCCGGCGGCGCGACGCGCGTCATCGCCCCTTTGCGTGAGTTCGACGAGCCAACCCAGGCGCTGGCGCGGGATTTGGCCAAGCAGGAGTCCAGCCGCCTCCTGACCCTCGGCGAGGCCACGGTCGAGATTTCCCACGAGCAGCTCGCGACGCAGTGGCTCCAGTATCAACGCTGGATCAGTAACGCTCCGGGCGACCCTGCGAGCGGGATTCTCCGCGATCCTCGCGGCGACGATCTCCGACTCCTGCAGGGGCTCGCGGAGGATGCCCGACGCTGGAAGGCGGCACCCGATCAGCAAAAGGCGACCTGCCTGGCGAAGGGCTACGACCTGGGGGCGTACCTGGACCTGACGGCCCGGCGCGACTCCTGGTTGTGGGGAACCGAGCGAGACTTCGTGGCCGCGAGCAAAGCCGAGCTCGACCGCGAGGAGGCGGCGAAGTCGCGAACCCGGCGCAATCTCCAGCGCACGACGGTGGCGAGCGTCGTCTTCATGCTCATCGCCGTACTGGTCGCTGCCTTCGCCGCACTCCAGTGGCGCGCCGCCGGGACGCAGGCCAGACGCTCGCTCGCGCGGCAGCTCGCCGCTCAGGCGGTGGTCTCCCGTGACCGCGAGCCCGAGCTGGCACTGTTGCTGGCCGCCCAGGGCGTGCACGTCGAGGCGGCGCAGGACACCAGAGGCGCGCTCCTCAACGTGCTGCAACGACATCCCTTCGTGCCCCCCGCGTTGCGAGCCCCGTGGTCGCCCGTGCAGGGCCTGAGCTTCAGCACCGACGGTGCCTCACTCACCGCCAGCGGCGGCGCTGGGCAGAGCACGGCGTGGAATCTGGCGACGTGTGCCATCTTGCCGCCTTCCGGAGACCGCGAGGCGCCCCGTCTGGCGGCGACGCCCGGCGGGCGACTGACGGCCACGGTTCGCGACGGGAAGCTCATCGTGTCGGACGGCGTGACGGGCCGGACGCACACGTTCCCGGACGGTCCCGACAAGGTCGTTGTCGGGGCACTGGCGCCCGACGGCGCCACGGTGGCGGCGGGCCACGCCGACGGGGCAATCCTGCTGCGCGACGTCGAGACCGAGAGGGCGATCGGCGAACCGCTGCTCGGACACGACAAGCCGGTGACCGCCTTGGCGTTCAGCCCCGACGGTGCGACGCTGGCCTCGGCCGACGCTGATGGGACCACCCTGCTGTGGCCGGTGAGTCTTGAGGCCTGGAAAACGCGCGCCTGCGGCATGGCGGCTTGGCCACTCACGCCGAGCGAAGATCAGTTGAAACCCGGAGAGGTTTACCAGGCGCGCTACCGCGAGGTCACACGGTTTCTCGGCGATGCGCCATACGAGCCGGCGTGCGGGCCCCCGCACGACACGCCAGAGACCCCGGCTACCGCCGCCACGGAGATCGACTCGGAGCCCGCGGTGCCGAACGACATGGGCGTGGTAGCGGCCGGCTGGTTCTGGATGGGATGCAACGCGGACGTGGACAATCAATGCTACGCGGACGAGGTGGGGCACCGGGTGTACGTGGACGCTTTCGCGATCGATCGCACCGAGGTGACGGTCGCGCAGTATCGCGAGTGCGTGCGGATGCGTACAAGCGGGTGGAAAGCAGTGCCCGGGGTGCACTGATGAGGGCCTGAGCGAGTACGGCCTGTGCAACTGGCAGCAGGCGGACCGCAACAACCATCCGATCAACTGCGTGGATTGGTCCCAGGCGAAGGCGTACTGCGAGTGGGCGGGCAAGCGCCTGCCTCGCGAAGCGGAGTGGGAGAAGGCGGCGCGCGGCAGGGACGGGCGGAAGTACCCCTGGGGCAACGACGAGTTCAGCGCAGAGTCGAAGCAGTGGGCGAACATCGCCGACGAGGCGGCGAAGAGAGAACTTGGTTCGCGAATTCCATTTTATGCAGAAGACTATGACGACAAGTTCGCAACGACGGCACCGGTCGGCTCTTTTCCGAACGGAGCTTCCCCGTACGGAGCCGTCGACATGGCCGGCAATGTGTATGAATGGGTTTGGGACAGCACACCCGGTGGGCGTGGGGTGCGGGGCGGTTCCTGGAGCGGCAGTCCGGGGCTCGCGCGTTCGTCCTCCCGCTACTGGCTCGTCCCGGGCAGCCGGCTCAGCCGTGTCGGATTCCGGTGTGCCCAGTAGTACTCTTCTGGGTGCTGATTTCTGGAGTTCTGGCTTCTGGGGGTCCGGGGGCGCCAGCCCCCGGGGTTCGAATTCTTGATCCGGAAAAAAGAATGGCTCGCGCAAAGCCGCCAAGACGCAAAGGTGATTATTCCGGATGATCTGAAGCCTGCAGGAATGAGGTTCAGGAAACGGTTCTGGCGGAGCATTTCTCGGCTCCCTTCTTTGCGGCTTTGCGTCTTGGCGCGAGATCTATTTTCCGATTGAGGCTAGCTGCCGCCCCCCCCGAGAACCAGCGCATTGGATAAGCGCAGTTCGCCGATCGAATAAGTCGGGTACGCGGTCCGTCAAAAGGTCGTGAATCGCGTTGACAAGCATCAACTGCCAAAGCGGCGGGTCGCGGCGCGGCTCCGGCGCATGGGGCTGGCGGTCCAGTCGGTTCCGAGCGCCACGGGATACGACCTCCTCGTGAACGGTGAGACCCGGGTTACTTTACGGGTGGCATTCCCCAGTATGCGGCGTCATCAGGTGTCGGCTGCCGGACGGACCTACCAGTACCGATACCGAACCTGGCACTTCAACTTCCACCATCACGGGAAGCTGGGCACGCGCTACACCGACGTGTTCGTTTGCCTGGCGGTGAACGGTCGCGATGCGTCACGGGAAGAGACCTTCATCATCCCGTGGGAACGCGTGACCGGCAAGACGTTCTCCCTCCACGGTGGACGACGTCGCTACGAGGGACGGTATGCGTCCTGTCGTAACCGCTGGCGGCTGATTGCAGACTCGACCAGACGCCCCGGAACGCTTCGCACCGGCGTTTTGCGTCGGGTCGCGTAGTTCCTCCCCCTCCGTCCGCTCTTTTTTCGCGGCCCACCGCGCTTGTGCTCCCTTCGGGCGGTGTGCCCCCGGCCGGCTCGCGGCGCGGGTGTGGTGGATGCCGCCATTCCCCAGCGCGAGCTTCGCCCGCGACCAAGAGCCCCTTCTCGGTTCCCGGATGGGGTGGGCGTGAGGTGATCAGATCGACGACGCCTACGTGTCACACCGTCCGACCACCTCACTCCAATCCTCTCCTGCAGGGTGGGGCCGGGTTGGCTAGCCCGCATTTCTCACCGGGTTCCGTCGCGAGACCGTGCAGACGTCGGCAGATCATGGCCGCACAGACTGAGGACGACGCAGGCATAGTTGACACTATGTCGAGGAGCTCCGAGGGAGTACGGCCTTGAGATGCCGGCGTATCCGCGGTCGCAGCAGGAAGCTGCTGAGAAATGCGGGCTAGATGGCTGTCAGCATCATTGCTTCTGATCATCGCTTTACGATAGACAGCGTTCCGCGCTGTTTGTATGATGTCTATGAAGAAAAGGAGTTAATCAGCAATGAAGCGAGACCTGAAGCTGAGAGACCTCAAAGAGCGAAGCGAGATCGTTCCGACGAAGCTCCTGTCGGTTCGCGTTCCAGTCGATCTCATCAAGCGGATTGATCGCGTCGTCGATCTGCTCAACGCCGGGAAGGGCGAGGTTGTGGTCGCGCTGTTGAATGAGGGGCTGGATCGCTACGATCACGCGAAGAGCGGCGGCCGGCAATCCACACGCAAGCGGGAGTAGGCGGCCGGTTGCTACCTTGAAAGCCCCATGTGCGTGTGTTAGCCAACGAGATCGCGGCGGCGTACCCAAGTGGTTAAGGGAGAGGTCTGCAAAACCTCGATGCAGCGGTTCGAATCCGCTCGCCGCCTTCCCAAGCCCCCATCCACATCGCGTGTTGTGGACCTTTGCTAATTCCGTCAGTCGCCGGTACCGTCCGGCCCCGTATTCCCGCCTCAGCGATGGGGACGGTGACCCCCGTGAGTGTCCTGGGCGGACGACGCGGTTGCTTCGGAGCTGAGTGCTGGGCAACGGGAGCCGGATCATCGACGCGATCGACGATCTGAAGCCCTCGGCTGGGGCCGGTCACGCGGTCCGCACGAGGGCACGATTGTCGCCGCCCGGAAGAGGTCGAGTTGTGCGGCGCGTGACGCAAAGCTCGACCACGGGGAGGATTCATGACGGACGCCACGTCGAGTCTCGGGGCTCTTTCCGATCGTCTCGACAAACTGGAGCGGGTCAATCGTTGGTTGAAGCTAGCTGCGCTCACGACCGCGCTGATTCTCGCGGCAGTGCTGTGGACCAGCCTGAAGCCAGGCCAGACCATCACCGCCACCGCCGTCCACCTGGTCGACCGGGCGGGCAAGATTCGCGTCCTGATGTCCGTGAGCACCGGCGTCAGTTTCCTCGATGAAGCCGGACGGACGCGAGCCGTTCTCAGCGTCGACGGCGAAGGCCCGGGCCTGGCCTTGTACGGCAAGACCTCGAACGTTGGTGCGATCATGAATGTCAACGACGACGGTCCAGCGCTGGCGTTGCGCGGCGCAAACGGGGAGACCCGCGCCCTGCTCGCCGTTCTCGAGGAAGGGCCGGGCCTCATCCTGTACGATGAGAGCGGCCACGAACGCGCGGCGCTCGCCGCGCGCGACGCTGGCGCGTCGATTACGCTCCTCGACGAGGGGGGCGAGCCCACGTGGAGTGTCCCGTGATCGCCGTGCGGTGGCGTGGTCCAACACCTGGCGATCAACGCGACCGGCCAGACGACGCCGCGGTGTTCGTGGCGGTCCCGCCATGAGCGACGCTGGTCTCTTGCGGGTGGCTCGGGGTGGCTCGGAGTCTGTACTTGGCGAGTGGCAGAGTTTCGGGCAAAGTCTGCGGGAGGCGCGCCAGTGCACGAGACACGCCGCGCAGCAATTGGCTTTCCCACGTACGCCGAGGTGGTGGAACTGGCAGACACAAGGGACTTAAAATCCCTTGGGGGTTCTCCCCCGTACGGGTTCGAGTCCCGTCCTCGGCACTGCAAAATCAGGGGATTAAGCGACGCCCGGGGCGTCCGTCACGTCCACCGCCACGACCAGGCCGGGTGACGGCGGGGGCGGCGGCTGTACCGTGACGCAAGTCACCGCGCCGTCGCGGTGTCGCTTTCGAGCTGTTGACTCGATCCGCGCCGGCGTTAGGCTTCGCGCGGTGCGGCCGTTCCTGGCAGCCGGACCCGGCTTATGACTGGTGGTGTTGCGTGGCTCGCGCGCTTGAGGCGATGGCGGCGCTGGATCCTGGCGCTCGGCACTCTGGTGGCTGTGCGGGCGGCACTACCGCCCATCTTACGCTCCGTCCTGGCGTCGCAGGCGTCAAAGGCGCTCAACGCGCAGGTCGAGATCGGTGACGTCGATCTCTGGCTCTTTCGCGGGGCGATCGCGCTGCTCGATGTCGCGATCAGGCCCACTGGAGGGGCCAGTCCCGCCGAGGGAACGGGACTGGCCGACTCGGAACCGGAGCCGCTCATCGTGTGGAAGCGCCTTGCGGTCGAAATCCGCTGGCTGCCGCTCCTCCGCAAGACTGTGCAACTGCGCGAGGTGGCGCTGGAGGCGCCGGCCGTTACGCTCGACCGTCTCGAGAGTGGCGAACTGAATCTCCTGGCGCTCGTGCCCGCGGCCTCCGAGGAAACCGCTTCTGAGCCTCACTCCGACATGGCGCCGGCACAGCCTGGCTGGAGCTTTGGTATCGATCACCTCGCCCTGGGGAGCGGTAGTCTCCGCTTTCGCGATCTGATGCTTCGCGATGCGGAACCCATGGAGGTGTCGGTCGACTCCATTGACGTCACTGAGATGGCAGTTCGCCCCGGCATGTACGTGGAGCCGGCCCGCATCCGCATCGAACTGAAGGTCGACGAGGGCACGGTACGAGTCGACGCCAGCCTGACCTTCCGCGAGAAGGGCGTGGCGCTGGAGGCGAATGTCGCCGCGGATGGGCTCTCACTCCGGCGCGGACGCCTGTACATTCCCAACGTCGGATGGAGCGACCTGGGCGGCCGGCTCGGGGCGGCGTTGATCTACCGCTTCGAGACCGACGCGACGAATCAGGTGTCCGGGTCGGTGACGATGCGGGACGTGAACGTACGAGTTCGCGAACTTGACGTGCCGGCCCTGACCTGGAAGACCCTCGAGGTGCACGTCGATCCGGTCGATCTCGCTGCCCGTCGCGTCGTCGTCGACAGGGTCGGTCTCAGCGGCGCGGCCGTCCCGGTGCGACTGCAGGGAGGGGTGTTGCTGCCCCTGCTGGCGCAACGGGCGATGGACAGCCCGTCCGAACCGGTGCATTCCGAGAAGGAGGAACCGCCGCCGAAGGATCGGCCATCGGATGCGGCCAGGAGCGAAGAACGCGAGTTGCTTCCCGCCGACCGGCCGTGGCAGTGGTCGGTCGGCTCCCTCGAGATCAAAGACACGGTCGTTCGATTACTCGGCGTGGCGCAGTCGCTCGACGTTGGCGCGCAGCTCGGCGCGCGCGATCTGCGGGGGGAAGGGGAGCAACCCGTCCCCTTGCAGTTGGCCCTCACGATCAACGACGGCTCGGTCAGCGCCGACGGGAACCTGCGCCTCACGCCACCGGGTTTCGACGGCCGCGTGCGGATTGAGCGCCTGCCGCTGCTCGAACCGGTCGCCGCCACCGCCGCGCTCCCAACCAACCTGCTGCAATCGGGTGAGCTCAGCGCCGACCTCACCCTTGCGGCGGGTTCGCTGGCGCCGCGGCCCGGCGATGTGGAGGTGGGGGGAAAACTGTCACTCACCGAGCCGGCGATCGCGGCGGCGAATCCGAACGAGTTTGCGGTCACGGCACGCTCGATCGATATGTCCATCAAACAGGTCCGAGTCCCCCGCGTCCTCGCCGCGGAGCGAGTGTCGGCAGCACCCGAACCGATCACGGTCGACGTGGCTGAACTCCACGTTGCGGCCCTGCGGGCACAGCTCACGAACACACCCGAGGGCCTCGTGGTGCCGGAGCTTGGCAGCAGACTGCAGGGCAGCGAGACGGCGGCGCTGCCACCATCGGCTCCGGCACCAGCGGCGGCGCCGATCGTGCAGGTCTCGGTTGGCTCCCTTCGAATTACCGATGGGCAAGTCGGGGTGACCGACCGGTCGGTGACCCCCTTCTACGTCGGCGAGCTGTCGCCGCTCCAGGTAGACTTCCGCAGCCTGCGCTGGCCGGAGCTTGCCATCGATCGGATTCTGGTCGACGCGACCACCGCGGAGAAGGGAACCATCAAGGTCACGGGCTCCCTCCGCCCCTCGGGCAGCGAACTGCAGGTGAGCGGCCGAGAGGTCGCGCTGCCCCAGTTCAATCCCTACGCCACCAAGTTCTCGCCCTTCAGCGTTTCGCGTGGCAGTGCATCTGTGTCGACCAAGGCATCGTTCGACAAGGGGCGCTACCAGGCGTACAGTTCCGTCACGTTGCACGATCTCGGCCTCGGCGGCCAGTCAGGGGAATCGCTTTTCCAGCAGCAGTTCGGCATCCCACTGCCGCTGGCGCTGGCGCTGTTGCGCGACATCCACGGCAACATCGTGCTCGATCTTCCCATCGAAGTGGACGAGCAAGGAGCCAGAGCTGGGTTGTCCACGACCATCGGCGGCGCGCTGCGCCGGGCGATCGTCAACGCCCTCGCCTCGCCGCTCAAGCTGTTCGGCGCCGTGGTGGAGGGGGGAAAGGTGCAAGCCGTGGCGCCGCCGGCAATTGCCTTCCGGGTCGGGCGCGACCAGCTGGCACCGGGCAGCGACAAGGAGATCCAGCGTCTCGGCACGTTCGTCAGCAGCCGTCCGGGAATCAGCCTCACCCTGGCGACCGCGCCGAGCACCTCGGATGCGCGCTGGATCCGCGAGCAGGCGCTGCGCGAGGAGATGGAGGGGTCCAAGGGTTTCCTGAGCGGGCTGCGCCACCTCGGGGAACGCGGCACGCGCGATCGAATTCGCGCGGCGCTGGAGGCGCGTGGCGGAGGCGAAGCGGGCGAGCTCGAGTCTGAAGCGAGACCACCCCCGGCGTGCAGATCGAGGTGGGCTCGAAGGACACGTGAAATGAATCCTTCCGTTTCCTGTTTTTCATTTCTTCCTGTTCGGTTCCGGCTCTGCCGGGTTAGGATCGGCTCAACTGCCGCAACCGGTGCGACAACACCAGAATGGAGCGACGCCAATGCATACCAAAGTGACTGAAATGCTGGGGATCGACTTCCCCATCTTCGCCTTCACGCACTGTCGCGATGTCGTGGCCGCCGTGACCAACGCCGGCGGCTTCGGCGTGCTGGGCGCGGTGGCTCACACGCCCGAGTTGCTCGACGTCGAGCTGAAGTGGATCGCCGAGCAGACCAAGGGGCGGCCCTTCGGGGTCGACCTGTTGATCCCGCGCAAGTTCGTCGGCGCGGATGAGGGCGGGCTCGATCTGGGCAGCCTCCGGACGATGGTGCCGGAGGAGCACCGGCAGTGGGTCGACGATCTGCTCGAACGCTACGACGTGCCGCCGTTGCCACCGCCGTCGCCGGAGAGCAATCGGGAGGAACGCGGCCTGGCCGGCTTGCGGGTGGACCCGAAGAGCATGGCGCCGCTGATCGACGTCGCTTTCGCCCACAAGATCGCGCTGGTCGCCTCGGCCCTGGGGACCCCGCCGCAATGGCTCGTCGACCAGGCGCATGCCCGCGGCGTTGCCGTGGCTGCCCTCGCCGGTCGTATCGATCATGGCCTCGCGCACAAGGAGGCGGGGGTGGACATCGTGATCGCCCAGGGCACCGAAGGCGGCGGGCACACGGGTGAGATCGCCACGATGGTCCTCGTGCCCCAAGTCGTCGATGCGGTCGCGCCCACACCGGTCCTCGCCGCCGGCGGCATCGCCTCGGGTCGGCAGGTGGCGGCCGCCCTGGCCCTGGGCGCCGAGGGCGTCTGGTGCGGCTCGGTGTGGCTCACAACGAATGAGGCCGAGACGACGCCGGCCATCAAAGAGAAGTTTCTGGCGGCAAGCTCCGCCGACACGCTCCGTTCCCGGTCGCTCACCGGCAAGCCGGCGCGCATGCTGCGCAGCGCGTGGACCGACGCCTGGGAGGAGCCGGGTGCGCCGCCGGCCCTGCCCATGCCGCTGCAGAGCATGCTGGTCGTCGACGCCCAGCGCCGCATCCACCGAATCGCCCACAAGGCCGACTCCGGTGCGCACCAGCTCATGACCTACTTCGTCGGGCAGGTCGTCGGTCAGCTCAACGAGACCAAGTCGACGCGGCGGGTGGTGAGCGAAATGGTGGAGGAGTTCATTGACACCATGGAGCGCCTGAACGGACTGACGGCGGCCGAGTAGGGAAGGGCAGCGGCGGGGACGGTACCGCGATGATGGCCCGAACGCGGCGGCGATGAGTCTGGCCTCATTGGCAGAAGCGGCCGCTTTTCCGGCCGCGTCTCGAAGGGCCGTCTCCTGGTGGAAGTGAGCTCAACTCACTGGTAGTGGAGCCAGCGCCAGGCTACGCCCGCCCGCGTCGAGCAGCCTGGTAATGCGTCCCGCAGTACCCCTTGGCGACGTGCGCCCGGCCGCAGCCAGGGACCGAGCAGACGCGCTTGGGTGGCGGCTGTGGAACCCGCTTTGGCTTCCAGCCCTTGAGGAGCGCTTCGGCTGCGTCGAGCCCTTCGTTGATGAGCGCGACGGCAACCTCGGTCTTGGTGCAGCGAAGGTCGCGCTTCACCTGGTCGATGCCGTCCATGACGGGTACCGGCACCTTGAGGTTCAGCAGCTTCGTCTCGCCCACCTCCCGTTTCTCCAGGTCGTGAATCCGTAGGTCGGAGCGCATAGCTACAGAATGACGCGCCGGGGGCGCCGGCGAAATCGCCCGAACGGGTGATTCTCTTCCGACACGGGGTAGATTCGTACGACGCTGGTCGTACGACCGCACTTCTTCGGGGCTGCGGAGCGCCAACCGCGATGACCTGGTGGAAGACGTCAATGATTTCGCGTAGTCTTTTGGCAGGTTGCTGAAGAAGGATCAGCGGGGGAGATGATGGAAATCGTCAAGACGCGAAACACCCGGCCGGTCGGCAGGGCGATGAAACGTCCGCACGGGCTGTCTCCCCGAATTCAATGGCTGCGCGACTACTATTTCGAAGGGGTGAAGCGGCGGTGGAACAACGAGTTCACCTGCTGGACGACTGGCACCCCCTGGGACGTGGTCTACGACGAGATCAGCTATTACATTGTTCCGGAAACCTATCCGTTCCTGCAGACCTTCAGGGCGTCGACGCTGCAGGCCGCGCACCCGGTAGAGCTGCACGCCGATTTCTGGAAGTGGAGTCTGCCGGAGCGGCGGGCCTGGCTCATCCGCAAGGTGATGGTCGATCACGTGCCCCAGGAAATTCTGCCGGGCGATCTGCTGGCGGGAGCCCGCTTCAACATTCTCGCGTCCAGGTGCTGGACCAAGCGGGAAGCGCGCCGGCGCGATCGGTTGGTATACGGTCTTAACGGCGCCAGAGCCGCAGTGAAGTGGTTCCACGATCACGGCTACGGCAATGCCGGCGCGACGTCGGGGCATCTCATTCCCGATCACCAGCGGGCGCTCACCATTGGCTGGAAGGGCATTCACGAGGACCTCGAACGTCGCTATGCGGCGCTGTCCGAGAAAGAGAAGCGAGGACCGAGGGGCGGGCAGCTGCGGGCGATGATGACCGCCGCCACCATGCCGCGCGATGTCGCTGCCAGATACGCTGCTCTGTGCCGGACGCTCGCCGCCGAGGAAAGGGACGTTGCGCGTGCACAGGAACTGGCGCACATGGCGCGCAATCTCGACCGCGTGCCCTGGGAGCCAGCGGCGACCTTCTGGGAGGCGGTGCAGGCGCTGTGGATCAACCACATGCTGGTCATGAGCGACGAGAACTACCCTGGGCCGGGCGTGAGCTTCGGGCGGATCGACCAGTTCCTGCATCCCTACTGGAAGGTCGCTCTCGAGCAGGGCATGGATCGGGAATTCGGCAAGGAGATTCTCAAGTGCTTCTGGTTTCACGCCAACACGGCCTACGACGCCATGATCCAGGTCGGCGGGAATCAGGGCATCACCTCCGGGTTCGGCCAGCTCGTCTGCCTGTCCGGTATGGGCAGCGGCGGCCACGACATGACCAATGACCTGACCTACGCAATCCTCGAGGTCATCGACGAGATGAACCCGATCCTCGAACCCAAGCCGAACGTGCGGCTGCACCGGGGCTCGCCCGACCCGCTCCTCGACACGGTCGTGGATATGATCGCTGCGAGCCAGGGCGCGCCCTTCCTGCTCAACTTCGACGAGCGGTCCATGGCCGGCCTGCTGCGCGAAGCGCGGCTCGCAGGCTACCAGCACCTCATCAACGAACAGACCGTGCACGACTACGCCCCGGTCGGCTGCCTCGAGAACACCATGGTGGGCAACGACCGGTCCGGCACCGTGGACAACAATCTGAATCTACTCAAGGCCGTCGAACTCGCGCTGACCGGCGGCATGGATCTGATTCCCTCGGTCGACGCGATTACGGGGAGGGAGGCCCCGATACGGCAGGACGGCCCGCCCAGCGGCGACGCAACCACGTTCGCCTCGTGGGATCGGTTCTGGCGGGCCTACGCCGACCAGACCCGCTACATCGTGCGCAAGTGCGTCGAGCTGTACGAGAAGAGCGAAACCATACGGGCAGCCTTTTGCCCAACGCCCTATGTCTCCTGCCTGGTGCGAGGATGCGCCGAGCAGGGGATCGACATCACCCAGGGAGGCGCCGAGATCAACTTCACCACCATCGAGGCCGTGACCTTTGCGACCACGGTGGACTCGTTGCTGGCCATCAAGCACTTGGTGTTCGACACCAAGAAGGCGAGCATGGCCGAGCTCATCCAGGCCCTCAGGGACAACTGGCAGGGCCACGAGACGCTGCAGGCGTGGGCGAAGTACCGGACGCCCAAGTACGGGCGGGACGATGACGGGGCCGACGAGATGGCCCGCCAGGTCATGGAGCTGTGGACCGAGGAGACCTGGAAGTGCCGGACGGCATCGACCCGACGCCAGTTCCGGCCCGGCATGCTGAGCTGGAACTACTGGGTGAACGATGGCTACGTCATGGCCGCGAGCGCCGACGGGCGGCCCAAGGGTCGCTTCTTGTCGAACGCCATCTGCCCGTCCAACGGTGCGGACATCAAGGGCCCTACGGCCAACGCCAACTCGGTCGGCAAGGCCCTCGGAGGCACCGCAGCGGCGGGCGGGGGCGACTGGGAGAACTACCTGAACCTGCTGCCCAACGGCGCCAGCCATACCATGAGCTTCAACCCGTCGTTGCTGCGCGACCAAGAGCATCGCGAGAAATTCAAGGCCTTCCTGCGCGGCTACTGCCGCAACGGTGGCACGGCGCTGCAGATCAACATGATCGATGCCGAGATGCTGAAAGATGCACAGAAGTATCCGGAGAATTATCGCCATCTCCTGGTCCGCGTCACGGGATACAACGCCTACTTCACCAGCATCGGCCGCGAGCTGCAGGACGAGATCATCGCCCGGGAGAGCCACTGCCGTTTCTGACTGCAAAGCGAAGAGAAATCCCACCACTGAGGCACAGAGATCACAGAGGAAACCACGAAAAGCTGCCCTCCTAATCTCCCGGTCCGTCCTCATTCTGATGAGGCTTCGCTCCCGGGGGGGATCCGAGGTATTGGCTCAGTGCTTTCCTCTGTGATCTCTGTGCCTCGGTGGTTTATATCTGGCGTTAGGCCAACCCGCAGTGATTTGTAATGACCAGGCAGTGTAGTGCGGAGCCCCCCAACTCCTCCGCCACGGTGCTCAGCATCCAACGGATGTCCACCGAGGACGGACCGGGCCTGCGCACGACGGTGTTCTTCAAAGGATGCAGCCTGGCGTGTCGCTGGTGTCAGAACCCGGAAGCCATGTCGCCGAAGATCCAGATCGTGTGGCATGAATGGAAATGCATCGGATCGGGAAGGTGCGACGCCGTGTGTCCCGAGGACGCGATCCGCCGCCGGGGAAAGGTGGTCGAGATCGATCTCGGACGCTGCACGCTGTGTGGCGAGTGCGTGGACGAGTGCCCGAGCACGGCCCTGGAGCTTCTCGGTGCCCACTGGCAAGTCGACGATCTGGTTGCCGAGGTGGCAAAGGACCGCAGCTACTACGGGGCCTCTGGCGGCGGCGTGACCGCCTCGGGCGGCGAGCCGGCGATGCAGACGACGTTCGTGGCGTCGTTTCTGGAGCGGTGTCGGTCGTTGGGGCTGCATACGGCCCTGGACACCTGCGGCATGTGCTCGGCCGCGTCCCTGGAAACGCTCGCCCGCCGCGCCGACCTGGTGCTGTACGACGTGAAGGAGATCGACGCCGAGCGGCACACCCGATTCACCGGCCAGTCGAACGAGCGGATCCTCGCCAACCTCATCGCCCTGGGCAACCACATGCGCCACAGCTCTAGCGGGCTGCTGAAAAAGGCGGAGAGCACCCTTCGAGAGCCTCAGGGTGAGCGGAAAATTTCAATAGATTCGGGGAGTGGATCCGCTCATGCTGAGGCTCTCGAAGCATGGGGCGGGGTTCTTCAGTCTGCTAGAGCGGTCGAGCTGTGGATTCGCACCCCGCTCATTCCCGGCGCGACGGCGACGGAAGAGAACATCCGGGGCATCGGCGCGTTTCTGGCCCGAAACCTCGGCGGCGTCGTCGGCCGCTGGGAGCTCTGCGCCTTCAACAATCTGGCCAGGGACAAGTACCGGCGGCTCGGCCTCGCCTGGGATTTCGAGGAGACGGAGCTGCTCACGGAGCGAGAACTGCAACACTTCGCCGAGGTGGCGCGCACTTCGGGGGTCGATCCCGACATTGTTGTCGCGACCGGACCGACCAGGGTTCCACCAGAAACCGAAGACCATGACGACTTCGCATCTGAAGACGGGTCTGCGCTCTGAGGTCGTGAGCCTCGCCGTCGCGGACAGCGCCGGGTCCGAGGCACGGCCGTTCACCGAGCCGGACATGCGTGCGCTCGAGCGCGACGCCAAGATCGGGCTCGTCGCGACCGTCGATCCGACAGGCTTGCCGCACCTCACCCTCATTACGTCGATCCAGGCGAAAGACCCGCGGCATCTCATGTTCGGCCAGTTCTGCGAGGGGCTCAGCAAGACCCACGTGACGGAGAATGCCCGCACCGGCTTCCTGGCCATGAGCCCGGAGAAGGCGATCTGGCGAGGCACGGCGCGGTGGACGCACGCCGCGAAGAGCGGCGAGGATTACGAGACCTACAACAGGAAGCCAATGTTCCGGTACAATTCCTACTTCGGCATCCACACCGTCCACTACCTCGATGTCGTCACATTCGGAGGGCGCGAGAAACTGGACGTGCCGCGCATCGTTGCCGGTTCGGCGATCACGATGATGTCGAGGCGCCTGGCGCGAAGCAGACAATCCGAGCCCATTCTGAAGCCATGGGCCGAAGCTCACATTTCACGTCCCGCCACACTGAAGTTCCTGTCGTACGTCGGCGAGAACGGATACCCCGTCATCGTTCCCGTCGTCCCCTGCCAGGCGACGGGTAGCCGGCGGCTCGTCTTCGCACCCACGGTGTACCGCAGGGAACTCGCTGCGATACCTGCTGGCAAGGCCGTTGCCGTGTTTGCCCTGAACCTGCGCATGGAGAGCGTGCTGGTCAGGGGAGTATTTGCTGGCTACCGCCGCTACGCTGGCCCGGCCGTCGGCATCATCGACCTCGACTGGGTGTACAACTCGATGCCCCCGAAGCAGGGGCCAATCTACCCGGTCAACCCGGTGCAGCCCGTCACCGTGGCTGCCAGAGAAACCTTGTCCACCGCTGCCCGCAATTGATCTTGGTGCCACAAGACATGGGGGCCGGGATCGACAGTCCATAACCGGCGCCGCGGCGTCAAATCATCCTTCAGGCGCCATGCGACTGGGGGGGACCGGTTGTCGGCGCAGGCTTCAGCCTGCGAGTCTCGCGACCGAACGGTACCCTTCCTTGCCAAAGAGGCTCCACACGCTTTGGAGAAGACCCGCCAAAGAGAGGGGCCACCTCTCCTACAGCCCGTTGAGTACGGATTCCCTCCTTTTACTTCCCATAACGTCCCAGCGAGCTGATTTCGAAGAAGTCGGAAGCGAACTTCACGCGAAGATCGAAGCCGCCTCTGGGGTGGGTCTTGATGCCGGCGAGGGTGGCCTGGTTCCGCTTGATGCTCTCGACGCAGACGAAGGACTGGTTCGATCCCTGGTTGTAGTCGACCTTGCCGTCGGGACGCTTGTCGGGAAGCGTGAGATACGACTGCACCTGGAAGCTGTTCAGCAGCTCTCCCTGCCAGTTGAACTTGCGGTTCCACGCTCCCTGGAAGGTGACCTTGTCGATGTACATCTCCAGCTTCCCGAACATGTAGTACTTGTCCTTCGGCACGGCTTCGATGATCCAGTGCCGGCGTTTGGCCAGCGCGCCCGCGATTGGCGCCCATGCGATACCCTTCCAGTTGGGGTCCATGTATCCGAGAAAATTCAGCTCCGGCCACATCGTGCGCCATCCACCGTCTGCCAACCAGACGGACTCGTGCTCCCCTTTGAGGTTCAAGGGGTCCACAAGGCGCAGTTGATCGGCCTCGCCGACGAGACGCCAGGTGAAGTCCTCGACCTTGCCGTCGAAGAACGGGCCGTCATCTTGTGCCATGTCGGAGCCGAGAAAGCCGTCCGATCGGTTGGCCGGGCTGACCGCCCGCACCCGCCGCAGGGCGGGGACATAGGTCCACACGGAGTCGCGCTTCCCTGGCTCCCGGTAGCGCCACGTCAGCGCCGCGATCCCGTTCAGGTCTGCCGGGGTTCTGGCGTAGATGAGGTTTCGATAGCTGAAGCCCTGCGGATTGTCGATTCGTTCGTCCGCGGGAATGCCGTCGAAGAACTGCCAGTTGACGTCGTTGTCGGAGCGCCGCTCGACCCCGTGCGGCGCGATCCACAGGACCTGCGAGTCAGCGTGCATGTTGCCGAAATATCGGGTGCGATAGAGGAAGTTCCAGATGATCTTTGCGCCGGCTGCCGGATCGGAGGAATCGATGGTGGGAAAGGGATGGCCGATCACGTACGTTGGCTGCTGCCCCGTCGCTTTTTCGATGATCTCGCCCTGTTCACCGATCGTGTAGCGGCCCTCGTTGCTCTTGGAGCCTTCGAGGAAATCCGGCGGCCAGTTGACCTGCTCCACCGGCCAATCGACGATGGGGTTGGCGTACTCGCCCGTCTGGTAGTGTTTCAGGATCTCCGGCGGGAGCAGCCCTTCGGCCTTCTGTGCGTTCGACTTGTCGAGCACATCCCCGGGCTTGAGCCCGTCCGCTGGTGCCGGCTCGGCGGCCCGCACGGACCCCACAAGCAGACACACCAACGCGACGCTCAACAAGATTCGGTATCGCCAATCCATCCTACTTCCCTTTCTACGTTCCGTACTCCGAGAGGATTCCCACATCTCACCAGTTCTATTACAGGACGCGGTCCAGGCTCAACCAATGTGTCCAGAAATCACGCGTCCAGCCGTTGTGCTCAGCGCGGCGGATCGGTCCAGCGGTAGGGGATCGCCAACACGTCGGCGAGCAGCTGCGTGGCGACGTTGTGGATCGCCATGTTCATCTCCTCGGGGATGCGACCAGACGCGGTGAGACGATCGCCCAGGCGAATCATCACCACCGTGTAGCGCATGGCCGCGAAGACCTCGAAGTAGTGGAGGTCGCCGATGTGCCGGCCGGTGAGTGATGCGTAGTGTGCTTGCTGCTCGTCGCGCGTGGGCATTCCCTCCAGCCGCGCGATTCCGAATGATTCATGCGAAAAGCGGTCCTGTGCCAGCCACCACCCGAGGTCGACCTCGGGCGGAGCCAGCGCCACGCCTTCCCAGTCGGTGACGGCAGCGCACTCGAAATCGGCGAAGATCATGTTGCCGATGCGCGCGTCGCCCCAGCTGATCGCGAGATCGCCGTCGCCGGGAACGCGAGCATGCAGCCAGTCGAGGGCCGGCTCGAGGATCGGATGCGCGCGGCCGCGCAGCTCACTGTGTGCGTACGTCGTATACAGCTCGAGCTGCCATGCCAGGCCCGGGGGCTTTCCCTGCGGTACGAGCCAGTCACACTCCGCGTCCTTCCAGTTGATCCGATGGATCTGCGCCAGCGCCTCGAGCCCGCTCTCGACGAGGCGGCGCCGCTGGGCCGGCGTCGCCTCTTCCGCGATGAAGCCGCTGTGGCTGTACGGCGGCACGTCGGAAGGCACCTGCCCGTCCACGTAGCCCATGACGAAGAAGGGCCGGTCCAACGGCGCTGCACTCGCCTCGTAGCCGACCAACGGCGCGAGCGGAACTTTGCTGTGCTTCGCGACCGCCTGCATCGCCCGATACTGAATCTCGACCGAGGGATGTGGCACGAGCGTCTGCTGCGGGAAGAGCGGCGGGTCGGCCGGCTCGATGCGCAGAACGTAGCGCCCAGCGCGTGCCCGACCGTCTTCGTGCCAGGTGGCGCGGAAAATCACCGTTTCGTTGGAGTAGCCGGTTGCCTTCGGGGTGCTGAGTTCATCGATGACCATGCCTGCGGCGGCTGGCCAGCGTGCTGCAAGCCAACCCGCAAGGGCTTGCTTGAGCTGCTCGGGATCGCGTGGACCTTGGCTGCTGACGTCGATCATACTCCAACTCCTACGGTAGCTTTACGTGCTTCGTTCTGGCGGGCCTCAGCCGAGGTCGGCGTCCACCATCGCAGCGACGTTGAAGCCGGAGTCGACGGCCTGGTGCGTGCCGGCGCCGCGGCCGCCGGCGTCGCAGCCGACGAGATAGAGGCCGGGGAGCGGCGTTCGCGGACTGGGCTTCGACTTGCCGACCTGACCGATGACCTGGGCGAGGCCGACCGCCTCGCCGCCGCAACCGGGCAAAACCGAGTCGCGGCTCAATCCCGAGACCTGCCGCGGCCCGTAGGGTTCCTTGCGGATGATGTGCCGGCGCAGGTCGGGCCACAGTTCGTCGAGCACCACCTCGGCGCGGCGGATCGCTTCCTCGGTCATCGGCGAGGCTGGGTCGGGTGAGCAGAACACCTGGCAGTTCAGCACCTGGTGGCCGGGCACGGGTACCAGCGATGGATCGAACGCCGAGGGCACGTCGATCGCGATCAGGGGCGGGTCGGGCCAGTCCCCGGCCTGCATGCGCGCGAAGCGCTCGTCGTCCAGCCAGCTCTGGTCGGAAAAGATGGGGATGAGCGCGGCGTCGAACACCTCGGCGTCGAGCACGTAGCGGTTGCCGGCGAGCGCCCAGCTGGGCTCCAGGGATTTTACCCGCTCGACGTAGTCGGCTGGGAAGTGCTCGCTGCCGGCGAGGCGGAGCACGGTCGGCTGGATCCCCGCGTTGGATACGACGGCCCGTGCGCGCAGCACGCCGGTGTCGGTCTCGATGCCGACGGCGCGACCGCCCTCGACGACGACGTGCCGCACGCGCTCGCTGGTGCGGTAGACGCCGCCGTGCTCGGTGACATAGTCGGCGCACACCTCGGCGACGCGGCCGTAGCCGCGCAGGTGGTAGCGGCCGGCACCGCCGAGCGCCTGCTGGCGGAGCGTGAAAATCGCCTCCGAGGCGGCCAAACGGTTCACCCCGACGACGAAGAGCGTGTTGAGGTTCATGCACATCTGACTCAGCAGCGGCGCGGGCAACCCGAACTGGCGCATCCAGTCGAGCATTCCGACCGCATCGAGCGCGTCCAGGTCTGCCCCGTCGAGGGCCAGGATCGCGCCGTACATGTTACCGAGCGCGGCGAGATCGGCGTCGGTCGCGCCATACGTGCGGCGCAGGTTGTCGATCTCCTGGGGAGTGCCGGTCTGCTGCAGCGGGGCGCGCATCGTGCGCCACTCGCCATCGGCGGTCTTGTAGCGGATCGCCGCGACTTCGCCCGTCGGGATGATGAAAGGCACGCGCTCGGCGACGCCGAGCACGTCGACCAGTTCGTGGAACCGGGAGTTGTGGGCGGGAATGCCCACGGCGCCGAACATCTCGTAGCGATAGCCGCCGCGGTCCATCGTCTGGGTCTTGCCGCCGGCCCGGCGCGTCTTCTCCACCAGCGCCACGCGGCGTCCCGAGCGGGCGAGCAATGCGGCGGCCGTCACGCCCCCGTAGCCGGCGCCGATCACCGCCACGTCGAAAGTGTCCGTATCAGTGCCGAGGCTTTGCATCTTACTCCTCCTGCCTTGCCGTGATCAGTGAACCCTATGTGGCCCCCTCCCTTGATCCCTCCCCCGTTGCCAGAATTGGCAACGGGGGAGGGTGAGGAGAGGACTTAGCGTCCGTCAAGAAATAACTCCACATTCTCCACTGGGGCGGGGGTGGATGGTGTAGTTCCACTGTGGGCAGA